>Ga0193709_1000573_pt1 | contig 12540 bp, 11 predicted proteins | sample H3c2metaG_FD_160571 | JGI IMG/M metagenome (GOLD analysis project Ga0193709, IMG submission 160571) | Soil microbial communities from a riparian zone of the East river system, Colorado, United States - H3c2 | ecosystem: Environmental > Terrestrial > Soil > Riparian zone | place: USA: East River... | reverse complement strand
CAACATCGCAATCGAGACTCCTCCTGGGTCGAACCTCGCCTACACGCGCATCAAGACTGAAGAAGCGGCGCGGATGGCGCGCGCGCACAAGGAAGTCCGCTTCACGTACGCGACTCTTGGCGGAAATACGGGTGATGTGAACGTCGGGAATATCTACGTCCGGCTAGTGCCGAAGTCCGACCGCAGTATCGGCGCCGAGGACTTTGGCCGTGAGCTGCGCGGGGAAGTTAGCCACATCGGTGGCGCCACGATGTCCGTCTTCACCAACGATTTCCAGGGAGCGCAGAAGCAGATTCAGATCGAGCTGCGCGGCGGTACTTCAGAACAGCTGGCGACGATTGCGGAAGCAATCGCCGAGCAGGTGAGACAGGTGAAGGGCGCAGTGGACGTAGGACTTTCGACCAAGGGCCAGAAGCCCGAGCTAAACGTCGAGCTGAATCGCGGACTCGCGGGTACGCTTGGAGTCACTGTTGGCCAGGTTGCACAGTCGCTTCGTACCGCATTTGCCGGCATAAAGGCAGGCGACTGGGTTGATCCGACTGACGAGACGCGTGAGGTCAACGTGCGACTGGCTCCGGAATCGAGACAGCGCGCGGCAGATCTGGAGCAGCTGCCGTTGATCGTCACTGGACCCGACGGTCAACCGAGGACATTGCCTCTCGGTCAGATCGCGACGGTCACGCAGGGGTTGGGTCCGGCGCAGATCACACACCTCGATGGCGATCTCGTCGTAACCGTTCAGGCGAATACGTCTGAGCGTCCGTTGACGGAAGTGATGAAGGACATCAATGCGCGGATCGCGAAAATCACCTTCCCTCCCGGCGTGCGTATGACGCAGGGCGGCGAAGTCGACAGTCAGAACGAAGTGTTCGGACGAATCTTCTCGGCGCTCGGCATCGCGGTAATGCTGATGTACCTGATTCTCGTGATGCAGTTCGGCTCTTTCCTCGAGCCACTGGCAATCATGATCTCGCTGCCGCTGTCGCTCATCGGCGTCATGCTGGCGCTCATGATCACCGGCACTACGATCAACATCATGAGTCTGATCGGGGTGATCCTCTTAATGGGCATCGTCGCCAAGAACGCGATTCTGCTCATCGACTTTGCCAAGTGGGCGCGTGAGAAGGACGGACTGCCGAGGCGTGAAGCGTTGATTCAGGCGGGCGCAATTCGTCTGCGTCCGATCATGATGACGACGTTGGCCCTGATCGCAGGCATGCTTCCGGTCGCACTCGGCATTGGTGAGGGCGCGGAATTCCGCGCGCCACTCGGCCGCGCGGTGATCGGCGGCGTGATTACGTCGACGTTGTTGACGCTCGTCGTGATCCCTACGTTCTACGAGATCCTGGACGAGTGGAGAGAGTGGGTATTCAGGAAGTTCGGCGTGTACAAGCAGCGCACTGCCGAACACCCGATCCCGCGGGCGCCCAAACCCGCGACGAGTGGAGAAACGCTGTAGAGGCTCTTCTCATCGCGGACCGGTCGGTCAGGCGGCGACCGCCACCAGGTAGATCATGATGACGAACGCCAGCGCCGCTACGGTCGCATAGATCGTCCCGATCCCCGCTTCCTTTATCAACGTCCGAGGGAGCGAATCACCATACACCCGGCGGAACGCGAGCGTCGTGTAGATCGGGATCCAGCACACGGCGACCACGCTGGTGATGACGACGATCGGCGTCGGCACCCGTAAAAAGCTCAAGAGCTTGCTCGCCGCCAGCGCCAGGAAGATGAACGCGTGAAGGTGTATGGCGAAGTAGAGATGCTCCGGATATTTCCGGCCGCGATAGAAGAGCGCGACGATTCCCGCGAAGATCGGCACCAATACGAATAGCATTCGCGGCATTGTCTGGAGAATGGCGCGCTTGAATCCGGCAGGATCCAGAATCGCGCGTCTCAAAAATGGCTGCATCAAAGCTGGAGCTGCCGCGATGTCGTTTAGCTGCGCCTCTCGCTCGGCTGGACTCAGCGCAAGCTGCGTCTCGAATGCGTTTTCCGCCGCCTTTGCGACTCGCTCAGGGCGGGAGACTGGTTTGTTGTCAGCTGCTGCGGTGACGCTGACATCTGGTCCCGAGCTTTTGCTGGATTGGACTCTGATATTCGATGCTGAGGCCGCAAGAACGAAATAGACCACGCTTGCTGTCAGGTACACCCGCAACGGAGAGATGTAGCGAGCCCGTCGCCCCTCGAGAAACTCGTGCGTCAGCAATCCCGGGTGACGAACCAGCGCCTGCAGCGTGGATGCGACCCGTCCATCCCAGCCAGAGAACTCCGAGACCGCGTCCATCGCGAGCTCCCGCACGGTTGGATACGCCGGGATGTCGCGTTGACCGCACTCAGAGCAAAACGACCCGGTGAGAGCCGTGCCGCAATTGAGGCAGGTGGCCGGGCGCGCCTCGGTGAGTTGCAACCTTTCACGGAGTAGGTGCTTGTTGACCATGCTGTTAAAATGGCGCCAATTGCGCTGCGGAACGAGAGGCGATACGCTCTCGCTTCCTGCAATCTCACCGATCGGTTCGATTCGGACTGTTCGCAGCTACTCACGATGCGAAAACTAACTCGCCTTTTGACAAGCGAATCGAAGTGATAAGAGTGCCATCAAAGAAATATCGGACGCTCGAGAAACTGTCGACTTTGCTGTCGATTGTCCTCTGCGGAACTGCTTCGGTGGTCCACCCCCAAAGTGTGCGGACAGTCGGCATGGACGTTGAGAACGATTACTTCGATTTCTGGCGAGCTCCGGATCGACGTTCAGACGATAACTACACGCAGGGGGCCCACCTGCGCGTATCGCTCGGCGATCTCCCGAGATGGGCGAAGCGAAATCTCAATGCATGCGCGCGTTCTAATTCCCAGTCGGAGACGTGCGCGCAGGGAAGCATTTCAATTGGTCAAGAGCTTTACACGCCAACGAACGATGCGCCGCGTCCTCTACCGGGAGAACGCCCATATGCAGCGCTTCTTTTCGTTGACTTGGCGCGTGAGGCCGTCAATAGTCACGTTCTAAGGGCGCTAACAATCCGTGTCGGGACAACCGGTCCACCGGCGCTGGGAAGAGAGACACAAGAATGGTTTCACCGACGGGTGTCAGGATTCCGCGAGCCCTTGGGTTGGGATTATCAAATTGCTTCCCAGCCACTCTTTTTCTTGAAGTACGACTATCGACGGGCCGTATTCGACAACGGGCGGCGACTACGTCTGATCCTTGCTCCGCAAGGCGCATTGACTCTCGGAAATTTGGCGACGGGTGCCAAAGCTGGTATCGACGGAACGCTCGGTTATAATCCTCCGCACCTATGGCAGTCGGAGGTTGAGAGGCGCTCCTTGTTCCGAGTGTACCTCGTTTCGGGCGCCGAGGGTGAATGGGTAGGATACAGCCTCATACTTCACGGGAATACGCCGGACACACGCGGTCTCGTTCGCGTGCGGCATCTCGTCCCGCAGTGGTACACCGGCGTTAACGTCACCGTGTCCCGATTCACTCTTGGGTTTAAATCCACATCGCGCGGGCAGGAATACCAGACCGGCCCACGGCGACATATTTGGGGTCAAATTGCTTTCAGTTACGAGCTGCATTAGTTAGGGCGTAACTCAATCCGATAGATACATAGTGCTGAACAAACCAACTCCTTCAGAGCAGCATGTATTTGCTCGGCGTTTTATGGTCGAAGCCGTGCTTCCCGGCTGCGCAGTTGCCTCATCGTAGTCACTCTGCAAAGAGTTAGGACTGCGCGGGACCTGTTCACCATGCTGACACTTGTTCAGCTCGTGGGCTTGTTAGTCCTATGCCTACCTCTTGGGTACCTGGGCGGGTTGCTTCTGTGGAGGCTGAGACGGAAGCTTGAGAATTTTTGACTCAGGGATCGGATCAAATCAATTATTCCGACGTTTGGCGCTGAGGCTCCAGCGACTCACGCTGATTTCGGCTGAGTCGGAAGCCCGGCTTCCTGCCACGCACGCCAGCCCCCGACGAGCGCACGCGCTCGCGGCCATCCCGCCTTCTGAAGCTGGAGCGCCACACGGGCGCTCGTCTCTTCATTGGGTCAAGCACAATAGACGACGAGTGTCGCACGCTGCGACAGTCGCTTCTCCGTAGCGTCGCGCACGGGATCTTCGGGATTAATTCGCACCGCTCCTACTGCCTTGAGCGGATCGCTGTCGTATGTGCGGTTCGAGCGGGCGTCCACAATAACTACTGGTTCACCCTTCGCCTGTAACGGACGCATCTCGTCGATCGTAATGCGAATCGGCGCGGGCTCCTCAGCGGATTGACCAGGCTTGAGCTGCGCAGGCTCCGCAGTCGTCGTCACCTGGGCTGACACTGGCTGCGCAACTGCGGCCGCCCGGTTGAGAGGTGCGAGCACACCAGCGGGACCAGGCGAGCCGAGCAAACCGCTACTTCGCAGGAAGATCGCGGTGCCGCCACCGTGCACCACCACCGACAACAGCACCACCACCGACGTGATCGTAAAGATCTGCTCGGCGTTCGGGATCCCTGCAAATACTGGAAGGAGCGCGAGAAGGAGCGAGCTCAACCCGCGCGGACCAAACGCGGCAATGAGTCGGCGATCACGCGTGTGGAGATTCAGCCCCTTGAGCATCGGATAGAGCGCCACTGGCCGCGCGACAATCGCGATCACGGCGAAGAGCATGATCCGCCAGTCGACCGACGACAGCCCCTGCCAGATGAGCGTCGTTCCGAGCGCGACGAATGTGAGCAGCAGGAGCATCTCCGCCGTCGCTTCTCCGTACTCGAGAAAGCAATCACACAACTCGATGTCCCTGGCTGCGACGAGCAGACCCGCGACGAAGGCCGCGACGAATCCGCTGCCACCGACAGCTTCAGCAATCGAGAAGCTGGTGAATGCGAGCCCCAGGGCGTAGAGCGATTCATAATCGCGTCGCACGCCGAACCGTGTCCGAACGAGAGCAAGCAGCGAGATGCCGACATACCCAACGAGTGCGCCGAGCGCCGGCCCAAGCACGAACAATCCGAGCAGGCTTCGTCCGATGTTCGTACCACTCGTGGCACTGCTGCTCACGTCGACGTGACCGCCGGGCATCAGGAGCATCGAGATGATCACGATCGGAAGGAGCGTGACGTCGTTCATCCCTGTTTCCAGCCGCAACGCGATGCGCGCCGCGTCGGGCAGCGCCTTGGAGCGGAGCACGCTGCGGAGAAGAACCGGGTCGGTCGAGGCCAGGGCAGCGCCGAGTATCGCGGCCGCCGGCTTCGACAGGTCGAGCAGCAGCCAGGCAGTCAAGGCGGTTACGAATGCGGGGACGAGCGTACCCGGGCCGATCAGCCGCCATACCATTCGTGCTCGAGTACGGAGTTGCTTCGTGTCGAGCGTGACAGCGTCGCTGAAGAGGAGCAGCGCGAGCCCCAGCATCGCAAGCACGTGAAGCGCGGGCGAGTGGAACCCAACGTCGGCGATGCCGAATCCCCACGGGCCAATCGCGGCACCGAGAAGGAGAAAAACGGGCGTGAGCGGAAAGCCACTTCGCTCGATGACGCCCGAGAGAAGTGACGCGATGACAATGACGACGCCGATTAGCGCGACTGAGGTTACAAAGCTTTCCAATTATTCCCGCTTAGTATTCAAAGAAAGCGTCGTCCGGATAGCAGTACAGCCACCGCTCGCCAGGTTCCCCAGACGCGATCACCGGATGGCCGCTAGCCTTTGCGTGCTTCGTAGCGTGTTTGTTGGGAGAGTCGTCGCAGCAAAGCGTCCTGCCGCACTCCTGGCACGTTCGCAAGTGAACCCAGGTCGCGCGGATCTTGACGCATTCTTCGCACTCCCGCTTCTTCGGAAGCTTGACCGTCGTAATTGCTTTGATGTGTACGCAGGGCGCGTCAGGAGGCATGAGTGATCACCATTGGTTTTTGTTCCAGATATTCGTCGTTGGAGCGTTCGCGCCCGTGAGCGGTTCGAGGCCGCACGGATTGGGCCGCAGACTCAACTTGCATCACGGGAAATGACAATCGATGTAGCGCCGGTCGAATCGAGCCAAATATGCGTCGGTGTACGCGCGAGACGCATCATGACGCGATCACAGCCCGGACAACGGACGACCATTCCCATTCCGTGAGCGTAAACCATCAGCGTCCCGATCTCCCGCGTCACACCGCAGCCCACGCATTTCGCGCGCGCGGCGGTGAGGTCCGGAACGAAAACTTCGCTCAGGATCCCGGCGGCGGCGTTGCCGTCCATGTGTCGCGCATCGAGACGCTCACCGGCAATGACTGACTCGCGCGATTTACTCTTAGCACCCTTCATCGTCCCTCCCTTTTTCTGCGCAGACAAAAAGACTGCGTCCCGCTAGATCGCACCACCGGTAGGTCCGAAGCGTTCGGTCTTTACGAGCGCCGGTTGGTGCCCGAGGTCGACCAACGTTGTGGAAACTGTCTCAACCAACGGCGTTGGACCGCAAACGAATACGCGCGGCTGCTCACTCGCCGGCCACGCGACTTCTTCGAGCATCTCACGATCTATTCTGCGCCTGAATCCGGTCCAGCCCTCAGGCTGCTCGCGCGTGAGCGTGTGCCTGACCTCGAGCGAAGGATCTTCCTCGGCCAGGCGCGCGAGCTCGTCCCGATAGATCACTTCATCCCAGCGGCGCGACGAATACAGCAGACGCGCCGGTAGTCGATGTCGTTCCTTAGCAGTCCCTAGAACTGCGTTGCGATGACGCAATATTGCCATCAACGGGACGATTCCGGATCCGCCACCCACAAGAAGTAATGGCCCTCCCGCCGGAATGTCCCAGACGAAGTATCCGCCGATCGGACCGCGGAGCTCGAGCGTGTCTCCCGCGTGGAGAACCTCGGACAAATATGGTGAAACCTCGCCGTCAGTCAGCCGCTCGACAGTCAGGGAGAGCCGAGGCTCTTCCGGCGGCGACGCGATCGAGTAGCTGCGCTCTGCCTGGTATCCATCTTCCGCCGTGAGTCGCACGTCGACGTGCTGTCCCGCGCGGTGGCCCGGCCATCCCGGCACATCGAGGAGCAATGTTCGCGTCCTCGGCGTCTCCGCGACGATTTCAATCACGGTGGCCTGCCTCCAGATAATTCGTGGCGCGCCCTCAACTGGATTCACTCGTCGCCGGCGTAACGCTGCTCGCGCCATGGATCACCGTAGTTGTGGTACCCAAGTGACTCCCAGAATCCCGGCGCATCGTTCTCCATGAGCCGCAGCTCGCGCACCCATTTCGCACTCTTCCAGAAATAGAGATGCGGCACGAGCAAACGCGCTGGCCCACCGTGTTCAGGCGGTAGCGGAGCGCCATTGTACATAAAGGCGACCCACGCTTTGCCGCCGGTCAGGTCAGCGAGCGGAACGTTGGTCGTGTAACCACCATCGCAGCGTGCGAGTACAAATGGCGCGGGCTGGATTCCTTTCGCAGCAGCTTCCGAGAGAATCGTGTCTATCGAGATTCCCTCCCACATCGTATCGAACTTGGACCACTTGGTGACGCAGTGAATGTCCTTCGTGGTCGTCTGGCGCGGAAGCGCCGTGAACTCGTCCCAGGTCCAGCGCGCCGTCTGCCCGTTTGTCCCTTGCAGAGTAAAAGTCCACGTAGCCAGCGAAGTGCGCGGAGTCGGACCCGCCGAGAGGACGGGGAAGTCTTTCGTCTCGTACTGGCCGGGAGGAAGCCTGCCTGCCGTTTCCGCGGATTGACGCCGTCCGCGAAAGCCTCGGGAGAACGTTGCCATCGATTACTCCTGTAATGCCTGATGCACGAAAGAGACGGCGATCGATCCCTCCCCGACCGCTGAGGCCACGCGCTTGATATTGCCTGCTCTCACATCACCAACAGCGAACACTCCGGGCCTGCTCGTCTCGAGCAGAAAAGGCTGCCGCGTAAATGGCCACTTGGCCGCACTCAAGTCCTCGGGCGAGAGGTCAGGCCCGGTCTTGATGAATCCGCGCTCGTCCATGGCCACACATCCCTTGAGCCAAAGAGTGGTCGGTGCCGCGCCGGTCATGACGAAGACGTGTTGTATGTCTCTCGTCTCGGCGGCCTCCTTGTCCTTCCGCCACTGAACTCGCTCGAGGCGTCCGTTTCCTTCCAGCGCGATCAGCTCAGTGCACGTGCGCAGCTCGATATTCGGACTCTCTTCGATACGCCGGATCAGGTAGCGCGACATTGATTCGGCCAATCCTCTCGACCGTATGAGGACGTTTACCTTCCTCGCCGTCTGCGCCAGAAACACGGCCGCCTGACCAGCGGAGTTGCCTCCACCGACCACAACCACCTCCTCGCCTTCGCACAGCTGCGACTCGATGAATGTTGCGCCGTAGTAAATGCCGCTTCCCTCGAATTGAGAGATGTTCTCGATCGGAAGCTTTCGATACTCCGCACCCGTGGCGATGATGACTGTGCGGGCCGGGACGCGCGGACCGTTGTCGATCTCTATCGTGTACGCTTTGCGCGTGCAGTCGAGTTTCGTCGCGCCTTCCGCGATCATCATCTCGGCGCCGAATTTCTGGGTCTGTGTGTATGCGCGCGCGGTGAGCTCCTGCCCGGAAATGCCCGATGGAAAGCCAAGGTAGTTCTCGATTTTAGAGCTGGATCCTGCCTGTCCACCCGGAGAGTTCGACTCTACAACCAGGACGTTGAGTCCTTCCGACGCCGCGTACACCGCGGCAGCCAGTCCAGCCGGCCCCGCGCCGACTATCACGACGTCGCGGAGTTTTACTTCATCGATTGACTCATTGAAGCCAAGGCAGTCGGCGATCGCCCGGTTCGTCGGATTGCGCAGGACAGCATTGCCCCGGCAAATCAGCACAGGGGTGTCTGCAATTGCGAACTTGAACCGGTCAAGAAGATCCTGAACTCCGGAATCGCGATCCGGGTCGATGAACACATATGGGTGGAGATTCCTGGTCAGAAACTCCTTGATGCGAATCGTGTCGGATGAGTGATTTGATCCGACGAGGACGACATCTCCGAACCCGCCTGCCACCAATCGCGCGCGGCGGAGCAGAAATGCACGAACGAAGATCTCGCTCAGCTCCGCATCCGTCTGTATGAGCGTGAGGAGATCATCGCGCTCGACCTCGATCAGCTCACCGGCCTCGCCAACGCGAAGAGTTACCAGCGCCGGGCGACCGGACAGCATGGAGACTTCGCCGGTGAACTCGCCTGGTTCAATGGTTGTTACGGTCGTCGACTTTCCGTTCTCATCCTGTTGCACGGCCTCGATGGCTCCCGTGCGTACGACGAAAAACTGCGAGGTAACTTTGCCGACAGTGCCGAGCACCTCACCCTGCTCGGTACGGCGCACATGGCCGTGCGCAACGACGCGCTCTATCTGAGCCGGCGTCAGCTTTGGAAAAGTCTCCTCGACGTTCGGAGCAAGTCTCCCGGGTGTTGTCGCGATTGGTGTTGTCATAGTGTCTTTAACCTAAATACAGGCCTTCCCGCTTCAGGTGCGAATCTCGGTGCTCCTGGCCCCTGAGGATACGGTGCCCGGCGCGAACGCCGCTTTGACATCAGCCAAAGTTACCTGGTCGCGCGCGTTGTCTCTCGCCCACTGGATCGCAAAGTCCGCGACCTCCTCCCAGCCCTTCTGTCCGACAGTATGGTGCGTTCGATTCGGAAATTCCCGGTAGTCGGTGACTGCTGGAGAGTTTTTCATGTACTTGCGCATGTTCGCCCTGTTGATGGCGGGCGGAACGAGATGGTCGTTGCTGCCGGCAATGAATAAAAGTGGCGCTCGATTGGCCTTGCGATAGTCGACCTTCGACGATCCGTTCGGATTCAGCAGCGCAAACGCCGCATCCCAGAGAATCGTGTTGGCGGCCGGGATCGAATATCGATCGTAGACCTTTTGCGAGTCGGAAGGGTCGAGCTCGTTCGTGAACGCGTAGTTGAACTGTTTCGGGCTAAGTGAAGTCGTCCGACGGTAGCTGAACGGATTGCCGAGGATGGGAAGCGTCGCCCGGATCGTCGTCCACGGCAGTACCGGAATCGCGGCCGTCTGCGCCGAGTCAACGACGATGCCGGCCGAGCCGAGTCCGCGATCGACCAGCAGCTGGACGATGAGCCCGCCGAAAGAGTGACCGATGATGATTGGTTGCGAATCGAGCTTGCGGATGATGCGATCGTAGTGATCGACGACAGTCTTCAGCTTGAGGCCCTTGAGCGCGGACGGATCGTTCCGAACGGCTTCGACCTCGCCTTCGAGTCCCGGCCAGGATGGTGCGAGGACGTTGTAACCGGCCTTCTGATATCGGTCGATCCATTCCTCCCAACTTCTCGGCGTGAGCCACAGGCCGTGAATCAGCACAATCGTCGGCCTGTTGGAAGTTCGTCCGTTGTCAGCCATGTGGTCTCCTGAAGGGATTGGAAACAATCTAGACCGGTTTCAATGATGGAGATAACTACCCGGCAGGTGTCACACGAAGCGTGACACTATTTTTGCATTCGATCTGCCGATCAGTCGCCTGAGGTAAGTTGACGACAATACGTGGTCGATCTCCAGATATATGAGTACGCCTGTTTCTCGAAACATGAAAATGGTGCTTTGCCGGTCAACCTGGTGCACGTGAGTCGCTTGGCCTGGGTCCTGTTCGGGATTCTGGTCCTTGCGGCCCTCGCTCTCGACCTGGGCTTCCTCCGCTCAAGGCGCGACGAGGAGCGCGAGCTCTCTCTGCGGGCTGCCGCGATAAGAAACGGTGCGTGGGTCGCGCTCTCTTTGCTGTTCTGTCTGGGGGTGCTCGCGGTTTACGGGCGACATGCCGCGCTCACCTACCTCACTGCCTATCTGCTGGAGCAGTCACTCTCGATCGACAACGTGTTCGTTTTTGTGGTGATCTTCTCCGAGCTGCGAATTCCACCGGCCCAGCAGCGGAGCGTGCTTCTCTGGGGCGTCCTCGGTGCGCTCGTCATGCGCGGGTTGTTGATCGGTGCCGGGCTGCTGCTGCTCAACCGGTTTCATTGGGTCGTCTACCCATTTGGCGCGCTCATCATTTTCGCCGCTTTTCGACTCTTGTTCGGAAAGCAGAAACAGCAGGAGCTGGTCGCCGCCGCGTGCTCTATCTGTAACACATGGGTGGCGAAGATCATTCCCATCACGCCGCAGTATCACGGCGGCAGCTTTGTGGTGCGCCAGCCGGAGCGTGGCGGTCGGCTCGTTGCTACGCCGCTGCTCGTGGCGCTGATCATAGTCGAGACCACCGATATCGTGTTTGCGCTCGACTCGGTACCCGCGGTCCTCGCTATCACACGCGATCCGTTCATCGTCTACACCTCGAACATTTTCGCCATGCTCGGCCTGCGGTCGCTCTACTTCGTCCTGGCGGGAGTAGTAGATCGCTTCCGTTATATCAGGGTCGGCCTTGCCGCTATTCTCATCTTCTTCGGCGCGCGACTCTTGTTGGGCGATATTCTCGAGGTTCCGACAGGCGTGTCACTGGGTGTAATCGCCGTGGCGCTCACGCTCTCTGTTGTCGCCTCGCTCAAGTGGCCTGGCCCCAGCGCTCGTCCCGCCTGACGCCCGAGCTCTGCTCCCGAGGCGCATTGAGCGATTCTGCACTTCGCAGCGCTCGCGGGAATTTTCGAAACGCCTAGGGCCTTTTGCCGTCCACGACCGTGCGCGCGACGACGCTTCCTTCAACCGGCGGCAGTACATCAAGTCGCGTCAGCGGCTTGTAGTCGTTGCGGACAATGAGAGCAGCGTAGCTCGACCCAGTGTGGGTCCAGCTCTTCCACGACCCATCCGCCTCGATCGCATGCAGCGCATAGGGCACCGGCTGGATATACCACGCGTCGGCCCGGGCGTAGATGACAATGTCGTAACCCGTAGTCAGCTCCCCGGTGACCCTGCCGCCAATGTCGGCGCGCGTATCGGGACCACCCGCCGGCTCGTATCTGGGGATCTCGGTGATTGAAATCTCGACGCGTGGGCGTGGCTCGTTTGCGGGCGGTGCGCCGGATTCCATATTGACGTCGAGATTTCCCTCCGCGACGCGCTCGTTGTCGCGCCAAACCTCGACCCAGATGCGATCGCGCGGCGAGCTGGTTGCGAAGGTGAAGGAACTTCTCGGCGTTTCGGACTCCTGCGGACTGAGTTCCCCAGTTACCGAGAACCACTTGTAGTGCAGACCTGACTGTGGTCCGGTCACCTGTGCCTGAACATCGAGCAGGCGGGGAGGGGTCGAAGGTTGATGATGCGCGTTCAGCTCAACGCTCACTTCGCTGTTGTTGGCGTTAGCGCAAGCACTCAGGAACAGCAGGACCATCCCGAGCTGGATTCGATTGATCGAATGCGGACTATTCATTTCCGAGCTGCGCCAGATAAGACAGTGAATAGCTACCTACTCGTTCTCCAGACTGAAATTCGCGCGTCAGAAACTTTTGCCGGCGTTCGACGGACACCGTCCCATTCTCTTCGTCTACCGTTTCTTGTTGGCTCAATCTGGTCAATCGCATCTCCGCGCGTACGGATCCACTGGGTCCGGTGTGGCTCACTACATCGGCTCGGCGGTTCGCCCAGAAACCAGACTCGAATGCCACGGCGAATGCCTGGGG
>Ga0193709_1000572_pt1 | contig 12547 bp, 16 predicted proteins | sample H3c2metaG_FD_160571 | JGI IMG/M metagenome (GOLD analysis project Ga0193709, IMG submission 160571) | Soil microbial communities from a riparian zone of the East river system, Colorado, United States - H3c2 | ecosystem: Environmental > Terrestrial > Soil > Riparian zone | place: USA: East River... | reverse complement strand
AGGTGGGAAATTAGCACCAATACGGGTGAGATGCGCTTTGCGGGTGCGCGGTTACAGGTCGGAAAAAAAAGTTCACGCAAGCAAATGGGGAACTTTGCCGGTTATTTGCGGGAAGAAAGTGCGGGAGAAAGTTCAGCGACGAATGCATCGAGACCCAGTTGGCGATTGAGATTGCGGCGCGCTCCAGCAGCCACTTGATCCAGGCCGCGCAGGGCGCGCATTACCCAGCGGGTGTCGATTTGTTTTGCGACCGCCTCCAAGTCCTTGCGCAATTGCAGGTTGCGCAGTTGTGGTGACGGGATGCCAGCGCAAAGTTCGAGCAGGTCGCAAAGCAAACTATAAAAAACAGAAAGTTGCTCTTCGAAGGAAACTGCGCGGTCTTTCGAAATGGCGTTGGTGAGCGCGAAAAGCTGCGCGAATTCTTCGCCACGCGCGGCGCGTGCCAGGATTTTGAGTCCGTTGCTGCGGCGCTCGCTCTCTTTTAGGGCATCCATTTCCAGTGCGTAGCCTGGGCGGCCCTCGGAAAGCTGTGCCGCAAGGCGGGCAGCGTTGGGCGGCAGTTGCGATTTTTCCCTGAGGATGGCCTCGACTTCGCTGGCAGACAGCGGAGCGAAATGGAATTGCAAGCATCTTGACACGATGGTGGGCAGCAGCGAATAGGGCGACGGCGCGGTGAGGATGAGGGTGGCAGAGCCGGGCGGCTCTTCGAGAATTTTCAGGAACACGCTGGCTACGTCCCAGCGCATGGTATCTGCACCGTCGAGAATGAAAACGCGCCGTCGTCTCATCGGCTGAAAATAGGCGGCGCGCTGTACGGCGCGAAGCTGGCCGATACGCAGTACTGGCCGCACCACCGGGGATTTCAGACGAACGGGATCGGGAACCAGCGCCCAGACGTCGGGATGGGTTTGCAGGATGAGCGGGGTGCGCTCGACCATGGCGGCGTCGGCGCTTTCGCCGCGCTCGGCGAGGCCTTGTTCGACGAGCCGTTGCGGTTCGGCGAGCAGCGCGATGCGCTGGCAGGTGTAACACTCGCCGCAGGCATCGTCGGTGAGGCGTTCGCAGTTCGCAGCTTGCGCAAAGAGGCGCGCCAGGGTGTACTTGCCGACGCCCTGCGGGCCGGTGAAAAGTAGCGCATGTGGCACCCGTCCGGCGCGAAATGCGCCGCGCAGCGCAGTAACGATTTGTGGATTGCCGCGAAATTCAGAGAAAGCCACGGCTAGACCTTTTCCTTTTGCCGCTGAGCGATGCTCGGAAACACGGCAGCGAGAACTTCCGCGGAAATTTCATCCGCGGGCCGAATCATCTGCTTCGTAGAGTCGAAACACTCGATGGTTTTCCAGTTCGAAGCGCGCGCCAGGTCATCATACATATCCGCGGCAGCCTGCAGGTGGCGAATGTTGGATTCCAAAATGTCGTGCGCGGAATCGGTGTAGGCGCGCGTCGATTTTTTCGCGATCAGCGTTTGTGCTTCACGCGGCGGAAGGCGTAAGTACAGCACCAAATCTTCTTTGGGCAGTCCGTAGATGTTGTATTCCAGGTGCTCGATCCAGGCGCGGAATTCAGCGCGCTTCGCCGGAACTGCGCGCGCGGCCTGGTGAGCTAGGCTCGATGCAACATAACGATCTGCGAGCACCACGGCGCCGCTTTCAAGAGCCTTGACGATGGGTTGTTTACACTCGAAGCGGTCCCCTGCATACAGCAATGCGGCAAAGTGCGGGTCCACGGAATTCAATGGTCCGAGGTCGCCATTGAGAAATTGCCCCACCATTTTTCCGAACCATGAGCCGTACTGCGGAAAGCCGGTGGATAAAACTTGATAGCCGCGCGATTCCAGTGCGCGCGTCAGCAGGCGCACTTGCGTTTGTTTGCCGCTGCCGTCGATGCCTTCAACGGCGATGAATGTTCCGCGATCGTTCATGGTCTCAACGGGTACCGAGCGTTAGTCTAACCGGAGCCGCAGCAAGCCGCAAAGGCGCGCGTGGTAGGATTTTAGTTTGCATATGAACCAAGCAAATTTACAGGAACGTCTCGCGGCGGTTCGTGAGCGCATCGCGGCCGCAGCAGAGAGGGCGGGCCGCGTCGCCGATGACATCACGCTGGTGGCAGTGTCGAAGACGCATTCGGCGGATACGATTCGTGCCGCGTTCGAGCTCGGCGTAAGGCATTTCGGGGAAAACCGTGTGCAGGAGTGGGAAGGGAAGCGAACTGCGCTGCAAGATTTGCAGGCAGAGTGGCATTTAGTCGGGCACTTGCAAGGTAACAAGGCTGCGAAAGCCGCGAGACTCTTTCACAGCGTTGATTCGGTGGATGATTTCGCCCTGGCACAGCGGCTGGATCGCGCGCGCGGCGAGCTTGGCGAATTGCGGAAATTGCGTGTGCTGATCGAAGTTCGCATCGCGCCGGAAGAGGCGAAGAGCGGCGTTGCGCGGGAGGGACTCGCTCCGCTCGCCGAACAGCTTTCGGCATTGAGCGGCCTCGATTTGCAAGGGCTGATGTGCATTCCGCCGTTTCTCGATGAGCCGGAAAGAGTGCGGCCGTATTTCAGCGAGCTTCGTGAACTGAAAGAGAATCTCGAGCGACGGCTGGGAAAAAGGCTGCCGGTATTGTCTATGGGCATGTCTCACGACTTCGAAGTGGCCATCGAGGAAGGCGCAACCGCGGTACGCATTGGCACCGCACTATTTGGAACGCGCGCGCTCCCGCCGCATCCAACAGCCTAGAGGAACGCAGAGAATGAATCTTTTCAGTTCGATCCGGTTGCGGGAACTGCAATTGAAGAACCGCATTGTGGTCTCGCCCATGTGCGAATATTCCGCAGTGGAAGGGCATCCGCAGCCCTGGCATCTGGTGCATCTCGGCAGCCGCGCTATAGGTGGCGCGGGATTGGTTTTCACTGAAGCTACTGCAGTCGAGGAACGGGGAAGAATCTCCCCTGCCGACACTGGCATTTATCTGGACGCACACGTTGATTCCTGGCGGCCAATTGCGAAGTTTGTTCGCGAGCATGGTGCCGTACCGGGGATGCAACTGGCGCATGCGGGACGCAAAGGAAGCACGAACGTGCCTTGGCGTGGCGGCAAGGCTCTGCCCGCAGGGGACGGCGCGTGGGTACCGGTCGCGCCGAGCGAAATTCGCTTCGCTGAGGATTACCCCGCGCCACGCGCTTTGACGCTTGCCGAAATCGAGTCTGTGGTCAAAAGCTTCGCGCGGGCCGCCGAACGCGCGCTGGCCGCTGGATTCGAAGTAGTCGAAATTCATTCCGCACATGGCTATCTCCTGCACGAATTTCTGTCCCCGCTTGCGAATCAACGCACCGACGAATATGGCGGCCGCTTCGAAAATCGGGTCCGGCTGGTGGTGCGTGTAGCAGAAGCGATTCGCAAAGTGTGGCCAGAACGACTGCCACTTTTTTGCCGAATATCTGCGACCGATTGGAAGGAAGGAGGCTGGGATTTGCCGCAATCCATCGAGCTGGCGAAATTACTGCGGACGGCGGGCGTGGATTTGATTGATACCTCGAGCGGCGGGTTGGTGCCGGATGTCAAAATTCCCGTCGCGCCCGGCTACCAAGCGCCGTTCGCTGAGTTAATTCGCAAAAAAGCCAGCATCGCCACTGGAGCGGTCGGCATGATCACGGAACCCGCGCAAGCGGAGGCTATTCTGGCAGGCGGTCAGGCCGATCTCATTTTTCTCGCGCGTGAACTGCTCCGCGATCCCTACTGGCCGATGCGCGCCGCGAAACGATTCGGCGCCGCGGTCCATGCCCCGGTGCAATACGAAAGAGCCTGGTAAAAAATGATCCCGCTGGAGTTGCAAACGCATCCGGACCGAGGATCGGTATCGTTCGCAGTGCGCGTTCAGCCACGAGCCAGCAAAAATGAAGTCGCTGGTGTGATGGACGGCGTGCTGAAGATCAGATTGCAGGCGCCGGCTGTGGAAAACCGAGCGAACGAGGCACTGTGCGCTTTTTTGGCGGAACTTTTGAAAAGGCCGAAGTCGGCTGTTAGACTTTTGTCCGGTGAACGCAGCCGCAGCAAACGCGTGGAAATCTTTGGCGTTAGCTCGCTGGAAATCGAAGCACTCGCATTACTCGACGTTTAATAGCCGCACCGCAAAGGGAGTACGCCACGTCAATGAGCTTTCAACTTACCGAAATCCAAAGCGATTTGCGGGCAGCCAAGCTGGATGGCTGGCTGTTTTACGATTTTCGCGGCCGCGATCCGATTGCGCGTCGCATCCTGGACCTGCCGAACGCCATGCGCACGCGCCGCTGGTTTTATTTTGTGCCGGCAAAGGGCACACCAAGAAAACTCGCGCACAAGATTGAAACTGAGTCGCTGGTCACGTTGCCTGGTGAAACGCTTTATTATTCGGGCCAGGAAGAACTGCGCAAAAATCTGAAGAAAATGTTGGGCCGCGCGAAAAACGTTGCCATGCAGTATTCGCCGAAGAATGCGATTCCCTACGTAGCGATGGTGGATGCGGGTACGGTGGAACTGGTCAAGAGCTGCGGCGTGAAAGTGGTCACGTCCGCCGATTTGGTGCAGAAATACGAAGCATGCTGGACGCCGGAACAACTGCAATCGCATCTGCTGGCCGGAAAAACCATCGACCGCATTGTCCGCGATGCATTTGCCCTTGCCGCGAAAGGCGTGCGCGATAAAAAGCCACTGACCGAAGTGGCGCTGCAGCAATGGATCCTGACGGAATTTGGGAAAGCCGATATCACCACCGATGAAGGTCCGGACGTTGCGGTAAATGCTCACGCCAGCGATCCGCACTACGCGCCATCGAATGAAAGGCCAACCGAGATCAGGGAAGGCGATTTGCTGCTGTTGGACGTCTGGGGAAAGTTGAAGACCCCCGGCAGCGTTTACTACGACGTTGCGTGGGTTGGCTATCTGGGGGCAAACGTTCCGGAAAAGTACGCGAAGATTTTCAAAGTATTGCTCGAGGCGCGAGACCGGGCTGTCAGCTTGATCCAATCTTCGGTCGCGGCGGGCAAGCCGCTGCAAGGCTGGCAAGTCGACAAGGCGGCGCGCAGCGTGGTGGAAAAAGCCGGTTACGGAAAATATTTTATTCATCGCACCGGCCACAGCATCGGCCAAACTGTGCATGGAAATGGCGTAAATATGGACGGACTCGAAACATTCGATACCCGCAGATTGATTGCAAGAACGTGCAACTCCGTGGAGCCGGGAATCTATCTTCCGGAATTTGGCATGCGCAGCGAAGTGGACGTGTACGTTGATGAAAACCAGGCGAGCGTTACGGGCGCTGTACAAAAGGAGATTCTCGCGCTGCTAACCTAGTTGCTGTCCCATTTTTCAGCGAAGAAGAAAAATGTTCGACGACACCATCGAGAACCAGGCAGCAAATGGCGCAGCCAATGCGGCGAGCGCGGAAAACACTGATCCCGCCGCGTCGGTTCGCGAAGTTCAGGATCCGAAGGAGCATCCCAGTCATACGACCGCTTACGATTTTCGCGCCATTGCAATCGCCATTACCGGCTGGATTTTGCCAGGCTGCGGCCACGCCTTGCTGCGAATGTGGGGCCGCGCCGTAACGGTTTTTCTCGCAGTGGGATTTCTGGTCTATCTCGGCGCCGGAATGCGAGGGAATCTGTTTGCGCCGGGCGGTGAAGATGCTTTTGCGCGGCTTGGATACGCAGCGGACCTGGGAACCGGCAGTTTTTATTTTATTGCGCGCAGCCTGGAGGTATCTGGTGCCGATGTTTCTCATGCCGACGGCGATTACGGTACGCGTTTCCTGGCTACGGCTGGAGTCTTGAACCTGCTGGCCGCATTGCACGCTTATGAAGCGGCGCGCCGGCGCAAAGCATGATAGCTATGGTGCCGCTGCATTTGTCGCACTTTCAATCGCTGCTGCTTTTTGCGGTGATCATTTCGCTGGCGTTTGGCACGCTCGGCCGCCGCGATCCTCTCGAACGCCTCAAGTACGCTGCATGGTCCTTCGCTATGTTTGTGCTGGTAGCGGTGGCGCTGGGGTGGCTGATGTATCCCGTTTCGCGCTAAAGATGCTTGAGTTTTCTTGGTCTCAAATTTCAGCAAGTACAACTTCTTCAACTGTAAGACAAACCTTGAAACCATGAAACCTGCTTAAACTCAGGGTTTGCAAGTACAAACCCTGAAACCTGCGCCATAATTGCGGAAACGAATTGCCAATGTTATCGTAAGTAAATCGCGCCGAGGTAGCTCAGTGGTAGAGCAGCCGATTCGTAATCGGCAGGTCGCGAGTTCAACTCTCGCCCTCGGCTCCAATTTTTCCTTTGCGAATCAATAACTTACGAATTTCCGCTCAGCCGTTTCTCGAAATCCGTTGCAAGGTCGTTGCATGTTAGCCCAAATTCGCGTTGGTTTTTTGTTCGGCTAAACGCGCGCGCCCAAGGGCTGGCCAGCTTGTCAGTAATTCAATACAGCGTCTTTTGATAAGATTCCAGTAGTGCCTACCCAAATCCAATTCCGCAAGAGGTTTAATTTTTCGCAATTACCCAAGGACTGGAAGGCCATTCATTGCGCCGTGGACTGGGACGGCAATCCTCTTTTGATAGTACAAGAGGGGAAGCCCGCAGAGCCAACGAACGACGCGTCCATGGAAGCACGGGTTGCTTGGCTCCGGACTCCACCCAAAGCCCACCATCTGATTCATTGGGATGGAACTTCTGGACAGATACGGCGCTTTACCAGATGCCGTCCATTTGACCGGTATCGACCCGTTGGGCCCCTTTCCCAAATCCGTTGCAAGGTCGTTGCATGTCATCCTGGCTGTGGCGATTCGTAATCGGCAGGTCGCGAGTTCAAGCCTGGCCGGCCGCCTTGATTCCTTCCAAGACCTCAATGCCCAAGATGGTTTTGAGCTGGTTCACGGGTTCAGGAAGAGGTCTCGCAGAGACCAAGATGACCCTGGCGTTACCCGTTTGTAGTTCTGATTTCATGTTGGCTTCAAGAAGTGCGAGATACTTAACACATTGAAATACGCCTCTGAGTAAATCTGCATCATCCGACGACGGGCCCTTTATCTCAATTCCCACCCACAGTCTTCCCTGGTTGAACATTACATCTATGCGGTCAGCGGACGGAAAAGCAAACTCGGTCTTGCCGCTGCTGAAACCTGAAAGGCCAAGTATCTCTGGGTGAGCCGCAACGTATTCCTTCAATTTTCTGTGGTCCTCTCGTTCGCCTACACCAGTTTGCGCGGCGGCTTTGGCTTTGAGCGCCGAAATTGACGGCGAGGCCTTTACGGTTTGCAATCCGAACGCACCAAGCACTCTGCCCCATTTTGAGAAGTTAAACACCTTTATCAGTTCTATCTCGACAATCTGCCTTCTCTCTTCTCTGCTACGCTTTTTGAAATCCTTGAAGTCAGAAACGAACCACCCTATGCCCTCCCCGGGGATTCCGGTACTTTTGTTTACGGCAACACATTGGATTGGTGGAATGTCCGTCTTCCATTTTTTGGCCAAGGCCAGAACCGACCTGCCTATAAAGCCCAAAACATAATTGAGATTTCGTGGGTTGCGCATGCCCATTTCTTTTGCCAAGTCCGAGTAAAATATCTTCTTCCTCGCCTGTGCTTGTCGAACTAGAATCGGAAAGGCTTCTCGAGCTCGTTTGATATAAAGCTTTTCGGCACCAAAACGAGCATCAAGGGCCCGACCGTTTTTGGGCGCGCGTTCGCTAGGAGGCGTTTCGGTCTGGTTCGCATCCGACTCTCGATACAACACCCAATTTGACGTGTCTTTGATGATGCTTAGGATGCGCTGCCTGCGTTTCGGCCTTACGAATTCAATGGTTTGTTTAGATTCGCCACCGGCTGTTCGCAAACTGCTAGGCACTACGGCAATGTGGGCCTGGTCCGGCATGCCGTCTACGAGCCATTCGACGTTGATTCTGCGACCCAGGTCAGCTTGATTGGGCTTTTTTGCATAGCCGCCCTGTGCCACGGTCGGATTCCAATCTTCATCCTTTATCTTGATTTCAGTCACTCTGCCCGGCGTGCCAACTAGGTATGGGAGCAGATAAGGTATAACGATATCGCCCGGCTTAACTCTCAATGCTCGCTCTCTCGCTCTTCGCCAATTGTCTTTCGCGGTCGGGCCAAACAGCTGATTGTGCGAGGGAGGCCAGCCGATGGCCACACATTTTTCATTCAACCACGTCCGCCAAAGTCCGGGAGCGGATTTTTCTGGGCAAATCACCGTCCAGTAGTTCGCTGTCATTTGCGAATCCTCTTTCGTCCTGTCGTACCTGCTTACTGACTTCAATTCTTGCCGTTATGCGCAGTTGCGGAGATAATCCCGAAATTGACCTGAGGGATGGCATCCGAAGTTATTACCTTACCTCGAAGGGGACTAGAAACTGCAACGAGACCTCATTCCCGTGAATGCAGTGCTCGGTTTCTTAAAGCGAGACCCGCATTGGCCGTCCATCTTGTATGAAAACGGATATCGGCTGACAATGATAGAGCAACCCGTTTCTGTGCCAAGCGTAGGAATCGTCGAAGCCGACGTCATCTGTCTAAACCGGACAAGAAACCACGCGATTTTGTGGGAGTGCAAGTCTGGGCGGACGATAGAGGAAAAGCAGGCTCGGGTGTACGCAGCACTTTCGCCAACGGATGTTCAACGCACGGGCAATGTGACCTTCCCAAAGCCTGCCTCGGCTTCTTGTGAGGTCGTCTACTGTTGTTTGGCGGAGGATTCGAAGGCCATTTCAACCGCCTTGAGAGAAATGGGTCTGTCGCTTCCGGTGGTTTCCCTGGGTGCGAAAGCGGAACTTGCGTCCGGTCAGATGAAGGACACAACACTCTGCAAACTATTTATGGCAGGAATTGCCCTTCCACCGCTCGACGAAGTTCCTCGTTTCCTGATGGCTAACACACACGGGCAAGGCGGACTTAGCCCGACTGGTGTTCCCCACACTTGTTTCGTTGTTGCGGCGGCAAGTTAATAGAATTTCAGTCCGACAGGTGCTGGAAGAGACTTTTAACGATTGGGCATGTATGGGGACGGACTTGAGAAGATACCTCTCCGATGTGGTTAAGGAAATTCTGCTAGATGTCTGTAAAAGCGAGTTGCAGGATTTGGCGCAGGTGGTGAAGGCAACCCATAGCCCGAAGGAATTCTTTATAGAGTTTACAGCTGGACTGCTCGGACGAGATGCCAGTGGGCGCACGAAGACATTCCAAAAATTCGAGCGCCTCGCGTATGGATTTGTTGAACGGCTTGAGAAGAATCGACCATTCGAACCGTCAAGAGAACCCGAGACGGGTTGGCTCTTTCCACCGGAGTCAACTTCCTAAGAGGGAGGGCATCTTATGGACAGAAAAGAAATGGCCCTGCTGATGGAAGAACATCTGCGCAACGTCAACGTGTATTTCGACAGGGAACACGAATTTCCTAAAGGCCGTGGCCCTTTGAAAACTTACCTGCTGGAGGCACATGCCACAAATGGCGATGTGCTCAATTCGAAAAAGGCACCTGAGATTTTGGCTGAGGCGGCAGAAAGCGCCGGGCTAAAAGTCCGGGAAACCCAAGACAAAAGTCTTTTCGAGGCCTCCAAGGGAGAAGTTGGCTTCTTCTTCGACATACTTGACAGCCGATTCTGGCTAGCGCACACGATGTCCAACGTTGACGTAGCGCAAGAGGTCTTGAGCGCGGTGGTCGAGCAGAACCATAACCTCGATTATGCTTGGCCGCCCTCCAACATGATGAGGGCCATACAGCGCGATGGGCGCTCGATGGGATTTGCAGTGGATTTTGATGAGACCGAGTTCCTGCCAGTCTCGGAAGCAAACCTGATGGACGAACCGAATGCAATCATAAGCATCCGGTACTCGGGCACAGGGGCGGAAAACTTAGTAACCCAACTTGAGAAATTCGCTCCAACCGCGTTGGCTTTCTCTATGGTCAAGTTTGCCCGTGAGGACAAAAACACCAAGTCGTACATCATTCAGGAGTTGAATGAGCACGGCAGGTTGAAGGCTGCTGGTAATTCCGTAAATCTACATCTCCAAGTCGTCTCCACTTTTCTCCATGAATACAAGTCGTTGATTGTGGGTATCGAGGAGTCTGCGCGACTACGACCGGGAATATCAGATGCTGGAAAGACCCTCCTGGGAGAACCGCTCGTATTTGATTTCCCGAAGCCTTTGAGGAACTTCGAACTGTTTGTCAGAGAACTGGTCTCTTGCAAAGCGCCGCTCAAGATTTGGGGAATTGTCGAAGAAATCGGTGAAAAGCGCGTCCACATCGAGGGCGTGGACTTGCACACCGGGAGTCGTTTGAGATTTGACCTTGCCCCGAGTTTCATGAGGATTTATCTCGGCCCTAAGGCGTGTGGGAACACCGTTGCAAGGCTTCTTCGAAACATACAGAGCCACGTGGATTCGACCATACAAATCAATATTCCTTCGCCGGAACCGGAACCTCTCGTCGCGTAGCGGATGCAAGGCTGCTTAAGAGGAGACGGGCAGGTTACGGATGGTTTCCTCATAATTTGGCGTGAGTTTCGCATTTCGCCGGTCAATGCCAAGGGGCAACTTAGTCTCTTCCGAGTTCCAAAAGAGGTCGAGCGGCAAGCTTGGAGTTTGGTCTCACGCTGAAATTCGTCGTTGCCAATCACACTCACAGAAAGATGGAAAGACGAGATTTACAAGGTGGGAAAATTGGGAAATGGATACGGCAGTGAATATCAGGTCGCGAGTTCAACTTCTCGCCCTTCTCGGTCTCGCTGAATGCCTTTTCTAAGGCGGGCATGGTTAGCCTGGCTCTTGCGGCAAGAGCAGTAGGGTTGGCTACAGTGTTAGGATCCAGGTGCGCAAGCCATTCGTTCCGACGCCTACGGATCGCGTCTAGTGTCGGCTGAATGGCAATGACTCTTAGGGCGGCTTTTAGTATCGCCTCCTCAGTTCCTTCGGCGTCGCGTTTTCGAAGGTGGCAAGCTGCTCCGCCGCGTCTCGCAACATGGACCTAATCGTGACCGCGCCCTTGGTTGTGTCATAGAGTCTAGCCACGGCCATCTGCGCCAATTCCAGACTGCCATCGATAGTCAGCCCAAAGAATGTTGCTGCAGTTTGCAGCAGGTAGGGATCGGCTCTCGGCAAGCCCCTGGCCACGTTGAAGTACGCCTTCCCGACCAAGACTTGCCGACGAAGGGCTTCGAGGGTTTGCTTTAGAGTGGGCAAGGAGCAAAGAAAGCTGCTTCGCGGTAGGTAAAGGATGTATCCTCCCGGTACCCACGGTTAACAGACCTCACGATATTAATTCGAGGTATCAACAATGAAAAGCAAAACGACCGCTGCATTGATGTTCATCGTTGCTCTGTCTTTCCTGTATAGCTGTACGCAAAAAGAAGCCGGCGACTTTGTTAACCAATTTATTAAAGGGTTTTACGGGGACGGCGTGGTCGTGTCCCTACGCGATACAACGCCCCCTACTGCGACCATAAGGATTCCCGATCTTGGATCAGGCATCACAACGCTAACCACCGGCGGGTCGGGGATTACGATACCGGTTACGAAAGCGATGGGCTCGTTCTACGTTCTTGCAAGCGCGGATGATCCCGAAGGAATACAGGAAGTAGATCTAGTTGGCGGAGGCGAAATAAAGTGCAGCAACAACGATGGAGCTAGTTCCAATTCCAATATTGACTTCAATAACGGCATCGCATCCAGTGATGCATCTTCTGCTAAACCTGGGGGAAATGCTACAAATCGGCGAACCACGATCCACCTTTTCAATCTCAATGAATGGGATTTTTGTACCGATCCATCTTTCCATGTCACGCAATCCACGATCAACTTCGCGTCTAAGGGTAAGAACTTCTCGGGCCAAGCAGCGGTCAGTCCCTATGTTACGCTTCTTTACAAACCATAGACTTGCCTGTAGCCATTTCCTCTAGCAGGAACCGCTCGCGTCGTGGCCCGGATTTGCTTTATTGTGCGCGTCGGCATCTTTCTTTGCGTCTTCCGCGGCATTTGCTCCAGTTCGCAACGGCCCGGTCCAACCGACAGTTCCGTGAGAAGAATGCGCGCAAATTGCATAACACGAAGCTTTGCGAACAGTCGCTGCACTCGATACTGTCGATCCCTCAACGCCGCACGCTGTCCCGACTAAGGTCAATATCAAGATTGCAATTGTTTTTTTCATTTTCTAGCTCCAAGTGATTCAGTGAAGGTCTTTGGTCTCACCAGCGGAAATCAGGTCGAAATTATTCCAAGTAGTGTTGCCCACCATCCTCGCCTTGAAAGAGCCGTAGCCGGTTGACGTCGCTCCGCTACTACAAATATTGATCGACGTTTTTCCGTGAGGATTGATAGCAACCGTCTTCATCTTACGTTTACAGACGTTATCGTAAAACTCAAAGGAGTTCTGAAACGCACTATTGTTAACCACATATATGTTCATCGAAACTTGAATCTCTCCAATTGGAAACGCTGACGGCTTGGCGGGCGCAGGTTGTTTCGAAGTTCCACCGCCTGCACCGTACCCGTTTGCCGACTTTGCGCAAACCTCGACATAGAC
>Ga0193709_1000571_pt1 | contig 12591 bp, 9 predicted proteins | sample H3c2metaG_FD_160571 | JGI IMG/M metagenome (GOLD analysis project Ga0193709, IMG submission 160571) | Soil microbial communities from a riparian zone of the East river system, Colorado, United States - H3c2 | ecosystem: Environmental > Terrestrial > Soil > Riparian zone | place: USA: East River... | reverse complement strand
CAATCCTTCCGCAATAACCCACTGGTGGCCGACGCGGTCGCCGGCTTGGACCGTCCTAATGCTGACTTTGTTGGCGCTGTCCACAACTGCGACTTGATAGCCGCCTTGCAGCTCTGAGACTGCGCGCTGCGGTACCAGCAATGCGTCCGGTTGGACTCGGATCACGGCGCGAACTTTGCCGTATCCACCGGGGCGCAGAATGTTTGCGGGATTGGGAAACAACCCGGCGATGCGAATTGCCCCGGTGCTTTCATTTACCTGGCGATCTGCAAAATAAAATACGCCGTCGTGGGCGTAGGTTGAGCCGTCCGCGAGAATCAGTTCCAGTTTCAGATTCTTGGCAGCCGCCTGGCGGGTAGTTTCTGTGGGGAACCGTTTTCTCCAAGCGAGGTACTGAGGCTCGCCAACGGTGAAGTAAACCTTGATGGGATCGACGGTTGAAACCGAGGTTACGGGCACGCTGCTAAGATTGACCAGCGCTCCGACCTGGAGCTGGGCTTGTCCGGCGATACCGTCGATGGGTGCAACCAGGCGGGTAAAATCGAGGTTGATTTTGGCTGTTTCGACTGCGGCCTCGGCGCTCTTGATTTGTGCTTCGGCCGTGGCCACAGTGGCCTTAGCCGCCATATTGTTCTGGACAGCGTTGTCCAGATCCTGCTGGCTGGCGGCTTGTTCTCTCGCGAGAGGCGTGTAGCGGTTGACGTCTAATTCGGTCCTGCCCTGTACTGCCTGAGCGTTGGCAAGTATGGCCGTCGCCTGCGCCAGCTGTCCCTTCGCCTGGTCCAGCGCTGCCTGAAAAGGACGCGGATCAATTTCGAAAAGCAGCTGGCCTTTCTTGACGAATGCTCCTTCTTGATAGCCCTGCTTCATGATGTATCCGGTTATTTGCGCCCGGACATCGGCGTTTGAGAATCCGTCGAGCGTGCCGATCCACTCGCCATAAATCGGAACATCCTTCTGCTCGACCAGTACAACTTGTACGTCGGGTGAACCGCCCGGTGCAGTTCCGGATGCGCGTTTGGGGCGCGTAGCACCAATCACGATGCCGATTACAACCAGGAAGAGTGCACCCGCTATCCACAGTCTGCGTTTCGAAATGGTGTTCATGTGCCCCTCCACGATCAAACAGTCTTACTGATCCCCAAAAATGCGGATCGCCTCGCGACTCCAATGGAATAAGGTCCGAATCAATGCGCCAGCAACTCGCAAAGCACATGTTGGTCCAGCCTTCAGAGCTGAAGAGCGCGAACCGGCTGACCCGGGAATCGCTTGGTCGCGAAAACCCCAAGCACCATAAAAATCAACATCACGACAACTTGCGTCACGAGAAATGGCGGTTCTGACCCGGTAGGCGCAAGTGCCTTGAGCGCGGGAATCTTCATGAAAAACTGTGCGATCAAAACAAATACATTCAGATACAGCGCCATAACCGAGCCGATTACGTAAACGCGCCGCCACGCACCGGCAAGATGGAAGACGTAGAGCGCCGGAATCGTCAGCGCCAAAACCAGCAAGGAAACGATGCCCACGCCGTGCGACGGCAAAAACTTGTGGAATGGGAACAGGAATCCCGTGAGGCTGGTGGCCGCAGTAGTTAGCAGAAATGTGGCAGTCCAGCTTTTCCACTGTTTCCCGGAGACAAGCGCGAATACAACAACCAAGCCGGCGAGAATTCCGACGAAACTCAGCGCCACGTGAAAAAGGGTAAATGCCGCCAAGACTGTACTCATCGATTTCTCCTCGGTGGTGGATTGATTTCGGCGTTGATCTCGTCAGCCCGTAAATAATGTGGCCGTAGTTAAAGCCTGGTATCTGGCCATGCGCCACTGCCACAGGCAGACGCGCATCGCGCTCTTTACGCTGACGCCTGCTGGCTTTGTTGCAAGAACGCCAGCAGGTCGGCGTTGATCTGATCCGCATGGGTCGTGGGCATGCCGTGCGGAAAGCCTGGATAGACTTTCAGGGTTGCTTTCTTCAGTAACTTCGCGGACAACGGACCCGCAGCGACAATCGGCACAATCTGATCATCGTCTCCATGCATCACTAGCACCGGTATGTCGATCTTCTTCAGGTCTTCCGTGAAGTCGGTCTCGGAGAACGCCTTAATGCAGTCGTAATGTGCTTTGACACCTCCCAACATGCCTTGCAACCACCATTTCTCGCGAATGCCTTCGGAAATTTTTGCGCCCGGACGGTTGTATCCGTAAAACGGCAATGTGATGTCCTTGTAAAACTGCGGACGGTTGGCCGTGTATGCCGCCCGGAGGCCATCGAAAACCGAGATGGGCTGGCCGGCAGGATTCTTTTCGGTTTTCAGCATGAGCGGTGGCACCGCGCTGATTAGCACCGCCTTTGCGGCACGCTTGCTGCCATGTCTTCCGATGTAGCGGGCGACTTCTCCGCCACCGGTTGAGTGGCCCACATGGATTGCGTCCTTTAGATCCAGCTTTTCAGTCAGCGCCGCGAGATCATCGGCGTAAGTATCCATTTCATTGCCGTCCCAGGTCTGGTCGGATCGCCCATGCCCCCGTCGGTCATGCGCGATCACGCGATAGCCCCGCTGGCCGAAGAAGAGCATCTGCCCGTCCCAGTCGTCCGCGGTAAGCGGCCAACCATGAGAGAAAACGATCGGCTGACCCATTCCCCAATCCTTGTAATAAATCTGCGTGCCATCCTTCGTTGTGATCGTTGCCATACTTCCTCCTGGTTACTTCATCGCCGCGAATCGAAATCTCTTTTCGCTACCGAGCGAATTGCTATAACCCTAACGCAAGACGATCATTCTCGTTGCCGTGCCGTACATTTGCAAACGCACCTCACGCCGCCGATGCCACGCGAAACTTGCCGTCACTGCGATGAGGCCGGCGCATATGTTTCAGGATCGATGACCTGCGTAGCGCGAGTTTGGCATGGAACAGGCGGGCCTTTGCCGCGGCTACCGAGATGCTCATGGCTTCCGCGGTTTCGCGCATCGACCGCTCTTGCAACTGTTTCATCTCAACTACCTGGCGTAGAGTCGGTCGCAGGCTGTTGATGGCCTTCTTCAGAATTCTTTCCTTTTCGTGCTGCGCGAAACGCCTTTCAGGATTCGGCGCATGATCCGCTATGTCGTAGACCTTACTATCCGCGCCAAAATCGTCGGGACCGGCTATTGCGATCTCGCGCGAGGTTCGTTTCTTGCGCAGGTTCATGAGCGCAGAATTGATTGCGATTCGCGTCAGCCAAGTCGCGAAGCTCGATCTGCCGTCAAAGTCATTAAGGTGAACAAACGCTCTCAGCAGGGCGTCTTGAACCGAGTCTTCGGAATCTTCACGATTTCTAGTGATGCGATACGTCGCGCGCAAAAGCTGCGGAGCATGTCGCTGGCAGAGTGTGGCGAAGGCCGACGATTGCCCAGACTTGGCAGCCTTCACGAGATTCCTTTCCGCTGCTTCCCGAGTTTCAGAGGCCGCGGCGCGAGTCTTTCTGTTTCCATTCGAAATTTCCAGATTTTCAAAGACCATAGGGCCTCACCCGCTACAGGATGTTTGTCGTGTTGCACTATGCGGCGTGAGATTCCGGAATTACATCCCGAAATGGAAGGGTTATTCAGTACCACTATGTGGTGCGCTTTTGAATACCACTTTCGGTGGATGCGGACTAGCAGAATTGACAGTTTCTTTTCCGCAAGTCCGGTGCCCTCTGGCTCGACGGCGGTGCCTCAGGTTTCTCTCTTACGGGACGGGGGCGGAATGACAATTTCGCGGCGCCCGAACAGGCGACCGTCAAGAGAGAAAGCTCCCGGCCCCAGCAGTGCCAGCGCGACTGCCGCAATAATCATTCCGGCAGCCAACAGCTTAACGTCATGCAAAGCCCATGAAGGCGCGGGAAGCCAAGAAAGCGCGATACCCAGGAAACAAAAAGCCACCAGCAGTACCGCGATCGGGGTGAGAAATCCCGCGGTAAGCGCGCTACCGCTAACGATTAAGACCAGACCCAGCAGCCATTTTTCCAAAGACGAATTGAACGGGCCGGAAAGACAAAAAATTCCTCCAGCAGCCGCAGAGAGACCGACTGCTGCACGCAACAACAAGAGACCGACGCCGGGCCTGCCACCCGGAAATGTGGAATATAGTCTTTGCAGCGCGAATCTCCCTGGCGCGCATAAGAGACGGACAACTTAAGGTACGCGGATACGCACGGCGGTTGAAATCCCACATTGCGGAATCTTTCTGTACTACTTTCGAGGTATTGGCTTTGTGCTTTGCGTGCAGAATCTATTTCTTAAAGCTCGATGATTCCGCGACGCACGCCAATCGCAACTGCTTGTGTGCGGTCGCTGGCGCCGAGTTTTTCCATGATGTGCTTGATGTGGACCTTGACGGTTTCTTCGGTGATAAAAAGCTTGTCGGCAATATCTCGATTGCGGTTGCCACCTGCAATATGCTTGAGGACTTCTATTTCGCGCGAGGTCAAGTCTTCGTCACTCATGTGCTCCGCAAGCTGTGCCGCCAATTGCGGAGGAATACGCTTCTTCCCAGCATGGACCTGGCGAATCACTTCCACCAACTCCTTTGGCGGCATGCTCTTGAGCAGGTAGCCGCGGGCGCCGGCTTCGAGTGCGCGCTGGATTTCGACGTCGCCTTCGAAGGTCGTCAACATGATCACGCGCGCCTGCGGGAATTCCGCGCGAACGGCGATCATCGCGTCGATGCCGCTCCGATCCGGAAGCCGGAGGTCCATGAGAGTCACGTCCGGTTTATGCTTTCTGTATTCCGCGATAGCTTCCTGCGCGTTCGAAGCCTGAGCCACCAACAACATATCCGATTGATTGTTGATGATGGTAGCGAGGCCCTCGCGCAGAAGTGGATGGTCGTCCACGCTTAGAACGCGGATTTGAACTTTCATCGAGCCCGCCCGCTTCCGGATTTTTCGGCATTTTCCCTTTTTTTATACAATCTGGACAACCAACCGGCTGGACGATTACCCGGTCGCAGCTCGAAAGCGATGTTGCCCGGCACAGACAGTTCGACCTCAGTTCCAGCGACCGCGCTACTTAAAACTCTCAATTTCCCGCCAATTCTTTCGGTTCGTTCCTTCATGCCGGACAAGCCCCAATGCCCCTCGCGTCCCGAGCGCAATACCTGAGTGTCGATTCCGCCGCCGTTGTCGCGTATAAGAACGCGCAAGTGGCTGGCCGCGTACTCTATCTCTACCTCGATCTCACTGGCTTGCGCGTGGCGAAAGGCATTTGAAAGCGCCTCGTGGCCGATCAAATAGACCTCGTCACGGATCACGGAACGCAATAGCCGGGGCGTGCCCTCGACGATAACGCGAAAACTAATTTGCGACTGCACCGGGAATTCGTGCCGGATCTGCGAAAACGCGTTCTCGAGATCCGGCAAACTTGACTTCGATGAGCGCAGCCCCTGAACGGAATTCCGGCCTTCTGCGACGACGTGGCTCATCAACTCCAGAACTCGGCTGACCAGAGGTTTCGCGGGCGAGTCAGCGGTGAGACGGTCGTTTGCGACGTGCAGCTGCATGGACGCGCTTAGACAGCCCTGCAATAACGTGTCATGCAGTTCCTGCGCAATGCGCGTGCGTTCGGCGAGTCGTTCTTCAAAGCGTATATTCATCTGTTTTGTCAGCCCCAACACCCGGAGCCGAAAGAACGTTAGAATCACGAGCCCAATCAGCAATATGCTTGTGAGGCGAAACCACCATGTCTGCCAGAACACCGGCTCGATCTTGAATTCGAGTGTGGATTCCGAGCCATTCCATACGCCGTCGCTGTTGCTGGCTATCACGCGAAAACGATAAGAGCCCGAATCAAGATTGGTGTACATGGCCTCACGCGCCGCGGTAGGTTCGCTCCAGCCTGGATCGAAGCCGTCGAGCCGGAACTTGAATCTGACGCGGGCTGGAATCGAAAGACTTAGTCCAACGTACTTGAGGATGATCCTCTGATGAGGAGCTGGAATGCGAACGCCTTGCACTACATTCATGGGCCGGCCGTCGGCGGAAATTTCCTCAACGTGCACCAGCGCCGGAGCGGAGGTGCGTGTCATGGGCCTTGGATCGACGACCGACAGTCCACGGTACATGGAAATCCAGATCCGTCCGATGGAATCGCTAGCGACCGATCTGTACCGCTTTACGCCTTGTGTACTGGCGAGGCCGTCTGCCAGACCGTATTCACGCCAATCCGCTTCACCGACTGCGTCGCGCGAAAGCGCGTCACGATCTACGCGCAAAACATGGTGCGAAGTTGTGATCCACAGCGAGCCCGTTTTGTCTTCCTCGATTCCGAAGATTTGTTCATGCAGCGATTCTGGCACGTCGCGAAGAGTGTGAATGACTCGCGAGCGCAGAAAGCCCAAACCGTTGGCGGTTCCAATCCACAGCGTGCCAGTCGAGTCTTGCAGAAGGCAATTCACCGTGCCGGGCGGCATGCCGTTTTGGCTGGTATAAAGCCGCCATTGTCCGTTCGCGAATTCATTCAGGCCGTTTGGCGTTCCAAACCACATCGTGCCATCGGAAGTCTGCAAGATGGAAGCCACCGAGTTGGAGCCCAAACCATTCGCAGTCGTATACGTCTTGAAGCTGCCGTTTCTGAAGCTGCTAAGTCCTCCGCTCAGCGTTCCAGCCCAGACTGTTCCTTCACGATCCTGGTAAACTGCATAAACAGCATTTTGCGCGAGTCCATCCGCCCGCGTGTAGGTACGGGTCGTGAAGGAGCCGCCTTTAGTTTGCAGGTGAGTAAGCCCCTCTCGCCGCCCTATCCACAATCCGTCTTGGCCTCCGCTGATCGAGTAGACCACATCTTTGTCCAGACCGGCATTGGTCACGCGTCTAACGCGGCTTTCTCTAAGCCGATACAGTCCGCCTTGCGATGCCGCCGCCCAGGTGCTGCCTTCCGGGTCCACGTACACCGGCCCGTTGATTTCCGCGGGCAGACCTGCAGCGATGGAATAAGTCGTAAATGCACTTTCGCGAAGACGTTCAATTCCGCGCGTTGTTCCCATCCATAGATTTCCTTCGCGATCTTCAAACAGAGAAGTCACGGGGCCTGTTGACGAATTATCGCGGCGGTCAAACGAAGAATTTCCTCGGGCATCGATTCGCGTGAGGCCGTTGGGAGTGCCCACCCATATGTTGGAGTCGCGGTCCCTGATCATCACCAGACCCTGAATATCGTCGAGTACGTGGGAGGCTTCAGCAGGGGAGGATCCCATCCCTTTCCAGTGCACCACACCTTTGTCGGTGCCGATCCACACTTCGCCGCGATTGGCTAACAAGGAATTAACTTTCGTGTCCGGCAAACCCGTGCTGACCGCTGAGACTCGCCCGTGGTTGAGGTAATAAAGGCCAGCGTCTTTCGTGCCCAGCCAGACTTTGCCGTCCACTGCTTCCGCCAGGGAAATGATCAGTTTAGGGAGTTCGGACACCGAGGCTAGTGTGACAAATTTACCTCCGCTATATCGCATGGTGCCATTCACCAGTCCTGAAAACAGAATCTCGCCGTTTTCTCCGACGCACATCGCCGTGATTTCGCTTTCCTGGAGCTTAAGGTCCGCTAACACGTCGCTAAATTTTCCCTCGCGGTAACGCAGCAGTGTCGGCCCCCGCGGCCGCACCCACAAATTTCCCTCGCCATCTACGGCCAGACTCAGAATAGGACCGGCTGGGAATATCCCTGAGTCCGAAGGCCGTAAAAGGCTGAAGTTCAGCCCATCGAAGCGAACCAGGCCCTTCTCTGTCCCGATCCACAGATAACCATCCGGTGTCTGGGCGATCGCATAGACTGGACCGTCTGGAAATCCCTGTTCTGCGCTCCATTGGTCGCGTATGTATTCCGACATCGCCTTGTGTGAACTCAGACCGTTCGCAGAGGTCACGAAATAAGCCACGACCACGGCTGCAATGAGCCATTTGCAAGACCAGTAAAGTTTCGGTCTTCCTCGATGGGCTCTATGGGAAGTATTCGAATTTCTCAATGACAACCTCGGCCCCGTTTTGCAGAGGATTTTTTGCGCCACCGAAGACATACAGATTCATGCGCACAGTCTCGATGCCGGCAGCAGGCACTCCCGATGTGAAGGAATGCTCGGCGACTACGCGCGCGCTGCGACTTGACGACTCACGCACCGTTTTGAACGATACCCGCCCCGGTTCCCAGCGAAGCGAATGCGTCATCAGTCCAGCAGGCAAGCTAAATCGCGAGGCGTTTTCAGGAACAAAAAAGGGTTGCACAACATACTGCGCGTTCTTGCTGGTAGGGTCGCCCCATTTTGAGATTTCAATGTCCATTTCGCGGTGGTTCTGATCTGATCCCCCGTAGTCCCAAGTGAACATACTAAGAACCACCGGCGGCTCCAACTGAGAAGTGTCGCGCACGGCAAAGGAATAGGTTCCATATCCCAAATTGCGGGTAAGGGTTACTTCGGCGCAAGTCCACTGTCCCGCGGTCTTCGCTATGCGGAGATGAAGCGCTCCCTCCGAGTCCGCCCATGCGTTGTTTGGATCGTAGAAATTTTTCCCACCGCGGTCGCTTGGCGCGTCACGGATTCTCCACTCATACCCGCTGAATACCAGGGTCCTGGAGTCTGCTGCGCCGGCGCCTTTCGCAATCGCCCTCGCCGTTACGCCACCGCCCAGCGACGGAAGTTCAGGCAGCATTGCTGGCGCATGGTAGCCGGGTTCAACCAGGAGCGCAGCGTATTCTGTTCCCAGATGAGTTGAGTTTATCCATTTCGAATCTGGTTGAATCCTGGTGAGCTCCTCGTTCACCAGCGGTTGTACCCACCAGGTTCCGTTCCTGGCATACAAAACGATCCGCTCGCCGGGGCGAGCGCCGCTTACGCGCCCCTGAATGATGTCCAGCTTGTCCGGACCGCCCTCTGCCGCAGGAGGGATCCGGGTAAATTCGATGGAAGGCACGGGGAGGCGCGATCGCGAACCACATCCACTGAACAAAATATAGATAACCAGGAGAAGAATTCGTTCTCGAGCGAGACAGTTCAGGGTGCCAGCTGGGGAACGCGTCATTGCTAGAAATCTACCACATCCTACAATTGCGATAACCTGCTTGCGGGATTTCCTGGCGCAGTGAAATTCGACGACACCGGTGCAGGACGGGAACTAACATATCCGAACGGATTCAACGGACAATTTTGCCACCGCGTCGCCCCAGAATCTTTTTGCTACGACGGATCGAGTTCGTGGTTGAGGACCATCGCTTCGGCGATACGGCGCGCTTCCCGCAATGTTTCCGGAGTAGCAATTTCACCGCGTGGCGGTTGGGCAATGATGGTGTCGAGTTCTTCGGCAAATAAGCTGCTTAACAGTTCTGGAGTGTGAAGGACAGCATCGCCTGCAGCATCAACAATCGGCGTGACGCGCGAATGTTCGAGTCTTTGCGCCAGCATCAGCCTGTAAATGCGGTCGGTCGCGAGGTCCTCCATGTATCCGTCGAGCAGGCTGGCGCCTTTTCCGTTCAACACGCCGTTGCGATAACGGATTACGGTGCGGATCGCCGCCCGCGTTCCGTCCAACGTGCGTTTTCCGACACCCGCAGGAACTGGTCGAAGATCCGGATGGCGTTCGGCGGAAGCGCGTCGCGCGTGTAATTGATTTGGCGCGGGAAATTGTTCAAGCGCTATCTGATTCTGATCGGGATGCCCGGTCCAGGCGCCATCCATCAGCGAATCAGCTTCATTCTTCTTGTCGTTTCGCAGCACAGCCAAAGCGCGTGCGTTCAACTCCGGATCCTGGCGGCTGGGATAGAGAGCAGTCATACCGCCGATCGCCAGCGCGCCGCGCTGGTGACAGATTTCCGGCAGCAGCCGGCGCAAGCTCTGAAAGAACGGCACATCGTGCGGGATGGTATTGCGGTCCGGCAGCAGCCAGTGCGGATCATGCAAATTAAAATGAATCAGGCTGGCCATATAGTCCCAGCGGCCAAGATTCAGCCCCAAAATGTGCTCGCGGAGATTGTAGAGAAATTCTTCCATCTGGTAGGCGAGCGGATGCGATTCCACCAGAGCCATACACTTTATGTAATTTTTCGGCCAGCCCCGGGCTTGTGCCAGGCTCTGAAACACATCGCGCCAGAAAAGAGCCTCTTCGGCGGACTCCGATTTAGGGATGTAAAACGCCAGCGGATGTTTCAGGTCTGCAGGTTCGACGGCAAAGACGATTCGCGCGACATCGAATAGTGAAGCGGAACACAATTCCCTTTCCATCAGTCCGCCTTGATGGATATGCAAGCCGCGCGCGCGAATCCAAATCACGGTATTGCTCGGTTTAATGCCCACATCGCTGTTGCGCTTGGCATCGTGGTAAGTCAGCGCGCCACGCAGCGCCTGCAGAATATTTTCCACACCCAGGCGCTGATGTTCCCACTCGTTCACGGTGGAATCCTCGAGATCGAGCATCACGCCTGGGGCGCCGGAATTGAGCATTTTTACGACGAGTTCGGCGTCATCGGCCGGCCCGGTCATCTGGTTGCGCTGGTCGGAGCACCACCCGGGCACTGCGATGCGCCAGTCTTCGCGCGTGGCCGGCGACGCCGGAAGATGATTTGGCTTGTTGCCGCGCAGAGATTGCTCGAGCGCAGTTCGCCTGGCTGCCACCAGCGCGCGGTGACGAGCAGCAAACTTGTGGTGCAACGGTGTGAAGAATTGTAGGAATCCCGCAGGGAGTTCGCGTTCCGCTGCGCCCGCAGGCGCGTTATTGGTATGGAAGCCCTTGATGCTCTGCCGCGTAACGGCCATGAAGAATTCTCCCGGTCTAGAGGGAGGCTCTAGGTTCCCACGACAGAGTTTAAGGCTTCTTCCGGCTTGCCGAATTGCTTATTTTCGGTCGAACCTTCGAGCGCCTTGGTGGACGTCGTCCCGCTGGTAATTACATGCTGCACATCATCGAAATATCCGGTGCCCACGAAGCGTTGATGTTTGACGGCTTGGTACTGATCGCTGTGCTCAAAACGGAATTCTCTTTCCTGAAGCTGCGAATAGGCGGCCATACCCTCCCTTTTATAGCCGCGCGCGAGTTCAAACATAGATAAATTCAGGGAATGGAATCCGGCGAGCGTGATGAACTGAAATTTGTATCCCATGGCCGCGAGTTCGCGCTGGAAACTGGCAATGGTTGAGTCGGAAAGATGTTTTTTCCAGTTGAAGGATGGTGAGCAATTATACGCGAGCAGTTTGCCGGGGAATTTTGCGTGTACCCCTTCGGCAAATTCTTTGGCCTCCTGCAGATCCGGTTTTGACGTCTCGCACCAGAGGAGATCGGCGTAGGGCGCGTAGGCCATAGCGCGCGCGATGGCGCATTTCAACCCCGAGCGAATTCCGAAAAAGCCCTCGGCAGTGCGCTCGCCAGTCAAGAATTCGCGATCCCGGGCGTCGATATCACTTGTAAGTAGAGCTGCGCTGTCCGCATCGGTGCGCGCCATAATCAGCGTGGGCACGCCCATGACGTCCGACGCCAAACGCGCGGCGACGAGTTTCTGAATCGCTTCACCCGTCGAAACCAGCACTTTTCCGCCCAGGTGGCCGCATTTCTTGGCCGATGAAAGTTGATCTTCAAAGTGCACGCAAGCGGCTCCGGCTTCGATCATGGCTTTCATCAATTCAAATGCGTTCAAGTTGCCGCCAAAACCTGCCTCCGCGTCCGCGATAAGTGGAGCAAACCAACTGATTCCGTTTTTGCCTTCCGAGTGGTGAGTCTGATCCGCTCGCTGCAGCGCCTTGTTGATTCTCCTGACCATGCTGGGCACGCTGTCGGCAGGATACAGGCTCTGGTCCGGATACATTTCTCCGCTGAGGTTGGCGTCGGCGGCGACTTGCCAGCCACTGACGTAAATGGCCTTTAAGCCGGCGTGAACCTGCTGAATGGCCTGGTTGCCGGTCATCGCGCCCAAAGCGGCGACGTAGGGCTCCGTGTGTAGCAGATTCCAAAGATTTTCAGCGCCCATGCGGGCCAGGGTGTGCTCGATGCGCACAGACCCGCGTAGTCGTTCCACATCCATGAGGCTGTAGGGCCGGGTGATTCCTTGCCAGCGTTGCAAGGACTGCTCATCAGCGTTCGCGATAGTGAACTTAAAGTCGCTGTTCATGTGATCTCCAATTCAAGCGGCCTGCGCGCCTTGTCACGCACCGGACTCGCCAACTCTGCCAGCAGTTTGCAAAACATTGCCGTGGTCAGTCAAACTGATTGTAGGTATCATGCTGATAGATGTTTTCTATCAGAATGGATAAGGACGACTGCATACAGGTGACTTGTGGAAATCGATCAAATCGAAACATTCCTGGCGGTTGCAAGCTACGGTGGCTTCCACCGGGCGGCACAAGCCCTGCGATTGAGTCAGCCTGCCGTGAGCGCTCGGATACGGATGCTGGAGGAATCGGTGGGCGCCCGGCTGTTTATACGAACAAAAACCAGCGTGACGCTGTCTTTGGCCGGGAAAACGTTACGCCCCCACGCGGAGAATCTCCTGCGCGCGGTTTCACTCGCCCGCCAGGCGGTCGACGAGCAGCGGCCTGCCAGCGCCTCTGGAGTTCTCTCGATTGCCGCCGGCCTCTCCATCAGCACTTATTTGCTGCA
>Ga0193709_1000569_pt1 | contig 12605 bp, 18 predicted proteins | sample H3c2metaG_FD_160571 | JGI IMG/M metagenome (GOLD analysis project Ga0193709, IMG submission 160571) | Soil microbial communities from a riparian zone of the East river system, Colorado, United States - H3c2 | ecosystem: Environmental > Terrestrial > Soil > Riparian zone | place: USA: East River... | reverse complement strand
CAATGCAACGTTTTGGCGCTCGAGACATATCTTGATGGATAGCCTCAACTACTGTCGGTGCCTGACCGCGACTTGAACGGTTCTTCGTCAAGTCGTTCTATTGCAGCGAGTTAAAGAATTTTTCGCCAGCATCGCTGCACTTTTACTTTATGGCATCGTTCCTGCATTAGTCCTAAGCGTTGCCCGGCTTAAATGAAAAAGGGGTGGTCCAATGAAAATTCAAAACATTATTCGGATGCAAGCAGTGGTTATCGGATTTGCGGGAGTTCTGTTCCTGGCTAGCTCTGCACCGGCGCAGGAAATCACGAACACCGAGTGGCCCGATGCGCCGGGAGCAACAACGACTGCGCAGGCATCGGCCGCGCCAGCAGTCAACAATTCAAACACCGTCGCGGTAAATCCCAGTTCATCGAGCGCCGCAGCTTCCGTTGCCAAACCGATCGTGAGCCAGGAAGCAGCCGTTTCTCAATGGCCGGCGGTGGAAACCTGGGTGCTGGCCTGCTTGCTCGTTTTCTTCACGCTGATTGCATTGTACAAGCGGGCAGCAGCGCGGCACGCCAACCGCAATCTGGAATCCCGCATTCGCCAGGTCAACGACCGAGTCGCGCTGTCCTGAGCGTGCAACGGAAGAAGTGGCGAAAAGGTCGGTTAGTGGGTCATGTTAAATTGGACCCACTAACCGTGGTCGTTGAAAAGTTCTCGGTAAGAGTGACGTGCCTGCCTGTGGCTCGAAATGCAGTTGTTATTCCCACCTGAAAATCTTCGCGGAAAGTGCCGTGCATGAAGGCTTGCAAATTGCAGTTGCAAGGAACCGGGTCGAAAGTTTATATCACGCGCGGGAGTTGATTGAGATTACGAGGAACAGTTCTTAACGTGCGTGGTTCGAACTGCTGTTCAGGAGGCCGAGGCGCACCAGGCTTTTGGCGGTGGCGACGACGGACTCTTCGTTCGAACGCGGCGCCCAGCCGAGCATACGCCTGGCTTTTTCGTTGCTGGCATTTTTCAGTTTGCCAAGTTCGGGCAAGATCAGCTTTATCGCGGGATCGCGCAGCGCGGCAAGACGCACCAGGAAGTTGGGCAGTTGGCGCGTCGGCACTTTTTTCGCTGACGCGCCCATGCAACTTTTGAGTACTTTCGCGATGTCCTGAAAGGACATGAAATCGCCTGCGACGGCGAGGAAGCGCTCGCCCTTCGCGGCGGGATTGGTCATCGCGCGGATGTGCAGGTCGGCAACGTCGCGCACGTCCACGACACCGAAATAGAGATGCGGGACCCCGGGCATCGCGCCGTCCATCAGACGCTGCACCAGGAGAATTGAGGTCGAATAGTCGGGACCCAGAACCGGCCCGAACACGCCCACTGGATTGACGACGGAAAGTTCCAGCCGGCCGCCTTCCTTGCTCATGAAATCCCAGGCCGCGCGTTCCGCCAATGTTTTCGATTTCTGGTAGGGAGCCATAACTTCGCCGCTCAGATCCGTCCAGTCCTTCTCAGTGAAGGGAGCTTGCTGTTCTTTGCGGCCATAGCCGATCGCGGCGAATGAAGAGGTCAGCACTACGCGCTTGACCCCGGCTTCGCGCGAGCCGCGCAGTACGCGAAGGGTGCCTTCGCGTGCAGGGATGATCAGTTCGTCTTCGTGCTTCGGAACGCCCGGTGGCAATGGCGATGCCACGTGCAGTACGTACTCGCAGCCCGCTACGGCTTCGGCCCAGCCCGCGTCCTTTTCAAGATCCGCAACCACGAAAGACAAGCGATTGCCTGGCTCGGCGCCGCCTTCCCTGAGCATGGCACGCACGTCGCCTTGGCGTTTCAAGCTGCGCACCGTCGTGCGCACCTGATGGCCTGCAGCCAGCAACTGCAGGATGCAGTGGCTGCCGATAAAGCCTGAACCGCCAGTAACTAGAACTGTGCTCACCGCCGCCTCCTGATGGCGCCGTGCGGAGCGCGAACGCCGTGTTTCGAGGCGTTTTGGGTGCTCCTCAATAGATAGATCGAACGTTGCGTTGGTTATGGGAATCGTTGAGACCGCCAGACCAACCCGGCGGCGGAGTCGGAAGGACTGTCCGCCGAGCAAGCCCGGGCGCAACGGTAACGAACCGCTAGGCCAAACATTCCGTTGGGCGGTGCCTTAGCGAAAGAGCAGTGGGGCGAAGTCGGTTAGGTTGCGGCGCCAGACCATCCAGGTGTGGGCGCCGGGAGTTTCGACGTCGGCGTGCTTGATGGATTTCGAAGCCAGCCAGGCGCGAAGATTGCGATTGTTTTCCATCAGGTGATCGTCGCTACCGCAGGCAATCCAGAGCAAGTGCAATTGCTGATTGGTTTTCGCGTCGAGCGCGGGGAATTCCTTGTCGAACTCCGGGGTGAAGCCGCCGGAACTGAAGGCGCCGATCCAGGAGAATTTATCCAGGGCATTGAGGCCGGTCAGCAAAGATTCTGAGCCTCCCATGGACAGGCCGGCAATGGCGCGGGAGTCGCGGTCTTTCTTGACGAGATAAGCCGCTTGCACTTTAGGGATGACTTCGGTGAGCAGAGCGTCGCGAAACCTATCGAAGTTGCGCTGCGTGATGTCGGGATTGTGGAAGACGCCAGAGTTGGGTTCGAGAACCTTTGGTTCGCCGTAGCCGAGGGGCATGATCACCAGCATGGGCCTGGCTTTGCCTTGGGCGATGAGGTTGTCGAGGATGACGTTAGCGCGGCCAACGGCGGTCCAGCCGCTGGCGTCATCGCTGTACCCGTGCAGGAGATACAGGGCGGGATAAGTTTGTTTGCCGCGAGGATCGTAGCCGGGCGGAGTGTAAACGAAAAAGTCGCGATCATCGCCGACTATCGCTGACTTGTAGAAATGGTGATGAATTTCGCCGTGCGGAACGTCGGAGGTTTCCCAGGAAAGCGATGGCCCGGGGACGTGCACTTCATTGGCGCGATAAAGGAAATTTGGCTTGGTGCGGTAGTTGGAAGGATCGAGGAGGCCGACGCCGTCGGCAATGAAGGAGTAACCGTAATAATCGGGAGTGAGAGCATCGATGGTGACGCTCCATACGCCTTGATCATCTTTTTGCATGGGCCGGGGCTTGGCAGAGCCTTCGATCTGAACGGCAACCTCTTTCGCGTTGGGCGCGCGGAAATGGAAGGTGACAGTATTGTCGGGATGAACGTCGGGAGAAACGAGTGGAGGCGGCTGAGTTTGCGATAACGCGATGTGCGAGATAGCTGCTGAGGAAGCGAAAAGCAATGCGAGAGAGAGCAATGTTCGTTGCATGGTTCACCGTTGCAGTGCTGCGGTTCACGGCGGAATTCGATTTCTTCAAGCGGCTGCGGCGAGGGATGTTACACCATTTTGAGTTTTGTTCGCGCGGCAATCGTTCATCTGGCTTTGACATCCTCCCCTCCCTGAAGGGAGGGGATTCCTACCGGCTCACCCGCTAGGCGGGGATAGCTTCGGTGGGTTCCTGACACGACGCCCTTACATCAGACAGCAATCTCTATCTGGAAGAGGAGGAAGCGCGCAATCTGATGCAAGCGATCGACTCGCAGGTGGCGCAGCGGGGGAAAGGCTGGGCGGTGCGGTTAGAGATTGAGGCCGGCGCGCAGGCGGAAATTGTGGAACGGCTGCTGACGACGTTCGAGCTAGACGGGCCGTTAGTGTTTCGCGTGCCGGGCATGGTGAATCTGCAGCGGCTGTTTCATTTTGTACGAAGAAACGCCGCGGCCGCATCTAAAGTACGGACCTTTTGCGGCGCGGCAGGTGCACCTGGGCCACGACGCGGATTCGATGTTCACGGCGTTGCGCCACGGCGATGTTCTGCTGCACCACCCGTACGAGTCTTATGACGCCATTGTGAATTTCGTGGAGGCCGCGGCGCACGATCCGCGAGGTGCTTTCGATGAAGCAGACGTTGTACCGCGCGAATACGGATTCGCCGATTGCCCAAGCGCTACTGGAAGCGGCGTCAAAAAAAGAAGTGACAGTGGTGGTGGAGCTGAAAGCGAGCTTCGATGAGGCTTCGCATATTCGCTGGGCGCAGCTTTGAAGATGCGGGTGCGCAAGTGTTCCATGGCCTGGTTGGGTTGAAGACACACGCGAAGCTGGCGCCGGTGGTGCGCGAAGATCCGGACGGAACCATCCGGCGATATGCGCATTTGGGAACCGGGAATTACAATCCATTGACTGCGCGCTACTACACGGACTTCAGTTTGCTGACTTGTGATGAAGCGATCACCGCTTCGGTGAATGATGTGTTCAATTTTCTGACGGCGTATGCGGAGCAGCCGAATTACAAACCGCTGCTGGTGGCGCCGCGCGATCTTGCCAAGGGTTGTATCGCGTTGATCGATGGCGAAGCACGCAATCTGAAGCGCTGGCGTCCGGCGCGCATCATCGCCAAAATGAATGCGCTGGTCGATCCTCCGGTCATTCAGGCCTTGTGCCGCGCGTCGCAAGCTGGCGTGGAAATCGATCTAATCGTTCGCGGGCAGTGCGCGTTGCTGCCCGGACTGCGCGGAGTGAGCAGCCGGATTCGTGTGCGCGGCATCGCGGGCAGATTCCTGGAGCACAGCCGTATTTTTTGTTTCGGAAATGCGGGTCAGCCGGAAATTTATCTGGGCAGCGCGGATGAGCGCGTGGAAGTGCTGTTTCCGCTGAAAGACCCGCAATTGCGACTGCGAATCACGGAAGAGATTCTGCCGGCGTACCTGGCGGACACGCGTGCGGCGCGACTGTTGGGCGCAGACGGAAACTTCAGGCGTTCGCGCGCAGACCGTAACGGCCACGGAATTTCGGTGCAGGAACAATTGATGGGCACAGCGCAGCATTCCCCTTCCGCATTCGACACCCGCCTGGGGAAGATCAAGCGCAAGATTCATGGGGCGGTTTATACTGATTCGGCAGGCAGCGCCGCCCCCGACGACCCCACGGCCGAATCCGCCTCGCAGGATTCCCTAAATGCAAGCGTATGACTTGGTTGTGATTGGTTCCGGGCCCGGCGGCCAGCGCGCCGCTATCCAGGCTGCAAAATCCGGCAAAAGAGTGGCGATAATCGAAAAGGGCGTGGGAGTGGGAGGCGTGTGCACGAACACCGGCACCATACCCAGCAAAACCATGCGTGAAGCGGTGCTGCACCTTTCCGGATTTTATTATCAGAATTTTTATGGCGCCAATTATCGCGTGAAGGAAACCGTGACCATGGCGGATTTGAATTACCGCATACAACGAGTGATCGAAAGTGAAGTCTCGGTAATTCAAGCTCAACTGCAGCGGAATGGCGTGGACCTGCTACACGGAGTGGGAAGTTTTCTGGACGCGCACCGGATACAGGTGGAAAACGGCAACGGACGGAATGAGCTGGAGGCCGCGAACGTGTTAATTGCGACGGGAACCAAGCCCGCGCTAAACGCGAAAGTTCCGGTGAACGGAAGAACCATTATCGATAGCGATCAGATTTTGAATATGACGCAAATTCCCAAAACGCTGATCGTGGTGGGCGGCGGCGTAATCGGTGTCGAGTATGCTTGCATGTTTGCGACGCTGGGTGTGCGCGTGACGATTGTGGAGAAGCGGCCGCGGCTGCTGGAATTTGCCGATACGGAAATGGTGGAAGCGCTGACCTACAACATGCGCGACCGGCGCGTGACCATGCGCCTCAATGAGGAAGTCGAGAGCGTCGAAGAGTTGGCGGACGGACGGGTAGCGGCGATGTTGGTGAGCAACAAGCGGGTGATGGGTGACGCGCTGTTGTACGCCGTAGGGCGCCAGGGAAATGTGGACGGACTGAACCTGGCGGCGGCGGGAGTGACCGCGGATGAACGAGGACGTATCCATGTGGATGCTGACTACCGAACCGCACAGCCGCATATTTTCGCGGTTGGCGATGTGATTGGATTTCCCAGCCTGGCTTCGGTTTCGATGGAACAGGGCCGAATCGCGGCCGCCAACGCGTTCAATATTAAAATTCACAGTGATCCGGCGACCTATCCTTACGGGATTTATAGCATTCCGCAGATTTCGTTCATTGGGAAGACGGAAGAGCAGTTGACGCAGGAAGACGTGCCATACGAAGTGGGCGTGGCTTATTATCGCGAAATCGCCCGCGGGCAAATTAGCGGACATACCGAGGGGCGGCTGAAACTGCTCTTTCACCGCGAAACGCTGGAGCTGCTCGGCGTTCACATTTACGGCGAGGAAGCGGCAGAGCTGCTGCACATCGGGCAAGCGGTTTTTTCCCTGAAGGGCAAAGTGACTTATTTTGTGAACACGGTTTTCAACTATCCGACGCTGGCGGAGTGCTACAAGGCGGCGGCATTCAACGGGTTGAACCGGATGAATTAATTCCCCCTAAAAGGCCATCAGGCAGCGTGGCCTGACCCGGAAGAACGCGCTTCGCACTTTGTAAAAAAGTATTTGGTATTACGAAGGTAATCTCTTAGCCTGCAACGCAGCCTGGCCGCACGTCCACCCTGCGCCGACACTGACTTCGCTTGGGATCTTCACCGTGCTTGGGTTGATTGCCAACGTTTTGTACAGCGTCGCTTACCTCATCGACATGGTGTTGCAGACTGCGTCGTTTCGCAACGCGTGCAGACAGCGGCGCTGGGTGCTCTCTCTGGGGACTGATCTTCGCGATCGCGCTGACCGACTATTCGATCGCCGAACAGATCTATCCTTACCTGCAATAGAACCGAAGGCGAATAGCCTGACGGCTCGATCGCATGCACCGGTCTCGCTAGGTCGGAGGCTAGAGTGCGCCGAGCCAGATGACCGGCAGGCGAACGCCTGTCAGGTTGACCAGTTTTTCATCCGCTGTGACCAGTCTTCCCCCGGTCTCGAGCGCCAGGGCTACGTAGACGCTGTCATACACGCTGCGTCCATAGACAATGGCTTTATCGAGTGCGGAATCGAGAAGAGGTAAGGCCGGAAGCGCAGGTATCCCATGACGACGCAGAGCGGACCATGCCATTGCGGCCGTTGGTCGTGTGCAGCGGCCGCTGCGGATCGCTTTGCAAAGAAGGTTCGCGACCTCGATCCAGAAAAAATCCGGGACGATCAGCTTTACCTGCCCATCAACGGACTGCCGCAGCAGATTCACAGCTTCTTCCCTGAAGAGGCTCTGAGGCGCCAGGCAGCAGCCATTTTCCGGCCACGCTGGCATCGACCACGTACAAGTTCACCGTTCGCGGTCTTCGCGGATCATTTCTTCGCTCGAAGGGAAGGGTCCGGGTAGAGGTGTGCGCGAAGTGCGCAATTTCGTCAACTGAGCGAAGGCCTTTCGTCGGGAACGCAGCACCATTTCGGTAGGGATGTTCCATTCAAGCAGCTGAATTACTTCGGCGGCGATCGACCGGCGCTGGCTGCGGGCGCGATTTTGGAGCGCTTCGTAGAGATCGTCAGGCACGTGTTCCACGTATAGCGTAGCCATAGGGAACCCTAGGAAAAGCATAGGAAATGCTAGGAAATAGGCCAGCCTTGTAAATAAAGCAAGTTCACCGGTGGCGGGCGGTCGCGGGAATCGGCATTGCTCAAACTCAGGTTGGCAGGATAGAATTAAAGGTTCAGGAGGAGTGTATTTGTGCTAACGATTCGCCTTGCAAGGATTGGGAAGAAAAAGAAGCCGTTTTACCGGGTGGTGGTGATTGAGAGCAGCAAGCCGCGCAACGGGCGCGTGGTGGAATTGGTCGGAACCTACGACCCACTCAAGAAGCCGGCGGAGATTAAGTTGAATGCCGAACGCGTGAAGTACTGGCTTGGAACGGGCGCTCAACCGAGCGACACTGTGCGCAGTTTTATTCGTTTGCAGAAGATCGCGTAATCCCGGAGCAACCCGCATCGTAGCTGAGGCATTTTTTTGACCCCCCGACCGCATCGGGGGGTTCTGCATCTAAGAAGCTAATCCGTTTGGTCCCCGAACGTGGACGGGGTGCGGGGTTTGTAGTGACAAACTCTGCGCTGGAAAAGGAGGTGCCGGAATGAAGGAACTGGTGGAGCAGATCGCCAGGGCACTCGTCGATCACCCGGACGACGTGAAAGTCGAGACCGTCGACGGGCCGCAGGCAACGGTGGTTGAATTGCGTGTGCATCCCGAGGATTTGGGCAAAGTGATCGGGCGGCAAGGACGCACGGCCAAGGCCATGCGTACGCTGCTCGGTGCATCTGGAATGAAGCTGCACAAGCGCTTCACGCTGGAAATTCTGGAAGAGTAAGTTTCCGCCGAATGAGTGTTTCGCCAGAGCAGAGGTTTGTGACCGTGGCGCGCATTCTGCGCGCGCGGGGCAATAAAGGCGAAGTTGCCGCCGAGTTGTTGACCGATTTTCCCGAACGGCTTCCTGAAATAAAAGAGATGTTTCTGCGCGCGGAGTCTGGCGCGCGACGTGGAGTTGTGCTGCGCGAGTTTTGGGTGGACCGCAATCATCCCGGGAAAGCGGTGTTTCATTTCGAAGCCATTGATTCGATTAATGAAGCGGAGAAACTCCGCGGGCTGGAAGTACAAATTCCTTTCGAGCAGCGCGCGCAGGTGCCTTCGGGAAGTTTTTTCCTGACGGATTTGATTGGATGCTCGGTTTTTGAGCTGGCGGCAACGGCATCGCCGGTAAGCTCTTCGCCATGTTCGCTGGCGGAGGCTCCTGCGCTGCTGGGAAAGGTTCGCGACGTTTATTTTCCCGGAGAAGGGCAGCCCGGAACTCCGCTGCTCGCAGTGGATACTTCGCGCGGTGAAGTACTGGTGCCCCTCGCGGAAGATATCTGCACGATGATCGAAATCACGGCTCGCCGGATCGAAGTTAGATTGCCTGAAGGCCTGCGGGACTTGAATGCCTAGGTTGGCTACACTGAATTGAACTGCAAACCCATGCGTTTTGACCTGATCAGCATTTTCCCGGAGTTTTTCACGGGGCCGCTAGAACACGGAATCGTGCGCAAAGCGCGTGAAGCTGGATTGATCGAGATCCATGTGCAGGATCTGCGGGTCTTCACAAAGGACAGGCATCGCAGCGTGGATGACCGGCCGTTCGGCGGCGGCGAAGGAATGGTGCTGAAGCCGGAACCGCTGTTCGAAGCGGTGGAATTTTTGTTGGGGAGTTCCATGGGTGACGCGACGGCGAAGCGCGAGCTCGATTCGAATACTGCAATCGTGCTGCTCTCGGCGGGTGGCAAACGGTTCAGGCAGGAAACGGCGCGGCGCTACGCGCAGCTTGAGCGGCTGGTGTTTATTTGCGGAAGGTACGAAGGTGTCGACGAGCGTGTGGCGGAGCATCTGGCGACGGAAGAAGTTTCGATCGGAGATTTCGTTTTGTCTGGAGGCGAATTGCCAGCGGCGTTAATTTTGGATGCGATAACGCGGCTGCTGCCTGGAGCGCTGGGGAATGAGGCGTCTTCGCAGAATGAATCGTTTTCGCAAAGCGGGCGCGTTAAGGCTGACTCCTCGGTAGCTGGGGCGCAGCCCCGAGCCGTTCGGGGTGAGCAAGCTGCGCCCCTACCGGAGCCGGCTCGAGACCTGTTGCTGGATTTTCCGCACTACACGCGGCCGGCGGATTTTCGCGGATGGACGGTCCCCGAGGTGCTGATCGGCGGCAATCATGGCGAAGTCGCGAAATGGCGGCGCGAACAGGCGCTTGCGAAAACACGGCGCAACCGGCCGGACCTTGGGGGGTAGTTGAATGCGAAACGCTTGCGAATTCCACAATACCCGTGGGAGACTCGGGGTGAGATTACTGTGAAGACGAGCAAGCAATCACAGTGTTTCGGCTGCTGTCACCGTTGTGGTGCTTGTTGGCATCGAACGAACAGCGACATCGGAACGTCTTAGGTTCAAATGAAACACCGAAGAATCCCGAAGCCGCTCCGAACGAGCGGTTTTTTTGTTTAGGCACGGCGATAACAAGTGTGAGGCCTGATGAGCAGCGGCGCGACAGGACAACGGCACGAATTGCACAGACCGATTGCGATTTACTACGAACATGCGGACTGGTTCCGCCCGCTGTTTGAGCGATTAGACCAGAGTGGCGTTGCATGGAAGAAAATCGACGCCAGAAATCATCAATACCATGCCGCGTCCTCGGAAGAAGAATTTTCTTTATTGTTCAACCGCATGAGTCCGTCGGCGTGGCAGCGCGGTTTGGGCCATTGCATTTTCTATACGCTGAATTATCTGGCGCACCTGGAAGCGAAGGGGGTGCGCGTGGTGAACGGCTTTCGCGGCTTTGCGCACGAAATTTCGAAAGCGCAACAGCTTACCAACCTGGAAAAGTTGCGATTGCCGTACCCAAAGGCGCGGGTGATCAATCACGTTTCGCAGGCACTGGGCGCGGCGGAGGCGATTGGCTATCCGGTGGTAATCAAGCCCAACATCGGCGGGAGCGGGGCGGGGATAGAAAAGTTTTCCTCGACAGAAGCGTTGCGTGCTGCCGTGGACGAAAATCGCCTGTATTTTGGGATCGATTCCACCGCATTAGTGCAGGAGGCGTTCACTCCGCGCGATGGCGTGATTACGCGGGTTGAAGTTCTTGGCGGGAAATATTTGTACGCGATCAAAATTCACACTAGCGGAGAGAGTTTTAATTTGTGCCCCGCGGATATTTGCCAAAGCACAAAAGGCGAAGAGTTGACGCGCATTGCCTGCGCGGCGGATGCGCCGCGAACCGGGATGACGGTCGAGGGCTACGAACCTCCCATACAAGTGATCGAAGAAGCGGAACGAATCATGGCTCTGGCGGGAGTGGAGGTCGGCGGGATCGAATATGTGACCGACGACCGCACCGGGCGGCAACTCTATTACGACGTGAACGCGTTATCGAACTTCGTTGCGGATCCGGTGCGGGTGATCGGATTCGATCCCTACGCGCGGCTGGCGGATTTCTTGATTCAGGAAGCCATTCGCCAGGAAGCCCTGGTCGAAGAGGCAGGCGGTGAAGAGAAGACGATCGCAAGCGGGGCGCGGCGATGAGATATGGATATTGGCTTCCCGTTTTCGGTGGTTGGCTGCGCAACGTTGAAAACGAGAACATGCAGGCCAGCTGGCGGTATGTGAAGAAGCTGGCGCAGCGGAGTGAGCAGATTGGTTTTGATCTCACCCTGATCGCTGAACTGAACCTGAATGACATCAAGGGAGTGGAAGCGCCGTCACTCGACGCCTGGTCGACTGCGGCAGCGCTTGCCGCCGTAACCGAGCGGATCGAATTGATGGTTGCGGTGCGTCCGACGTTTCATTTACCAGCATTGCTGGCGAAGCAGGCGGCGAATATCGATCACATCAGTGGCGGACGACTCACTCTGAATGTGGTGTCTTCATGGTGGGCCGAGGAAGCGCGGAAATACGGCGTGACTTTCGAGCAACATGACGACCGCTACGCGCGTACCCGGGAATGGCTGGACGTTCTGGACGGCACCTGGAAACAGCATCATTTTTCATATTCCGGCAAATATTATCGCGTCGAAGATAATGTTCTGGAGCCAAAACCGGTTTCGCAGCCGCGTCCGACCTTGTATGCAGGAGGCGAATCGCCGGCGGCGAAGGAGCTAATTGCGGAAAAGTGTGACGCGTACCTGATGCATGGCGATCCTGCGGAACGCGTGGGGGAAAAAATCAAGGATCTGCGCGAGCGGCGCGCCAAGCACAATTTGCCGCCCCTTAAATATGGCGTCGCTGGCTATGCCGTGGTTCGAGAAACGCAGCGGGAAGCCGAGGACGAAGTGCGGCGGATCACCGACGTGCAGCAATCAGCTGCGGGCTATGCGAACTATCAGGAATGGCTGGCCGGGACGCAGTTGGAGCAGCGGGTTTCGCTCGAGGATTACTCCGTCTCGAATCGGGGACTGCGTTCGAGCCTGGTCGGAACAGCGGAACAGGTAGCGGAGCGACTTGCTGAATTTGAGAAAGTAGGTGTGGACTTGGTATTGCTGCAATTCAGCCCGCAAATGGAAGAGATGGAGCAGTTCGCGAAGACCATCATTAAGCGTGAAGCGCCGCGGTCGGTGTCAGCCTAGCGTCTCTGGCCAGCGAGGTAGCGCTTCGCTTGCCGCGATCAAGCGAAAAACCAGTGCGATTTTGCCAGATTCATGCTAGGAAATCCTGCGAATTTTCAGTATAATTCTGGTTTGTCTTGGAAGAGCTGGCCCCGCCTGAGTGGGTCTGCAGGGAATAAGGAACATGAATCCGGTTATTCGCAAGCTGCACGAAGCGCAACTGCGCAAAGATTTGCCAGAATTTCGCCCCGGCGATTCGGTCAAGGTGAATGTGCGCCTACAAGAAGGCGAAGGCGAAAAGGTCAAGGAACGCATCCAGGTGTTCGAAGGCGTGGTGATTTCGAAGAAAGGCCGGGCCTCAAGCGCGACTTTCACGGTGCGTCGTGTGAGCTTTGGCACTGGAGTGGAGCGCATTTTTCCGCTGCACTCGCCTACGATTTCGTCCATCGAAGTTACCGGCAAGGGCAATGTGCGCCGCGCACGGCTGTATTACCTGCGCGAACTGCGCGGTAAAGCGGCCCGCATCAAGCGTGCCAGCCGCGTGCAGGAACAAGCCGCGGTTGCCAGCACGGACGCGAAGGCATAAAGATCCGTTCGTCCACTGGTTTAGGAACCTTCAGCGCAGGCCCCTATTTGCCGGGGGCCTCTTTTTTTT
>Ga0193709_1000568_pt1 | contig 12609 bp, 10 predicted proteins | sample H3c2metaG_FD_160571 | JGI IMG/M metagenome (GOLD analysis project Ga0193709, IMG submission 160571) | Soil microbial communities from a riparian zone of the East river system, Colorado, United States - H3c2 | ecosystem: Environmental > Terrestrial > Soil > Riparian zone | place: USA: East River... | reverse complement strand
AATCGAGGAAGAAATCGCGGCGGACTGTGGCCAGCCGGTTGCTGCCCGCGCGGCGCGCGGGTTCGACCGGGCGGTCGGCTGACTGGGCAGCAATCGGCCATTCCACAGGATTCATCACTCCCGCTTATTATCCGAGCGGGGTTAACGCGTCGTCAATTGTGCGAGTTATCCAAAGGTGCTGCGATCTTGTGGCGAACATGCTGGATCAGGAAGAAAGACGCCGCGGCATAGAGCCCGAGCGCCGCAAGCGCTGCGTTCCACCATCCAGCAAGCCCGAACGGGACCGCGCCGAACACCGCAGTTCGCACTGAAAATAGCCATATTTCCAGTGGTTGATCTTCGCCGCCGCGCTCAATCCGGGCGGCCTGGGCGAAGGCGGCGGCACTCAACGCAGCGGCCATCGCTCCCCATCCGCCGCCGTGACGGGCATTCCACCAGCCCAATGCGATCAGCGCCAGGCCCGCCGCCGGCCATAATGCCCGCCGAACCAGCGACCCTGCCGGTAGCGGCCGCATCCGTAGTGTCGCAAGGCGATCAGCGACGAGATCGAGCGGGCTGGCAAGAATCAGCAGGCCAAGCGCGGGCAACAGCCAGCCCCTGGTGAACGCCAGCGCGGCGGCCACGGTCAGGGCCAGACTGGCAGCGATCAGCCACTCAGGACGCACCCGCGTTTCCATCAGCCGCTCGGTGGCGAATTCCTCGACGATCGGCAGGATGTAGCGGCTGACCCAGTCCCGGCGGGCGCCGCGCGAAGCGACCAGCAGGCGCCGTTCGAAATCGGCGGTTTCTTCAGCACGGGTAGCGAGCAACGGGCTGGTGAACGGGTCGTCGCCGACCTTCACTCTGATCGCGCCCGCCTGGACCGAGCGCCGCAGCAATGTCGATTGCAGGTCCCAGTCGCCGAGCATCGCCGCGGTCGCGCCCAAGGTCCGCCCATCGACCAACGCAACCCCACCCCATCGCGAGATCGCATCGAGCCGCTCGAATCTGGAATGAGCTTCGTCATCGGGGACCGTGGCGATCGCCGGCTCGCCCGCGGCCGCGATCCGCGCAATCAACGGCATGTCGGGCGCGCAACCGTCGGCGATCATCAGGATAAGGGTACCGGGCTCGAACCGCGATGCCGCCTCATTGCCGTCGCTGACCGGGACCAAATTGATACCTTCGCCACGCAGCCGCTCGAACGCGTCGTTGAGCGCGGCCGGAACGCGCTCGACGACGACCACCACAGGTGCCGCGCCCGCGGCGGCGGCACAGCGCGCCTGATATTCGATCAAGGTGCGGCCGGCGAGCGGCAGCAAGGCTCGAAGCCCGCCCGAATCGTCTTCCTGATAAGCCCCGATCAAGGCGCCGAGCGCCATCCGTTGTTCCCCCAATGCCACGCCCGGCCGCAGTCTTTTCGCTTAGCCCGTCGAATCGCTTCCGTCGCGAGGGAAAGATGGTAAACTGCCCGGCCATGAACGCCAGCACCCACCGCGCCGACGAGCCGCATCTTTCGCCAGAAGATGCACCGCTCAACGTAACTGGTGACGAGAGCGCGAGGTTCGAGCCGACGTTCGACAGTGTCGAATGGACCGAGACGCGCGCCGAGCGCGACGACGCCGGTGCCGGCGGTCGGGCAGTGCTCGCCAGCGCTCTCACGCTGCTGGCCGCGCTGTGGATTGGCTATTCGGCATGGTCGGCGGGCCAGGTTTTGGCCGACGCGCCGCTCGGCTCTCCGCAATTTGCGCAATGGGTCGCAATCGCCGCGGGGCCGCTGGCCCTCCTCGGCCTTGCCTGGCTCATGTTCGGACGAACACGGCGGAAAGAGGCCGAGCGGTTCACGGCCTCGGTCATCGCCATGCGCACCGAAGCGCGCTCGCTCGAAGGGTTGCTCGGCGTGCTGCGCGTGCGGATCGACGAAAGCCACGCTGCGCTGGGCTCAATGGCCAGGCAATTGATGACCTTGGGCGACGAAGCGACCGACCGCCTGGGCGCGGCGACGCGCGAGTTTGGCCAAGGAACGGCGTTGTTGTCGCAGCATGGAGCGGCGCTCGACCGGGCGGCGGAATTGGCGCGGGTCGATATTGGCGTCCTGCTCGAAGATTTGCCGCGCGCCGAAGCGAGCGCGCTGGCAATGGCGGAGTCGCTGCGCGCCGCCGGACAGAATGCGGTTGGCCAGGCGGCGGCGTTGGAAGGCCAGGTCGCGGCGTTGACCGAGCGCACGCGCGAAGCGGACGAGATTGTGAGTACAGCTTCGCAGCGGCTGGTGAACCTCCTGACCCAGGTCGAAAACACCGGAACAGGCGCGGCGACGCGGGTGCGCGAGGCAGGTGAGACGTCCGGAGCGGAGGTTGATGCCTTGCTGGAACGCGCGGCTCAGGCGCTCTCCGAAATCCGTTCGGGAATCGATATCCAGGGCGCGGCGGTCACGGCGCTGGTCGCACAGGCTTCGGCGGGAATTGCCCACGCCGGCATCGCAGCGGCGGGGGAATTGGGGTCACGGCTGGCCACTGCGGGCACTTCGCTCGATACGCTGACAGCGCGGGTCGCCGAGCAGGAACGCAGCACGCAGCGGATGATCGCGGACCTCGATACCGGGCTCGCCGCGCTTGACGAGAGGTTCGCGGTTCTAGCAAATGACGGCGATGCGCGTGCGACGGTGATGATCAGCGCCCTGGCACGAACGCGCGGCGAACTGGAGGCGCTGGTTCAGCAGTCGGATACCAGCGACATTGCGGTGGAAGAGCTTGCAAACCGCACCGCGGCCCTTCGCCAAGGTGTTGAGACATTGTCGGCCGAAGTTCGCGAAGGCTTGGCTGGAGCCTTGGCCGAAGCTGAAAGCGGCGCCAGTCGGTTGCTTGCCGCGGCCGAAGCGACGCGGCCCGAGATCGCCTGGATGCGCGAAGCCTCGATCGAGGCGAGCGAGCGGATCGCGGCGAGCGGCCAAGGCATCGATGCCCAGCAGGACCGCTTCGCGGCGCTGCTCGCAACACTCGACACTGGCGTCGATAATGCCGGAGCAAGGCTAGCCGAGCTGACGGCGGCAATCGGCACCGCCGAAGGTGAAGCGGCCCGGCTCAGCGCCGAAACTGGCCCAGCGCTGGTCGCGGCGATGGTCCAGGTGCGCGAAGCGGCGAGCCACGCCGCCGAACGGGCACGCGAAGCCATCTCGGCGGTCATCCCCGAAGGCGCCGAGCGCCTGTCGCGCGAGACGCGCGATGCGTTGGAGCGCGCCATCCGCGAAGGCATCGAAGATCAGTTGCGCGATGTTCAGCATGTCGCTGCGCGCGCGGTCGATGCGGCCAAGGCGGCGTCGGACCGGCTGACCCAGCAGATGCTCAGCATCGGCCAGAGCGCGGCAGCGCTGGAAGCGCATATCGAACGCACCGGCGAGGCGCAGCGGGCAAGCGACACTGAGGCGTTTGCGCGGCGCGTGGCGCTGCTGATCGATTCGATGCATTCGGCATCGATCGACGTCGGCAAGATCCTGTCGGACGAAATCGACGACAAGGCGTGGGCGCAATATCTCAAGGGCAACCGCGGGGTGTTCACGCGGCGAGCGGTGCGCCTGATGGAAGGCGGCGAAACCCGCGCCATCGCCTCACACTATGAAAGCGACGCCGAGTTCCAGGGATCGGTCAACCGCTACGTCCACGATTTCGAAGCGATGCTGCGGCGGGTCCTCGTGGAACGCGACGGCGGGATGATCGCGGTGACATTGATGTCGTCGGACATGGGCAAGCTCTACGCCGCCCTCGGCCAGGCGATCGACCGCCGCCGCTAATTCTGAGGCGGATTGTAGAAGTCGAGCGCGTCGACGCTTATCCAGCCGTATGTCCAATTAGCGTAGTAGAGCGCAAACAGCACCGCGCTGAGGACCGTCGCGCGGATCGCGTGGCGCTTGACGTTGAAGCGATGCGGGGCGCTGTCGGCCTGACCGGGGATCAAAGGCGCACCAACTTCCTCGTCGGTGCGAACCCCGAACGGCAACAGGATGAAGGCGCTTCCCACCCACATCAGAAAATAGATTGCGACGATCGATCCGATCTTCATGCCGTGACGTCGACCCGCATCACTTCGACGATCGGCTTCTTGCCGGTCCACAGGGTGGCGCAACGGCGGACTGCGAGCCGCACGGCTTCACGGACCTTGGCATCGTCCGCGCCAGCGATGACCGCTTTCTCGGCGGCGTCGGTGGCGTCGGCGATGAAATCGTCATGGTCCTGCTCGATCGGAACGCCGAGCGCGCGGATCATCGGGCGGCCGGCGAGACGCCCGCCATCATCTAGCGGCAGCGCAACCGCGATCACGCCGTTCACGCTGAGCTTGCGGCGCTCGTTGAGCGTCGAGCCATCGGCGGGCAGGATCACATCGCCGTCCAGAACCAAGCGTCCAACATGAGCTTCCCCGAGCTTTTTCGGGTCGCCGGGGGCGAGGCGGATGATGTCGCCGTTCTTCTGGACGACCGCCTGGCCGATGCCCTCGGAAAGGCCGAAGCGGGCATGTTCGGCGAGATGCCGCGCCTCGCCGTGGACCGGGAGAAGGATTTGAGGCCTGATCCAGCGGTACATTTCGGCAAGCTCGGGGCGACCTGGATGTCCCGAGACATGGACCTTGGCCTGGCGCTCGGTGATCGTCAGCAGGCCGAGGTCGGACAGAGCATTCATGATCCGGCCGATCGCGACCTCGTTGCCGGGGATCTGCTTCGACGAGAAAATGACCGTGTCGCCCGGCGCCAGCTTGATCTCGTGATTGCCGAACGCGATCCGGCCGAGCGCGGCACGGGCCTCGCCCTGCCCCCCGGTGGCTACGATTAGCACCTCGCTCTTCGGCAGGCGCATCGCCTCGTCGAAGCGGATCGGCTCCGGGAAATCCTTGAGGTAGCCGGTCGCCCGCGCAACCTTGAGGATACGATCCAGCGAGCGCCCGGCAACGCACACTTGCCGGCCGGTTTCGATCGCGACCCGCCCAATCGTCTGCAGCCGCGCGGCGTTCGAGGCGAAAGTCGTGACCAGCACGCGGCCCCGCGCGGCGGAGACTGCGTCGAGCAGGCCGGCGTGGACGCTGCCCTCCGAGCCTGAAGCGGTGTTCTGAAAGACATTGGTCGAATCGCACACCAAGGCGAGAATTCCCTCATCGCCAATCTTTTTCAGCGTCTCCGGCGTCGACGGCAGCCCGAGCACCGGCGTTTCGTCGATCTTCCAATCGCCGGTGTGGAAAATCTTGCCATAAGGCGTCTCGATCAGCAGGCCGTTGCCCTCAGGGATCGAGTGGGCGAGCGGGACGTAGCGGATCTTGAACGGCGCGAGGTCGAACGACCCGCCGCGCTCGATGATGTGTAGCTTGACCTGCCCGGTCAGCCCCTCCTCCTCCAACTTGCCGGCGATCAGCCCCGCGGTGAACGGGGTGGCGTAGAGCGGCACCTTCAAATCAGCGGCCATATAAGGGATCGCGCCGATATGGTCTTCATGGCCGTGAGTCAGCACGATCCCGACAAGGTTCTTCGACTGCTGCTCGATGAACTCGAGGTCGGGGAGGATAAGGTCGATGCCGGGATAATCGGGATCGGCGAAGGTCAGGCCGAGGTCGCACATCAGCCATTTGCCCTGCGTGCCATAGAGATTGACGTTCATGCCGATCTCGCCCGAACCGCCGAGCGCGCAGAAAATCAGTTCCTTGCCCGGAGTCATTGGCGTGTCATTGCGCGGTAGCGCGGTCGTGGAGCATCGCAAGGCCCTGGATGGTGAGGTCGGGTTCAATCGCGTCGAACGCGGTGTGCTTGTCGAACAAAGCCGCGAGACCCCCGGTTGCAATGATTTTGGTCGGGCGCGCGATTTCCGCCTTCAAACGCGCAACCAGGCCCTCGATCATCGCGACATAGCCCCAGTAAATGCCGATCAGCATCTGGTCCTCGGTGGTGCGGCCGACGACGCTTGTGCCCTCTGGCGCTTCGATCGCGATACGCGGCAGTTTGGCAGCGGCGGTGACCAATGCGTCGAGCGACAGATTGATGCCCGGCGCGATGATCCCGCCTTTGTAGGCACCCGAAAAATCGACCACGTCGAAAGTCGTCGCGGTGCCGAAATCGATCACGATCAAGTCGCCGGGATGGCGCGCGTGAGCGGCGATGGCGTTCAATACCCGGTCGGCGCCGACGCTGGCGGGTTCCTCGACATCCAGTTCGATCCCCCAACTCGCTGCGCCCTGCCCCGCGATCATCGGCGTCGCTTTGAAATATTTCTCCGCCAGCACTTCCAAATTGTGGAGCGCGCGCGGGACGACGGTGCCGATGATCACCGCGCTGACGTCGCTGCGGGCATAGCCTTCGAGCTCGAGCAATTGGTGAAGCCACACGGCATATTGGTCGGCGGTGCGGCGCGGATCGGTGGCGATGCGCCAGCGCGCGCGGATTTCCCCGCCTTCGACCAGTGCAAAGACCAGGTTGGTATTTCCGGCATCGATCGCGAGCAGCATCAGCCTTGTCCCAAGGAGACGTCGCCAGCGTGCATGACACGGACGCTCCCGTCCGCCAAGCGCAGCTGCAGCGCGCCGCTGGGCTCGATGCCGTCGAATAGGCCCGAGACCTGTTCTCCCGGAGCAGCGTGAACGGTCAGCGGCGTGCCGACCGGATGCGCACGGTCAAGCCAGGCGTCGGCGAGCGAGCCGGTGTTGCGCCACTCTTCGAGGACGCGGGCGAAAGCAGCGGCGATGAGGGGGGCGAAGGCGTGGGGTGTGATTGATCCAAGCGCCGCGGTCGCGCGTCCATCGATTGCCGGCGCTTCGGCGAGGTTGACTCCGAAACCCGCGACGATCCTGTCGCCCGAACGTTCGAGCAGGATTCCGGCGAGCTTGGCCCCACCCAACAGCAAATCATTGGGCCATTTGAGCGACAGCGCGGCATCGGGCGCCGCGATTTGTGCCGCGTTAATCAGCGCGAGGCCGCTAGCCAGCGACAGGCTCGGAGCGGGCGGGTCGCCGGGGCGAAGCATGACGAGCGTGCTGCCGTGGAAGTTGCCGACGGGCGATTGCCATTGCCGTCCTTGCCGGCCTCGACCCGCGCTCTGACTCAACGCGATCAGCCAATCGCCCTCGACCGCGCCCGGATCGTCGAGCAAGCCACGGTTGGTCGAATCGATCGTGTCAACGAAGCGGATGCGGGTCAGAAGAGCGCGCTCGCAGCGTTGTTGGTCAGCGTGCCAAGCGGGCCGATCAGCAAGTATCCGAGCGGCGAGACAATGATCGCGGCCAGCGCGATCAACGCCGTTTCGACGGGCGCATTGGCCTTGGCGAAGGGCGCGCCGGGCGTGTCGAAATACATGATCTTGACGATCTTGAGGTAGTAATAGGCCCCCACCACCGTGCCGAGAATTCCGGCGACCGCGACCCCCGTCAGTCCAGCACCGACCGCCGCCTGGAACACCATTAGCTTGGGCCAGAAGCCGAACAAAGGCGGGATCCCAGCCAGGCTGAACATGAAGATGGCGAGCGCGGCGGCGAGCGCGGGCCGCGACTGCGACAGGCCCGACAGGCTGTCGAGGCTCTCCAACGAAGTGCCGTCCTCCGAACGCATCCGCAGCACGCAAAGGAACGCACCCAAGGTCATGATGACATAGACCGCCATGTAGAACAGGACCGACGAAGCACCCGCGATGCCGCCGGCGGCGAGGCCGATCAGCGCAAAGCCGACATTGTTGATCGACGAGTAAGCCAGCAGGCGTTTGATGTTGGGCTGGCCGTACGCCGCGACCGCGCCGAGCAGGATCGAAGCCAGAGCCGCGAAGATCATGATCTGCCGCCACTGGTCGATCGCCGGCCCAAGCGCATCGATGCAGACGCGGGTGGCAAGCAGCACCGCGGCCACCTTGGGCGCTGAGGCGAAGAATGCCGTAACGGGCGTCGGCGCGCCTTCGTAGACGTCAGGCGTCCACATGTGGAACGGCACCACGCTGGCCTTGAACGCGATGCCCGCGAGCAGGAACACGAGGCCGAACAGCAGGCCGGTCGACTGCACCCCTTCGCGGGCGAATGCGGCGGCGATTCCGGTGAATCCCATCGTCCCGGTGAAGCCGTACAGCAGGGAAATCCCGTAAAGCAGGATGCCGCTGGCTAGCCCGCCCAGCACGAAATATTTGAGGCCCGCCTCGGCCGAGCGCTCGTCGGTCCGGCGATACGAGGCAAGGACGTAAGCCGCGAGGCTTTGCAGCTCGACGCCGACGTAGAGCGTCATCAAATTGGTCGCCGAGACCATCACCGCCATGCCGACCGCGCTGAACAGGATCAGCACCGGATATTCCGCGCCATGCTCAAACCCGCGCTCGAACCAGCCGTGAGCGGCGATGATCGCCACCGCCGCGGACAGGAAGATGATCAATTTGCCGAACGCCCCGAAGCCGTCGGCGGTGATCAGGTCGCCGAACAATGGCCCCGCCGTCTGTGGCGTCCCAATCAACGCAATGCTCGCCGCGAGCAGAAACAGGACTGCCAGGACGTGATTGAGCCACGACACGCGCGTGCCGCCGAATGCCGCGACAATCATCAGCAGGATCGCGCCGGCGCTGAGCAGCAGCTCGGGAAGGATGTTCATGAGCGGGCTCATCTAATGCGCCTCCGCCGCATGCTGAGGCGCGGCCAGCCTGCCCTTGGTCGGTGCGCTGTCGCTCGGCGGCGCGGCCGGCTCAACGCGTTCGAGCAAGCGGCCGACGTCGGCGCGCATCGGCCGCAGGAAGCTCTCCGGATAAACCCCCATCCACAGCACCACCGCCGCGATCGGCGCGAGCAGCCAATATTCGCGGATCGACAGATCCTTCATCGCCGCCGCGTCGGCATGGACCAATTTGCCGAAGCAGATCCGCCAATAAAGATAGAGCATGTAGCAGGCGCCCAGGATGATCCCGGTGGTCGCCACGATCGCGGCCCAGGTCGACATTTGGTAGGTCCCGGTCAGGCTCAAAAATTCGCCGACGAAGCCGCTCGTGCCGGGCAGCCCGACCGAGGCCATCGTGAACAGCATGAACAACAAGGCATAGCCCGGCATGTTGTCGGCCAGCCCGCCGTAGCGCGAAATCTCGCGGGTATGGAGCCGGTCGTAAATCACCCCGACGACAAGGAACAAAGCGCCCGACACCAGGCCATGGCTGAGCATGACCATCATCGCGCCTTCGATGCCCTGGCGGTTGAACGAGAACAGCCCGAACGTGACGAACGCCATGTGCGCCACCGACGAATAAGCGATGAGCTTCTTCATGTCGCGCTGCGCCAAAGCGACCAGTGAGGTGTAGACCACCGCGATCCCGCTTAAGCCGAACACCAACGGCACGAAGGTCGCGGAGGCTTCGGGGAACATCGGCAGCGAGAAGCGGATGAAACCGTACCCGCCCAATTTCAACAGCACCCCGGCAAGGATCACCGAGCCCGCGGTCGGCGCCTGGACGTGGGCGTCGGGCAACCAGGTGTGGACCGGCCACATCGGCAATTTGACCGCGAAGCTGGCGAGGAAAGCGAGCCAAAGCCACCATTGCATCTGGACCGGGAAATCATGCGCCATCAGCACCGGGATCGAGGTCGTGTGCGCTTCGCCGATCATCACCAGCATGGCGATCAGCATCAGCACCGAGCCGAGCAGGGTGTAGAGGAAGAATTTGTAGCTCGCCTTGATCTTGTCGGCGCCGCCCCAGATGCCGATGATCAGATACATCGGGATCAGGCCGCCCTCGAAGAAGATGTAGAACAGCAGCAGATCCTGCGCCACGAACACGCCGAGCATCAGCGCCTCCATCAGCATGAAGGCCGCCATATATTCGGGCACGCGGCGGTCGATCGCCTTCCACGACGCGCCGATGCAGATTGGCATCAGGAAGGTCGTCAGCATGATCAGCATCAAGGCAATGCCATCGATGCCGAGCGCCCACGCCGGGCCGCCGCCGAGCGGGATATATTCGACGAATTGCCATTGCGCGCCGCCGGGATCGTAAGCGCTCCACACCCACGCGCTCAACGCCAGTTCGATCAGCGTCGCGATGAGCGCGATCCATTTCGCCGGCTCGGCCTTGACGAACAGGCAGGCGAGCCCCGCGAGCAAAGGCAGAGCGACGAGGATGGAGAGAATGGGCATCCCGCTCACAGCGTCAGCACCCAGGTGGCGAGGCCGAGCAGCCCGAGCAGCATCACCAGCGCGTAGCTGTAGAGATAGCCCGACTGGATGCGGGCGGTGACGCGGTTGCCTAGGCCGACCACCACTGCCGCGCCGTGCGGCCCGAAGCGGTCGATCGTCCCCTCGTCGCCGCGATGCCACAAGAAGGCGCCGATCCGCATCGCCGGACGGACGAAGATCGCGTCGTACAGCTCGTCGAAATACCATTTGTGGGCGAGGAATTTGTGCAGCCCGGGGAATTGCGCGACGAATTTCCCGGGAATCTCAGGCGAGCGGATGTAGGCGCTGTATGCGATCCACAGCCCGATCAGCATCACCACGAACGGGGTCCATTTGACCCACATCGGCACCCCGTGCGCAGCGTGCGCGAGATGTTCGCTGAACGCGACGCTGCCCTTCCAGAAGTCGCCGGCTTCGGCCGAGACGAACTGATGTTCGAACAGGAAGCCGGCGAAGATCGAGCCCAATGACAACAGAACCAGCGGGACGAGGATCGACCACGGGCTCTCGTGCGGATGATAGCCGGCGGTGCCCTCAACGGTCTTCACCGGATGGTCATGCGAACTGTCGCTGTCGTCCAAAATCTCGGCCTGGGCCTCATGGACGTGATGAACCGCGTGCTGGACATGCTCGCTGCCCGCCCAGCGCGGCGTACCGTAGAAGGTCAGGAAGATCAGCCGCCACGAATAGAAGCTCGTCAGCAGCGCGGCCAAGGCGCCGATGAAGAAGGCTACCCCACCATGGGTCGTGCCGCTGGCGAACGCGCTCTCGAGGATCGAATCCTTCGAATAGAAACCGGCGAAGCCGAACAGACCCATGATGCCGACGCCGGTGATCGCCAGCGTGCCCGCGATCATCGCCCAGAAGGTCCACGGAATCTCGCGGCGGAGCGCGCCGTAGTATCGCATGTCCTGCTCGTGATGCATCGCGTGAATCACGGAGCCCGCGGCGAGGAACAGCAGGGCCTTGAAGAAGGCGTGGGTGAACAGATGGAACATCGACGCGCCGTAGGCGCCGACGCCGGCGGCGAAGAACATGTAGCCCAGCTGGCTGCAGGTCGAATAAGCGATCACCCGCTTGATGTCGTTCTGGACCGTGGCGACGGTCGCGGCAAAGATTGCCGTCGCGGCGCCAACGTAGGTCACCGTCGCCATCGCGGTCGGCGAGACGTTAAACATCGGCGACAGGCGGCAGACCATGAACACGCCCGCGGTGACCATCGTCGCGGCGTGGATCAGCGCGCTGACCGGTGTCGGGCCTTCCATCGCATCGGGCAGCCAGGTGTGGAGGCCGAGCTGCGCCGATTTCCCCATGGCCCCGACGAACAGAAGCAGGCAAAGCAAGGTCATCGTATCGACGCGCATCCCGGCGAAGCCGATGGTCGAACCGGCCATGCCTGGGCTCGCGGCGAGGATTGCCGGGATCGAGACGGTGCCAAATACCAGGAAGGTCCCGAAGATGCCGAGCGAGAAGCCGAAATCGCCGACGCGGTTGACGACGAACGCCTTCAGCGCGGCGGCGTTGGCCGAGGGCTTGTGGTACCAGAATCCGATGAGGAGATAGGAGGCCAGCCCCACCCCCTCCCAGCCGAAGAACATCTGCACCAGGCTGTCGGCGGTCACCAGCATCAGCATGGCGAAGGTGAACAGCGACAGATAGGCGAAGAAGCGCGGCTGGCTGGGGTCCTCGGCCATGTATCCCCAGCTGTAGACATGGACGAGGCTGGAGACCGTCGTCACGACGACCAGCATCACCGCAGTCAGCGCGTCGAGGCGCAGCGCCCATGGCACTGTCAGATTGCCCGAATTGATCCATTCGGCGACGGTGACCGTCATCGGCTGCCCGTGGCCGGCGACGAATTCGAGGAAGATCGGCCACGACAGTGCCGCCCCGATCAGCAGCGCCGCCGTGGTGATTAGCTTCGAAGCAAAATTGCCGATCCAGCGCCCGCCAAACCCAGCGACGATCGCCGCGAACAGCGGCAGGAAAACGATCAGGCGCAGGATCATCAGCCGCGCATCCGGTTGGCGTCGTCGACCGCGATCGAACCCTTGCGGCGGAAGAAGATCACCAGGATGGCGAGCCCGATCGCGGCCTCGGCGGCGGCGACGGTCAGCACGAACATCGCCATCACCTGCCCCTGCAAGTCGCCGAGATAAGCCGAGAATGCGACCAAATTGATGTTCACGCTGAGCAGGATCAACTCGATCGCCATCAGCATCAAAATGACGTTGCGACGGTTCAAAAAGATGCCGAGCACGCCGATCACGAACAGGATCGCGGCGACGGTGAGGTAATGGGCAAGGCCGATCACAGCTTCACCCCCTCGCCGACGCCCGGCTTCATATTCTTGATCGCATCCTCGGGCCGCCGTGCGACCTGGCGGCCGACATTCTGCCCGCGGGCGTCGCCGCGGCTGCGGTGGGTCAGCACGATCGCGCCGATCATCGCCACCAGCAGGATCAGCCCGGCGATTT
>Ga0193709_1000567_pt1 | contig 12613 bp, 11 predicted proteins | sample H3c2metaG_FD_160571 | JGI IMG/M metagenome (GOLD analysis project Ga0193709, IMG submission 160571) | Soil microbial communities from a riparian zone of the East river system, Colorado, United States - H3c2 | ecosystem: Environmental > Terrestrial > Soil > Riparian zone | place: USA: East River... | reverse complement strand
TGGATCGACGTACGGGGTAACTTGTGCCACCCCGCTTCCATCGAACCATATTGAATTATAGTTGATTGCCTTCATCAAATCTGAGATGATGACATACTTCTCGGTTCCTGGATCCCATTCCTTTGCGACTGGCAGAACAGCTAGACTGGTTGTGACATTCCATGACCAAATGCCGGCCGTACCAGTCAGCAACTCGACAATTGCATCGGTATACTTGGCGCCGGCAGCGACATAGTACCGACTGGCGACCTTGTCATCCTTAAGCACAATGGTCGAATCATAGACATCAATCGCCCTGGTGATGACGGATGAGGAGTCAATGCCTTGCACAGGAGTTGTAAGCAGGAATACGCCCTTGGGCCATTCGATCCAAACTCCATCCGGCATACGCAGACGGAACCAAACCTTGATGCGATCTGACAGATAGATGATCGAGCCATCTTCACGAATGGTCAATTGGCCAGAGCGCTTAATCTCTGCCTCGGCATCGTGCTTTATGCCGCCACCAGTGACGTTGGTTAGCGTTTTCTTGATGGTGCCATTCTTGTCCAGCAACTCGAATCGGAAATCAATCTGCCGCTTGCCGAGCGTCCCGCGCAACGCGGCAAGTACCTGCGCGGTTGTATACCCACCGATGTTCAATGCCAGCATACTCATGCGAGTGCCTCATTGTAGTCGACCCTGCTAAGGGTGAACTGCACATTGTATGATCCCATCTCCACATCCACGATGGAAGCATTGGAGATAGTCGCATACATCTTTCGTCCACGCCCATCGCGGTATAGAACCACAATTCCCTCCTGCGCGAGATACCGCGCGGCGGCCACCATCAAATCAGTATCATTGTCATCGCCCGGACCGGGAATCTGTGTGGTGATCGCTACCGCTTGCGCTTTGCTAGTGCCAAATTCTGTGACGGGATACTCACGCCCGACATAGCTCATTGTAGTCTGCGAAATGGATGCGGTCTCGCTTCTGCCAACGCCACCATATGGAAACTGGACTTCCTCAAATGTCGGGTCGCCCGGAATCGAGAACCACATCCCACGCAGGAATGCACGAATCTCCGCAGTCTCTGACCATGGGCCATAAGTGGGTGTGATACTTACCCCACGAGCGCGATATACATAGTCGACTCCAGAGGCCACAGAACGGTCGGTGTATGTCTGGTTTACGCCGGCAGTACCGATGATTACGAATGCAGCATCAGCTTCGGTGGCGAGCTTCCTGGCAATTTGGTTCGACACAGTCAATGGGTTTTCACCCAATGGCGGCGGGTTGGTGATTCGGATATCAACTGATCCGGGCTGCGCCTGCGCGATAATGGTTGGCTGTGACGGGGTGCTAAATTGCGGATACACCATCCTAACATCCGTGCCAGAAAGCAATCCGCCTGTCCCCCGAACAGCCACTTCAATTCTCTGGTGTAAGTCGCTCGTCAACCCAGTCAATGTAACCGTGGTGGCGGTTGAAGCAACAATTCCCGAGTCATAAAGAGTGACGTTGGTATCATTGTTGATCCGCTTGACTTGGTAGCCAGTCTGGATGATTGCCGGATTGTCATTGATGTATGTCCAGGCGACGATTACCGATGAGACATTCATCGGCAGATTGTCGGCTGCCGGCGCGGTAATGGTTACGTGACCACCAGTGCCTGAGGTGCTGAATGACACATAATCAGACCATGCACCAAGTCCATCCACCGAGTCATTCTGCCGTACGCGGAATTGGTAGGCGGTGTCATTGGATAGCGTGTTAGCCGGCATGGTATATTGGTATTTAACGCCAGCAACCAATACCGCAGTTGTATGGGTGGCAGTAAATACTGTGAGCCCTGTCGACACCCTCTTGATTTCCACCGTCTGCGCAATGGAATAGTCGTTGGGATCCTGGTCACTGAAGTTGAATGTGAACACATGTGCCGCAGTAGCATCGAATGACAGGATGTCATCAACTGTCGGAGCATTTGGTACGTGACTCATTGAGAGGTCACGAATGATAATCAGGTCTACCGGCTGTAGTGCACCATCAATCATGGCCACATCGATCAGGACGCATCTCGGGTCGACTCTCCCGCGCGGGGCCCGCAGGGCCACGATGCGGCTACCGGAAGCGCCCAGGTTGCTAGGGGTCAGCTGGAGGGATGCGTCCAGGATGTTCGTCTCTGGGTCATACGAGACCTTCCGGATGAGCCGTGGGTTCTGCGAATCCACATAGTAAATCCAGAACTTGGCCCGACTAGAGTCCCAAATGATGTCCCATTTCGAATCATCCTGGATCTGCTCGAATGATGGGAAGTTGGTGATGTTGAATGTGGTGAAGTCAAGTAGCCGGAACAATGCGTTGTCAATGACATTTCGCACTTCCATTTGGCCGGCGCAGAACCATGCGTATCGAGTTTCAGAGTTCATCCACGGCGTGCGGATCTTACCATTCGGATCATTCTCGACAACCATCTGCGAGCCGGCAATAACCAATGGCTTAGTTGGGGTCCCATCGACAGCAACCGTAAAACGGACTACGGCTGCCTTGGGCTCAGTCGAGTTGGCCAGACAAGGATGGTAAGTGGCGAATGCGAAATAGCTCTGCGCGGGACTGCCAATCTTTAGCATGTCCATTCCAGAACCAGACGTATTGAATGGCCGCCACACAGCATTCGGCTGAGGAGTTGGATCAAATGTCGATGTCTTCTCATTGAGTACGCTGCCGGCTAGACCCAACAAGAATCCCGCGTTGACTGTGCTTACCGTCTGCTGGCGCCATCCCCATTTACCCGCACGCCGCGATGTCAGAATAACAAGCGTGCCACCTACAGCTCCTGTGGGGTTAGCCAACCACTGACAGGCAACATTGTTGACTCGACCATCCTGGTCACTGGCCGCACCCAATGACCCAACGGCAGTTCCTGTTGCCGTCCAAACATAGTTGCCCAAGTACTTGAATGCAGCGCACAGGAAATACTTAATGTTTCCATAAACTGTGGATCCTGTGCATCCGACCACATATAGGTTGTTGGCATCATCCCGAGTAATGGATATTGACTGAAGTCCGGTGTTGACGCCGAATAGAGTTGTCGAGTCCCCAATGTTACCAATTATGCTAGCTGTGGATGAGGTCTCAGAGATTTTCTGATACCGCATTTCATAGCGGTTTAGTGTCGGGTTGTAGTTGAATACTGCGCTGCCGCCATCGGTTAGCTGCACTGAGCAACTTAATACATGGTTAAGGTTGTGCTTGGTGACAGTCTCTAGTCGCAGGAATGGCTTAAAGCTTTCATGGACAGACCCAGATGCTGCAATAAGATATTGCGCCCATGTATATCCGCCTGACGGGTAATCTGCCAGTTCAGCTTCCATTGCCAACATAAATCCAACGGCAGTAATTGCGGGGTCATTCATCTTGGTCAGATAGTTTGTCAGGAAGCGCTCTGAACCACATTGGTAAAAGTTGAAACTGGTCTGTGCTGAGCGATCACTCAGCATTTGCTCAAAGCGAATGTCTGGCTGATTCGCTACTTGCAGCGGAACCAGGTTAGTCCAAGATGTAGTTAGCGGTGGTGTCCAAGTACGGAACCAACAAAGCATGGTATCGATTTTTGCCCAAGTCGAATGCGTGTAGCTGTATTGCGCACGGCAGAATCGCAATGCAACGCTGACCAATTCCTCATTGGCAGCAATTTTGATGTCCTCAAAGTATTCCCAAACCTCATACAGGCGCATCACATAGGCAGTACCATGCCCGATTCCATCGCCACTATCATCCTCAAAAGTATATGGGACAGATGTCTCATAAGCACCGATGAGCAATAGCTCACCGATGGCGGGATCGTCGCCGGCAATGAAGACATTCGCGCCAGTTCTACACTGATGCTTGAAGTCGGAATCAGTGAGGCTATCCTGAGCCGAACCAAGGTTACCGTCCTCACTATTTCCCAGGATCTCTCGCACACCCATTATGTTGACCTTCCTGCCCGCGCGGTTTGCTGAACCGTATTGAAGAAATCAACGACACCATTCAATTCCGCGACAGTCCGCGCGTCGATTGTCACGTTGATGGGTCCGTGAAGGAATGGATCTGTGGCAAAGCTGGATCCAGTGGGCCGCGCGCTCGGATTCCAGCCCCAGCCCGTGGAGGGATCTGGCGGGGGTGGCGGAGGTGGCGGTGGCGGCGGCGGCGGGGGTGGTATGGTTCCTCCCCCACCTCCATGGTGACCCCATCCGCCAAACATTCCAAAGATGCGACCGATGATTCCGGCAATGCCCTTGAACAATCCACCAGCGTTCTTGGTTACACCCTTGAGCCAACCAGTCATCATTGCTTTACCGACCTTCATAAAGTCCTTTGAAGGCGATGCCGCACTAATGCCACTCATCGCTGCAGCCAGCAAACTCTGGGCTAGCTTTTGAACGGCTGCCTCAAGCGCGGGCCAACCCTTCTGTACGCCAGCGAGAATACCATCGCAAATCGACTGGCCCACACTGGCCCAATCAACAGCCGCAACCGCATCGGTTACGCCCGGACCAATCTCTGTGACCGCATCCACAATCGCCTGAACCCCGGTGGCGACCACACCACTCATATCAACGAATGCCTGTTCCACAGCGCCAGAAGCTCCAGCAAATGCTGCGATAATGGCACCATTGATCGGCTCTGCCATGGCCCCGATAGCATCGGTGACTCCCGTGACGCCAGCAGTCACCGCACCATTGATCAAAACAAATGCGGCATTGACGGCATCTACCGCGCCGGCAAAAGCGGTAGTAAATGCCGGCCCGATGGTCGTTCCCATATTGGTGAATAGCAGAAGCATTGCTGCGATACCAGCAGACACTGCTGCCTCGATCAACACGAATTGAGCGCCGATGACCAAAGGCATTCCGCCAAAGGCAAGAACGAATGCGGCACCAATGGGAACGCTCATTCCATTGAACAGCAGTACCATCGCCGCAATACCGGCCGTGACAGCAGCATTGATCAAGACAAAGGCCGCATCCACCGACGCTGGAGCAGTGGAGAAGGCATTGGTGATAGCCAGACCAATAGCGCCAAATTGTGTTGGCACTGTAGTCACAAATGCAGTCAATGTTGCTTGCATGGCAGCTACAGAGGCATTGGCCGCATCGGCGGCAGCCTTGATGGCATTGAGGTCAGCCGCCGATTGCGTAGGTGCTGGAGCCGCGCCAGCGGATCCACCGCCAAACACACTCTTGATGCTATCAATCATTCCCTTTAGCAGATTGCCCAATTCAGTTTTCTTTGTGGCAATCCAATTCGTAACCGTGAGCCATGCCGCGCCTAGCGTGGTGGTAAACCAAGTGCCTAGCCCAGCGCCAGATCCAGCCGCCGGTGGGCTGCTGAATATGCTAGTTAGTAATGCCCCAATCTTTGTCTTGATATTTGTGAACCATGTGGTTACACTTGTGAATGCAGCATCCAACGTGGTGGTGAACCAATTGCCTAATCCAGAATCAGTACCTGCCGGCGGACTGGAGAATATGCTACCGAGTAGAGCGCCAATCTTTGTCTTGATATTTGTGAACCATGTTGTGACATTAGTCCACGCAGTATCCAGCGTAGTGGTAAACCATTCACCAAGACCACTAGCATCAATTCCTGTCAAGCCTGTGAATATGGTTCCAAGCAATGTGCCCAATTTGCCAGGTAATGTTCCGAACCAAGTTGTGACAGAGGTCCATCCAGCCTCCAGCTGCGCAAGCATCCAGGTGCCAAATCCACCAGTATCCCCACCACCGGCTGCCGGCGCAGCGGCTCCTCCCGCACCACCACCGCTGAATATGCCCTTGATAAGCGCGCCCAGCCTGGCGGGGATTCCCTTGAACCAAGCAATAACCGCATTCCATCCTGCCTCGAAATGGGATACCAGGAATGTGCCGAAACCACCCGTGTCCTGATCCGCACCGGTCGCTGTTCCAGCCGTCCCTGTGCCGCCACTGAAGATTCCATTAATGAGTGCAGCAATCTTCCCTGGAATTGCCTTGAACCAGTTGACAACCGCAGTCCATCCAATTTCAAATTTAGCCGGCAGCCCCTGGAAGAATGCAATGAATGGTGCCGGGTCAGCACCCACCAGTGTGGCAAACGCAATGCCGATCAAAGCCAATAACTTTGGGCCAAGAGTCGTGAACCAAGTATTTACGCCAGCCCAGGCAGCCTCAAGTTTGGCCGGTAATTCATGGAACCAAGTAACAATTGCAGGATCGGCACCAAAGTCATCTTGCGACCCAACGATAATATTATGGAACCAATTCCATACACCAACAAATCCCTTGAGAATTTCACCAAAGTCTTGGATGGAAGGGCCAATGGCAGAGAAAATATCCCTGACCACCACCTTGAATTCGGGGCTCTTCAATACATCTGCAATACTCTGCAATCCCGTGACAACAGCATCAATATCTTCCTTAGGGATGCTCTTGAGCGCATCACCAATTCCCTGCATGGCATCGCCAACTGCAGTGCCCAGGGCACTGAAGTCAACCTTATCCAACAAACTTCCAATGCCATCGACGAATGCCTGGATGCCAGGAGCGGCTGTGGCGAATGTCTCAATTCCACTGCCAACCAACTTGATGACCAAGTCGACACAAGACTTGAGCACACCTTCCAGACCAGTGAATGCCTTTTCCAAAGTGCCAGAGCTGTCGAGCTTAGCAACCATCTTGCCGAATTCGGTTGCAAATTCCTGCACAGTTCCGACTAAGACATCCATCGCAGACTTCATGGATGCGAGTCGCAAGAAGTCGCCAACCAGCGAAGCTATGGATGGGCCTATCTCATCAAGCGCGGTTTTGACGTTACCAAAGATTTGCTTGAGGACACCAAGCTTGTCGGCATTGAGGACTACTCCAGCAACTTCCTTGGCAATGCCCACCAATGAATTGGCGATGCCAACCATTCCAGCCTTGACCTCAGGAAACAGCACCTTGAGGCTCTGGAATACCGGAGTGAGCCCCTTTTCAAATGCAGCAGATACAGCAACCTTCAGCTTGTCGAATTCAGGCTTAAGGGTTTGTGCAGCTTTCTTGATGCCATCCATACCCAGCATTACCGCAGCAATCGGCGCACCGATCAGCGCGATTGCGGCTGGCACTGCCAGGATAGCTGTTGCTACTGCACCCCAGGCTGCATATATGGCTCCGCCGGCAAGAGCTATGCCACTGGCAATTCCCTCAAATTTGATGAACATTCCTGCGGATTTAGCCAGCAGCTCTGGAATACTGGAAATGCCGCCAGCCATCTTTCCGACACTTTCACCAATAGCGCCGAATGCACCGACTCCAGCCTCAGCTATGCCAGTGAATGCCCTGGCACCAACGCTAGTGACAGAAGAAAACACGCTAGCAAATAGCGATTGAATGGCCTGGCCGGCCACCCGCATCCCCTGTAGCATCAGATTACGGTCAACATCCACATTCATGTGAATGGTTTGACCGCTTTGGCGTGTGCGGAATATTCCTAGTTGTACTGCCGCGCCTGCAGTATCTACATCTATTGGTACATTAACCGGGCCGGCATTCTTGCCGACTGCTTTTATCTTGGCTTCTGCCAGCTTAGTGTCGGCATCGACATCGACGGTTACCTTGGTCTTGCCAAAGATGCCACTCTTAAGTCCAGCGCCTAGCGCATTGAATTTCTTTTTGAGATCATCAAGCGATTTGCCGGTAGCATCGGAATCGGTCTGGAGTCCTTCCAGATCTTTCCGCGCGGTGGCGAATCCACTCTTATCATAGTCGACTTTAATCGTGCCGTGAGCGGTTCCCAAATCGTAATTCGGCACGACTTCCTCCCTTGCCTAGCTACTGCGGCTAGCCATTGGGTCCTTAAACCTAGGCTGACCCTTCACTGCGCCTATCTTCCATCTATTGAATACCATTTGCGTTTTGCCCTGACGCTGCATCTCACTCTTGGCATTCCTGGTATTGATGTCAATATCATAATCAATCGCTGCGCCAAAATAGAATACCGCGCGGTCCAGCAAGTATGCATACAGGCGATTGCTTATGCCCATAAGCACACTTGGCCTTGTGTTGTATGCCTCACTCATCCGCCACGTCTCCCACAGTCTTGTCGGATTCGTCACGAAACGAGGCAAGGGAACCAATGTCCCCAAAACTGGTCTGGAATAGCGCCATGCGATCATTCAGCGGGATGGTGTCTGTGTAGACAATGCCGGATTCACGCTCATCGTGTCCCAACATATGCTCTTCACCATCTTCATCCTTACGCACCGGGCGTTGGATTTGTGGCTGCACAACAATCTCGCATACCGCGCGGTTTACTGTGTCAATCAATGGGATGATTTGATCGACAGTGAACCCGCCGAAAATGCCAGCATCTGCAGAGGTCTTTGTACTTTCAGCTTCCGCTAGTGCGGCTGCCTCAGCTTTGGTGGGGCGCTTCTTTTGGTGGTCCATCGGACGCTTGCCTTGCGCAGGACCAATGACATTGAGCGCCACCGAATTGGTGAGAACATCCAATTGGTCAAGAATTCCCTCAGCGGCCAGAGTCTCAATTGAGATCATTCTGATCTGGCATACCTGGCCGCTTGGAGTGGTGAAATCTTTAAGGGCTTCACCAGAGCCCCATGAAGTGGGAGCATACGTAGAAACATTAGCAGGCGTTGCCATCACTGTGGTCCTTTGCCTTTTGTTGTTTTGTGGATACTACGGTGTTACAGGGTTTGCCGTGGGAACTAGCGTGACAGGAACTGCAGTTTCATTCTGCACGAAGTCATACAGAACGTCATCGACATCATCCAAGAGCGGTAGCGCATTGCCCTTGCACGCGGTGAGGAAAAACTCTCCCTCATTCATTTCGCCTTCCAGGGTGTCAGTCACACGGCACCGGTACAGGATGCAATGAATGTCACCGCCAGAATCGGAAATGGCCTGACCCTCGACTCGGAACCACGGACGCGCATTCTGTCCGCGCTTGCGAAGTGTGATGGACCTATCCGGAGTGGCTCCCTCTTCCAGAACCTCACCACCGGACATAATGGCCCAGGCTTCCAGCGAAATGCCGCCAGATTCCAACTCGAATTCAACAGTGGCACCCTTACCACGCATCGAGATTGTGCGGTCATCACCCTTCAGCTCTTCAAAGTCCTCAGCCTCAGAGAATGATAGGGTGCGCGCGTAGGGCAGATCCACAGACGCTGCAGCCAGGTCAGTGCCAGACGCATCGTCATAGGCGGTGAGTTTGATGTCTCGCATTCCATACGGCAATGCCGTAGGAAGTGGAGCTGTCATTTCTTTCTCCTTGGTTCCTTGAACCGGAGTGTATCAACCATCTTTCCAGTTCGTGTGTTGAATCTATGGATCACTACGATTCTGCCGGAGACTGAGCCACAGAGTCCCGACCTGCATTTCACCTCCACTATGTCTTCTTCCACATATAGCACCCCATATAGAATGCCATTTGGACACCGCAACTCAACTAAGAGTTGTGGAGATTGATGAACCCGTTGTCGGTCTCCAGGTAATCTTTCGCTGCTTTCTTGAGAGCGGATGCCGGAATGGTGAAGTTGTTCTTTCGGTTCCATTCCACTGTGTCCTGATTCTTGACGCCAATTTGCTCCCAGGTATCTTTCGAGATAATGCGTCGGGTTGCAACACCAATGTAGCTGATCACATCGCCAACAGGTGCCTTATCCTCTACGCTAGCACCATTGTTGTCGGGATTGTCACCACCCTCAATGAAGATGGTGTCTTCATCAGTCCCGCTGGTTGTCGCCTCTTCACCAGCGGTGCTTCCCTTACTCTTAGTGACCATTGTCAGGCTCCTTTCTCGCACCTATTCTATCTTGATAGGACCTGGAATGCGGCATTCTTAACCGATGTTCCATGCACGTCATCGACAAAATCTGCACTCATTCCATTGGAGCGCGCAGAGGTAAGTATGCCATCTACACCGGCCACTTGGTGATGCCCCACAAGAATTTCCCTGACTCGCTTGAGGATGGCCTCATGACCCATGAAATCAATGCATTCCTCTTTATTGCGATGGCACCAAATAGTCAGCACTTCCGGCCCATGATCTGCAATTTCATGTACCTTCTCTTCCCATTTAAGGATGAGGAAGTATCCGTTTCGCGGCGCCACATCCATCGCGTGCGTGGCCCAGATACGCGACGCATTGATACCCAAACCATTGAGGGACACATCATTCGCCAATAGCGAGAATACTGCTGCTCGACAGCTCATTTTATTCGATCCCACATTCCATCTATCATCTTTTGCAGCTCTGCGGATGCCATCCTAAGTGATGGCAAGATGATTTGATATCTACCGTGGTTTGCAATCTCTAGCCAGATACCATAAGCAACAGCGTGCGCCAAGACCAGCCCAAAATTGTCACCTTGCGAGATGTCTTTGCAAATAAGTCCTGAGCGTGCCGCGCTTGTTCTGTCAGTCCATGGTGCATTCATTTTCATCTGACCTGTGGTGATAGAAGCCTGCCGGCCAAATATGGCCTTTAGAGCGCGCGGGGTGGTGGCCTCCAGCTTGTCAAGCCGAATAATCATATCTCTGGTATCAATAAAGTGGGGCATCAGGATGCCTCCCATACGATGCCACATTCGCTCTGGTGGCATATCCATCGGCAGGCAAGATGGAGGTGACTTCCCATTCCTCGCCGGCAGAGTCGGTCCAATGGTCGCCAATCTCAATCAATGCATCGACCAACCCGAACAGGATGAAATCGTGCCTGCGCTCAGATGAATCATCGGTATGTAGCTCTACAGCCGCGCCGGCAGTGGCGGCCGAAACAAGAATGAGTTTGAATACCTGCGGCGGTCGGGCCTGCCCGTCCGCCATAGTAATTCCCCCACCCGCAGTAACGGTCCTGACACGCGGTATTAGCGTCACAGTGCTGGGATCAGAGTCTATGAATGTCTGCGTTATGATCTGTTGGACATATCTTTCTTCATCAACTGAACCTGCAGGAATGGGATTTGTCATCACGCTCGCCCAATATCCCACGAGCGAATGAATCGCCCTTGGTCCGTATTGGTATCTTCCTCGCCTTGCGCCTCTTCCAAGTCGGCAGCCTTACCATACATGTTGGCAAGTGCAATCATTCTCGGAAACACAGCATCCATCCCGCGCGAGCTTCCTGATTCAGACACGTTGACCAAATACAACACTTGTGCCGCGCGCTTGCGATAGTATGATTCTGCAATGCGATTGAGGCTCTTGCCGGCTGCCAGCAATTTCTTGACCTGCTGTAGGCCATATCCATGCGCATCAGCGTCATCTTCTAGCAGCGCCATAACGTCTTCAGCGGTAACGGCCATGGTTCTATCCTACTCCTCAAGCTGCCTTACACACGATCAGTTCCCGTTCCTTTGGGGCCCAAAGTCCAGACCGACGCCTTGCCAATTCATCATCATTGTGCATAGGGCCAAAGAATTGCATCATATCTCCGCCATTGTCTGGCGTTTCCAAATCCCTAATCCGGATGAACATCACTGCGCCGCGCTGCTTGATGCCCTTCACCGTGGTCCCTGTCATAGTTGGGTTGCCAGAGCTAGGGCCGGTACTCGTAAGCCTGCCCAAGATCACCCCACCTAGGGCATTCCCCAAGTTAGTGTTTGGCTCTGCAAGCTCAGTCGCCGCAGCGTTCGTTACGCCAGGGATGGTAAGAGTTTCAGAAGTCCAGTTAAGGCCATCTGAAGCATTCGAGGGGCTACAAAAAATTCCCAAGAAACAATCGCCATTGTCAACATCAGGATTAGTAGTTCCAGATGCTGTCCAACTTCCGCCATCTGTTCCAGCTGTAGATCTGGCACCTGTGGAGATGCCATAGTCCCAAAGATCCAGAGTCTTGGTCAGTCTCGCGGAATACCCCCACATCACATTCATCGTAGAGCCAACAAATGTATAGGTGGAAGGTTCGCCACCCACGATGTCACGAGTAAATGCATAAAGGCTTGTATTCCCATCGTCGGGTGCAATTGTTCCTGACCAACCACCTTGCCTAAGAATGCTTCCTTGAAGGACCAGTCCTGAAGGAGTTGCAACCGTCCCGCCCGAGGAGTTTGATGTGCCTTTACAACCTATAACAAATAAATTGACATCTCCAGCAACCACACCAGATGTCTTTGACACTACGCAGGAGGTTGTGCCATAAGCAGGAGTTGTAGCAGTAGGCAATGCAACACTCATTAGATTAACTCAGCAGACGCTAAAATCCAAGTACCTTTTAGGGCAGAGTACCGAACGCCAAACATAGCCATGCTACCGGATGGCACAGACAGAGTACGTGACAGAGGGCCACCGCTAGATGGTAATGCCACGCCAGCCGCCACTCCAAGAATGCGTGTGGTTCCTCCCGAAACAAGAGCCTCAATGATCATCATTCGACCATCCGGCGTTCCAGTCGGCGTGAAAGTAACCGCCGCAGTACAGGTGAATGTGATATCGCCAGCGACCGTACCATCAACGTTCTGGTTGCTGGATACTGAGCCACCCGCGCGGTTAGCATAGGGAACAGCAGCCGCATTGCTAAGGGCCCCAATGGTTGCTAAAACAGCAGCCGCGTCAGCGTCATCAAGAATGGTCTTGGCAAATGTCGATACACCGAGAGTTGTAAG
>Ga0193709_1000566_pt1 | contig 12635 bp, 9 predicted proteins | sample H3c2metaG_FD_160571 | JGI IMG/M metagenome (GOLD analysis project Ga0193709, IMG submission 160571) | Soil microbial communities from a riparian zone of the East river system, Colorado, United States - H3c2 | ecosystem: Environmental > Terrestrial > Soil > Riparian zone | place: USA: East River... | reverse complement strand
GATCCGGGTTATGGCTGTCGTCGCGGTAGCGTGTCCACCAGCTGGTGTCGATGGTAAGTTGCGTCAGGTTAGTGAGCCGATGTCCGATCAAGTCTGGATTGACTCCTGTCGCAGTGCTGCCCATCAAAGTGCGAAACGGGTCGAGGTTCGCAGGAGCAGCTCCCTTGGAGACCAGGTACGCGTTGAGGAACTGGTGGTGAGTAATCTCATCATCGGTGTTGTCATGGATGTAGTCTTGCATTTCATCCTCAATAACCTCCAAGGCCTCCGTGTAGGCTTCATTGCCACTGCCGCCAGGAACTTCGTCATCCTGGGCGCCGCCGAGTTCGTTGTATTGGATCCAAAAATCTGCCTCGAGTATTTCTGCGGCGGCTGCAAATCGGAGAAGGGCAGCGTCTCCAGGTGTTAGACCCCCGCTAGCCTCTGCCGTTCGGATGCTAGGCAATAGTCCTGCACCGATGGTTCCCGCTCCAACGGCGAGTGATGTTCCCAGGAAAGAACGGCGACTGATAGAACGTGTCCGAGGTTTAATTCTCTTCTCCAGGTTGTCCTTAGGAGGACGATTTTCGCTGTTACGAGAACCATTTTCTGTAGAATTAGTAATCGCTTTCATGCCCGTAGTATCGCAGCGACCCACACAGCGCGCCGGGTGGGAAAAGTAACGCGCTTGTTACTCTACAAGGCGCTATTGCCTTTAGCCGATCAGCACAAGGTTCCAGTGCTGGCGACGCGACGCGGCGAAGTGCACAAAATGGAGCCTACGGGATTCGAACCCGTGACCTCCTCAATGCCATTGAGGCGCTCTACCAACTGAGCTAAGACCCCGGTAAAGAATCACAGATTGTAGATTTCGGATTGTGGATTGCAACTGCACGGCCTGAATAGTTTTGGAGCCGTTTCAGTCGAAACTTGCAACAAAAGGTGATATATGATGTTTAATGGGCAGAGGAAATTAATGAAGCTATCAAGATTCCCGGCACTTTGGTTTGTCGCTGTGCTCGCGATCGGGATTTGTACTACCACAGCACAAACGAATGGGCCCGCACCCCAAAACGTTCCTCGTGCCGCACCGGGTAATGGCGTTCGAGGGAGTAACGTGCGTCCCAACAACTCAAATGCACCGCACACTCCCCGCGGACCGGCCAACGTTGGTCGTCGCCCATCCGGCACGCTCCCGAATCAAGTGCAAAATCAGCCACCCGCGAATTTTAGACCTAATTATCCGAGGTTCCCCCGGCAATTGAATCCCAGGCTGGCGGCAGCGAGCGTTCAACAGCACTCGGGAACTGAGAACGTGCAACCGACCGGCGACCTGTTGCCACGAAGCGGGATACTGCAACCTCCGCTATCGATGACGGATGATCAGCGCGCGGTCCAAGCCGATGACCTAAAACCGGCCAGCGAAGTATTGGTGAAGCGAGAGGTTTCAGAAGGCTTGGAGGGAATCGACAACTTTCGCGGCGCACGAAATGGCGATGTGCAACCGATCGCACGTGATTCGGCGAATCGTGATTCCAAACCGCACAAGGTTAAGAAAAATCATAAAACCGGAAATAATCGGTTCAGCTACGCCGATGCGCTACGTCGTAATTGGTACGAATGGCATAATCGCGATTGGTGGAAGCAAAACTGCAGTACCATCGTTTTCGTTACCGGAGGGTATTATTTCCTCGACGCCAGCTACTGGTACCCAGCCTGGGGTTACGATCCGTCTAATAGCTATTACGATTACGATGGGCCAATTTACACCTACGGCAATCTGCTCCCCGACCAGGTGATCGCGAACGTTCAGGGTGCGTTGCAAGATGCAGGTTACTTCTTTGGGGCAGTAACAGGCTCTCTAAGCGGAGAGACCCGAGCAGCTCTTTTGAATTTCCAGGGCGACCAGGGACTAATTGTTACTGGAGCCATTGACGAACCGACTGTTGCGGCCCTGGGATTGTATTAGAAGAAGGTTCTCGCCAAGAGTTGTAGCCACCTCCATGCATCGAGGTGGTTCGCCAAATGCGGTGACACAGCGCCGCGGCTACATTCGACGCTATTGAATGTCTGCTAAAAGTCAGGATTCGCTTGCTGATGCCACGGCAAACGTTTTAGGAAAGCTATCTATGAGCGACCTGAGTTTTCAAAATAATGTGCCGGATCCTCTCCTTTCCGGGAAAGAATTACCGACTTTTAAATTCGAATTGGAGAAATCCAAAGGGAAGGTAATCGGAAACAGTTTTGGCAGGGAAGCGACTGTCGAACAACTTCCCATCTCCAAGGGAATCGCCGGTGTATCAATGCAACTCGAGCCCGGCGTGATGCGCGAGCTTCACTGGCATGCTACTGCCGCCGAGTGGGCGTTTGTGCTCAAAGGCCGGGCTCGCACAACCGTGATTAACCCGGCCGGTCAAACCGAGACGAATGACTTCGAACCGGGCGATATCTGGTACTTTCCACGTGGTCATGCCCACGTGCTGGAGTGCCTCGGCAACGAACCGACTCATTTCATTTTAATTTTTGACAACGGTTATTTCTCTGAGTTCGGCACGTTTAGTATCACCGATTGGATCGGGCATGCGCCCAAGCCGTTGCTGGCGAAAAATTTCGGTCTGCCCGCATCGGCGTTTGATGGCTTTCCAAAGGAGGAGGTTTATTTTGCGCGCGGTTCCACCCCACCGGAACCGATGCAGGAAAACCTGCAGGGACCGCGCCTGGCGCCGCCGGAAACGCACAAATTTCGAATGCTTGCCGGTGCGCCACACGCGATTTTCAAAGGCGGCCGCGAATGGCGCATCGATTCCACGCGATTTCCAATTTCGACAACAATCACCGGCGTAATCCTCGACCTCGAGCCAGGCGCATTGCGCGAACTTCACTGGCATCCAAACGCCGATGAATGGCAATACGTCATCGACGGCGACCTAACTGTGACGATGTTTGGGTCGCACGGTCGATTCCGAACAGAGCAACTGCACGCCGGCGATGTCGGTTACATACCGCAAGGATACGGGCACTCGATTGAAAACGTTGGTAGCGAGATGAGCCGGATGTTGATCGGCTTTAACACCGGAACTTACCAGGCGATTGATCTTTCTGCCTGGATTGCCGGCAATCCGGTTGATGTTCTGTCCACAAATTTTGGCAAGCCGCCGTCCTTGTTCGAAAAGTTTCCGCGCAAAGACGTTTTCATAGCGCCGAATCAATAGCGTTTCGTCCGGCCAAGGCATCAGCTTGCCGTTACTGCGCCAACCGCACTCCCAAAATTTGCGGCTGTCGTGGACTGCCGCTACAGGAAGAACTGTCAGTCGACTTTGGAGTCATGCAAAAATTGATCGAATGCGTCCCAAATTTTTCGGAAGGTCGTGATCAAAATGTCATTCGAGAGATCACCGATGCGGTTAAATCGGTGGAAGGCGTTTCGCTGTTGGATGTTGACCCCGGCGCGAGCACCAACCGGACCGTTGTAACGTTCGTCGGCAATCTTGATGCAGCGGTCGAAGCGGCTTTTCGCGGGATTAAGAAAGCGGCCGAGTTAGTCGACATGCGCAAACACAAGGGGGCACATCCGCGCATGGGCGCGACCGATGTTTGTCCATTCATTCCGGTAAGCAACGTGAATTGGGAAGAAGCAATCGTCTGTGCAAATCGTTTGGCGAAGCGTGTCGGCGATGAATTAAAAATCCCCGTCTATCTCTACGAAAAAGCGGCGACAAATAAGTCGCGCTCAAACTTGTCCGTAATTCGCGTGGGCGAATATGAGGGTTTTTTTGACAAAATAAGACAGCCCGAATGGAAACCGGATTTTGGCCCAGCCGTATTCAACGAAAAATCAGGGGCAACTGCAATCGGTGTTCGCGATTTTCTTGTGGCTTACAATGTAAATCTGAACACGAAATCAGTGCGGCGCGCGAACTCGGTTGCATTTGACGTGCGAGAGCAGGGCAGGGTGCAGACCGAAGACGGAACGCCAGGAGGAAAACCGGTGCTAGATGCGAATGGCGAGCCGATTCGAGTTCCCGGAATGCTGAAGCACGTCAAGGCGATTGGTTGGTTCGTGAAAGAATATGGCATCGCTCAGGTGTCGATGAACCTGACCAATATCGAAGAAACGCCGCTACACGCGGCGTTCGATGCGTGTTGCGAATCTGCAGCCAAACGCGGCCTGCGCGTCACCGGCTCGGAGATCGTCGGCATGGTTCCGAAGAAATGTCTCGTTGACGCAGGGCGATATTTCTTGCGCAAGCAAAAATGGTCGGAAGGCGTGTCGGATGAAGAATTGATCGACATTGCCATTCGCTCAATGGGCTTGAGTGAACTGAGGGCTTTCGATCCAAAAGAAAAGGTGATTGAATTCAAAATCGAATCTGCCGAACCAAAGAGTTCTCTCGCGAAGATGAATCTGCGCGAATTCTGCAATGAAACGTTGAGCGACTCTCCCGCGCCGGGCGGGGGATCTGTCGCAGCGTTAATGGGAGCTTTGGGCGCTTCGTTAGGCGGAATGGTTGCGAACCTGTCCGCGGGAAAACGCGGTTGGGACGACAAACTCGAATATTTCAGCCATTGGGCAGTGAAAGCGCAGCAACTCAAGGACCAATTGCTCTCGCTGGTGGACGAGGATACCGCCGCGTTTAACAAAGTGATGGACGCTTTCGCACTGTCCAAAGAGTCGGCTGAAGAGAAAACTGCGCGCTCGGCTGCGATTGAGCAGGCAACAAAATATGCCGCCGAAGTTCCGTTGAAGGTTATGGAGACAGCGTCGAAATCCTATGAACTGCTCGCTGAAATGGCCGACAAGGGAAATCCGGCCTCTGTCTCCGATGTCGGTGTCGGCGCACTGGCGACTCGCGCATGCATCGATGGCGCGGCGTTAAACGTGAGAATTAATCTCGCGCAGTTAAAGGACGAAAAATTCAAGGGTGTGCTTGCCGAGAGAATGCGAAATACTAGCGCCGCTTCCGATGCGCAGTTCGAGAAGATTACCAAAATTGTCGAAAAGCAGTTAAGCAAATCGTGAAGTCACTGGCAGTTCTTCACGCTTCGCAGTTAGTCGCAGTGGCCGGTCCCAAGCGACCACGTGTGGGACGCGAACTGTCTGAACTGGCAATCACTCCCGATGGCGGCATGCTGATTCGCGACGGCATAATCGAACTCGTCGGGCCCAGCGCCGAAATCGAAAATAACGCAGGCGATGCGGAAGTCGTCGAGGCTCGCGGAAAAGTCGTTCTTCCGGGATTTGTCGACGCGCACACGCATTTGGTTTTTGCCGGAAATCGGCTGGACGATTTCGAGCGTCGTGCGCGCGGCGACACTTATGAGCAAATCGCGAAGGCTGGGGGCGGGATTTGGTCAACTGTTGAAAAGACCCGAGCAGCGACTGAAGCCGATCTTTTCGCCCAAACAAAACGACACACAGATTGGTTCCTGCGCTGCGGAACGACAACGGTGGAGTCCAAATCGGGCTACGGACTTACCCTCGAAGACGAACTAAAGATCTTGCGGGTTATGCGGCGTCTCAATCAGGAAACGCCGCTGGAAATTGTGCCGACGTTCCTCGGCGCACATGCAGTACCGCGTAAGATGCATGCCGATGAATACGTCGATCTCGTCGTAAACGAGATGCTGCCACGAGTGAGTTCGGACCGTCTTGCCGAATTTTGCGACGTATTTTGCGAGCGCGGTTATTTCGATATCGAACAATCAAGGCGGATTCTTAATGTGGCGAAAAATCTTGGATTGAAACCGCGGATTCACGCTGATCAACTGAGTAATTCCGGCGCGGCGAAACTGGCGGCCGAATTGGAAGCCGCAACGGCAGATCACCTGGAAAAGACCGACGGGCAAGGGATCGCGGCATTGAGCTCTGGAAACGTGCAACCAGTTTTGCTGCCGGGCTCAGTCTATGCGCTCGGATCGACGTGTTATCCGCGAGCGCGAGACATGATCGAGGCCGGTCTCGCGGTCGTGATCGCGACTGATTTCAATCCGGGCTCATCGCCAACCGCAAGCATGCCGATGATTTTGTCGCTTGCCTGCACACAGATGAAAATGTCGCCAGCGGAAGCTATCTCGGCTGCGACGATCAATCCGGCCTATTCGTTAGGCCGGGGCGATCAAATCGGATCGCTCGAATCCGGTAAGGTGGCGAATTTTTCAATTTTCGATTGCGATGATTACCGGGAGCTCGCGTACTGGTTTGGATTTCCACAGACGCACTCGGTGTTTGTAAAAGGAAGGAGAGGGTTCTAAACACACCAAGGAAAACAAACCGAAATGGAGCAAGAACTTGTAAAGCTGGAGGAGGAATTCACGGATGCGATCGTGAAAAATAATCCAGAAAAGATCCGACAGTTTGTCACCGATGACTGGATCATCATCAATGCCGACGGAGGAATTATTGACAGGGAGCGCTTTTTTGAGGTGATCACGTCCGGCACTCTCACGCATGAGATGATGGAGTCAGACGACATGCGTGTCCGTGTCTATGGAGACAGCGCCGTCGTGATTGCGCTCACTCGCTCGAAAGGAAAATTCATGGGGCAGGAATTCACTACGCACGAGCGGTCCACGGACGTTTTTGTGAAACGTGGTGGACAATGGCGGTGCGTCCTGACGCAGCTTACCGGGTTTAAGAAACAGTGAGGCGGCACGTTTACCAGATTCACGGCAAATTTTGCGGCGCGTGCTGAGCGCCGTTACAGTGATTTCATGAAGGTCGAAGTCGAAAAGCAACCGGGATCCGTCTCGACGCTACAAATTGAACTGCCGCCTGAGGAAGTTTCTAAGGAATGGGATGCGATCGCCAACAGCTTCGCGCGTTTCGCCAAAATACCCGGTTACCGGCCTGGCAAAGCGCCGCGCACGGTTATCGAGAAGAGATTCCGCAAGGAAATTCAGGACGAATTGACCAAGAAGCTCGTCTCCAAGAGTTATCATGAAGCGATTGAGCAGGAACAGTTGCGCGTTGTTTCGCTGGCCAATATCGAGGACGTCCAGCTGGGTGAAGACAAGTCAATGCGGTTCCGCGCGACAGTTGTGACTGTACCAGAATTTGAGCTGCCCGAATACAAGAACATTCCGGTGCGATTGCCGGAGACGACGGTCTCCGAGCCGGAGATCGATGCCGCACTTGAGCGCTTGCGCGATCAATCCGCCGACTTCGTCGATGTTCTCGGGCGGGGCCTGGAGATGGACGACTTCGCGGTGATCGACTTTGAAGGATCCACCGATGGCAAACCAATCAGCGAAATTGCGCCCCAGGCGAGCAAAAATCTTCACGGTGGAAAGAAATTCTGGTTGCGTCTCGCGTCCGATAATTTCCTGCCTAAATTTTGCGAACAAATAGTCGGCCAGAAGCCGGATGAAACGCGCACGGTAACCGTCGATTTCGCCACCGATTTCCCGGTAAAGGAATTGGCAGGAAAACAGGCAAATTACAGCGTCAGTGTCCGTGAGATTAAGCAGAAGGTATTGCCGGCTTTGGACGATGCGTTTGCGGCTAAATTGATCCCTGGAAAGACCATGAGCGATCTGCATAAGATCATTCAACACGACCTCGCTCATGAAAAGGAGCATGAGCGCGAACGAGCGAAAGAAGGGCAGGTCGTGAAATACCTGCACGAGCGAATTCAGTTCGAATTGCCGCCTGCTCTCTTAAAAAATGAGACGCGTCGCATTTTGGCAGAGTTGGTGCAAGGAAATCGGGAACGCGGTGTTACTGATGAGATGTTAAAGGACAGGGAGAAGGAGCTTATCGAAAGCGCCGCCGGGCTTGCCGCTCACCGGTTGAAAACCAATTTCATTCTGCATCGGATCGCCGAGCGCGAAAACATCAAGGTTTCACGGGACGACATCAACGCGCGGCTTCGTGAGGAAGCGGCGCGGTACAACATTCCAGTGGAGAAAATGCGCAAAGAACTTCAGGAGCACGATGGTGTGGACGCGTTCGCGGAGCAGATACTGCTGGGCAAGACTCTTGATTTCCTTAAGGCAAATGTTAGCGTCGAGACAGCGCAAGAACCCGCTGTTAAAGAAGAAAAATCATGAGTATATCGAACGAAAATCTTTCCCAGGTGCTGATTCCGATGGTGGTGGAGCAGACTGGCCGGGGCGAGCGCAGCTACGATATCTATTCGCGACTGCTCAAGGACCGAATCGTTTTTATCGGAACCCCGATGGACGATCACATCGCTAATCTAGTCATTGCCCAGTTGCTGTTTTTACAAATGGAGGACTCCAAAAAGGACATCAACATTTATATCAATTCGCCTGGTGGCTCCGTCACTGCCGGCCTTGCCGTTTATGATACGATGCAGTTTCTCACATGCGATGTGACCACTTATTGCCTGGGGATGGCCGCGAGCATGGCTGCGGTCCTGCTCTGTGCAGGAACGAAAGGCAAGCGTTTCGCGCTTCCGAATTCCGATATCATGATCCATCAGGTCTCCGGAGGCGCGCAGGGCGCAGCGAGCGACGTAGAACGTCAGGTCGATTACATGTTCAAGCTGAAAAAGCGCCTCATCAAAATCATCGCGCAGCACACAGGTAAGTCGGAGGAACAGGTGCGGGGCGATTCGGATCGCGATTACTACATGTCGGCCCATGAAGCGAAAACGTACGGCCTAGTGGACGAAGTGATCAAGTCTCGCAAGGAGGCGAAGCTGCTCGATGGGGCGAGTCCTCCTTCCGGCGATCGGTCGGTAGAAGTGGCTGAAACCGCTTTGCCGCGCAAAGTCGGAGCATAAGAGAGCTTTTCAAAAATATGGCCCGCGCTTCCAACCTCACCATGTGCTCGTTTTGTGGCAAGAGCCATGCGGAGGTTCGCAAATTGATCGCCGGCCCGGGCGTCTATATCTGCGATAGTTGTATAAATGTCTGCAAAAGCATCCTCGATAAAGAACTCAACGAGGATGCCCGTCGTCAATCCTCCAATATTCGTGTGCCCAAGCCGGCGGAAATCCGCCGGGCCCTTGATCAGTATGTCATCGGCCAGGACACCGCGAAGAAAACGTTATCGGTAGCTGTCCACAACCACTACAAGCGGGTATTGCAAGCTTCCCAACCGGCCGATGCTTCTGCCGCGTTTCAGCCAGATCCGTTTGCTGATGTTGAGATTGAGAAAAGCAACATTTTATTAGTCGGCCCCACCGGCTCCGGCAAAACGTTACTAGCCAAAACTCTGGCGCGGATTCTCGATGTGCCGTTTTGCATCGCCGACGCGACGACGCTGACCGAAGCAGGCTACGTTGGCGAAGATGTGGAAAACATTATTCTGCGACTCCTACAGAATGCGGATTACGATGTGAAACGAGCGGAGATCGGGATCGTTTACATCGACGAGATCGACAAGATCGGCCGAAAAACCGACAACGTGAGCATTACTCGTGATGTCTCCGGCGAAGGAGTGCAGCAAGCTCTGTTGAAGATCTTGGAGGGCAGCACATGCAATGTTCCGCCACAGGGTGGACGCAAACATCCGCATCAGGAGTATATCCAGGTTAATACCGAGAAGATTCTGTTCATTTGCGGCGGTGCGTTCGTCGGTCTCGATAAAATTATTCAAAAACGCATCGGCCAAAAGGTGATGGGGTTCGGCAGTCCCACACTGGAAGTTGAGGAGGCATTGCGAAAACAAGCGGTTCGGCATGTAGAACCGGAAGATTTGCTCGCTTTCGGGATGATTCCCGAATTCATCGGACGATTGCCCGTTGTCAGCTCGCTCGATCCGCTAACTGAGGACGAAATGGTCGCGATTTTGACCGAGACAAAAAACGCGATGGTGAAACAGTACACGAAGCTTTTCTCAATGGAAGGTGTGCGCTTAGCAGTCACCAAGGATGCGTTGCGCGCGCTGGCGGCCCAGGCAGTCACGAAGGGAACGGGAGCACGCGCTCTGCGTTCCATGCTTGAGCGGATCATGCTCGATATCATGTACGAGGTGCCGAGTCGCGAAGATATAGCCGAGGTCACCATCAATCGGGCGGTAGTGGAAGGCAAGAAACTCCCGCTCATTCGCAAGAAACAGGATAAGGCGGCCTGACGGCTTTCGGCCGGAGTTAGAAGTTAAAAGCGTTACAAAGCTGAAACGGTAGAAGTTCTTCCGTTGTAACATTGTAACTTTTTAACGTTCCACTTTTTGGTCATGCGTGTGATCCTTCTCAACACCGGAACGGAGCTTTTGCTTGGCGATGTTCAGGACGCGCACCTTGCATTCATCGCACGGGCGATTCTCCCCCTGGGCTTGCGGATCGAGGAGCGGCGCAATGTTCCCGATTCGGACGCGATCCGGCAAACGCTGGCCGAATTGCTTCCACGTTGCGAGATTCTTTTTGTGACCGGGGGCCTCGGTCCAACCACTGACGACATAACACGCGAGATGGTTGCCGAACTACTCGCGTTGGAGCTCCGTCAATCTTCGGAGTTGCTGGCTTCGCTCCGGCAAAGACTCCGGATGCGCGGAATCAAATGGACGCCTGGCATCGCACGGCAGGCTGATGTTCATGCAGGCGCACAGGTGCTGCCCAACCAGAATGGCAGCGCACCAGGACTTTATCTGCGCGCGAACATCAATCCGCGGATTCAGTCTCCGCATCTTTTTTTGCTGCCTGGGCCTCCGCGCGAGCTTCAGTCAATGTTTTGGGCATTTGTGATGCCGACCCTGCGCTCACTCGTCCCGGATTCGGCTTTGATCGAGCGGCGCCTCTACAAAATTGCAGACAAGGGCGAGTCGCTGGTCGAGGAAGCGATCGGCGGCCGCGTGCTTGCCATTCCCGGTGTTGAGTTGGGGTACTGTGCGCGTCCAGGCGAGGTCGACGTGCGAATTGTCGGGAAAGCAAACGCCATCGAACAGGCAGACGCGATCATCACATCGACGCTGGGACCCTCGATCTTTTCTGCAGCTGACGAAACGCTCGAAGAAGTAATCGTAAAACTGCTGGCGCAGCGCAATCAAACGCTGTCGGTTGCAGAATCCTGCACAGGGGGATTGCTTGCTAATCGCATCACAAATGTACCTGGCGCATCGGCCGTTTTTCCAGCCGGTTATGTTTGTTACGCAAACCAGGCCAAGATCGACATGCTGAATATCGATTCACAGGTAATCGAGAAACACGGCGCCGTAAGCGAGCAGGTCGCGTGTGTGCTGGCCGAACATGCGCGGGGGTGTGCGAGATCCGATTATGCGCTCGCTACGACTGGCGTTGCCGGACCGGGCGGCGGCTCGCCGGAGAAGCCGGTCGGAACAGTTTATATTGCTCTCGCTGCGTCGGACGAAACGATCGCGAAGAAGTTGTTTTTTCCAACCGACCGCGAGACCTTTAAGCAAATCGCTACTCAGGCTGCGTTGGAACTGCTACGCAGAAAATTGATCGAAACATAGCGGGATGGGCGCACAGACCGGGGAAGTGAATGTTCCGCTAGTAGTCACCAACATCTATCGACGTTCCGACCTTCGCGTAGTCGTAAAACAATTTTGCCCCATCGACGGACTCGCGGATGCAACCATGCGAGGCGGGGTAGCCAGGCAAAATTCCGATGTGCATCCCGACACCTTCTCCGGTGAGGCGAAGGAACCATTTCATGGCCGCGCCGGCAAAGTGCGTTCCGCTCGGCGCGGAATCGCTGCGCGCACTGACCCCGCCGCGTACTGTGCGTCCAGAACTGTCCACGAAGTCGCCGTAAAGACTGGAGTGATGATTCGGGTCCTTTTCCATTACATTGAAATGCCCCCTCGGGGTTTCGTGTCCGCGTCGTCCAGACGAGACTGGGCCATCGGCTACGATTTGGTCTCCGATCATGAGGTAAGCCCGCTGTTTCGGAATCGAGACGACAATACGCGTGTTGTCCTGCGTTGCTTGTTTGAGCAACGACTGATTTACCTTCAACGGTGCCTGCCTCTGAATGAAGGTTGAGGCTTTGCGCATTGGTGGCGGCGTAGGACTCGGTTGTCGCGGTTTTGGTCCCAAGTGAAATTGACCGCTGGCAGAAGACACAACCGCAGCCAGCAAAACCAGCCGAATCAACGTCGAAAGTCGCATAGAATTAGCCGCCATTGTAGCTGTTTACGCGCCGAATCCAACCCGATAACCATCGGGATTCATGGCGTTCGGTCGGAGAGTTTTGCACCCGTTGAGTCAACACTGCCTTTGCCGCCCGCGCGAATTCATCAACCGCGTCGGCGCTCGAAGTGCCGTGCATGCCTTCCAAGACTTGAAGCAAGCCCCAGCCCTGGCCCTGGTAACGCTCTGTATGCAGGACGCCCTCTCCCTTGAAATTTACGTAATCGACCAGGGCATAACATCCCTGCGGCGTTTTGGTGAGACGCTCGAATTGTTCCTGTACTTTCGCTCGATCAGAAGGCGCCGCTTCGGCAAGCATTTTGGGCAGCGCGCTTTGTAACCGGGCGATAAGAAATTCAGCCTGAAGATCGATCGTATCGACGAGGAACTGGCGTAATTGATTCATGTCGGTCGAATGTTGAGTTCGAAGAAACGCCGTGCGCGAGTTCCAGGGACACGGCTTTTCGCCAGTTCCCAGAAGCAACGTTGGCAGTTTCGCGCCGCGTTTTGAAATAAAGCTCACGAGCTTGGGAAAACTTTCCTCGAATGGTCCCCGGCGGCCCTTTGGGTACCAGATGAAGTGACCAATGCCAAGTG
>Ga0193709_1000564_pt1 | contig 12660 bp, 12 predicted proteins | sample H3c2metaG_FD_160571 | JGI IMG/M metagenome (GOLD analysis project Ga0193709, IMG submission 160571) | Soil microbial communities from a riparian zone of the East river system, Colorado, United States - H3c2 | ecosystem: Environmental > Terrestrial > Soil > Riparian zone | place: USA: East River... | reverse complement strand
CCTGCATACCAGTGTCGTTCGAACTGCTGCGCAGGCGGCGGCATAGTAAATCCGCAAGAGCCGGGTCCTCTACCGTGCATATGATCTGCTTGCCCAGCATGCGAAGACCGGCCAAGGTCTCCACCAGGTGCAACGCCCTGTAATCGTCCACGTGCTGGATGGGATCATCCAACACAAGAGTTTCGAGCTTGCACCACCCACGCGACATGTGCACGGTCAGTAGAAAGGCCAAGCCCAGTGCGCGTCGCTGCCCGCTGCTAAAGACAAATCGCGGATTCATGCTATCTCCGATCATGAAACTCAAAAATGGCCTCACGTCCCCTCGTAAAAGGAAGTCGATGTCCGGCCACTCACTGTGCGGCCGAATTCGATCGCACAGCTCCAAAAACAAAGGCTTCAGAAATGCCAGCCGTTCCCTCACAATTTCGTTCGACACCCGCTTTGCAGCGTCGGCCACTTCTTGCGTCGTTGTCCGTGCTCGGAGGATCGTGCTCAGTTGCTTCTCCGCCGAGTCAGCGGACTGCTGTGAGCCCTTCAGCAACTCGGTTAGTTCCGTCACACGATGAACTGCCGCGTAGGCTTCGACCACCGTCAGATCTTCATTGAGTGCAGTCACGTTCGCACTGGCCCTGGCAATTTCGTCGCTAAGCGAGGTTACATCCAATCGCACTCCAATTCTCTGCGCCTCGTTCTCCAGGGCATCCGATTGTTTTTCGAGCGTTTCACCCAAGCTGCGTGCATCGCTGAGTGCCAATGCAACTCTGTTGAATTCCAGGCGAGCCGATTCGTATTCCTGAACTCGTTGACTCTCCTCCCGAACCAATGCTGCAAGCGTCTCGCTTCCCCGGTGCACGGTTTCGTCAAGTTCCTTGAGGTGGGCACTGAAACTCTCTGGCGAGACGAGTGACCCGCAGAGAGGGCATTCGCCATCTTGTAGTCCCACCTTGGCCCCGTGCTCTCGTAACAGAGCCACGGAAGTCAGCATCGGCGCGCCAGCCTCCTGCTCCGCCCGAGATTGCTTTAACGCGTCCCGCTTCTCCTTGGTGGCGTTCACACTCTGTTGCGCCTGCTCTCTTCGCGCTTCGAGAGACCGTAATTGTTCCTGACGCTCAGTGGAGTCGAGTTGTTGTTTCTGCCTGTCTAGTGAGTCTTTCTTTTCTTTGAGCTTGTTCAGTGCCTCGATTCTCTCTCTCCCCTGTGCGATTCGCTGCGCGATCGTTTTTGTCAAGTCGGACAAATCCACGACGGGATTCTCTAATTCCTGCCGGTAGATTTGCCGCAGGCGCATAATGCTTTCCTCGGACGCTTTCGCCGCCAAGATGCGTGCCCGACTCAACTCAAACGTCGACGACTCGACTGCTTGCCGTCGCTGGTCGTACAAATTCCTCGCTTCCGTCTCAATCGTCGTCAAGTATTTCGCAATGTCGGAAGTGTTTCTTTCGACCGCGACCGAATTCGCGAGTCCGATAGCCTGCAGAACGAACTCATAACGTTCTCGCTCTGGCTGATCGGTACTTAATTTAGCTATGGTCTCGTCTCGGATAATGGTCGTCAGGCAGAGCTGCCTGATCCAATCCGGAGGGGCTAAGTTCCTGTAAGAAAGGCGATCAATCGCCTTGGGCGTTGCATCGGAATCCTCGATCCGTCCAAGCGTGAACGTCGAACCATCCTCTTCTTCAAATTCCACTACGACAGAGTGATTCGGAACAGCAGGTTTACCCCGCCACCACACGTAGTCGGAGATTCTTTCCCCTCTTTCGCTCTCCTCTTGGTACCTTTCAAGAGTCCCCGTCAAGACAAACTCCAGCGAGTCGCAGATCGAGCTCTTGCCCGTTCCATTCCGGCCGCAAATCACCGTGAACGCGGGCCCAAACTCAATCTCAAGAGGACCGCGCACACCTCGGTAGCCTGCAAGATTAATCTTTCGAATTTTCATAGTGTGACACCACTATCCTTGCGGCATCCTCGGACTTCTCATGTTCCAGAAATGCTTCTAGGAGCCGCGGGGACAGGCGGCTGAGCCTGGACCGCAGACGTTGCTTCGAGTCATCCCGTTCCAGCTCGACGAGGTTTTGAATTGCTAGCAGCGGCAGCAGAGCTCTGGTCAACTGACTAATCGTGTGAAGCCCCGCCTTCGCGATTTTCCTTGTGCCCCGGAAGTCTTCCTCTATCTTCAGGAACTCATTGGCATGATCGCCTGACACATCGGGTTCTGTGAGAAGCACTGAGTACGCATTCCACGACTTGTCTTTGGACTGTCGCAACTGCAAGTCTTTCTCACGTAGGAAGGAATCTTGCAGCCGTTGCCATTGTTCCAGCAAAACGGCTGGACTCGAGGCGATCCAAACGAACCCTAGTAGGCTGGAATCCTCAAAATAGAACACGTCACTGCCCGCTGCAGAGAAAGTCTTGTACCTCGAACCCTCCAGCAATCTCCGTGCTTCAGCTAATAGATTCATGTCTGCCTCTTAACAGATACCTTGGGTTCGTGCTTCTTCCAGGGTCAGCCACTCCGACGAATTGCCCGCTCGGAGAATCGTAGATGGTCTCGCTCCTCGAATTACATTGGCTGGGACATTGCCGTCGCTCCTCGCATCGCAAACAACAAACTCTCTCGCAGCCGATTGCGGCTGATTCTTGGAAAACTTCTCCTGCACCAAACTCATGACTTGCCCGTTGCCATTCACAACTCGAACGATACTGTTGTCCGGGCGTTTATACCGGACCCCGTCAAACGCGGGAGCTGTCCTTTATCGCGCACGACTGCCTTGGGCGCTACCCCAGTCGTATCGCGCCTCAGGTCATAGAGTTGTTCCGTGTTCAAGCTATCCGGCAAACGCATTCTAGGAGCTGTGCCAATGCCCACGTGGCTATGGTACGTCCCGATAGACTCAGAAAACAGGCGCTCAAAAAACGATACGCTCAGGATCTTCCGAAGCTCATCTAGGAATTCCGCTCCCGACACTTGCAGGTGCCTGAAAATCACACCTTCTCCCGTCGTCAGCGACCACAGTCCGGGGGCCTTCGCCTGGATGACATCGGCCGGAGCTGGATCCACCAGATACACCAACCGCGGTTGTACACCATCGAGAACGCTTCCCAAAATGTCATTCAGGTGGGCCCAGTCCGACCAGAATCCCACGAAGACCAAATCCTTGCCGAGCAGCCGCCCCTTCAGCCAGGTCTTCCATACCGTAAGCTGCGCTTCCATTGCAGCATTTTTCCTTGCTCCCTGGATCTGATCGTGGCACCACAGCGTCCGATCTCGGTCTCGGTTCACACATCCATGAATCTTCAGCAATGGCTGATGATCGTGCGCCCGAGCCATCTCCTCGCCCTCGACCGCAGCCTGAAAATCGGGCTCTCCCAGTCTTTCCGCGGCTTCTTCTATAGAGATGTCTAGATTGGTGGTAATGGCACAATCCGCCGCGGCGCAGCCAAGAAAATCCGCAACCGCGAAGTGACCAAGGTTCGGGTCACCCTTGAATCGCTTCCACTCGATGTACTGGTCTCGAAAACCCGCCCACAGAGGAGGCGATGCATAACAGAGACAGGCGAGTTTTTCGATGTCAGTTTCGTATCCGTCCGAAACATCAGTTCCAGTATTCTGCCGGAATTTGATCGATGCGCGAGCAGCAACGTCGCTGGCCGACGGCGCTGAACTCGGTGCGGCCATTGAGAGGCCCGCGCCACAGATCACGACGAGCCGTCCATTGTTGATCGAAGCCATCAGTTCTTGAGAATAGGTTGAGTCCATGAACCGGGTTAGTGATTGTGCAGTTGCAGCAGCTTATAACACGTTCTTGTTGCACACTAGATTTTTTGCGGACCACAAGGCACAACCCACATGTCGATAGGCCATAGAAAGTTAGTAAAATCATGCCACTGCGTTTCTGCAGCGGTAATCGAGATCGGGTAGGACGCGGGAGGCCTTGATCGAGATGGCATGGATCCTGATTCTGCAGGACGCCGATCACACGAAGACTCCTCGCGGTTGATCACCACGCGCCAGGTGCCCTCGGCCCTAGCCCGCCTATCCGTAACCTAAAACCTAACGGACCTAAAACCTTTCCCCTATAACCTGCGAACGCTCACTTCTTCGCCGCGTTCGTTTCCTTCAGCCCCGGCAAACTCACATGAAAAAACGTCTTAACCTGTTTTTGCTGATCGCCGACCCAGGCTCTCACGCAGTTTTGCAAACCTTGCCCTCGGGCAATTCGGCCGCCTAGTGCGGCACTAGGCGCTCGTTTTTTGGCGGTTTCAGATGCGCAGACCGGAGGGGTATTCTCAATTCCACAAATTGCGTAACACCCGAGCCGCGCTCAGCTGAATGTCAGTTATCCGGGCCGTGGGGTGCTTGCCCACGACTCTGACAGCAGACCGCGCGCCTCCATCGTCCGCGTTCTGCCGCGCGCGACCTGAGGAATCAACCCAGTCTTTGCGAACTGACCCCGCCGCATCGCTGGCATAGCCAGGAATCGTTCCACTCGGCGTATCGCCTCGGGTAAGCCAGATGATTGTGTCTCCAAACGACGAACAGCGCGAGAAGAAATCCAGTGGCGACGACGAACATCCCGGCCACCGCCGGTAACGCAGAAACTTTTCTGAAACTTTCCATAACGGAGTGGATATACACGATCAACACCGTGAAGGAAATCGCCGCAGTCCAACCAAGGAGTTTTAGATAGGACCACTTCATCGGCGGACGAAGTCGCCGGGAGAGCTGTGTCTGGTGAACCCCCTGCGTGACCGCTTTGCCGACAATCACCTCCGGTCCGTCGCTCCCAAATAGCAACCCTCGAAGGCGAGACCGTGTATCAACGCGGTAGAGGCCTTCCTGATAGGCCAGGGAAACCCTCTTCAGGTCCGACCCACCGCAATTCGGACACCGCAATTCCCTTCCATAGCCTCGTGAAGCCCCGCGCGAATCGAACGAAACGTCCCTTGGCACTGGTTTGCTAAAAGACTGGTTCTGGAATCGACCGACCGTGTTCGTTTTCATAAATTCATCGCAGCACTTCCGGACGCCGTCACGGAGTCTCAATTCCCCCGGCCATGTCTTCTTTCACGGGACGAGCGCCGGAACCCACGCTTCGCAAGTGCCCTTGCAATATAGAGCAGCAAATTTTGGTCATCCTCACAAAGGCTCCGCACATCCTGGCCAAGTTTCTCCAGAAACCTCCGGTGTCCCGCGCGATCAGACCTGGCCCTTCCCTTTGCGACACTTCGCTTCGAAGCAGTTGAGACCTCCGCCGGTTCTTCGACATCGCGGAACAACTTATAGAGCGGAATCTCCAACGCGCCACATAGCTTTTCCAACGTCTCGATGGTCGGAACGACACGGCCATTCTCCAACCAAGAAATCCGACACCGTGGCAAGCCACAACGCCGCTCGATATCCGCCTGGGACAAGTTCCTTCCTATTCGTTCGACCCTCAGCCGGGCACCAATTTTGACGCTCATCACCTCGACGGTGCACGCCTCGCCATAATCGCTTCCCCTTTCACACTTCCGGGCGCTCCCTATGCTCAATAGTATCACACTCATAGTGTGTAGACTCATAGTGGTCATAAACACAATCATGGCCGGGTGCCCGGCACCGACCCCAGAGTTACGTTCGGAGTTCACCTGCGCAAGCTCCGTCTCCGAAAAGGCCTGTCCCAGGAGAAGCTGGCCGAATTGGCCAACCTACACCGCAACTACGTCGGAGGTGTTGAGCGGGGCGAGCGCAACATCGCACTGCTGAACATCGTGGCCCTCGCGCGGGCGCTGAAAGTCAAGCCCGCTCAACTTGTGAAACCTCTCAGCTGAGCGCGGACTGCCGGCTTATCCTTCGGCGAACACAACCCGCTTCGAGCCCGACCGATTCCACTTCGGGAAGAACGCTTCAAATCCCTCCACGACCTTTTCCAAGGCGGCCGCCTGCTCGTGCGTCACGCGAAAGTTCGTACCACGCGCACACCGCAGAATGCTAAGGCCGGCCAATTCCGGCCGCGATGTCAGGTACTTGCGTGAAATCACCGGCTCCATTCGCTTGAGCATTCGGAGCTTGACGCGGAGTTTGTCGCCAGCGAATTTCTCGCTCTCGCGGATGAAGGGAAGCTGTTCGGTTGGCTCTGCCTGAATTCGCGGTGTCTCGGCGACCTCGGCCAAACCAAGGATTCCTCCGCACGGTCCACTCACCCACAGGTACACGCGATCCGCAGGCTTGATTTCCCTCGCGAACTGATGAACCAAGCAAACCGGCTCTTCGACCGAGCGCACGGCTCCCTTTACGTTGGAGAATTTCGACCTAGCCTGAAAAATCCACGTGTTCTGGAGCTCTCGATTTGTGTCCGCGCACTGCAGCTCTATGGTTGCTTCCCGTGCCTCGGCTGCTTCCGCAGGGCTCGCTTGACGGGACACCTGCGCGCTCGGCTGGGTTAAGTGGACCCGAACCGACCCGCCTGGATCAGCGTCCGCGGATGGAATAAAGGAAAAAGTTATTTCGAACGGCATATTCACTGTCACGACTTGTCTCCAAACTAGTGTCATTTCTAAATGGCCTACTTCCCTTAAGCGGACCAATCCCTCGGATTTTGCCGTTTCGAAGCCAAAAAATCTTTCTCCCGGCCTGGCCAAAACCGTAGCGCTGTCTCGCATACCATACGCGGGAAGCCGGTAGCTCCACTCACCGCTTCATGCTAAAAATTTACAGGTCAGCCGTTTACATCGGACCGAGCTGGCCTGGAGACAGCACTTGGCGGAGCAGCAGACTGTGGATCTTGGCGAAGTGGCCCTCCGCCTGACGGCTTTTGCCCGGCGAACCTTCGCCGACTTTGGGCTCCGTGGCCCTGACACCGCCGTTGCTGGCGTCGGTCTTTCGATTGAAGATTTCGCGTGGAAAGTTCTGGAGGAGTACGTGGAGGGCAAGCTCGAACACGAGGCGTCCCGGGGCGATCTGTTCTCCTTGCTAGCGACGGCCTTACGAAACGACATCATCGATTCTCTTCGCAAAGCGGCGCACCTGCACGAGGAAAACCGGTCCCCGTTGCCCCGCGGGCTGGATTCCGCAGCCGATCCACCATCCCTCGACGAAATGCCAAGCGCTGCCATCGACATTCCAGCGCTGCTCGATGAGGAGGACTATCGCAAGCGTCTATGGGCTTCGCTCGCCGGGGAACCCGAGCTCGCTAAGGTCGTGAGGGCCATTCTGGATCTGAACCTGTACAGGCCGCGAGAGATCGCCGCAGCTTTGGGCATTTCCGTAACCGAGGTGCAAAATCGCAAGAAAAGGCTGCGGCGGCGATTTATGGAATTCAATTTGCTGCAACGGAAAGTCCCATGACCGAGCGCGAAAAACCCGATCTCTTCGCTACGAAAGCTACTCGCCTCGCGCTTCTCTCCGACCGAATCCTGGGCGATCCGAAGGAAATCGATGCCGCGGAAGCGGAAGAGCTCTTGCACGCCGCGAACACCGATCCCCAGGAACTCAAGGCCCGTTTTCATCGGCGGTTTGACAATCTGGCCAAGGAGTACGCCGCCAAAGGGCAACGCGTGCCGCCTCTGTTGAAGCAGGCCCTCGCCGATTTGCGCCCCGGCGCGTCCCATTCGCGAGCCGAAAGAGAGTTGCTACGGGAGGCTCAAACAGCCGTGCGCCATGTTTTGAAGCAGGCCAAACAGCTCCCACAACTCCTCGCTAAAATTCCGAACCTCACGCTAGCCGCCGCGTATCGCAGTAAGAAGGAACTCTCTGAACGGGACCGGCGACTTCTCGACGAGGTGGCTCGGCAACTCGAGAACCGCGCGAAGAATGGCAAGCGCAACCGACGTTTGAGAGCGGGTGCATGACCACACTAACCAAAGGTGCGGCGTACGCTCGTGCACTCGCCCGCGAGTTGCCCGGCGGGGCAGGCGATCTTTTCCGTGTGGCTCCGCGACTTGGCTTGGAAATCCGCGAAGTGCCTGCGGATGGCTTTGATGGAGCCCTGATTCGTGCGCACGAGGTTCCACTCGGAGCGATCGTGATCCGAAAGTCTATCCGAGAAGCCGGCCGCAAGAATTTTACCCTGGCTCACGAAATCGGCCACTTTCTTATTCCGGGCCACGACCATGAGCTCGTCTGCACGAAGTCGGATATCGGAAACTGGGGTGACGGATCGAAAGCCATCGAACGCGAGGCGGATGACTTTGCTGCCGAACTCTTAATGCCAAGTGCTTTGATCCAGCGAATCATCGGCTCTGCCGCGCCTTCTCTCGAACTCATCCAGAAGATTGCCCAACGCTTTCATACCTCACTTTCGGCGGCGGCGTGGCGCTACTGCGATTTGGCAAAGGAGCAGTGCGCGATCGTGTGGAGCAAAGAAGGACAGATCGATTGGTCGAAACGCTCAGAAATGTTCGCACTCTCATTCCGTAAAGGGAGTCAGCTTCAGGAAGGCACGCTCGCCGCCCGAGCCTTTGCGGGCCTGCCGATTCCAAAGCAGCGACAAGAGGTTTCTGCCGGTTCTTGGGTGTCGGGCAGTGTTCTCGCCGATACGAAACTCTGGGAACAGTCGAAGGCGCTGCCGGCCTACGATAGTGTCATCTCGCTGTTGTGGCTTCGGCGCTGACGAGCGCCCTGCTTTGAATTTGTCGGCAGCGTGCGCTAGCGATCGATTCTTCGCAGTAGCTACAGTGTTTGGCCAAGGCTCACTGCTTCCGCTGCTTATCTTCTCCGCTGTCGCCGCCAATCACAACGTTGGCCTGTTGTTTTCCACCTTTGAATGCATCGCTGATGTCCACCTTGCCGTTTACAGGCTCAAACCAATACGTCGGCCCGTTATAGTCTCGATGTTTCAGGCTGCGGTCATATTCGGTCGAGACAATCGTCTCCAAAGCGCCGACCTTGTTCGCAAGCCAGGTACATTGATAGGCCACGGTGTTCTCGTCTGTGACGAGCCCGTAGATAACCGCACCCTGCCAAAGTTGGGAATCCTTCGGAGCAAGCTTGTCGGAGACCAATTGCTCGACCTGCGCCTGCCATGCCTTGGATTCGTCCCTCATCCATACGGGCATGTGCTGTTTCCCTGTGAGGCTCCCGCACTCGCTGGTGAGGTGGTATCCATGCACCAGCAGTGCTTGAAACGGCTTGCCTCGTTGCGGCTTAACGACGATGTACCAATCGAAGGCGACCAATCCGAGTAAGGCGACGATAGTCACGCAAGCCAACGATACTTTTCCGAGCGACCACATCCTGCGAATGGCGGCCACCATAGCGAAAACCGCGATGAAAAGAAGGATCGATCCGAAGATTGCGCTGGAATTGGGGGCGATGACGGACCAGCCCCACGATGCCAAGCTGCAAGCAAACCCGATGAGGGTGAGAACCTCGCTGACTCGTTCTTTCGACTCGATAGTAGAAGCTTTGGCGGTTTGAGCCGCCAGTTTGGCTTCCTTCCGCTCACGCTCACGTCGCTGTCGTCTAGATTCCATCTCGCCTCGAGCTTCGTTGCATTCGCCCAATAACGAACCGGGCGGGCGCCACAGGCCCGCCCGCAATCCTATCCTTATTGTAATGCGACGGCGTATCCCTCGTTTCGCTCACGAGCATTTTGCGCCTCCCGTGATGGCAGTGGATCTAGGAAACGAACGTCGCTCGCGACGATTTCCGCGTAGCAGTGCTTCCTGTTCTCTCGGTCGATCCAATTGCGGATCGCGCGCCGCCCCTCGACGTACACCCGCACACCCTTCTGCAAGCCGGCGCTGACCGTCTCAGCAAGCTCTTCCCACACCTGCACACGATGCCAGGCAGTCTTCTTGTACGATTCCCCCAGGAGATCTTTGTAGGATTCATCGACGGCGACCGAAAAGTTCGCTACGAGGTGGCCGTTCTTGGTCTGCCTTACGACGGCATTTCGGCCAAGCCGCCCGGTCACCGCCACTTTGTTGCTCTTGCTTACCTGTGTCGGCCCCGCATTGCGTTGCGCCGCATTATCCTGCGAAGGGACCACGGACACCGGCCCGCTTGTGGTTTGCGGCCTAACGCCTTGATTTTCCGGCGTGCGCCGGAACCCGACACTGCCTGCACGAACGCTCTGGACCCCCTTCGCAAAGTTAGACTGCTTTCCAACCTCCCTTCTAGCAAAAGTTGTTTGGAACGACTTATTCGGTACCACGACTATCTCCAAGACTGAGCACCTAAGTGAGGAACTCAATCGATCTGAATTTCAGCAAAAAGCGCTGATATCTCCTATGCGGAGAAGTCAGCGGGATTTTGCCACTGGAGCCTCCACAAAAATCTTCGATCCTTCCGGCTGAAATCGCGTCGTTCACGCGCATACCTTCAAGACGTTCGTCATGTCATTCGTAGTCAGACAAGAATTGCGGGACTCCAGCTTCCACGATCTGTCTTGGAATCTTCTGCCCTTCCTGCCTAAAGGCTGCGCCTCGCCGTCCGCTTCTTCTGTCAAGGCCGTCCGCTCCGCTCCCGTGAACGCAAACTGCGCGGCCTTGACAGCGCGGACGGCGAAGCGCCTGGGCCGGCTAGGAAGGGCATTTGTTTTCTATGCACCGCTCCGCGTTGCCTTGAAAGCAAAAAACCAACCCTTCAAAGGAGAACCAAACCCATGCAAGAAACCGCGAAAGCAACTCTATTTCCGCTCGGCCAAATTGTCGCCACACCCGGCGCATTGGCTGCGCTGGCAAAAGCGGGACAAACCCCGCTCGACTTCCTCACGCGGCACGTGTGCGGCGAATGGGGCGAACTAGACGAAGAGGACCGCAAGGAAAACCAACTGAGCTTGAAGCGGGGCTTCCGGCTCTTGAGCAGCTACCGCACCTCTTCCGAGGACAGAACCAAAGTGTGGGTCATCACCGAAGCAGACCGCAGCGTTACCACCCTGCTTTTGCCCGAAGAGTATTAGGCATTTCTAAAAATCAAAACTAAAAAAAAGGAGAAAAGAAATGAATGCAAAAACAGCAGTGAAGGAGACAGAAACAATTGAGTTGTATTTCCAGCAAGGGAGTTCAGACAAGGTGTATCACCTACAACTGGAGGGCGTTGAAGAACAGTGGACGGTCAAAGCGCAGTGGGGACGGTGCGGTTCAGCTTTGCAAAGCGATACGAAGGTGAACGGCGTTGCGTTTGAGGAAGCCAAGCGTCTCTATGACCGAATCATTCGAGAAAAGACGGGCAAGGGTTATCGAATCGCGCAGGCAACGACCAACGGCGATACGCCCATTTCTGTTGGATTGCCTTCCGTCAAAGAGCATTCCGGTCACGCACCGGAATTGCTGACCCCCATCGAAGAACCGGACGCGTTGCACTTGGTACAGGACGCATCTTGGTGGTTCCAACAGAAGTTCGATGGGCGACGACTGGCCGTAGAAAAAACGGACGGCCAATATTCGGGAATCAACAAACTCGGGCAGCTTATTCCAATCGATTCCCGGCTAACGCAATCCCTTGAGTCGGTCGAAGCGCAAGCCTTCCTCGTGGACGGTGAAATCACCGATTCACGGTTCTATCTCTGGGATCTGCTCAGCATAAACGGAACTGACCTGCGGATTCAGCCCTACGAAATCCGTTACGCACGCCTTGGCCTCGTGTTCCGAGGCGTGGATGAAGCGCTCCGCGTTTGCGAGACGGCCATGACGCCGAAAGCAAAACGCGCCTTCGTGAAAGCCATGCACGAATCCCGCGCCGAAGGGTTCGTTTGCAAGAACCGGAACGCGGCGTATGCGGGAGGACGTGCGGGACAGCACTTCAAGTGCAAGTTTGTCGCGACCGCATCCTTTATTGTTGGCCCAAAACCGGACAAGAAGGCCGACGACGGCCATCGCTCCATCGCCGTGTATCTCTTGGACGACAGCCGACCGCGCTTCATGGGCACAGTGGGAGTGCCCGAACGGTATCCACTCCCGCGTGTAGAGCAGGTTGTGGAAGTGCGTTACCTCTACTGCCATCCCGGACCCGAGGGAAAGCTCATCCAGGCGAAGTACTTCGGCAAGGTACGGGATGACGTTGCTCTGGCCGATTGCAATGTCAGCCAGTTGAAACTCAAAGCGGACGAGAGCGATCCGACCGAATCCTGAGCGCGTACCGAACGCCCCCGCGACAACTGTCCGTCGTTACGGGACGCGACCGCAGTATGACCCCGATTCTTTTTCCCGAAGAGTATTGCGAAATTCAAAAATCGAAAAAGGAGAAAAGTGATGAGCACGAAAGCTGCAGTAAAGGAATTGCATGAGTACGTGACCGTTCCCATAGGAGGGTTGGTCGAATCCGCAACCAACCCCCGAAAGGCGTTTGACGAGAAGGAGCTAGACGAACTGGCCGAAAGCATCCGCAGCAAGGGAATTCTCTCGCCGCTTTTGGTGCGGCGGGAGAACGGCCATTTCGAAATCGTGACCGGAGCGCGGCGTTATCGCGCCGCGCAGCGGGCTGGCTTGCGAGAGGTTCCCGTCCGCGTCGCCGCGCTCACCGACGAAGAGTCTCTTGAGACGCAAATTATTGAAAATCTTCTTCGCACCAACATCCATCCTTTCGAGGAAGCGCAAGGGTTCCGCGCTCTTCTCGACAAGGAAGGCGGCAAATACACCGTCGAAAAAATCTCCACCAAGACCGGCAAACCCGCTTCGTTCGTGGCCAAACGATTGACGCTGCTTGACCTCGTAAAGGCCGCCGCCGATGCTTTCACC
>Ga0193709_1000563_pt1 | contig 12671 bp, 11 predicted proteins | sample H3c2metaG_FD_160571 | JGI IMG/M metagenome (GOLD analysis project Ga0193709, IMG submission 160571) | Soil microbial communities from a riparian zone of the East river system, Colorado, United States - H3c2 | ecosystem: Environmental > Terrestrial > Soil > Riparian zone | place: USA: East River... | reverse complement strand
CCATCCCATGCGGCTGTCACGAGCATTGGAGATGGTAGAGGCCGGTGGGATTCAGGATGCCAAGACTGCATTGGGCCTCCTGTTCGCCGCGGGGTTTCGGGCAAGCCATTAACCCCTAGGGCCAAATTGGCGTCTAATCAATGGAAGACGCTGACATGTCATGTAAAAGGGACAGAATTGGCAGAATCAGGACAGGCTCAGCGCTTGATCCAAACGCCGTAAGTCCTTTACTGACAACAGGTTCCTGCTGAGTGTCACCGGGCACGGGCCGTGCATTACATGAAAGCGTAGAAAAAGTTCCAGTAGAGATGTGCACGATTCAGTGTCGTGAGTGTCTCTTATATAGAGGAGAGAAAAATGGCTGACATCGTCCGTAAGAAAGCTGTAGCTATCGAAGCGCCAACCGTCAGAGAACGACTCCAGGCGATGGATGACTCAGCCGTGGTGACTTCGTTCCTTGGTGGAGAGGAGCGTGCCTTTTCCGAGCTGGTTACGCGCTACCAAACGCGTCTCCTGAACTTCGTGTACCGCACGATCGGCGACCGGGAGAAGGCGGAAGATCTAGTGCAGGAGGTATTCATTCGTGTCTACCGTCACCTGCACCGGTTCGACCGCTCGAAGAAGTTTTCGACCTGGGTCTATACGATCGCGTCGAACCTGGCGAAGAACGAGCTGCGCAACCGTTCGCGTAATCCGCTGGTTCTGTTTCAAACCGTCCAGAAGAACTTCCAGGACGATGATCGTCCCTTGCAGTTCGAGGACACGACGTCCCGGCCGGATGACATGTATCGCAAGCGGCATCTGAGGGAGATCGTCGAGGAAAGCGTGGCCAAGCTTCCCGAGCACCACAGGAATGTGTTCGTCCTGCGTGAGCTCGAAGGCAAGTCCTACGAAGAGATTGCGGAGATCACGGACTGCAATCTGGGGACGGTCAAATCCCGCCTTAATAGGGCCAGGAATTCGTTCGCGGAAATCATTGCTCCATACGTAGATTAGGTCCGACGGTTCGGGAACAGGCCCACCCCTCGTGGGTACCTGTTACCGAACCCTCAACCTATCTACATGGATTGTCGCGATTTTTGTGATCAGCACGTTGCTTTTGTAGACGATACCCTCGCGGGGATCGAGCTGGTCCGCATGCAGCGGCACCTTGCCGAGTGCGAGGACTGCGCGAAGCACGATGCAAAGATCCGCCGGGCGCTTCTGCTGTTCAGAAACCTTCCTTCCATTGAGCCATCCGCGGATTTCTCGCGGCGGCTCGAAGCGCGCCTCAAGGACTGTCAGAGTGACCATTTGCTGGTCGCGACACAGCGCAATCTCAGACGCGGCGCGGTTGCGGCGACACTCGCCAGTGCGGCCATGCTGGGATACATAGCTACGACACTGTATCATCACACCGATGCGCCCCGAGATATCGTCATGGCGCCAGTGTTTGCCACCATTCCGGAGCCGGAGATCATGCCTATCTCGACCTCGACACCGGCCATAGTTGCCTCTGTTACAGCCGGCCTGACCATCTGGCCAGCGGCTCTGTTTGCGGAACAGGCTCCAGTGCGGTTCGCGCACTCCAAACTCGAGCTGACGAACTACACTCGTTAGCGATCGAGGGCCATCGGCAGCCCAGTAGAGCGGCCGTATATTTGGAGGATGTCCGCATCTTCCCTCAAAACACTTCGTGATGCGATCAAGCGCCGGTCATTCGACGGCGCTTATTACATCTGGGGAGAGGATGACTATCAGAAGGACGATGCGGTCCGGCAGCTCATCGACGCTGCTCTGGATCCGGGAGCGAGAGATTTCAACCTCGATACCCGTCGATCCGCCGAGCTCGACCCCGAAGGCCTCGGAGTGCTCCTTTCCACACCGCCGATGATGGCGGAGAAGCGCGTGATCGTGCTTCGCGATGTTGGTGCGCTCAAGAAGGATGCGCGGAAGGTCCTCGACGAGTACCTGAAACGCCCCGCTCCCGATCTCATGCTGCTCATGACCGCGCCCGCCGGATCCAAGGCCGACGCAACCCTATCTGGCTTGAGCACATCCCTTCAATTCGATCTGCTTACCGGCGACCGGATTCCCAGGTGGATCACGCACCGGGCTGGCGAGATTGGGGTGAAGATCAGTGAACCGGCAATCGAGCTCTTGCAGGCTGCGGTTGGCAGTGACCTGCACCAACTGTCGGGAGAGCTTGATAAGCTTGCGAGCTACATCGAAGGAAATAGCGAGGAAATCGGGGAGGACGCCGTCGCGGCGGTCGTCGGAGTGCGTCGCGGCGAGACCCAGGCCGACCTCCTCGATGCAGTTGCTGAGCGCAATGCCCCACTCGCCCTTGGATTGATCTCCCACGTCCTTGCCCAGCCGAAAACAACGGGCGTCTCAATCGTCATGGCATTATCGACACAGATGCTCGCCATCTCGTGGGGTCGCGCGAGACTGGATGAAGGCCTCTCGAGATCTCGTCTGAGCCAGGAATACTTCAGCCTTCTGAAAGAGACGGGTGCTTTTACCGGCCGGCCGTGGGGATCCGCCGCTGCTGTCTGGGCCCGTGCCGCGGAACGCTGGACCCGAGAATCCCTCGATCGTGCGCTCGACTCTCTACTCGAGGCAGATGTAGCCCTGAAGGAGAGCAGAGTCTCGTCCGAAGAACAATTGCTGGCTACTGTAGTACTCAGTCTGTGTGCAGCCGACGAGAGAAGCGCTGCCGCATGAACAGAGTTTATTGTGCGGGGAAGATCCCGCCGCATGACAAAGTTTATTGTGCGGCGAGGTACCGCCGCATGAGTCAATAGGAGAGTGGTAAGATGTCCAGATGGAGAGTTCTTTTCGGCGTACCACTGTTTTGGATCGCCACGCAGGCGATCGCTCAGGTGCCAGCGCGTCCGGCAGATCCGATTTTTGTGAGAGCCCAAGCGCTCGTAAGTGACGGCAATGGCGTGGCTGGAAGGGCACTGATCGACTCCGTGCTCGCAAAGACGCCATCGACATCACAAGCGTACCCGCAGGCACTATTCTGGCGCGCCACGCTGGCAGCGAGTGCCGCCGATGCGGAGAGCGATTACAAGCACATCGTGGTGGACTATCCGCTTGCTCCGCAGGCTGAGGACGCACTCCTCCGCCTGGCGCAGCTCGAGCTCGCACGTGGCGACCGCGACGGCGCCCTCGGTCACCTGCAACGGATTCCGCGCGACTATCCTCGGAGCAAATCGCTCGCGAGAGCAAGCTACTGGACCGCTCGAGTGCTGTTCGAGAAGAACGATGTTCCAAAGGCGTGCGCAGCCAATGCGAATGCGCTCGCACAAGCGGACGCATCAGAAGTGGAGCTCAGGAATCAGATACAGTATCAGGGTCAGCGTTGTCCCCTGCCCGCCGCTGTAGCAACGGCTGATCCTCCAGCGACGAATGCACCAGCAAATATTCCGGCAACTTCTGTAACAGCTTCTACGACGCCAACGGCTGTTTCGACGAACGCGTCCAGCGCGACTCCGCCAGCTCCGAAACCGATCGCACCGGCTACGACGGAAAAACCGATAGTTGTCGACACGGTGTCTGCGACGGCTTCGCGTCCCAAGCCACCGGCCGAAGCGAATGATTCGAAGCCGAGCATCGTCGATCCGGCCAAGGCGGCGAAAGTGACTGCCGAGAAACCGGCGACGAAGCCACCTGCCGTGGCGAGTCCAACCGCCGCGACGAAGTCACCAGTCGTGACGAGCCCAACTACCGCGACAAAGCCACCTGCCACGTCGAGTCCAACCACGGTGGCCAAGCCTGTCGCGACGGCTTCGCGGGGAAATGGCTACTCGGTTCAGGTAGCGGCGTACAGCCACAAACCCGAAGCTGAGAGACTCACGGCCACCCTGAACAAGCGCGGCTACTCAGCGCGAGTGGATGGATCGGTTGCGCCGTTCCGCGTCAGAATCGGACGCTACGCAACGGAGAAGGAAGCGGAGGACGCGCTGAAAAAGATCAAAGCCAGTCACATGGACGGTTTCGTGGTAAGAGCGCCCGAACGGTGAGCCGCGGCGGATCAACTCCGTTGATGCAGCAGTACCGGGAGATCAAGTCGCGTCATCAGGACGCGATTCTGTTCTTCCGGATGGGTGATTTCTACGAAATGTTCTACGAGGATGCAGAGGTAGCGTCGAGGACGCTTGGTCTCACGCTCACCTCAAGGAACAACGGAGGTGCGAGCGAAGTTCCGCTTGCCGGCGTTCCTGTAAAGGCAGCGGGCGAGTATCTGCGGCGGCTGATCCAACACGGATTCCGTGTCTCGATCTGCGAGCAGACCGAAGATCCGAAGTTCGCCAAGGGCATCGTCAAGCGCGAAGTGGTGGAGACGATCACGCCAGGTGCTGCGTTCTCCGACGATCTGCTCGATGGCACGCGCAACAATTACCTGTGCGCGCTCAATCGTGACGGCGACCTGGTGGGTATCGCGGCCGCGGATCTTTCCACAGGCGAGCTGAGACTCACCGCGATAGGAGTCCGCGATCTGGAATCCGCGCTGTCGAGATTCACTCCGCGAGAAGTAATTCTCCCGCGTGGCGAGAGTCTCGCCCAGTTCCTGAAAGGGCCAGTCGGCGAGGAAGGGCCGATGGTAACCGAGCGAGAAGCCTGGGAGTTCGACGGCGAGCTAGGCCGCGATCAATTGATAGGACATTTCCGCGTGAGCTCGCTCGAGGCTTTTGGAATCGAGACCGGAGACAAAGCTGCGGTCGGCGCAGCGGGAGCACTGCTCCGCTATCTCAATGAGCTTCAGCCCGCGGGAATGTCGCATCTCGCGCGCCCGCGAATCGAGAGACAGGAAGGCATTCTGCCTCTCGATGAGATGACGCGGCGAAATCTCGAGCTGGTCGAATCAATGCGTGGCGCCGAGACGTCAGGAACGCTGCTCGGAGTTCTTGATCGCACTCTGACTCCAATGGGTGCACGCCTTCTCCGGCAATGGCTTCTCGCTCCTCTCGTCAATCGAGCCGATATCGATGCGAGACTCGGCGCTGTTGATGCGCTGGGAGACAGTCTCATTCGTACAGCGATGCGAGAAGCTTTGGATGGCGTGCGTGACATCGAACGACTAGCGGGGAAAGCTGCGGCTGGACGTGCTTCTCCACGGGAATTGCGAGCACTCGGTGATTCAATCGCGCGTCTGCCCGCGGTCGAATCAGCGCTTTCACGCGCTCGCAAAGCGGCACCACCTGAAAACGATGCTGCATTTGGAAGACACGCCGGCAACTGGGATGGCTGTGGAGATCTCTCCGATGAGATCGTTCGCACACTCGTCGAACGACCGCCGGTTGCCATCGGAGACGAATCCAGCGTGCGCGACGGAGTCGATAGCAAGCTGGACGAATGGCGGGCGTTGCGCGATGGCGGGAAGGATGCAATTGCCAGAATTCAGTCCGAAGAGCGCACCCGCACCGGCATCAACTCGCTGAAGGTCGGCTACAACAAGATCTTCGGCTATTTCATCGAAGTGACGAACACGAACGTTCATCTCGTCCCCAGCGACTACCAGCGTAGACAGACGCTGGCGGGAGCCGAGCGGTATGTGACTCCTTCCCTTAAGGAATACGAAGAGAGGGTGTTGACCGCGGCCGAGCGGGTGGAAGAGCGCGAGCGGGAGTTATTCGAAGCATTACGCTCACGGGTCGGAGCCCAGATCACCCGTATGCAGGCCGTAGCACAAATCGTCGCCGAGCTCGATGTGCTCGCGTCGCTGGCGGAAGTCGCCGCGCGCGAAGGCTATGTGCGTCCGCAGCTCACCGACGATTTCGTGCTCGAGATCACTGCCGGCCGGCATCCTGTCGTGGAGCGCATGATGCCACGCGAGAAGTTCATCCCGAATGACGTCGCGCTCAGCGAAGATGCTCGAATGATCATTCTGACCGGGCCGAACATGGCGGGAAAATCGACGGTACTCCGGCAGGTCGGCCTGATCGTGCTGATGGCACAGGTCGGCAGCTTCGTCCCCGCTACTCGTGCACGAATCGGCATCGTCGATCGCCTTTTTACCCGCGTCGGCGCAAGCGACAACCTTGTCCGCGGACAGTCTACCTTCATGGTGGAGATGTCGGAGACGAGCGCCATTCTGCACACCGCCACCCGGCGCAGCCTGGTACTTCTGGATGAAATTGGCCGCGGCACCTCGACCTACGACGGAATCTCAATCGCATGGTCGGTGAGCGAGCACCTCCACAACACAGTCGGGTGCAAGACCATTTTCGCAACGCATTATCATGAGCTCACGCAACTGGCCGACAGTTTAGTAGCAGTTCGGAACTATAACGTTCAGGTGCGGGAGGTCGGTGATCAGGTTCTCTTTCTGCATCGCCTCCAACCAGGCGGTGCCGACCGCTCATATGGAATCGAAGTAGGCAGGCTCGCGGGCCTTCCGCCCACGGTTCTGAAACGGGCAACGGAGCTACTGAAGCTGCTGGAAGCGGAACAGATCGTGCCTCGATCTGGACGCGCTTCACCGGTGCCGAGCGATGTTGCCGATAGCCAGTTGGCCCTGTTTGGAGTGATGCCGCATCCTGTCGTGCAACAACTGAGGAACGTGGATCCGAATTCAATGACACCCATTCAAGCACTCGAGCTGCTCGCCCGCCTCGTCGACGAAGTCAATCGGGACGGAGACACGACTTGAACAAATACATGAGACAATTCGTTGTTGCAGGGTTGGCACTGGCTTTCGTCGCCGCGTGCAAGAATGGAGACGGGTCCGGGTTGCCGTTTCAGACTGTTGGGAAGCAGCCTGATATCGCACCGGTGATGCTCAACAAGGAGCTGCCGTTCCGTTATCCGCCGGCGCTCTATGCACAAAAGGTTCAGGGAAACGTCACGCTCCGCATTTTCATCGACAGGGAAGGAGCGATAGTAGCCGACTCCACGCGCATCGCTGAGACTTCCGGATTTACGGCACTCGACTCCGCAGCGATGAAAGGCTCGCGTGATCTCAAGTTCGAGCCCGCGAAAACTCAGGGGATACCAGTACCGGTATCGATTCTTCTGCCGGTGTTCTTCAGGCATCCGGACGCGCCACCACTCGCCGGCGATTCCATCATTCCGCGCGATTCATCGACCGTGACCAAAACCACAGATAGCGCCGCATCCAAGGCACCAGCGAAGGCACCACCGGCAAAGGCCACCAAAACTCGCTAATGAAACACGAACGAAACCGTGAGCCCTACGACAACGTCCTCGAGACAATCGGTTGGACGCCGCTGATCAGATTGAATCAGGTCACGCGCGGAATCCGTACTCCGGTTTATGCCAAGGCGGAATTCTTCAATCCCGGCGGGTCGGTGAAGGATCGAATCGGCCTTCCGATCATCGAGCGGGCGGAAAAAGAAGGGAAGCTCAAGCCGGGTGGCACGATCGTCGAGGGCACGAGTGGAAACACGGGTGTCGGGCTTGCGATCGCGGCGGCTCTCCGCGGATACAAATGCATCTTTACGATGCCCGACAAGATGTCACAAGAGAAAGTGAGACTGCTCAAGGCATTCGGAGCGGAAGTCATCGTGACTCCGACGGCAGTTCCGCCTGATCATCCCGACAACTACGTGATGATGGCAAAGCGAATCGCGGCCGAGACCCCGAACGCCATTCTCGCCGATCAGTTCTATAACGATGCGAACCCGGATGCGCATTACGCGACAACTGGTCCGGAGCTGTGGCAGCAGACCAGTGGCAAGATCACGCACTTCGTGGGATCGGCCGGCACAGGCGGGACGCTCACGGGCGTCGGCCGCTACCTGAAGGAGCGAAGCAAGAAGGTAAAGGTGATTGCCGGTGATCCCACGGGCTCGATACTGGCCGAGTACTGGCAGAGTAAGGGAAAAAACAAGATCGAGGGAACGCCATACAAGGTCGAAGGAATCGGACAGGACAAGCTTCCGGGCACGCTCGACATGAGTGTCATAGACGAGTACCACACCGTCGGTGACAAGGAATCTTTCGCGATGGCGAGACGGCTGACGCGCGAGGAGGGCCTGTTCGTCGGCGGATCGTCCGGTCTGATCACCGCAGTTGCGCTCAAGATCGCGCGTGAGATCGACGATCCAAACGCAATGGTCGTGACGATTCTGTGCGACACCGGTGAGCGCTATCTCTCGAAGCTGTACAGCGACGAATGGATGCGCGAAAACCAGATGCTCGACACTCCAAAGGTTGCTCTGCACAGCGTACTCGGCCGGAAGAATGGCGTTGCGCCTGCGGTGGTGAGCGTCGCACCAGGCGCGACCGTGCGGCAGGCAATCGGCCTCATGAGCTTGCACGACGTCTCACAGCTTCCCGTCATGGATGGTGCGAACTGCATTGGATCGGTGAGTGACTGGTCGCTGTCGCAGAAGAGTCTCGAGAATCCAAAGCTGCTCGATTCGACAGTGAGCGAGATAATGGATTCGCCGTTTCCGATGGTGGCGTCAGACCAGCCCGTGGACAGTGTGGTGAAGCTGTTGTCCAAGGCCAACCCCGCGGTTCTCGTACAGGAACATGGCGTCGTTCAGGGGATCGTCACGCGATCCGACATGTTGCATTACATGATGTCTCGATGACTAAAGGAAATTCGATCGAATGAAGATTACGGTATTCATGGGTGGCACCTCGTCCGAGCGTAACGTCTCGCTCGCGTCGGGAATCCGGATCGTGCAGGCACTGCGGGAGCGCGGGCACAAGGTGACGGCCCTCGATCCGGCGCGCGGGGTGATCAGTGCGAGCGAAGAACGTGAGCTGAGCACCGGCAAGGTTGGAACGGCACCACCGTCGCTGGAGGAGCTATCAAAATTCGCGGAAGGAACGTTCCTGCCGAATCTGACTTCGATGAAAGAAGTGAAGGAAGCGGACGTTGCGTTCCTTGCGCTTCATGGTGGGCAGGGAGAGGACGGGACCATTCAGGCGCTGCTGGACATGGCGCACGTGAAATACACGGGAAGCGGCCACCTGGCGAGCGCCCTGGCCATGGACAAGGATCTGTCGAAGAAGCTGTTTCGCGCGGCGGATGTAAAAACCGCGGATTGGCTGATGACTCCCGTGACGATCGAGCAGGTTGAAGGAATGCTCGGGCTTCCCGTCGTGGTCAAACCGTCGAAGGAAGGATCGACGGTGGGTCTCACGCTGGTGAAAAAGCGCGGGGACCTTCTCGCCGCCATCGAGGAAGCGAGCAAGTACGATGACGAAGTGATGCTCGAGCGTTTCGTCCCTGGGCGCGAGCTGACGGTAGGAGTGCTCGGGGATGTGGCACTGCCGGTTGGAGAGATCATCGCCAAGCACGAGATCTACGACTACGAGTGCAAGTACACGGCGGGCATGGCGGTGGAGGAATTTCCCGCGAAGCTCTCACCCGAGGCGACGGAGAAAGTTCAACAGCAGGCGCTCGCCGCGTTTCGGTCGCTCAAGCTCCGGGGGTACGCCCGCATTGACTTCAGGCTCACCAAGGAAGGCGAGTTCTACTGTCTTGAAGCAAACACGTTGCCCGGGATGACCGAGCTCAGTCTGATACCACAGGGGGCAGCGGCGATGGGAATCAGCTTCCCCGACTTGTGTGAGCGGATCGTGAAGCTCGCCCTCGAATAGGGTCGGCGGGAGGAACCCTTCTCCGCGCTCTGGGTTTTAGAATGCAGGTCTCTTAGTCGCAGGTCCGTATGAGCGAGCTGTACGACACACCTGAATCACCGCGCATGACGCGAGCTGTTCAGTGGCTACTGGCCCTGAACATCGGCGTGTATTTCCTGCAGCTGACGCTGTTTGGGCAGGATGCGGTGTATTCGGCACTCGCCTTGGACCCCGCCCGCTTCCCCGGCACCTGGTGGACGGTGGTGACGTACATGTTCGTGCACGCGTGGCTCGCGCACCTCGCGTTCAACATGTTCACGCTCTGGATGTTCGGCCCCCGCCTCGAGAACGACTGGGGAACCCGCACATTCGTCTGGTTCTATCTCTGCTGCGGCGTTGTTGGCGCCATAGCGCACCTGATTTTTGCGCAGCACACCTCCGTCGTTGGAGCTTCAGGCGCTATCAGCGGCCTCCTCGTCGCATACGCGCTCCGGTGGCCCGACGAAGAGGTCTACCTTTTCGGCGTCATTCCAATGAGGTCGCGGTGGCTCATCGTGGCGATGCTCGCGATGAACCTCATCTTCGCACTGTCGCCGGATTCGCGGATCGACTGGACTGCGCACGTCGGTGGAATGGCATTCGGGTGGATCTTTCTCAAGCTCTACTCGATGGGTGGGATCAATCGCGTGAGGGGCTGGGTGTCAGCAGTACCGGACGAATCAGAAGACATGCCCCGCGCCGTTCCGCGCGGCAGACCACCGATGCGTGATCGTTCCGGCGGCGTGGACGAAGTGGTCGAGCGCAGCAACGCTGTTGTCCTTCGCGAAAGGAAGCCGCTCCAGCACGTGCCGAGACAGGAAACCCCGAAGGAATACGCCGCGAGGGTGAATCGGGTGCTCGACAAGATCTCGCAACAGGGGATCGAGAGCCTGTCGAGAGACGAGCGACGACTGCTCGAGGACATGTCGCGAAAGCTGCGCGATGAGTAACGCGAGCGCGGATTGATCCGCGCCGAGCATAAGTGCATCGTTCGGGATGCCAAAGCCCGAGCTCCTCGAGATCTTCGACAATCCCTACGCCAAGCGTGACTACGAGATCCACATGGACTGCTCGGAGTTCACGTCTCTCTGCCCACTCGGCGGCGTCGAGAGCGACGCCGAGGATCTCGCATTGCTGAAGGGTGGAGCGCCCGATTTCGGAACGATTCGGATTACCTACGTTCCAGGGGCGAAATGCATCGAGCTCAAGAGCCTGAAGTTCTACCTGTGGAGCTACAGGAACGATGGGATCTTCTACGAGCGGGCGGTCAACCGGATTCTCGATGACCTGGTCGCCGCCTCGTCACCCAAGTGGATGCGCGTGGTGGGTGATTTCAACGTCCGCGGCGGCGTAAAGTCGGTTATCACCGCGACGCACGGCAAGGCACCCTCGCCAAAGTAGCTCGCGCGGTTGATAACGGGCACATAGACGTTTTAATTGGTGCACTCGGACGCGAGTCCGATTCGGCTAGGTAGCTCAGTTGGTAGAGCAGCGGACTGAAAATCCGCGTGTCGGCGGTTCGATTCCGTCCCTAGCCATTCATCGAAGCTGCCAGATCTCGACCATGTTGCGATCGACAAATGGAACCGCAACGCGATTCCGCTTCGTATCGACGGCAATGTCAGCCGGGGCTCCACCGGTATGAATGATCGGGCGTCCCACGCCACCGGTGAAGAGGTACAGGCTCGAGTCGCTCTGCGCTGATACGAGCACGCGGTCTCCGCTGAGAACTTCGACCCCATCGAATTTGGTGCCTCCGCTCTTCGTTCCGATCGCCGTGAGCGTCTTGCTTCCGGCGGTCCACGCTTTGAGCGTCGAATCACCGGCCCACGGCACGATGATGAAGCGGTGGTTCGCGGCGTCCCACGTTATCCCGTTGGGACTGCCGAGCGCCGGATTCTGGATGACAACGGTCACGCGGCCAGCGGCAATTCGGTAGAGGTGATCCGTTCCCGTGTCGGTCACGTAGAGCGCATCCGGACCGGCGGCGATGTCGTTGAGGAAGCCGAGCTTGAATGCCGAGAAATCGGCTGTCGCGAGGGGCGCACCGGTACGGCGGTTGAACCCCCGCACCGCGTCCGCGTCTACCACCCAGAGCGTGTCGCCGACGATTGTCATTCCTCGCGGGGCGTGAAGCGTCACCCCATTCGTGCCGCCGGCGATGAACTTGAGCTGATCTACCTTTCCCTCGGGAGTCATGCGGGAGATGTAGGCGTTGTTGTCTTTTGCCTCCGGACTGCCCGGTCCCCAACTACCCACGAAATACACATCCTGATCAGGGTCGTAGCGGACGGCTTCCGGCTGCGTGAAGGCAGCGGTCGACGCGAGCGGTTTTGTCGAATCAGGTTCCGTGCTGGCTGAACTATCGGGGATTGCGCGGTCCGTTTTGGATGTCGAGCAGGCGACGAGAACAGTCGCGGCAATTATGGCAATCGGAGTCAAGCGCATGGGTTCAGTCCTGTGGTTGAATTTTCAATTCGATAGAGCTCATTCGGTCATGACCCACCGAGCGTTGTGGCGAGCCCACTGACCAATGTCGCCTCGCGTTCGACAGCGGCAGCAGCGCGGGCAATCTCCCGATCCGCGTCCTGCCACTCGCCCTGCTCGATTGCCTCGCGAACTCCTGGTATCGTCTTCACGCCGTAGCCGGTATAGAAACCGGGGGCGTAGAGCATGTGCACATACCACGGCCTGTTCTTGAGGCCTTCGGTCGAAGTGAGTGCACGTTCTGCCTGAATCAGCCGGCCATTCACGGTCTTCGCGATGCTCGTACGTCCTTCGCTCACGGCGCGACCATATGCTTTTTCGTAGCGCGACGCGGCGTGATTGAGCGAATCGAGCGCGTTGAGCAAGGGCGCAAAGTTCAGCTGCGGCGCGGGCGACTGACGTTTGGGAGCAGTTATCGGATCACGCGGATCGCTGGCGAGCTTGAATATCCCGTCGTCGATCTGGCGGTTGCGCTCGGTGATCTGCTCCGCGCGCCTGTCGCGAAGTGATTGGAGATCCTTCGTGTACGTCTGGATGGTTTCCGCGAGATTCGTGAAGCCGTAGGGAAGCAGATCTGCGTTCGCGAGACGGAGCACCGC
>Ga0193709_1000562_pt1 | contig 12690 bp, 10 predicted proteins | sample H3c2metaG_FD_160571 | JGI IMG/M metagenome (GOLD analysis project Ga0193709, IMG submission 160571) | Soil microbial communities from a riparian zone of the East river system, Colorado, United States - H3c2 | ecosystem: Environmental > Terrestrial > Soil > Riparian zone | place: USA: East River... | reverse complement strand
CGTCGAACAACCACAGTCTACTCGGGTCAAGGAGCCGACATTGTTATGCAATCATTTCTACTTTGCGTTGACACGAAGACGAAGACGAAGACGTGTCGCTGCACGTGTCGCTGCACGAAGACGAAGACGACACGAAGACGCACACGAAGACGCCGCACACGAATCACTGTCCCGCTGCGACACATTCCTTAAAGTTATCCGTCAAGTATGATCAATGCTGGTTAGATAGAGAGTTTTACCGCAATTCCGCGATAGAATTGACCGTAAACCTGAGAACACCTATGGCCGTAGGACACCAGGACTTCACTCGGAAAAAGCCGGACCAGCTTGTGTATCTCGAGCTCGGCGTAGGCAACGGTGGAATGTTGCTCACGATTTCCGAGGATGGTTTCCGTTTTCGCGCCGTAACTCCGGTGCGCGCCAACACCAGCATGCCTTTTGCATTTTCCCTGGACGGTAGAAACCGCCTGGAAGGCGCAGGTACGGTGGACTGGGTCGAAGAAGACGGTAAGAGCGGCGGCATGCGTTTTACAGAAGTTTCGCCGGAATTTCACGCGACGCTCGGCGCATGGCTCAATTCGGATGTTTCGCATCAGGCGGGACGCGAAGTCCTGCCTGATGCCGCCACCCCGCTCGACACCATGGAAAAAATCCGTCAGGAATTGCGCGCCGGTTACCCGCAGCGGCCCGCCGACGCAACGCCGGCGGCGAGGGTTCCCGAACAAAAACCAACGCCGCGCGCTTTTCCCCACACCGTCCTGCAAAAAAATGTTTCCGAAGAAAGCAGCCCCGATAAAAACTTTCCTGAAAAAAATGTTCCCTCACAAAAACCGAAACCCACAATCTTTGCGCGAACGCCTGAAAAAATATCCGGATCGGACGAGCCGTTGACGGCGAGCCGGCTGTTTCCACTTTCTTCCGCAAACTCGACCGAACCACAAAAACCCGCAACGGCATCTTCTGCGTTTTTGAAGCCGGCCGGCGAAGCGAAAGCACCGGTGGTTTCGCCCGCGCCTGTGGTGCCCGCGAAACCGCTCGAATCCGCTCCGATGTTTCGGGCGAGAAGGGAAGTGCCGCGCCCTCCGGCAAGCTCGGTACTTTTTGGGACCACACCAAAGCCCGCGGGAACATCTATCGCAGCGGAGCCCCCTGCTGCTGAGCCTCTTGTCGCGACGGAAACGTTTGCTGCTGCGCAGGCGAGGCCGTTCATTCCGCCGCTGGAAGAATCGTTCGAACAAGCCTGGGATCGCGCCAAGCTTACTTCTCCGCCAGATTCGCCGCATTTGAGCCGCGCTGCCGCGGGCAGCATCATCGCCATCGCGCTGGCGATAATTTTAGGAGCGCTCGGGTATAACTTCCGGCAGGACATCGGCAGCATTTTTATCCAACTGGGGCAATCGATCTCCGGCGAAAACCGGACGGCCGCTCCTGCTCCATCTCAGGAAAGCAGACCAGATACGACGCCATCCCCTGGGCCGAATCAGACCACATCACAGCCCGCCCCTTCACAATCGGTCACTTCGCAGCCCCAGAACGCTCCTGCGGAATCAGGGAGTGTTGGCAAGTCTTCCGCGAACTCGAGCAACAAAAATACAGCGGCGGGATTAGCGACGACCACGCCGGGAGCGTCCGGAGTAACAAGCGGCGGTGCAGTGCCGCCGGTTGTGAAGGTTCCCGAAAATTCCCCGCCAGGTGTTTCGGCTGATCCAGCCGCGAAAACCGGCGTGGCCGCCGATTCTGGAATCGGACAAGAGGAATTCGCTGCGGCTCAAGATGTTTTGCGTGGCGGCAACCGTCAGAGAGATTTGTCCAGAGCAGTGGAACTGCTTTGGGCTAGCGTGAAAAAAGGATATGTGCCGGCGGAAGTGACGCTTGCGGATTTATATCGCCGGGGTGATGGAGTAGAAAAAAACTGCGACCAGGCGCGCGTTTTGCTGGTGGCAGCTTCGAAAAAAGGAAGTTTCGAAGCGCGACAAATACTGGAGCAAATTGCCGAGCAGGGCTGCGAATAGTTTTAACTACTTCCCGTGGTTGGAGCCGCTGCCTGACTGAATTGAGTGACAGAGCCTGAAGCCGAATCGCGACTGTTTGCCAGCGCGGCGGATTTTTTGGCGACGGCTTTTTGCGTTGCGCTGAGCAAGTGCGAGAGAAAAGTTTTTGGAACGTTGCGAATGATGGGATTGACGATCCACGCAAAAGCGAAGGGCACGGTGCGGCTGAGTTCGATAGCTTCGACTTGGATGTAAGTTCCTCCGTTTTTTTCTTCGATGTGCCACCAGGTACAGAGTTCCCACAGATAACCGCGAGAATCGGCGGGCGCAAGTTCACGCTCGTTTGGCGTGCCGAAATTTTCTACGTCAGCGACGCGAATGGAGCAGGACCGAATCTGCGTACGCGCGGGCGAGTAGTTCGTGGTGCGCGAAGCGAAATTGACGTTGAAAACCGCAGTGACGATGGTCTTGCTATAGAACTGCAGAAAAACTTCGCTGTCGTTTCCGTTTTGAGAGAGCAGTCGGGATTGGCGGACGTCCGGAAAATAATTTTCCTTTTCGTGAGCGTAATCTTCCAGAACGGATTTGGTTTGCGCGAGGGTGACGCCGGGAAGAAATGCGATGCCGATCCAGTGATGGATGATGCCGCCGGGAACGTGGATGTGGTGGCCATCATCGAGGGTATGAAGTTGTTCGAGAAAGAACTCGTTGCGGCGGAGCTGCGCCTCGATTTCGTTGCGGCGCGGGCCGGGGAATTGGTCGATGTAGAGGAAGTGACCAGCAAGGAGATCGGAGTCCATACGCGCCTCGGTTTTGTCGCGGTAATGGTCAAAGGCGGCGAGAGTTTCCGGTTTGGGCTCGTGGGCGCGGGCCGGCGGAGCAAGAAGGGAAATGGCGCCAGCGATCAGGGCTGAGAAGAAAGAGCGAGAGATGGCTGGCGGCACGAGAGAAGTGTCCTGTAAACCTTTTCGACGCCAGGGTTTGCCTGTACAAATCCTGGAAACCGTCCATCGCAGGTTTGTAAAACAAACCCTGAAACCCTTTTGCGCTCAGGGTTTGTAAGCACAACTTCTTCACCTCAGGGTCTGCAAGTACAGACCCTGAAACCCGGTCTCCGGAATTGGATGAAAATCGGAAGTGGGAGGTTAGGGTAAAAGACGGCGCCGGTTCCATTTTTGGAAAGGGTGGGAGTAGAGATGAGAATCGTCGGGAAGACTGAGCGGAAATACCCACAAAAAATCTTCACAAATGGCCCTGGCGAAAGGAGATCGGAAAGAGTGGTCTTTTGTTCTTGAAAGCGTGAAACCGCCCCCTCGCCGCGGGGTGAAACCGAACTGATGAAAAGAATGAGGTTCGTAATTCGCTTCTTTTACGCTTTTGAGGAAGAGCGAAGAGAGCAGGGGAGTCGATCCCGGGCGCGATGCGAGGGTATGCTACCCCGGGTGCTTTTACTTCAAGTGCGTTCAAGTTATTGAAAAACAATGAGATAGCTGGCTCGACGGTTCCGAACGTGCGCAAGCGTATCGAAAGAAATGAAGTTAGGGTGATTTGCCGGTGGGCGGCTGGATGCCGGAAGGCTTACAGGCAAACAAGCCGGGTCCTGAACCGGCACTGGAGCACCCGGACACTGACGAAGAAAAGCAGACTCCTCGCTCGGAATGACAATCAAACGGTCGCGTAGGCGCATACGTGGGCTGCTAACAACGGCTGGAAGTCTCGTTAGTCAGCGCTTCTTTGATGAATGGGCGGCCAGGAGGAAGGAGGCGCCGGAGAAGGCTAGAGCTACAAAGAGGCTTACGAGTTCGTCGGTGTTGTGGGGACTGGCGATTACGCGTGGGGTGTGAAGAGTTACGACCCAGAGAAAGAACATGAGTCCGAGGAGGATTGAAGCTAGGCGGGAGAAAATGTGGACGGCGATGGCTACTCCCGCGGCGATCAAGGCGGTGCCGGTGAAGTATGCGAGAAAAAGATGAGCGGGCATCCATTTGGGAATTAAGAAGGCGATGAACTGTGCGTACATAAAATGTTGGAGGCCGAAGATGATCATGGAGAATGCGTAAATGCAGCGGCCGATTACGGCGAGTATGGGATTGGCCGAGCTGAGGAATTGGATCGAGGAACCTTTGGAGACGAGCGCTGCGAGGATGAAGGCGGCTCCCCCGAGGGCGAACGTTTCGAAGGCGCGGGTGCGGGTGTTGCCATCGTGAATAATTCCTGAAAAATGTTTTGCGGCGTGCAGGAAGGCTACGCAGAACATGAAGAGCAGGCCCAGAATGGTGGCGGAGAGGCGCGCTTCTTTGTTGATGAGCAGGCTGATGCTGATCACCAGCAGGACGCTGCCGGCTACATAGGAAAAAATGTGTTCGCCGTGGGTCCAGGGAGGAACGGGAGGCATACCGCCTTGCCAGCGGCCGCGGGCGAGATATTCAACGGCGAAGACGATCAGAGGAATGGCGAAGAAAAAGCGGCCGAGCTTGGTTAAGAGAGTGGCCATGGTTGTCCTTTTGGGGTGAACCATATTAGACGGGAGGCAGATAAAAGTGTCCAGACCTGCCTCTAAATTGGAGTCTCGGTACCCCGAAGCCTAACTCAGGGGTTAAAGCCCCCTTACATTCGCGCGCCAATCGGCACGGCTAAAAGCCGTGCCCTCCCAATTGATCGACCCAACCCGCAACTTCAGGGGCGAGGGCGAAAAGCCGGGCTGAAGCCGCCACCACACAGAGACCAGGTGCGCGACGACTCGCGAATAGGGGCTGGATTTCTTGACTTGCGCGGGACGCCACCCAATAATGGATAGGCATGAGTGCGAGCGCTAGAGGTGCAGAGTCGATGTTCCTGGATGTGAAGGAACTGGCAGTCCATAAACTGAACATCCGGAAGAGCTACGCTCCGGGGAAGATCGATTGCCATACGGCGGAGTTGAAGCAGATTGAGCCGCTGGAAGTGGTGGCTACTGCTGAGCTGATTGACGCGCAAATTCGGATTACCGGACGGCTGGAAACGAAAATTGAGTTGCAATGCGCACGCTGCCTGGAGCCAGTAGTCGAGGATGTGCAGCGGCACTTTGATCTGTTTTATAGTCCGATGCCGAAGATGAGCAAGCCGGAAGAAGAACGGCTGAAGGATTTGGACGCGGACATCGGATTTTATAAGGACGACGGGCTGTTTTTGGCGGATGTGTTGGCGGAGCAGGTGTTGTTAGCGGTACCGATGAAGGCGATTTGCCGCAGCGATTGCCGCGGGCTATGCGCGGCTTGCGGTGCGAATTTGAATCACGAAGAATGCCGGTGTGAGACCCATGCAACGGACCCTCGGCTGGCTCCTCTGGCGCGATTGAAGCAGGACTGGCTTAAGAAACAATAATCTAGGGGAGTAGTGGAGTTTTTTAAGTGGTTAGGTGTGTGGACGCGGTGTGGAAAAGACGGACAAGAGTAAAGCAAGAGCAGCGGGATAAACCCTGCCTGCGGTAGGTAGGCCGCTGCTACATAAAGAAGGAGCGGAGGGATGAGACCTTCGCTACAAACAAGCTATAAAAGATAAGGAGTAGTAAGATGCCCAATCCAAAGAGACGCCATTCCAAGCGACGGACCAGCACGCGCCGGGCTCACGATCATTTGTCGAAGCCCGCGTTTGGCAAGTGTCCGCACTGCCATGAGATGAAACAGCCGCACCACGCGTGCCCCAGTTGCGGCTACTACAAAGGCAAGCCGGTGAAAGAAGTTCGCGCGTAGGTTTTGTGGAATGGACGGCGCCGGAGCCTGGCTGCGGCAGGCAGGCGGCCGCTCGATGAGTTCGCACTTACCTGATCAAGAACGGCAGTAGGCCCCCCAATGATCACAATTGCCGTGGACGCAATGGGAGGGGACAATGCGCCCCGTCCCGAGGTTGAGGGAAGTGTGCTGGCTGCACGCGAGCTGGGAGTTCGTGTGATGCTGGTTGGTCAGCCGCAGCTGGTAAAAGCGGAACTGGCGAGGCACGACCGTAGCGGGCTGAAGATTGAGATTGTGCCAGCGAGCGAAGTGATCACCATGGACGATCACCCGGCGCAAGCGTTTCGGCGGAAGAAGGATAGTTCAGTTCATGTGGCGACGCGGTTGGTGCGTGAAGCCAAAGCAGATGGACTTGTCAGCGCGGGGAACACTGGCGCGGTGATGACCGTGGCGCGATTTTTGTTGGGCACGCTGGAGTCGGTGGATCGGGTGGCGCTGGCTGCGCCGTTTCCGAATGCCAAGGGCGGTGTCAGCGTGATGTTGGACGTCGGCGCGAATGTGGATTCAAGGCCCGAGCATCTGGTGCAATTCGCGGTGATGGGGGAAATGTACTACCGCGCGACGTTTGGCAGCCGCAAGCCGCGTGTGGGGCTGCTCTCGATTGGCGAAGAAGAGAGCAAGGGCAATGAATTGACGCGCGAAGTGAACGAGCGGTTGAAGGGCGCGCATATGCAGTACGTCGGGAATGTTGAAGGCGGAGACCTTTTTTCCGGCAATGTGGACGTGATTGTGTGCGACGGATTTGTGGGCAATATCGCACTGAAGATTTGTGAAGGGTTGGCGATGGGGATTTTTGGGCTGTTGAAGAAATCACTGAAGAGTTCTTTGATGTCCCAGCTTGGCGCCCTGCTATCGCAGGGGGCGTTCAAGGTACTGAAGAAGACGATTGATTACACGGAGTATGGCGGGGCGCCGCTGCTTGGAGTCCGTGGAGTTTGTGTGATTGGGCATGGCCGTTCGAACGCGAATGCGATTAAGAATGCGATTCGCGTGGCGGCGGGACTGGCCAAGGCGAATATGAACGAGAAGATTGAACAGGAGCTATCGCTGGTGACCGAGCGCGCGTAGAAGAAAAAGCAGATTCCTCGCTTCGCCTGTCTACAGCAGGCAGGCTCGGAATGACAAACAGTGCGACGGGCAGGAAGAGAGATTCCCCGCTCTCCCGCCGGTTATGAAATGAAGTTATGGAATGAAGTGAACCCGAGAAGTGCGGTAAAGGCAGGAAAAAAAGTATGGGAAAAGTAGCGTTTGTTTTTCCGGGACAGGCTTCGCAATACCCGGGAATGGGACGAGAACTGGCGGAGAAGTATGCTGTGGCGCGCGCGGTGTTCGAAGAAGCGGACCAGGCGCTGGGATTTTCCATTTCGAAGATGTGCTTCGAAGGCACGGAAGAAGAATTGAAGCAGACGGCGAATACGCAGCCGGCGATTTTGACCTGCTCGGTGGCGATGTTTCGCGTGGCGGCGGAACAAGGATTGTTGCCGGACTTTGTTGCCGGGCACAGTTTGGGAGAGTATTCAGCGCTGGTGGCGGCCGGTTCGTTGAAATTTTCCGATGCAGTGCAACTGGTGCGCAAGCGCGGGACGTATATGCAAGAAGCGGTACCGGCGGGTGAAGGCGCAATGGCCGCGATCCTTGGATTGCCGCCTGCGGTGGTAGCGGATGCGTGCAAGCGAGCGGCGGAACACGATGTATGTGCGCCGGCAAATTTGAATTCACACGAACAGATTGTGATTTCGGGGAACGCGGGCGCGGTGAAGCGCGCGGTGGAGATCGCGAACCAGTTAGGAGCGAAGCGCGCGGTGATGCTGCCGGTTTCGGCGCCATTTCACTCGGCGTTGATGATGCCGGCGCAGGAAAAGCTGGCGAAAGATTTGGAAAAGACGGAATTTGCCGATTTGAAGTGGCCGCTGGTAACCAACGTGGATGCGGATACAGAGATAAAGGGCAGCGAAGCGCGTGATGCGTTGATACGGCAGGTTACGATGCCGGTGCGTTGGGAAGAGTCAGTGCGCGCATTGATTGATGAAGGCGTGAACACCTTTGTGGAGGTTGGTCCGGGGCGGGTGTTGACGGGATTGTTGCGGCAGATCGAACGGTCAGTGGCGGCGCTGAACATCGAAGACGAAAAGAGTTTGGCGACGACGGTGGATAAAATTACCGGCGCCAAGTCGGATGCAGCTTAAGGCTTTTACCGCAGAGATCACAGAGGACTCAGAGAAGAGATGTTTAGCTTGAAGAACAAAGTGGCGGTAGTGACGGGCGCGTCGCAGGGAATTGGGCGCGAGACGGCGCTGGCATTGACGGAGGCTGGCGCGAAGGTTGTTGTCGCTGCGCGTAGTGAAGAAAAATTGACGGCATTGGCTGGCGCGATTGCCGCGGCAGGTGGGGAAGCGTTTGCTGTGAAAATGGACGTGGCGGACGCGGAACAGGTAAAGGCTGGATTCAAGCAGGTCATCGAAAAATTCGGCCGGCTGGATATTTTGGTCAATAACGCGGCGGTGACGCGCGACGGTCTGGCGATGCGCATGAAGAAAGACGATTGGGACGCGGTGCTGCAGACGAATTTGACTGGCGCGCATTTGTGTATTCAACAGGCGCTGCCGACGATGATGAAGGCGCGGGCCGGGAGGATCATCAATATTTCGTCGATTGTGGCTCAGATGGGAAATGCGGGTCAGGCGAACTACGTTGCGGCAAAAGCGGGCCTGATTGGGTTGACGAAAGCAATTGCGATTGAAATTGCTTCGCGCGGCATTACGGTGAATGCGGTGGCGCCGGGATTTATTGCGACGCCGATGACGGACGTGTTGCCGGATAAAGTAAAGGAAGAGTTGAAAGTGCGGATTCCGCTGGGGCGGATGGGCTCGGCGCGGGATGTTGCTTCGGCGATCGTGTTTCTGGCGAGCGATGAAGCCGGATATATTACCGGCCAGGTGCTGAGCGTAAATGGCGGAATGCATTTGACGTGAGTGATAGGTACCGAGAGACCTGGTCGGAGCATCGCAAGTGGCAAAACCGGGCACTAGCCGCGACTTTGCGTTTGTTGCCAGGAATGTTTCTCATCAGTTTGGCGCTTCGACCGTTTCGGCCAACAGATATTGCTGACTACCTATGGGCCGCGTGTGCGATTGCATGGGTTCTAGTTGTCTTCGTTAGCGGCCATGTAGTTCAGACTTTTGTTTGGCCCGCGATGCGGAAAGAGATTTGCCTCAACGTGGTGGTATCGCGGAAGGGTATTATTCGCGCGTCGGTGTGCCCATTGCCTAAGTTCGCTGGCGCTCAGGCTGGTAAGTTGACCTAGGGGTGGGGCGTGCTTAGAATGGGCAGGTTGCCCAGGTTCGGTAAAACGAAGAGTTTAGCGGCGGTTTGACTTAACGTACGGCGAGTTTAAGCAAGAACAACAAGCGATCCCGAATCGCGGAGGAATGCGAATGGCCAGCGTAGAAGAACGCGTAAAACAGATTATCGTCGAGCAGCTCGGCGTGGATGAGGCGGAAGTGACGCCGACAGCATCGTTCGTGGACGACCTGGGCGCGGACTCGCTGGACCAGGTGGAATTAGTGATGGCGTTCGAAGAAGCGTTTGGCATCGAAGTGCCGGATGAGGACGCCGAAAAGATGACCACGGTGAAGGACGCCGTCGAGTACATTGATAAGCACGCCAAATCCAAGTAAGCCGGTGCGTTCCGCGCGGCATCTGAAGAATAGTCAGTCAGGGTTTGTAAGCCTGCCTGCGCAGGCAGGTACCAACCCTGAAATCTGTTTCAACTCAGGGATTGCAAGTACCATCCCTGAAATCTCGTTCGCGTCAGGGATTGCAGGTACAAACCCTGAAATCTTTATTAACTCAGGGATTGCAAGTACAAACCCTGAAATCTTTATTAACTCAGGGATTGCAAGTACAAACCCTGAAATCTTTATTAACTCAGGGTTCGCAAGTACAAACCCTGAAACCCTGTCAGGAGCCGGAAAACCGTGACTCGCCGGGTAGTGGTAACGGGAGTTGGGCTGGTCTGCGCGCTGGGTATCGGCACAGACGAGAGCTGGAAAAATCTCGTCGCTGGGGTCAGCGGCGTTGGGCCGATTACACATTTTGATGCTGCCGCGTTTGACTGCAGAATCGCCGGCGAAGTGAAAAACTTCGATCCCTTTCTATGGATTGAGAAAAAAGAACTGAAAAAAATGGGCCGCTTCATCCAGATTGCGCTGGCCGGTGCTGACTTTGCGGTGAAGCACGCGCACTGGAAACCGGAAATGTCCAATCTGGAAGAGGTCGGCGTTTACGTTTCGTCGGGCATCGGCGGATTCGACATCATCGAACGCGAGCATGGCAAGCTCCTGAGTGGCGGGCCGAATAAAATTTCGCCGTTTTTTATTCCTTCGGCGATTGTGAATCTGGCTTCGGGACATATTTCCATTCGTTATGGAGCGAAGGGTCCGAACTCGGCGACCGCCACGGCGTGTTCGGCGTCGGCGCATGCCATCGGCGATTCGTTCAAAATTATTGAGCGCGGGGCCGCTGACATGATGATCTGCGGCGGCACCGAAGCGACGATTACCCCGATGGGTGTTGGTGGATTCGCCTCCATGAAGGCGCTCTCGACGCGCAATGACGATCCGGCGACGGCCAGCCGTCCGTTTGACCTGGATCGTGACGGATTTATCGTTGGAGAAGGCGCGGGTATCCTGATTTTGGAGTCACTGGAACACGCAACGCAACGCGATGCTCCCATCATCGCGGAGATTGTCGGCTATGGAATGTCCGGCGACGCGTATCACATTACACAGCCGGTGGAAAATGGCGACGGTGCATTTCGCGTGATGCGCGCGGCTTTGAAAGACGCGCATCTTACCGCCGACGATATCAGCTACGTGAACGCTCATGGAACTTCAACACCGATTGGCGATGTGATCGAGACCACCGCGATGAAGCGTTTGTTTGGCGAGCGCGCAATTGCCAAGAAGTTGCCGGTAAGCTCGACAAAATCAATGACTGGGCATTTGCTTGGGGGCGCGGGCGGGCTGGAAGCAGGCATCAGCGTGCTGGCGTTGCGCGATCAGATTCTGCCGCCGACAATTAATCAATTCCACGCCGATCCGAAATGCGATCTGGATTACGTTCCGAACGTCGCGCGCAAGGCCACAGTCGATTATGCGTTGTCCAATTCGTTTGGATTTGGCGGCACCAACGCCGCGCTGATTTTCAAACGGTGGGCGGGGAAGTAAGCGCTGGCACAGGCTTCAGTCTGTGCGGCCGGAAACTAAAAACCAGACACAGACTGAAGTCTGTGCCACCAGGATTCCGGACACTCGCTGGCTGAGACTCCTTCGCGCCTAGGAACAGACCGGCGCGACGAAAGCTTGAATCAAAGGCAAGGAACAACCCGTGAAAATTATTGTGTGCATTAAACAGGTGCCGGCAAAAGATGCGCCGCTGTCCATTAGCGGAAACTGGATCAAGGAATCGGACATTGGATTTGAGATGAACGAGCCGGACAGTTTTGCGCTGGAAGAAGCCCTGCGGCTGAAAGAAAAACACGGCGGCGAAGTGATTGCGCTATCGATGGGGCCGGAACGCGTGAAACAGGCGATCAAGGAGGCGCTGGCGAAAGGAGCGGATCGCGGGATTCACATTGCGGACGATCAGTTCGCGCAACTTGATCCGCTGGGCGCGGCGAGCGCGCTGGCGGCGGCCGTAAAGAATGAAAACGCGGACTTAATTCTGACGGGTTTGCAAAGCGACGACCAGGGATTCGGCCAGACCGGCGTTCTATTGGCCGCCCTGCTCGACAGGCCGCACGCGACGATTATCATGGCCATTGAAGCCGGGGAAGGAAAGTTAAAACTCAAGCGCGAACTCGAAGCTGGATGGTTTCAATGGATCGAATGTCCACTTCCCGCCGTGCTTTCGATTCAGTCCGGAATTAACAAAGTGCGCTACGCGACGTTGAAGGGAATCATGGCCGCAAAGAAAAAAGAAATCGCGGCGTTAACGCGCGAATCGCTCGGCGTGAAGAGCGAACCCACGCAAAAAGTTGAGAAGATTTACGTGCCGGTGAAGACGAAGAAGACGGAATTTTTAACGGGTACACCGAAAGAAGTGGCGGCAAAGCTGGTGGAAAAACTGCGATTTGAAGCGCGGGTGATCTGAACATGAAAATTCTGGTGATCGCAGAGCAACGGCAAGGGAAGTGGAATAACGCGAGTTTTGAGACGCTGGCGGCGGCGCAGCAGATCGCGGCGGCATGGTCAGGTTCGGTGGCCGCGTTGGTGATCGGCAAAGGCGTCGACACGCTGGCCGCAGAACTTGCTGGGAAAAATGTAGCGGAAGTCTTGCAGGTCGAGCACGACTTGCTCGAATCCTACACGGCCGATGGATATTGCATCGCACTGAAGCAAGCGATCGAGTCTGCGAAGCCGCAACTGGTGTTGTTCCCGCATACGTATCAGGTTCGCGATTTTGCGCCGAAGCTCGCGGCGATGCTGGGCAAAGGAATGATCGGCGACTGTATTGGCTATCGTATCGAGAACGGCAAGCTGGAGTTTGTTCGACAGATGTTTCAGGGCAAAACCGCGGCGGACGTAACGTTTCTCGGCGACGGCCCGTGGTTTGCGTCATTTCAATCCGGCGCGTTCCGCGCGGACCAGCTTAAGGCAAGCGATAGCGGCGCGCAGCCGATACATCGTGTAACGATAGAATTGAGGGCCGAGCAGATTCGCACCAAGCCGCTGGAACTTTTTAAGGAAGCAAAATCGGCGGTAGATTTGACGCAGGCGCCGCTGATCGTGGCGGTTGGACGTGGGATCAAGGCTCCGGAAAATATTCCGCAGGCGGAAGCTGTGGCAAAAGCCATGGGCGCGGAGATTGCGGCTTCGCGGCCGATTTGCGATGAAGGCTGGCTGCCAATGGAGCGGCAGATCGGCAGC
>Ga0193709_1000561_pt1 | contig 12692 bp, 7 predicted proteins | sample H3c2metaG_FD_160571 | JGI IMG/M metagenome (GOLD analysis project Ga0193709, IMG submission 160571) | Soil microbial communities from a riparian zone of the East river system, Colorado, United States - H3c2 | ecosystem: Environmental > Terrestrial > Soil > Riparian zone | place: USA: East River... | reverse complement strand
TTACAGGAAGCGAAGAAAGTATGGCTGAAGAGTTTGGAGCATTCTCTGCATCACGAGCATACCCGCGAGAAGCGCGATTTGTCTCACTGCCTCGCGGTTCTATCCTAGTTTCTGCATGGAGGCAGCCCAGAATTCTTGAGTCGATCGCGGTTTTCTTCCCACTTGAGCTGTTGATTCACCAGAGGCCGGATGAGCGCTTGTTCGTCGCGACGGCGGATGCGCAGGCCCCGTGCGTTCGGCATTTCCCATAAGCGTTTCATGATGCCTAGATGTGCGTACATCGCGTACATGTCGACGCGCTTTACGTCGTCGCGCATCTTCCGCATCTCCCAACGTTGGTCGAGCTGCTTGGCCGTCAACCAATCAGGATCACGGCCCATAGCGTCGCCGCGGTTGAAGACCAACGAAATCAACACTACTTGTGCTTCGACGGGCAATTTCTCCGCTCCAGGAAAGAGCTTAATCACGAGTCGCTGGTAGTCATTTTTGAGAGAAGCATTGAGCACTCTCAGAGACAACGATCGCGGGATAGTGACCGAATCGAGTCCGCCCAGCAGCGCATGCGCTGCTGGGCCGCGTTTTCCAACCGCCGTTTCGAGATGACCCAACGCCTCCGCGTCGAGTTTTGCCCAGGTCTTATGCAAATCGCCAGCGGTGTGGTACCCGACATCCCAGCCAGCCCCAATTGTGATACCCGACTTTCCTCCTGGCCAGTATGGACGCTCGGGCACACCTTCGGCGCGTAGCAGAAAGTCAGACGCCTTGCTAACGACCGCATCTGGCAAGCCGACTGGATATTCCGGCTGTCCTGGAGGCCAACACTGATCGTCCATTTCGGCGGGAGCTGGGGAAGCCGCCATCGTGACAAGCAGCGCCACGGTGGCTAGCCAAGCCTTGGCTGACGGATTTGACCGAACAATCATTGAACCACTATCGAGATTCACACCCAACCGCTCGGCCCTTCGCTAGAGCGCGGAAGTGTTTGCAAAGATGCCCCGACCGTAGCCCGTCATCCGTCCCGAGGGAGCCGCAGCCAAGAATTCAATCGTTTGCTCAAGCGAATCGGTGAACAGGACTTTCTTAAAGCCAGGCTTCTTCCCCAAGAGCGCTTCAATTAAAGGACGCACTGGCAACGTTTTCTCCCAGTAGTGGCTACCCGCGGCAGCCGGCGCGCTCAGAAAAACCATTGGGCAAAAGTCGCCGTAGTAATTCTGAGTGGCGTCTTGGAAGATCTCTTGAACGGTCCCGGCACTTCCTTCCGCATAAATGATTCCGTGGGTCGCTAAAGTAACGAGACCATCCTCGCGAAGGCTGTTTTGGAAATACTTCGCGATATCCGTCGCAAAGGGACTTGTAGGCTCGAAGCCGTACAGCCAGGAGGGTACTCCAAGGCTTCGACCCGCTTCGCCCGGAGTGACATCGTCGCATATTTCGATTGCGGGTATGAGCCATGCGTGTATTTGGGCGGCGATGTCTTCGTCAATGCTCCCATCGTCTCTAACTAGGGCTCCGATGTTCTTTGGAAGTTCCGCCTTGTCGCCAAGGCGTAAGATCGCTTCTTTCAGCGAGTCCTCGCTCTTTCGCGAAAGAAACGCGCCAAGATGCGTGGCCTCCATGGCGCCGGGCCCGCCCCCACTTGCCACAAGAAACTCTAACCGGGAGAGTTTGTAGGAAAGATATGCCACGCCGGCATATGCCTCTGTCTTCCTTACCAGCCCATGACCGCCCATGACCGCCACGACTTTCTTTTGGGACCGCAGGTACTCGTTGGTTGCCATGGAGATGGAATTATCGTGCAGGGATTCCATCGCGGCGGCCGAGCGCACGTCCCCAGGAGAGCCTCGTCCGTACTTGGCGAAGTAGCTCAAGATTGCGATATCCGCACACCGTGAATAGGACTTGGGATCGTTCTTCGCAAGACCTTCAAAAAGGTCTTGGCGAGAATACAAGCGGTCGCGAAGCGGGTTGAAAGGCAGTCCAATCGCGCTCATTGGCCAGGACTCCGTTCTGACTAAAATTACGATAGCCGGTACACAGAATTATGTTGATATATCAGATAATGAGCATCATTGGAACCGTCCAGTGCCGCTTGCCGCCAAACGTTCGGCCGCGGAATTTGTTAAGGGAGTTTTACAGTAAGCGAAGGAAGTATGGCTGAAGAGCGTGGCGCATCCTCTGCACCGTGAGTATACCCGCGAGACGAGCGATTTGTCTCACCGCAAAAATAAAATATTCCCGTCACAATTTACACCGGAACATGCTATAGATTTTCGGGTCCCCGAAGGAACTGTGTCTCGAAACGAAGTATTTTTCGGCGGCTCTCCTGACCGCATTCCCTATGCGGAGCTGCAAGACTGTCCAGACGAAAAACTGGTTGAAGAGATTCACGACGGGAATGCGGATGCTTTTGCGGTGATCTTCAAGCGCTATCACCGCCTGGTCCATGTCACGGCGCTCAACATCGTGCGCGATGCAGGCGAAGCGGAAGACATGACGCAGACCGTATTCCTTGAAATTTACAAGCATCTGAGACAATTCGACCCGGCGAGGGGGACACTGAAAGTGTGGCTCCTGCAATTTGCCTATTCGCGGAGCATGCACCGGCGAAACTACCTATTTGTGCGGCAGTTCCATAAACAGGTGGAGCTAGGCGAAGCCGATGCAAGAGCGAGCCACTGGTCGCCGTCCCGGTTGCAGCCGCAGGAAGCAACACGCCTCACAGGGGAGGCGCTCGCCGTATTGCCGGAGCCGCAGCGAAGGACCATCGAGATGTTCTTCTTCGAAGGTTTGACGCTTCGAGAGATCGCCGAGCAGAGAAACGAAAACTATCCGAACGTGCGCAACCACTACTATCGAGGCCTCGAACATCTGCGTTCTTATTTGCAAAGCGGTCCACAGCCGCTACCGCCGACGATTGTTCCCACGGGAGAAGCATGAAGTGACGGTCCACGAACATTATCGGGAGATTTGCGCAGCGGCGAGCATCGGGCAAGCCACGCCGGAAGAGCTTTTTGAACTGGAACAGCATGCGGCGAAGTGCGAGCCTTGCCAGCAAGCCTATTTCGACTACCTAAACGTCGCCGGTGCGCAGTATGCCGAAGCGAACCAGAAGCCTGTTTTGACTTCCGAACGGGCGCAGGAATCGTTGAATTCCGAGCTCTTTACAAGACGGTTTTTGGAACGTGCAGAACGCGAAGGAATTCAGTTTTCAAAGGCTGTCGGCGAGGAAGTCGAGCACCTGACGCCACCGCGACCAATGCCGCGACGAAACGTTTGGCGAGTTCCGGTAGGAGCCGTCGCCGCTTCCCTTCTCTTGGGCGTTGGCCTTTCCGGGGGCTACTTCTACGGCAAACGTTCCGAGCAACGGGCGCTCGAAACGAAGATTGTACGAGTCGCAACTCCGGTTATCGCCATCGATGGACACATCACTGAACTGACGACCGCAAACGCGAAACTCGAAGCCGAAATCAGTCGCCTGAAATCCGAGCTAGCGAAGGCCGGCGAAAGTCTCAAGGCAACGCAAACAAACCTGCTTTCGACGGCGGCGGACCGCGGGAAACTCGAATCAGATCACGCTGCGCTCCAAGGGCAATTGCAGGCAGCTCAGGAACAACTGGCGCAGTCACAGACTCTACTTGCTAGCGCCCAACAAGATGCAGCAAAGCGCGACGCGCGGGCAAACGACCTGCAGGCTACGTTGGTTGCAAACAACGTCAAGATTAGCAATTTGACGGACGAATTGGCTGAAAATTCCGCCCTACTCGACAAGGAACGTCAGCTTTTGGCCCTCAATCGCGACGTGACAAACCTTATGGCTGAGCGAAACCTGCATGTAGTCGATGTCGTGGATACGGATGCCCGTGGAAAAACGCGACCTGCATTCGGCCGCGTTTTCTTTGCCGAGGACAAAGTACTGGAATTTTATGCATACGATTTGAGCGAAGGGAAACTGCAAAAAGCAAACTACCAGTACCATGTGTGGGCCAAAAAAGAAGGCGGCGACAAGCAAGTCCGGAGTCTCGGCATTTTCTATTCGGACAGCAAGGAACAACGGCGTTGGAAGTTCCAGTGCAACGATCCCAAGATATTGCGCGAAATTGATTCCGTCTTTGTGACTTTGGAGCCCGCGGACAGCGATCCGAAGCATCCGAAGGGCCAGAACCTGATGTACGCCTACCTCCGCGGCCAGCCGAACCATCCGTAAACAAAACAGCTTCGAATCCTTCATGGTGAGTGCCCGACTCTTGTGCCAGGCCGAGCGATATGCACACTATGAGTGTGTCATCGAGAATTCTTGTTGGGCATCTGAGACAAATTGCAGCTGTGACGGGAATACTCGCACAATGAGGAGGAATTCCCCGTGCCCACAACTTTGACTCTCCGCCTGAGTCGTATGCGTCTCTGGGTTCCATGCGCCGCATTGTTACTACTAGCGTTAGGAAGGAACAGTTTCAGACCGTCTCGGTGACGGGAATCATACTCAATGTTCAGGACAATTTGTCACGCAACTTCGTTCTCCAGATCGGCTCTTCGGCTGTGTCAGTTACAGTTATGGCTGACCAGAACAATATAAACACAACAGACGGTTCGGTCAGCACGGTGGTGGACCGGCAATTTGCGGAGAATCTGCCGCTGAATGGTAGGAGCTTTCAGACCTTGATTCAGCTCACGCCGGGAGTTGTAGTTGTACCGGTCAATCTGCAGGATGCTGGACAGTTCAGTGTAAACGGCCAGCGCGCTTCTTCCAACTATTGGATGGTAGACGGAGTGAGCGCAAACATAGGGATCGGTTCGATTGGACCGGGTAACGGAATGGCGGGTGCTGTGGGTTCTTTCAGTGCCTTTGGAGGAACGAACAGCCTCGTCTCCGTTGACGCCCTGCAGGAGTTTCGGATTCAGACGTCCACATACGCGCCTGAATTCGGGCGAACACCCGGAGGCCAAATTTCGATCCTTACGCGTTCGGGCGCGAATCAATTACACGGCACAGCCTTCGACTATCTGCGCAATGACGTGTTTGACGCAAACGATTGGTTCGCCGACGGCGCGGGTTTGCCAAAACCACAAGAGCGGCAAAATGATTTTGGCGGGACGTTCAGTGGTCCGATTCTGAAGAACCGAACTTTCTTCTTTTTTTCCTACGAGGGACTTCGGCTCCGGTTGCCACAAGTCGCCCTTTCGGAGGTTCCTTGCGATAGCACCTGTAAGGTCTTTGGAAATGCGCGCACCTCGGCAGTGCCGGCCATGGAGCCCTTTCTAAATGCCTATCCGCTGCCCAATGGGCCGGAGGTCCTCACCCCGTGCACTCCGAACGTGAACGGCTGCCCGGCCTCGGGCGAGCAGACGACAGGCGCCGCCCAGTTTAATAGCAGCTTTTCCAATAGGTCTACGCTCGATGCAACCAGCATTCGAATTGACCACAAGCTGTATGACAAGTTGACCATCTTTGGACGCTATAACTACTCGCCGTCCACCATCGTCCAACGTGCTGGAGGTGGAACTCCCTTAAACACAGTTTCTCCTGAGGATCTCACCACGCAGACTGCGACGGTAGGCGTTACTTGGTCCCTATCTCCATCTGCAGCGAACGATTTGCGGTTCAATTACAGCAAGACCGAATCACAATCCTTTACCTTTCAAGATACTTTCGGAGGGGCCGTTCCCAATGCGGCCTTGTCATTCCCAAGCCCCTTTGGCACTCAAAATGGCAACATTTTTATTAATATTTTTTCACTGGGTAACTATGGATTCTCGGGTCAGGGTAAGGGCGGGCACAACCTGCAGCGTCAGATCAATATCGTCGACAGCATTGCAGAGCAAAAAGGTTCCCACAGTCTCAAGTTTGGCATGGATTTCCGTCGTCTCAATCCGCTGTTTGACGCTCCGCTATACAGTCAGAACACGTCTTTTTTTACCGTGTCGTCGTCGGAGACGGGGAATCTCTTTTTTGGGAATGTACTGTCAACTCAAAAAGCTAGCTTGCTCTTCCGCAATCTTGGAATCTTTGCGCAAGACACTTGGCGGGTGCTACCGCGACTCACGATTACTTATGGCGTTAGATGGGATGTGGACATTGCACCGGCGGCAGCCGGCGGCCCCAACTTGCCGGCCGTGAGCGGCTTTAATTTGAACGACCTATCGGCGTTGGCTCTGGCGTCACCGAACACTCCACCATTCAAAACCAAGTATGACAACTTCGCGCCCCGAATCGGCATGGCCTACCAGCTCTCTCCGAACCCGAATCGCCAAAGCGTGCTTCGCGGCGGATTCGGGATCTTCTACGACCTTGCGACATCTGAAGCTGGAAACATGCTATTTAATCATTCCTATCCGTTCGGCGCGAGCCGCTTCTGCCTGGGATCCTTTCAACTCCCCGGTTGCCCTAGCACGGAGACGTTTCCTTTAGATCCCGTGGCTGCTGCTCCACCTATAATTACCACAGCGACCTTGAGTTCTGGGAGTTTGTCCGCCTTCGACCCTGACATAAAACTGCCCTATACTCTTCAGTGGAATATCGCGTTCGAGCAGAGTTTGGGAAGGCAACAGAACATATCTGCTTCGTATGTTGGATCGGTAGGAAGACGATTAATTCAGACAACAGAAATAACCGCTCCGAATCCGAGTTTCGGATTCGTGATCTTGGGTACCAATGCCGGAACGTCTGACTATAATGCGCTGCAGATCCAATTCCAGCGACGATTGTCGCATGGGCTCCAGTCACTTGCTTCCTACACGTGGTCGCACTCGCTTGACACGGGCTCCGCAGGTTCGGCGTTTGGGAATGTGGCCAATGCACTTGTGCCATCGGCGATTGCTAACTCAAACCGCGGACCGTCCGACTTCGACATTCGAAACGTAATCTCTGCGGCCGTGACTTATGATGTTCCAGCCCCCAAGATCAATGCCTTCACGAATGCGATTCTGCGTGGCTGGTCCCTTCAGAGTGTAGTTCAAGCTCGTTCCGCGCCGCCGGTTGACGTAGCCGGCTCCGTCATCAACGGGGTGTTTCTGGGGTCAACCCTTGATCGCTTCTTTCTGGTTCCGCGCCCCGACGTGGCATCTGGACAGCCACTTTACCTGTACGGATCAAAATATCCGGGCGGGAAGGCCTTCAATCCATCAGCGTTCATAGCGCCCCCGACTGACCCAAGCACAGGTGCTGCGCTCAGGAACGGGAATCTTGGACGGAACGCGCTGAGGGGCTTTGGCGCCACCCAGTGGGACTTCGCAATACATCGCGATTTCCCGATTCATGAATCTCTGAAGCTGCAGTTTCGCGCTGAAATGTTCAATGTCATTAACCATCCTAACTTCGGGCAGCCAGACGGGAATCTCGCCAACCCTACCTTCGGCCAGTCAACACAGATGCTCGGACGGAGCCTGAGTGGTGGGCAGCTTGGAAATGGAGGCCTGAGTCCCTTATATCAAATCGGGGGACCACGCTCGATCCAGCTTGCTCTGAAACTTCAATTCTAATTGCGCCACGAGCAAATCGCGACGCTCGCAAGAGCGGAGCGATTTGCGTAACTCTACGGTTGATGAGGGTAAGCCCCTCGAACCGACTTGCAGGAGTAGGACTCAAATCACCTTCCGCTGCTGCGTTCTAACGGACGTGGTGGTGAGCGGCGAAGGAAAAGCCCGGAAGCGAAATTCGGGTCAGATGACTTCCAGGAAGAGGACCGAAAGGGAACCACTGTTATCGTGGCGAAAAGAGTTAAGACGATGTCGAAACCGCGGTAGTTAGAAGATCGCGGGACAACTTCCGACGGAGCCTGTTTACGGGAAGCGGAGTAATGTCCGTGGAGCGAAGGGGGTGAGTCATCCGCGCTGGAACCATAATGGGCCAACTGGCAATAGGAGGAGCCCGCAGGTTTCGGTGGAGGGCGGCAGCTCTCAGGGATGGCACGAGCCGTGTGATGGGAGACTGTCAAGCACGGATCTGTGAGGGGTTCGGGGTGAAATTCCCCGGGCCTACTCGGCAGCTGACAAGTTCATCTCATCCAACGAGACGAGTCTGAATCCATGAATCCTTTCAGGGCGTGCCGCAAGAGCATGGTTGAGCCGGAATTTCAGGCTTTCTGCCTTTATGTCTTGTTCAAAGAACCAGCATTCCGTTTACTGCTGGGATGCGTTGTGTTCTGCTCGCTATGGACGTCTGCCGCAGCCGTGGCACGAATATCGCCAGATATGCAATTAGAACAGAGAAAGGGACGAAGACGAGAAGTCACAGTAGCCGATGGCATAACCATGGGCCGGATTGCGCACCCAGTGGAGGAGCTAAGCCCTGATATCTCCATATGGTCACCAAACGGCGAGTTGGCTCTTGTAGTCGTCAAAAGGGGAGACCTCAAGAATAACTGTGTAGACTATTCTCTGCTCCTCTGGCGGAGGGCCGAACTGTTTCATGGGCCCAAATCTCAGGTACTTCTGACGTTCTCTTCATCGTCCAATCGTGATGGGATCAGAGATGTCCGCTGGATTGATGACGAGCGGCTTACATTTCTGGGTGAACGAATTGGGGAAGAACAACAGCTATATGCTTTCAATATTCATACAAGAACGCTCGCTAAGCTCATAAGTCATCCCACCAGTCTAGATGCATACGCAACTAGCGCGAAAGGCACTACGATCGCCTTCGCGGCTCAAGTGCCGGTAACTAAGCTGTTCACGAAGAATGCCGAGCGGCATGGAATTAATGTATCAACGGAACTTGTTTATGATCTCATTGCTGGCGACAACTCTGGGCAAAGAGGCAAATACGGGAAGCACGGACTTTTCTTAAAGCAACTTGGCCATTACAAAGTCATTCCCCTTAATACACTCGGAAACCTTTCAACCCTCGAGACCGGCCTCTGGTTGTCACCTAATGGAAAGTATCTACTCGTTAAAAGTCAACGCAGCCAAATTCCCCGCGTTTGGGCGGATTACCAAATTCCGTTTCTTCAAAATCAGATTCGCAGTGCTCCGATCAAAGGATACGGGGATCTTCCGTCGGGGATTCCTCAATACGAGCTCATTGATACCTCCACGGGAACAGCTATAGTCCTCTTGGATGCTCCAATTGGTTACACCGCCCCCGGGGTTGCGTGGTCTCCAGACAGCGGCTCGGTAGTGCTTTCTGATGTTTATCTTCCATTGGATATCAACGACTCGGCCGCAAGAACAGTGAGAGAGTCGACCACGTTCTCCGTGGAGATTAGAGTTCCTAGCAAGGAGATACTTGAGATCAGCAGTGAACACTTAAGAGTTATCGCCTGGGATGAAAAAACCAACAAAGTATCGTTCGAAATTGTCGCAAGTGATGGAACCCCTCTGCCTGGGGCGACGAATACCTATTACCGGAAGCAGGAACGACAGTGGGAAAAGGTCGGACCCGCATCGGATAAACCGGGCACTGCTCATCCCCGTATCGTGGTCGAGGAGGATCTGAACACTCCGCCCACAATTGTTGCGATCGATCCGACGCTCCAGCAGAAATCCCTACTCCTTGACTTGAATCCGCAGTTCAAAGAATTGCTTTTCGGGATGGTGGAAAAGATTTCCTGGAAAGCAGCCGACGGCCATGAGCTCACGGGTGGATTGTACCTGCCCCCTAACTACATACCTGGGAAGCGATACCCGCTTGTCATACAGACGCACGGTTTCAATCCAGCCAGCTTCTCCATTAACGGTTCCTTTCCGACTGCCTTTGCTGGCCGGGCCTTGGCAGCGAAAGATATCATAGTCTTGCAGGCACCAATGTATTTGGGTCCTGACGGCTTATCACCCCAAAGGGAAGTCTCTTCTTATGAAGCGGCAATCGATTATCTCAATGGGCTAGGAATGATTGATTCTAGTCGCGTGGGGATCATCGGTTTTAGTTGGACATGCCTAGCGACGAAGTATGCCCTAGTTCATTCGCACCATCGCTTTGCGGCAGCTGTCGTAGCGGATGGAATCGACGGTGGCTATTTTCAATACATCACTTATGCGAATTCTGCTCCCAACTTTGTTGCCGAGATCGACGGTATCAATGGAGGGCCTCCTTTTGGCTCGACTCTATCTTCTTGGCTAAAACTGTCCCCGGGCTTCAATTTGGACAAGGTCTCAGCACCCATTTTGATACAGGCTATGGGACGGAGAGTCCTCGCAGAGTGGGAGTGGTTTTCAGGACTATGGAGCCTTGGGAAGCCCGTTGACATGCTCTATTTGCCTGACGCAGACCACCTTATAGTCAAGCCGTGGGAGCAACTCACATCGCAGCAGACGACTTTGGACTGGTTTTGCTTTTGGCTGAACGGAGAAGAAGATTCGAGTCCCGAAAAAGTAGAACAGTACACCCGCTGGCGGCAACTGAGGAAGATGCAAGAAGAGAATGATGCGAAAGATAAAGCTGCCAAAGAAAAAGGGTCGGCCTCGGTGAACTGATGCCATCGGTAGGCACCGTAACGTTTGACGCGTTCGCTGTGTTCATATTTGTCTTGGGCGTGGCTGATGCGCCGTAGAAAGTCTTGCAGGAGCCCGCGTGAAGACCAGCGTATTCGAAATCTTCAAGATCGGGATAGGACCGTCGAGCTCGCACACCGTGGGTCCGATGCGTGCAGCCGCCGAATTCGTCGTTGAGCTAGGCACCAGAGGGTTCGCCGTCGAAGTTCGTCGAGTTCAGGTTGACCTATACGGCTCCCTCGCGTTGACAGGGCGAGGTCACGGCACAGACCGAGCCGTTATTCTCGGACTTTGTGGAGAGCACCCGGAGACGGTAGATATCGCAGGAATCGAGTCCCAGCTTGCACAAATTCGAGAAATCCAGGCGCTTCCACTGCGTGGCGTGCACGCAGTGGGTTTTCACGAGGCACGGGATCTGCTCTTTCACAAGGATGAAGCGCTCGCGCGGCATTCGAACGGGATGCGGTTTTCTGCCTTCGATGCGGAAGGCGTGCCTCTCCTCGAAGAAGTTTATTACTCCATCGGCGGAGGATTCATTGTTCGCGAACGCGACGAGTTCCTACCGAAAGCCGTTCGAACCGTTCCGTACCCCTTTGGCAGCGCGGCAGAGTTGGTCGAAGTGGCTGAGCGTCGGAAGCTCGCGATTTGGCAAATCGTTTTCGACAACGAAAAGGCAACGCATACGGAACAAGAAATTCGTGAGTATGTGGACCGCATCTGGAACACGATGCGTGACTGTGTGACACGCGGTCTCGAAACCGAGGGAATCCTCCCCGGTGGACTGAACGTTCGACGTCGAGCCAAAAAACTAGCGAAACGTCTTGAGCAAGAAGGGGTAAAAGACCCGCTCAACCCTATGGATTGGGTAAACGCGTTTGCCATGGCGGTGAACGAAGAGAATGCCGCGGGCGGACGGATGGTCACGGCCCCTACAAATGGCGCGGCCGGCGTCATTCCCGCCGTGGCGCACTACTACGAACGATTTGTTGAGAAAGCCTCGACGGAGGGACTGTTTCGTTTCTTCCTCACCGCCGCGGCCATCGGAATTCTCTACAAGGAGAATGCGTCGATATCTGGCGCTGAGGTCGGGTGTCAGGGCGAAGTCGGCGTCGCATGTTCCATGGCCGCTGGCGGACTCGTTGCTGCACTGGGTGGCACGAATCAGCAAGTCGAATACGCCGCCGAGATCGGGATGGAACACAACCTGGGAATGACCTGTGATCCGATTGGCGGACTGGTGCAGATTCCCTGCATCGAACGCAACGCGATGGGTGCGGTTAAGGCGATCAACGCCTGCCGCATCGCGATGCGAGAAGACGGCGAGCACAAGGTTTCGCTCGACCAGGTGATCAAGACCATGTACGAAACCGGAAAAGACATGCAGACACGGTACAAGGAAACGTCGCTTGGAGGTCTCGCCACCCTCAACATCATCGAGTGTTAGTTGGAGGTTCGTGAACTCTTCCCGCAGGTGGTGGGAGCCAACCGGAAAAGTCCCGTCACCGTGAGACATTTTGACCGTCGCACCGGTATACATTGGAAAAGGGAGAGCCCCGAGCGCAGTGACTAACCTGAGCCAAGCCGGACCGCAACCGACCACCACAATGGTTTCCCTAGCCTCCTCCCTTTCCACCGTAGCCAGCATCACTCCCGTCGTATCGAAGCGAATTATTGGGATGTGGGAGTCTGGATAGCGGCGGGCCAAGAAGAATTTCGCAATACGCCCGAGGCCGCTATCCATCGATGGCGGCCTCGCTGTTTATGCACTACCGGAGGAGCCATTGGATAGCTGTTCGACAAGAAACATTGTAGTGATCAAACTCGGCGGATCGGTCCTGGAGGACGAGGCATCGTATCGGGACGCCGCACGGTTTCTGATGCGGCGCTTGCACAAGTGCTCGCGAGAGCAATTTGTGGTTGTGGTTTCCGCTCGAAAGGGTGTGACCGACGAGCTCGAACGCCTCGCCCGTGGAATTACGAACTACCCAAGCCGGCGCACGCTCGATTTGCTCTGGGCGACGGGTGAACTGCGCTCCGTCGCGTTGCTGACGTTACACCTAGAGGAACTGGGAGTCGCGGCAGTTGGTTTCAATATTCACGAGACAGGATTGCGATTCGACGGAGGAAGTTCCTCGGATTTCAGCGTGACTTCCCTGTCCGTAGAATTGCGTCGAGCTTTCGATGAGGCTTCTGTTGTCGTGGTGCCTGGATTCTTCGCCACCCTAATGAACGGGATGGTTGTCTCGCTGGGTCGTGGCGGCTCGGAT
>Ga0193709_1000559_pt1 | contig 12699 bp, 11 predicted proteins | sample H3c2metaG_FD_160571 | JGI IMG/M metagenome (GOLD analysis project Ga0193709, IMG submission 160571) | Soil microbial communities from a riparian zone of the East river system, Colorado, United States - H3c2 | ecosystem: Environmental > Terrestrial > Soil > Riparian zone | place: USA: East River... | reverse complement strand
GTAGAGCGGCTTGTCGGCCGGGGCGAAGCCCTGGAACAGGCTATGGTCGCGCAACTTGAACGGCAGCGATGTATCGCCGCGCACGCCGCCGGCGCGCTCGCCGGCGCTGATGAAGCGGACCTGGGCGGTGCCGGTCTTGCCGGCGAGCAGCACGCCCGGGATCTGCATCCGCGCGCTGCCGGCGGTGCCGTTGCCGTTGACCACGGCGTTCATCGCGGCGTGGATGATCTCCATATGCTCGGCGCTCGCCCCGAGCGGCGGAGCGATGGTTTTCTGCCTCGCGATCAGCCTCGGTTGAAGCATCGTGCCCGACGCCAGCCGCGACGCCATCACCGCCAGCTGCAACGGATTGACCAGGACATAGCCCTGGCCAATCGACGAGTTGACGCTGTCGGCGACGGTCCATTTTTCCTTATATTTTCGAAGCTTCCATTCGCTGTCGGGGACGGTTCCAAAACGCTGGGAGGCGACTGGCAGGTCGAATTTCTCGCCCAGCCCAACGCGGCGCGCGACCGTGGCGAAACCATCGTAGCCGTGGCGGCGGGACATTTCGTAGAAATAGACGTCGCAGCTCTGCTCGACCGCGCGGTGCATGTTGACCCCGCCATGGCCGCCCCGCTTCCAGCAGGAGAATCTTCGGTTACCAACCATCAGGCCGCCGCTGCAATTCACGACCTCGGTCGGCGCCACGCCCATTTCGAGCAACGCCAGCGCGTTCATCGGCTTGACCGTCGACCCGGGAGGATAGAGTCCCTGGGTGACCTTGTTGAGCAAGGGCAGATGGTCGTCGCCGGACAGCATGCCCCATTCGACGCGGCCGATCCCGTCGGAAAAGCTGTTGGGGTCGTAGGCCGGCATCGAGACGAAGGCGAGGATGCCGCCGGTGCGGCAATCGATCACCACCAGGGACCCGGATTGGTCGCCCATCCGCCGCGCGGCATAATCCTGAAGCGCGGCGTCGATCGTCAGCTGGACCGTACCACCGCTGCGGTCGGGCTTGGGGGTCAGTTCGCGAACCAGCTTGCCGCGCGCGGTAAGCTCGACCCGCTGCCCGCCGGGCGTTCCGCGAAGATTGGTTTCTAGCGTCTTTTCAAGACCTTCCTTTCCGATCTTGAAACCTGGCGTGATGAGGAGGGGATTTTTCTCCTTCTCATAATCCTTGGCCGAGGCGGCGCCGACATAGCCAACGAGGTGCGCGACCGCCGATGCCGACGGGTAGAAGCGGGAGAATCCACGCTGTGGCTGGACGCCGGGCAGCTCGGGCAGCCGGACAGTCACCGCGGCGTAGCGCTCGTAAGGGATGTTCTCGGCGATCTGGACCGGCTGGTAACCCTTGGCAGCCTTCATTTCGCGATGGATGCGATCGACCTCGTCGGGCGTCAGCGCCAGCAATCTTGTCAGCGTCGCGATGGTGCCTTCGCGGTCCGCCATCTGTTCGGGGATGACGTCGACGCGGAAATCGCTGCGGTTGATCGCAATCGGTTTGCCGATCCGGTCGATGATCCATCCGCGCCGCGGCGGGACGACGATCAATTGGACGCGGTTGCTTTCCGAAAGCAGTTGGTAATGCTCGTTTTCGGCGATCGAGAGATAGCTGAGGCGCCCCAGCAGCACCGCTCCGATGGCGACCTGGGACCCACCGACGAACAGCATCCGCCGCGAGAAACTGATCGACTGGAGCGCGCCGGTGATGCGAGTGTTGAGCTTCATCGCCCAAGCCTCCATCGGTCGAGCCGCGCGACCAGCCAGGCGGCGAACGGGAAGCACAAAGCGGCGATGATCACCCGTGGGACAAGGCTCCATGGGTCCATACGGGCTCCCATCAGCGCGTCGATCCGCCAATGCGCCCATTCGCTGACCGCGATCAGCACGACGGCCAGCGCCCATTCGACCCAATAGTCGCGCCACATCGTCCGTCGGTCGCTGAGGTCGAGCGCGAGCATCGCGGCAGTCCATAATGCGACCGACAGGCCGATCGGACCGCCGGTCAGCAGGTCGTTGGCGAACCCCAGTGGGGCGCCCCACCACGCCGGCCAGACATCGCTGCGCAGCAGGCGCCAGGCGACAAGCATGATGAAGCCGAAATCGGGAAACCAGCCCAGCGGAGCGACAATCGGCAAGATCGCCAATGCCGAAGCTGCGACGACCGATGCCGGCGGAACCGCGGCGGCATAGGGGCGGGGACCGCGCTCTATCGCGCCGCGCGTGCTGAGGCCGGCCCGGACCATCAGCGCGGTTCCTGCGCCGCTTCGATCGCGGCTTCCTCATAAGGCGCTTCGACCACCGCGAAACTGGTGTCGGACGGGTCGGCGAGCGGAATCGCGATCGCCCCGTCGTCGTCTAGCCGGACGACCCGCGCCACGGGTACTAGCGGCGGATAGAGACCGCCGGTCCCCGAGGTCACGACGATATCCCCGCGACGGAAGGGGTTGCGGCCGACCTCGAGGGGCCGAAGGTCGACTGTGCCGTCGCCGCGCCCGGTGGAAATCACCGCCATCCCGGTCCGCAGCATCCGCACCGGCACGATGTTGGAACGGTCGGAAATCAGCAGCACACGGCTGGCGAGCCTGCCCGCGTCGACCACGCGACCGATCAGCCCATCGGGCGCACGCACCGGCATGCCGATGCGGACTCCGTCGCTGCTGCCGACCGACAGCACGGCAAAGCGCCGCGCGCTTTCGAAGCTGGAGCCGACGATGCGCCCGCTGGCGACCGCGCGTTCGCTTCGTTCGCGCAATTGCAGCGCGGCCTTGAGCTGGCGGTTTTCCTGGGCAATCGCCTTGGCCTCGATCATCCGCCGAAGCATCTTGGTGCGCTCGGCCTTCAACTTGCCGTTCTGCCGCGCGGCATCCCAATAATTGCCGGCACCGCTGCCGAGTCCCTGGACGGTGGTCACCACCTCGCCGAGCGCGCCGGTGATCGGGGCGGTGACGTCGAGTGCGGCGCCCCGCACAGCACTGTAGCTGGCCGGCGCAACCAGAGACAAAGTGAGCATGATCAATCCGATGACGAGCCCGACGATCGCCAGCAGGAAACTGAAGAACAGGCTATATTGCGCTCGCCGCGACCAGCCCGGGCGCGCACCCAGGGACGGCGCCATCGCTTAGCCGCCTACGCGGTCTGGAGCACGCCGCGGAACTGCTCTTCCTCCAGCGCGCGTCCGGTGCCAAGCGCGACGCAGGTCAGCGGATCCTCGGCGACCGTCACCGGAAGCCCGGTTTCGTCGCGCAGAACCTCGTCGAGGCCCTGCAGAAGCGCGCCGCCGCCAGTAAGGACGATGCCTTGGTCGCAGATGTCGGCGGCCAGTTCCGGCGCGGTATTTTCCAGCGCGATTCGCACGCCCTCGACTATGGTCCCGACCGGCTCGGACAGCGCTTCGGCAATCTGGCCCTGATTGATCGAGATTTCCTTGGGAACGCCGTTGACGAGGTCGCGGCCCTTGATGTGGACGGTCTTGCCGATGCCGTCGACCGGCGGCTTGGCGATGCCGACCTCCTGCTTGATCCGCTCGGCGGTGGCTTCGCCGATGAGGAGGTTGTGGTTGCGCCGGACGTAAGACGAAATCGCCTCGTCCATCTTGTCGCCGCCGACCCGGACAGAGGTGGTGTAGGCCAGCCCGCGAAGGCTGAGCACCGCGACCTCGGTCGTCCCGCCGCCGATATCGACGACCATCGATCCGATCGGCTCGGTCACCGGCATGTTGGCGCCGATCGCCGCGGCCATCGGCTCTTCGATCAGATAAACCTGGCTCGCGCCGGCGTTCGACGCGGCGTCGCGGATCGCGCGGCGCTCGACCGAAGTCGATCCGCTGGGCACGCAAATGACGATTTCGGGGAAGCGCCAGGCGCGCATCTTGCCGCCGTGGACCTTGTGAATGAAGTGCTTGATCATCTGTTCGGCGACGTCGATGTCAGCAATGACGCCGTCACGCAGCGGGCGGATCGCCTCGATCTGGTCGGGGGTCTTGCCCATCATCAATTTGGCGTCCTCGCCGACGGCCTTGACGCGCTTGACGCCATTGATCGTCTCGATCGCGACCACCGACGGCTCGTTGAGGACGATGCCGCGGCCGCGGACGTAGACCAACGTATTGGCCGTCCCAAGATCGATCGCCATGTCGTGCGACATCCATTTGAACCAGCGAGCCCAGAACATTCGTCTTGTATCTCTCAAATTGTCCGTGGCTGGGCTGGTTGGCTTGCCAACTGCCGATTCACGAATGATTAAACCCCAGCCCGTGAAAACAACTTAAATTCCGGGGAAAATCAGCGCTTCGCGGGACACCATCGATTGGGCTAGGACCCTTAACATGTCAATAAGACTGCTCCCTTCCGAATTGGTTAATCGCATTGCCGCCGGCGAGGTCGTCGAACGGCCGGCGAGCGCCCTGAAAGAACTGCTTGAAAACGCGCTGGATGCCGGCGCCGGCAGTGTCGCGGTGAGGCTTTCGGCGGGGGGACTCGACCTCGTCGAAGTCAGTGACGATGGGTCGGGAATGGCGCCGGGCGAGATGCATCTCGCACTCCAGCGTCACGCGACCTCGAAACTTCCCGACGACCGGATCGAATCGGTGGTCAGCTTCGGCTTTCGCGGCGAGGCGCTGCCGTCGATCGCCAGTGTCGCCCGGCTAACGATCGACAGCCGTGTCGGCGATGGAGAGGGCTGGCGGGTCGCGGTCGACCATGGCGCTGCAGCGGGCGAGGGGCCGGCGGCCTGTCCGCCAGGCACCCGCGTGCGGGTCGAAGGGCTGTTCGACAAAGTTCCAGTGCGCCGCAAATTCCTGCGCAGTCCGCGCGCCGAATATGCCGCCTGTCTCGACGTAGTTCGCCGCCTGGCGATGGCGCGGCCCGATGTCGCCTTCACATTCGACCATGACGGGCGGCGAGTGCTGACGGTCCAGCCGTCCGACGCGCCCTCGCGGGTCGCGGCGTTGCTCGATGCCCAGCTGGCCCAGCACGGCATCGGCATCGACCTCATACGCGACGGCCTCCGCCTGACCGGTGTCGCTTCGCTGCCGACTTTCAATCGCGGCATGGCCGACCATCAATATCTGTTCGTCAATCGCCGCCCGGTGAAGGACCGGCTGCTCGTCGGGGCGTTGCGCGCCGCCTATCGCGACCTGCTCCCGCGCGACCGTCACCCCGTCGCGGCCCTGTTTCTCGAGGTGCCGGGCGAGGAGGTCGATATCAACGTCCATCCGGCCAAGACCGAGGTCCGCTTTCGCGATCCGTCGGCGGTGCGCGGGCTGATCATCGGCGGCCTGCGCAATGCACTCGACGAAGCCGGTCACCGCAGCGCCGCGCGGACTCAGTTCGCGCAGCCGGTGGCGTGGACGTCCGATCTCACCCATCCAAGTCATCCCCGCGGAAGCGGGGATCCCGCTTCTACATTCTTCCCACCGCAGCGAGGCAGCGGGACCCCCGCCTTCGCGGGGGTGACTGAACAAAAGTTGGCCTTCAGTTCGTATCAACCCCAAGCCCGCGCCGAAGCCGCCACAGCGCCGGTACCGACCTACCCGCTCGGCGTCGCGCGCGGGCAAGTCGCGGCGACCTATATCGTCGCCGAGGCGGAGGACGGCCTGGTGATCGTCGACCAGCATGCCGCGCACGAAAGGCTGGTGCTGGAACGGATGAAGGCGGGGCAGGGCGATGGCGTCGCCACCCAAGCCCTGCTGATCGCCGAAGTGGTCGAATTGGACGAGGTGGATTGCGACCGGCTCGAAGGCGCGGCGGACGAGCTTGCCGGCCTCGGGCTCGAAATCGAGCGCTTCGGGCCGACCGCAATGCTGGTTCGCGCAACGCCCGCGCCGCTCGGCAACACCGAGGTCGCGCCATTGCTCGCCGATCTCGCCGCCGAATTGACGGAGCTGGGCACCGCTTTGGCCCTGAAGGATCGCCTCGATCATGTTGCCGCGACCATCGCCTGCCATGGATCGGTTCGCGCTGGGCGAATCCTGTCGGTCGCCGAAATGAATGCGCTGTTGCGTGAAATGGAGGTCACGCCACGCTCGGGCCAGTGCAATCATGGCCGCCCGACCTGGGTCAAGCTCGCCCACGCCGATATCGAGAAATTATTCGGGCGGCGTTAATCCCTGAGGCGCGACAAAGCGGCTGTGTTCTGCTAAAGGCGAGCTTCGAAGCTGGGGAGGCAGTTATGAGCCAGCACGATCGTTTCTATTTCGCCCGCAGGGCGGCCGAAGAGGCCGAGCGCGCGATCGCCGCATCCGACCCGGAGGCCGCGGCGGCGCACCGCAAATTGCAGCGCGCTTATGTCGAAAAGGCGCTGGTCGGCGACCGCGAGGTCGAAGCCGCCGAGGTCATCGGCTAGGCCTTAGGAGCGCCGAGCGCCGCAATCGCCGCGCCCGCCTGCTCGACCTTCAGATTCTTGGCCTTCTGCCGCGCGGCCCGCAGCCGCGGATAATCTTCGCGATATTCCTGGGCGAGTTGCCAGGCGAAGTCGCCGCGGCGGATGGAGTCCAGGATTTCGGTCATCCGCTTCCGCACCGAATCGTCGACGACCCGCGGCCCGCCGAGGGTTGCACCGAGTTCCGCTGTATTGGAAATCGCTTCGCGCATTCCGGCGATGCCGCGCGCTTCAATGAGCTCGGCGATCAGCTTCAGCTCACCGACGCATTCCATATAGGCGACCTCGGGCGAAATCCCGCCGGCGACCAAAGTGTCGAATCCGGCGATGAGGATTTCGGGGACCGCGCCCCAAACCACCGCCGCTTCGTTGAACAGATCGGCCTCGCATTCCTCGGCGAAGGAGGAGGCAATGAGGCCGGCGCGGGCGCAGCCGATCGCCGCGCCATAGGCCAGCGCCAATTCGCGCGCGGAGCCACTGGCGTCCTGGGCGACGGCCCACAGCGCGACCATTCCGCGGCCTTCTTGATATAAGGAGCGCAGCGCGGTGCCGGGCCCCTTGGGCGCGACCATGATCACGTCGAGGTCGGCGCGCGGTTCGATCAGCCCGAACCGGATCGCCAGCCCGTGGCTGAATCCCAGCGCCGCTCCTTGGCGGATATGCGGCTCCAGCTCAGCGTAAATTTCGTCCAGTGTTTCATCGGGCGCGAGAAGCACGGTGAGGTCGGCATCCGCAGCCGCTTCGGCCGGCGGCAAATGTGCGATCCCGGCGCTCTCGACTTCGGCGGCGCTGCCGGAGCCGGGCCGGAGCCCAACGACCACATCGACTCCGCTGTCCTTCAGATTGAGGGCCTGCGCGCGGCCCTGATTGCCGAAGCCGATGATCGCGACGCGCTTGCCGGCGAGCGGGGCAGGGTCGATGTCGGCGTCGCGCAGCAAATCCATGGCGTCTCGCTACTCCGCGCCGTCGAACAGGGCCAGCGCCGCGTCGAGAGCGGCCTCCTCAAGCGGCTCGTGGAAGCGCGGCCAATCGAGCGGCGGTTGGTGCGCGAACCAAGTACATTGCCGCTTGGCGTATTGCCGGGTCGCCAACTGGCCCGCGACAAGAGCCTGGTCGCGGGTCATCTCGCCGCGCAGCACCGCCGCAATCTCGCGCACGCCGATCGCCCGCATCACCGGTAGGTCGGGATCGAGTCCGCGCGCCAACAACGCCTCAACCTCGGCCACCGCGCCCTCAAGCATCGCCGCGAACCGCTCATCGCAGCGCCGGTTGAGCCAGTCGCGCGGCGGCAACAGAATCAACGGGCTGAGCATGACTGCCCTGCCGATCCCGCCCTCGCGCCGGTCCTGCCATTCGGCCAACGTCCGCCCGGTCGACAGCGCGACTTCCAGTGCCCGTGCCATTCGCGTTGTGTCGCCGGGGTTGAGCCGCGCCGCCGCATCGGGATCGGCCTTGAGCAATGCCGCGCGATTGTCGCCCACGTTTGCCTCGCGCACCTTGCGGCGGATGGCCGGATCGATCGGCGGCACCGGCGCGATCCCATCGAGCAGTGACCGAATGTAAAGGCCGGTCCCGCCGACCAGGATCGGCAGCCGGCCAGACGCGTGGATATCGGCGACTGCATCTCTGGCCAGCGCCGCATAGTCCGCCGCCGAACAGGGCTCGGCGCCGTCGCGTGTGCCAAAAAGTCGGTGCTCGGCCTCGGCCATTTCCACCGCGCTCGGCCGGGCGGTTAGCACGTCCAAATCGCGGTAGATTTGCGACGCGTCGGCGTTGACGATGACTCCGCCGCTGCGTTTGGCCAAGGCGAGCGCCAGCGCCGACTTGCCGCTGGCGGTCGGACCGGCGACAAGCGCGACCGGAGGCAAGGCATTGATCATCGTCACTCTGATAGCAGCCGATCGGCTGACGCGGGATGCCATATATCAGGCGAGCGACGTGCTCGGCGACGCCAACATCTCGGCCAACGAATGGCGCTGGGTCGACGAGGGCAGCGCGGCGGACATCGAGTGCCGTGCATCGCCGATCCAATTGTTCCAGATTCGCTCAGCGTTGGGCGCGATCGAGGGGGTCGACATCATCGTCCAACCCGCCGCCGAGCGCCCAAAGGCGTTGCTCGTGGCCGACATGGACTCGACCATGATCGGGCAGGAATGCCTCGATGAGCTCGCCGATTATGCCGGGATCAAGGCTGACGTCGCCGCGATCACCGAGCGGGCGATGCGCGGCGATCTCAATTTTGCCGCGTCGCTCAAGGAACGGGTCGCGTTGCTCAAGGGACTCGATGAAGCCGTTATCGCGCGCTGCCTGGACGAACGGGTGCGGCCTAATCCCGGCGCCGAGACCCTGGTCCGCACGATGCGCGGGCGCGGTGCGATCACTCTGTTGGTGTCCGGGGGGTTCACGGCTTTCGCTAAGCCGGTAGCCGAAATGCTCGGCTTCGAGCGGGTGGTGGCCAACCGCTTTGGCTCCAGCGGTGGCAAGCTCAACGGAAGCGTCGACGGTCCGATTGTCGACGCCCAAACTAAAAGGCAGGCACTTGAAGAAACGCGCGCGGAGCTCGGGATTTCCTCAGCAGCGGTGTTGGCGGTCGGCGACGGGGCCAATGATCGGCCAATGATCGAGGCGGCCGGGTTGGGCGTGGCTTATCACGCCAAGCCTGTTTTGGCCGCCCTAGCCGACGCACGGCTCGACCATAATGGGCTCGACGCGTTGCTGTGGGTGCAGGGCATATCGCGCTCGGAATGGGTGGTTTAGCGCCCGGCAACCGGGAAGCAGGCCTGGCCGCGCCCGCTGAGTTGGGCGCAGGCAGCCGCCGCGGCTGCGCGACTCTCGAACGGCCCGGCCTGGAGACGGGTGACCGCTCCCACCGGGATGAGATAGGATTGTTTGCCGGCCAGCGGAGCGTCGGACGACAGCTTGCGGAACAGTGCTTCCGCCGAAGCGCGTTGGCCGAACGCGCCCAGCTGGATCCGCCATCCGCCAGAACTCGGCGAGACGACCATGGGTTTGGGGGCAGCAACCACGACCTTTGTCTTAGGTAGGAATACGGATTTGGGCGGTGGGGCTTTCTTGGCCATTTTCGGTGTGGGCGTCTTTGCCGCCGCCATCGCCAAAGCGACGCCCTTCTGGCGGTCCTCGACGGGGATCAATTCATCCATCTGGGCAAGCGTTTCCTTGGCGGGCGCAAGGCCCTGCGCCGCGGCGCGGCTGACATAGGCATAGGCCTTGACCGGATCGCGCTCGACCCCGTCGCCGTTGAACAAAGCAGTGCCATACACCAGCAAAGCCCGCGGTTCGCCGCGTTCGGCCGCCGATTTGAGCCAGCGCATTGCTGCGATGCGGTTGCCGTTCTGGAACAGCAGCAAGCCAAGGCTGGTTTGGGCGTCGAGATGGCCGAGCCGTGCCGCGCGCTCTAATAATTCCTGAGCTCGGGGGAGATCGAGACTGACGCCGATCCCGAGCTTGTAGGCCTGGCCGAGGTTGAACAGTGCATCGGCGTCGTTCTTCCCCGCGAGAGGCTGCCAGATCGCGATGGCTGCGGCATGGTCGCCACGCTGCCACGCTTCGACTCCCGCCTTGACCGTAGGATCGGCGGCCATGGCAGGCGCAGCGAACACCAGCGCCGCGAGCAACATCGTAAACGGAGATATTTTTCGCATTAGGTGTGCAGCCTCCGCAACAATCCCCTTGGGTCATACCCTAGCGATGCTGAAGCCCCGGCAACAAGGTCGTAGCGATGTTAACCAGATTTTAGGGTGCGGGGTGTCACTTCATCTCCACGTACCGCGACACGGGCGAGGGGAAGAGAATGCGCGTTCTGGCTATGGCATCGCAGAAGGGCGGATCGGGCAAGACGACCCTTTCCGGTCACCTCGCGGTGCAAGCGCAGCTCGCGGGCGCAGGCCCGGTCTGCCTTATCGATATCGATCCGCAAGGTTCGCTCGCCGATTGGTGGAACGAGCGCGAGGCAGATATGCCCGCGTTCGCCCAGACCACGGTGGCGCGGCTTTCGGCCGACCTTGAAGTTCTTCGCCAGCAGGGTTTCCGACTGGCGGTGATCGACACCCCGCCGGCGATCACCATGGCGATACAGAGCGTCATCCAGGTCGCCGAGCTGATCGTCATTCCAACCCGTCCGAGCCCGCACGATCTGCGGGCCGTTGGCGCCACGGTCGATCTGTGCGACCGCGCTGGCAAGCCCTTGCTGTTCGTCGTCAACGGGGCGACGCCCAAGGCCAAGATCACCTATGAAGCCGCGGTTGCGCTGTCGCAGCACGGCACGGTGGCCCCGGTTACCCTCCATCACCGCACCGATTTCGCTGCGTCGATGATCGACGGGCGCACGGTCATGGAGATCGATCCCAACGGCCGCTCGGCGCGCGAAGTTGTCGAACTGTGGGATTATATTTCGGACCGTCTCGAAAAGAATTTCCGCCGGACGGTGTTCGCCGCTCCGGGTGCAGCACCCGCCGCTTCGCCGCGTCCAGCCGGGGGCTTCGGCCGCCGGATGGTCGGCCAGTAAGGGATCGCGACAATGAAAAGCGAACCCAAGGCTTTCGCATCGCTCTCTTCGGGTCTCCTGGCCCGCAAGGGCGCCGCGCGCCCGGCAATGAAGCCCCAGGGCTTCAGCCAGATCGGCGGCAACCTCGATGACCTCGGCTGGGACGACATGGGCTTCGAACCGCCCAAGCCGGCCCTCTCGCCGGTCCGCGACGACGAGCATGACGCCTTTGGCGACGAGCTTCCCGAGCAGCCCTTGCGCAACCCGGTCGCCGCGCTGACCCCGTCGCAGACCCCGGTGCCGTCGCCCGTTCACGACCAGCAGGCCGAAATCGCCGGCCGCCTGGCCGATGCCGACGCGTACACCGACGATGAAGACGAAGACGAAGAGCAGGATGAAACCGCCGAGCTCGTCGACTTCGACCAGGACGATCTGCCTCCGCAGGTTGCCGAGGTCGTCGCTCTGCCGCCGCGCGCCGTCCAGCCGCGCCGCGTTCCGGCGCCGCGTGCTGCGCCTGGAACCAAGGGCAAAGCGGCCTTCACGCTTCGGCTCGACCCGGCACGCCATTTGAAACTCCGCCTGGCGTGCGCCGTCACCGGCCGCTCGGCGCAGATGCTGGTGACCGACGCTCTTGATGAATTGCTTGGCGCAATGCCCGAACTCGACGGGATGGCCGAGCGCGCACCCAATGCTGGCTCAAGGGCCAACCGAAAGGGATGATCATGACCAAGCCGCTTCGCTTTGGAACTGCAGTATCTGCAATCGCGATGATCGGCGTCCTCGCAGGCTGCGCCAGCCCGGGTTCGAACCGCGCCAAGAGCGCCTCGATCTTCGGCGGCAAGGTCGACACTTCCAACATCGGTCTCGCCACCCGTGCCTCGGCGGCATTGGTCGCCGGCGACAACGCTACCGCAATTTCGCTCGCCGAGCGCGCGGTTGAAGCCAGCCCCAACGATGCCGGCTTCCGCGCCTTGCTCGGCAACATCTATTTCACCAGCGGGCGCTTCGCTTCGGCCGAATCGGCCTACCGCGATTCCCTGGCCTTGCTTTCGGGCCAGCCGGCGATCGTGCTGAAGCTCGCCTTGGTCGAAATCGCCCAGGGCAAGAATGACAAGGCGCTCGCCTTGCTCGACGCTGCCCGCGGCGCCCTCGACACTTCGGACCATGGCCTCGCGCTCGCCCTTGCCGGCCAGCCGAACCAGGCGATCGAGATGCTCGAGCCCGCCGCCCGCCAACCCGGCGCCGACAGCCGCGTCCGCCAGAATCTCGCGCTCGCTTATGCTTTTGCCGGCAATTGGGACGCGGCGCGCATGGTCGCGTCGCAGGACGTTCCCGCCGACCAGCTCGACGCCCGGATCCAGCAATGGATACTGCTCGCCAAGCCGGCCAAGGCGTCGGACCAGGTCGCCGCGTTGATCGGCGTGACCCCGGCGGTCGACCCCGGCCAGCCACTCCGGCTCGCCCTCAAGGGCACCGACGAGCGCATGGCCCAGCTGGTGCCGATGATCCAGCCCGTCGCTGAAGCTCCTCAAGCCGCGCCGCAAGTGGCGGTGGTCGAAGCGCCGCAGCCGGCACCGCGGCCGGTCGAAACAGCGGAAGCCGCCCCGCAGCCTGAGCCTGCGCCTGTTCCATATTACGTCCCGACCGCGGCGCCTGCGTCGACGTCGGTCGCCACCGTCCAGCTTGCGCTGCCCAAGCCGGTCGCCCGCGCACCTCGCGCCGCGCCGCCGGTCCGCAACGCCAGCGCGCCGATGGCCCGCCCGGCATTCCGCCGCGCCGCGCTGCCGCTGGCCAAGTCGATCAACACCGTCGTCCAGCTCGCCGCCTATGAC
>Ga0193709_1000558_pt1 | contig 12701 bp, 5 predicted proteins | sample H3c2metaG_FD_160571 | JGI IMG/M metagenome (GOLD analysis project Ga0193709, IMG submission 160571) | Soil microbial communities from a riparian zone of the East river system, Colorado, United States - H3c2 | ecosystem: Environmental > Terrestrial > Soil > Riparian zone | place: USA: East River... | reverse complement strand
GAGTGGAGTTGACGGTTATTCTGCGTCTGACGCAATACAGGTTCTTCTGTATTACGCCTTACGGGGTAGCTGGGGCAAGGCGGGCCGGAGTTAGGCGCTGGTGTCATACTTTCTCGGTGCAAAGCAAATCCATCAATCCAACTTCGCCGGAACTGGAAAACATCACCATGTCCGCCTGACCGTTACATACACAATTAAACTAGAAACCATCGGCTGCTTATTTATTCCAGTACGTTAGCGTCTGAAAATCGACTTCAGCGAGCTTGCGCTCTCCGAGTTCAGGGGTCTATACCCAAACCGTTCGCTTCGCCCAGTTATCAAAACGGTCGAGCTGATATTCATAATCAAACCCAAAGCCGCAAGATGTCCTTCATTTAAGCATTTTGAAAAATGGAGGTAGCGGCGGGACTCGAACCCGCTAAGACCGGTTTTGCAGACCAGCGCCTCGACCGCTTCGGCATCGCCACCAAACCCTCTAAAACCCTGTAACCTATTGAAACCACGTTGAATCCCCTGATTTCGGCAGGTTTTGCAGACCTTTGCCTTACCACTTGGCGACCGCGACTTCGTTTTACAGACCCAAGCAAAAACAAAAACACCGCCCGGTAACACTGGCGGTGGGTCAAAATTCCCTCGCAGCTGAATGTGAATTTTAGAGCTTCAGCATTCCCTCGCCAGACAGCACATAACGGCAGCACGGACAACATCCGCGCGTCGCCAGACTGATCTGGAAGTGAATGTTCATTGCCAAAATGATACTGCACGGACAACTATCAGCGCAAGCTTTTCCTGCACTTTGGAAAAGTTATCGTCCATGCAAGACTTCCAGAATTTCTTTTCCGTAACGTTCCAGCTTGGTTTCGCCAATGCCTGGAACAGCCCTCAACAGCGGCATCGAAGTCGGCTTCCGCAAACAAAGACGCTCCAGCGTCGAGTCGTGCAAAATCACGAACGCCGGCACTTTATCAGCTCTGGATCGCTCCAGTCTCCATTTTTTCAGCGCAGCCAGCAGCGTTCGATCGATTTCCCGCGACGCCGTAAGGGAGACGCCCTTATCCTGCTTGGTTTTTGACGCGACGCGCCCGCTGCGTTCCGCAATTTCAACTTTCCATTCGACGGGAGGAAGACAGACGTCGCATGCTTCGCAATTTTCCCATGCCACTTTCTCGCCAAAATGATTGCAGATAATTTTATGGCGGCATTCCTTCGATTCGGCGAACCCGCGAACCTCGTGATATCGGTCCCACGAACGTCGCTTCTCCGCGGCATCAGAAATCTGTTCAATGAAGTAGGCGAGCAGGCCAGCATCCTTCTTCTGCCAGAGGAGAAAACAATCGGAAGGCTTGCCGTCCCGGCCGGCTCGTCCCGCCTCCTGGTAATACTGTTCAATGGATTTCGGAAGCGAAAGATGTACCACCGTGCGGACTGCGCTTTTGTTGATGCCCAGGCCAAACGCCACGGTTCCGACCAGTACGCCCACTTCATCTGCCATCCAGCGTTCCTGGTTTTGCTTGCGTTCGGCGCTGTCCATGTCCGCGTGGTAGCCGATAGCGGTAATTTTGTTTTCGCGCAGCATCGCTACCGTTTCGCCCACTCTCTTGATCGTCGGCGAATAAACGATCGCCGCGCTGCCGGCATGCTTTCGCAGAATCGCAAGAAGCTTGCCGCTCTGCGTCTTCGAGTCGCACAAAGCGACGCGATAATTCAGGTTTTTGCGGTGAAAACTCGCAATGAACTTTCCCGGATCTTTCAATTTAAGCTGCGCGATGATGTCATGCCGAACCTGCCGGGTGGCGCTGGCGGTAAACGCGGCGATCGGTTTTTGCGGAAATTCTTTGCGTAGCACCTTCATTTGCCGGTAGTCCGGACGGAACTCGTGCCCCCATTCGGAAATGCAATGCGCCTCATCAATCGCAAAAAACGAAACCGGCACTTTCGCGAGCCATTCCAGTATTTCCGGTTTGGCCAGGCGTTCCGGCGAAAGATACAGCAAACGAAATTCTCCAGCTTCCGCGCGACGTTCCGTCTCGCGTTGCTCGTTCCAGGATTGGCCGCTGTTGAGTACCGCAGCGGAAATCCCCATCTGATCAAGCTGCGCGACTTGGTCCTGCATCAATGCGATCAGTGGCGAAACCACAATCGCGGTTTTTCCCGTTTGCAAAACCGCTGGCAACTGATAACACAACGATTTCCCGCCGCCCGTCGGCATCACCGCGCACACATCCCGCCCATCGAGAATATTGCGCACAATCTCTTCCTGCTTGGGACGAAACGCATCGTAGCCCCAGTAGCGTTTTAGTGCATCTTTCAGTGCGCCGGCAGAAATCATGGGTTGAGAGAGTCTGAGCGAATGAGCACAGCGCTGCAAGGGTGCAACAAAAAGATTTAACGGCAGAAAAGTGCTTATTGAAATCTCACATATTCGAAGTTAATAGGCTGGGTGTTGATGCCGCGTTCGGGAGGCGCGATCCAGCTGGCCATTTTGCCGCGTTCGAAGACGCCGTGCATCACGCTATGCACATACGCGCGATCATCCGGTGTCGGCAGCCATTCATCCAGATGCGAGTTGAACTCCTCCTTGGTGATCGGTTTGCCTTCCGGATTCGTCGCGACGTTTGCCCAGCTTCCCACCGTGCGGCGAAATCTGGTGCTCGGCAACGTCATCCTCTGCGGATAGCCGGCTTCTTCGAGATGGCGATTCCAACGCGCCAGGCCTTTTTCGCAATCGCGTACGTAAGCTTCGCGCACCACTTCATTTACCGCGTTACGCATGGGAATTCTTTCTTCGCGCACTCCTCCCCTGCCATCGGGCAATTCCAGCGTGAAGCTCGATTCCGCTTCGATGTGATCTTCGTACTTGATTTCGTCGGGGCGGCCCTTCAAGCCATTCGCAAAGTAGGATGCGGCGTTTGAAGAAGAATCTCCTCCAAATAAATCCAGCGATGAGCTGAACCAGAAGTTCAAATATCTTTGAATTGCAGGAAGATCGATCACGCCGGCCTTTCGCAGCGCGATTGGATCGTCGGTACCGAGGTCTTTCATCACTTCGATGGTGCGTTTGATTACGCGGCCGATTCCCGTGTCGCCCACGAACATATGATGCGCTTCTTCAGTGAGCATGAATTTGCAGGTGCGGGAAAGCGGATCGAAACTCGATTCGGCCAGCGACTTCAACTGAAACTTTCCGTCGCGGTCGGTGAAGTACGTAAACATGTAAAAACTAAGCCAATCGCTGATCGGTTCGTTAAACGTGCTCAGGATGCGGGGCTTGTCGGCGTCGCCCGAGTGGCGCTCCAGCAACTCTTCCGCTTCTTCGCGGCCGTCGCGTCCAAAATATGCGTGGAGAAGATAGACCATGGCCCAGAGATGGCGGCCTTCCTCCACATTCACTTGAAAAAGATTTCGCAGATCATAAAGAGATGGCGCAGTGTGCCCGAGCAAGCGTTGCTGTTCGACGGAAGCAGGTTCCGTGTCGCCCTGGGTGACGATTAGCCGCCGCAAGGTGGAGCGGTGCTCTCCCGGCACTTGCTGCCAGACCGGCTGGCCGAAGTGATCGCCGAAACCCGCGCGACGATCGTTTTCTTCTTGTGCGAGAAAAATCCCCCAGCGATAATCGGGCATCTTCACATAGTCAAAGGTCGCCCAGCCTTTGGTGTCCACGCTGATCGCGGTGCGCAGATACACGCTCGAGGCATTGAAATCGCTGGGGCCGAGGCCGTGCCACCAATTCAGAAATTCCGGCTGCCAGTGTTCCAGCGCACGTTGCAAGGTACGGTTCGCGCCGAGGCCCACGTTGTTCGGAATGCGGTCCTGATAATTCGAATCCATTACACACGCTCCCGATCGAATTTCGCTTTCGATCCTTTACCAAAAAGTTTCAACGCACCCTGCTCGCCGGTGGCGTTGGGCCGGATAAAAATCCAGTTTTGCCAGGCGGAAAGCCGGCCAAAAATTTTCGTGTCGGTAGTCTCAGCACCCGGAAAACGCAGGCTGGCTTCCATTCCGGTAAGCGCGTCGGGCGAAAGACTGGCACGTTCTTCGATGGCCAGGCGAATTTCGTCTTCCCAATCCAGATCGTCCGGCGCGACCGTTACCAGGCCGAGATCGATAGCATCCTCTGCGAGAAGTTCAGCACCCGCTTTTGCTTTCAGTTTCGCAAGCCTGGGGAGATCGCCGCGGAATCGTGTTTCAAGTCTGCTGCGCCCATTCACCATGGGAAAAATTCCGAAGTTTACGGCGCTGAGCGCAATCCTTGGCGAGACTGTTTTCCCGTCTTTCGCCGTGGATTCTTCGTCCGGCAGCGCCAGCATGTACGAACGATCCGCTGCCAGGGCAAGTTCCAGCAGCGTGCCTGCAAAACACGAGCCCTGATCGATGACTGCGAACATGCTGCGCGAAGACACATCAAGCCGCGCCAGAGTTCGGCGCAACAACGCCACGGTTTCCCGCACCAGCCAGTCTTCGCGGGAATTGGCCAGAAATACATCGGCTTGCAGCACCGCCGCGATTTCGCCCTCAGTCTTCAGAAGAAGCAATCCAAGTTCTGGTTCGTTCGCGCGCAACATTAAAATGGCGTCGTCCAGTTCGCGGCCCATGGCCAGCGGCCACCATGAATGCGCAGCGGTGTGAATCGCGCCAATCGTTTCTGGTTGTGGACTTTTCGGACCGCGAATCGTAATCGTTGCGGTCCGAGCATCACGATCGAACAATACGTCTACGTGCGAATAGTGATAGCCGGCATCGTCAATCTTTCGCGCCAGCGGTCGCAATTCAATTCCCTTCACCGCCGCAGGTCGCATGGAAGATGCCACCAGCTTGGCTGCGCGCTCCTGAACCGTTTTCGCGAAATTTGCTGGAGCTACGACTTCGTCCACCAAACCCCAGGCTCTTGCGCGTTCGCCTTTCACGCCATCTGGATTGGTGCAGAACATGTCGGCGAGATCGCGGCGCACTTTGCGCTTGTCCACCACGCGCGTAAGTCCGCCGGTTCCCGGCAGCACGCCAAGCAGCGGAGTTTCCGGCAAGCTCACGGCGCTCGAGCGATCGTCGATCAGGAGAATTTCGTCGCATGCGAGCGCCAGTTCGTAGCCTCCTCCCGCGGTGGTACCGTTCAGCGCGGCGAGAAATTTCAGGCCGTCGTTGCGGCTGGAATCTTCCATGCCGTTGCGGGTTTCATTGGTAAATTTACAGAAATTTACTTTCCAGGCGTGCGCAGAGCCGGCCAGCATATAAATGTTTGCACCTGCGCAAAACATTCTTTCTTTGGCACTGGTAATGATCACACAGGCAACTTCCGGATGTTCGAATCGAATTCGTTGCAGCGCGTTATGCAGTTCGATGTCCACGCCAAGGTCGTAGGAGTTCAGCTTTAGTTTGTAGCCGGGGCGCAAACCGCCGTCTTCGTCGACATCCATGGCCAGCGTGGCGATGCGGCCGTCGACTTTTAGATTCCAGTGACGGAATTCGCGGCTCTGCGCGTTGAAGAGAACCAGTTCTTTGGCTGCGGTACTTTCCATTGGCAAACCTCAGATTGCGAACGATACGATTCGCTGGCTACCGGGTACCTATAAATTATAGCCCCGCGGAGAATTTGAAATAGGAACTATAGTTCCTATTTACTGGCGAGCGGCTTTGGTGGTCGGTGATATTGCGGCGGGAGGTAGGAACTATAGCTCGTATTTTAGGGCGCGGGGCGGACGGCTAGGGCTAGAGCTTGCAGAGATTGCCTCTTGGCCCGTGGTTCGACTACTGTATCTGCTTGGCGATACATGGCCTGGCGATTGTGGTCACCTCCAAGCTATCGGACATGCTCGGCACACCAAAAAACGGCTGGCGCTTTCGCGCCAGCCCGGTGAAGCACTATGCGGCGGAAGACGCTCCGGTCGGGTTAGAAGGTGAAGCGAGCACCGAATTCGCCTACGAACGCGCGCGGCGTAAATGAGCTGGATGGGTTAATGAAGCCTTCGGGCGTCAGGAAAGTTCCTGCCGTATTCGTATTATGGAAATTGCTTCCGTAGTTGGTCTTGTTGGTCAAGTCGAATGCCTGGAACATGAGCTGGAGATTCCAACTCTCGCGTAGACGAATGTTCTTCGCCACGCGCATATCTAGGTCGAAGTAGGCATTGCCTCGAAGTGTGTCGTAGCCGACCTGATGACACTGTGCCGCTGCCAAACATTCGAGGGCCGCTGCGGCGTCTTTGCCCGCTGAGCCGTCGAAGGCAAGGTAGTCTCTCGGATCGCTGTTAGGGACGATTACCGGACGGGAATAACCGCTTCCGCGAGCCAACACGTCAAAACCCGACCTTAGATCAAAAGGGCGCGCCGAACCGTAGGAAAGGATCGGGGCCACCTGGAATCCCCAGGGCAATTGAACTACGCCGCTAAGGGAGATATGGTGCCGCTCGTCATTATCCGTCGGTCCAAAGTCGCGCGGATCCCAGATATTGAGAGGATCATGTGGGTAGTTGCGGAAACCAGAGGGCGAGTCGATGCCCCCCGACTCAATGCCCCATCCCATGGCGCGGGAAAGTGTGTAGTTGGCATTCAGGCTAAAATGCTTAGTCATGCGCTGCCGATAGCTGAGGTTCATTCCGTCATATCGTGAACGGTTTACAGATTGTTCATCCATGACGCGCCCAAGAACCGGCACACCTGCCGCAGCAAAGGCCGCCGAAAGGGGCCTGGCGGTCGTTACCGTTGGATTCCCATCCGCGTCCACACCAAATGATGTTGGAATTGTAGGGTTGATGTTCACTGTCTTGTTTTCGTGGAGACCAAGGGTGTGCACGTATTCGACTTCCACGACCGAATTTTGAGTCGCAGCCCATTGATATCCAAAGTTAAACTGCTGGGAGACAGGATTGCGATATTTCGGGTCCATCAAACGCCCTGTTGCCCCATCGACAAGTTCTGCTAGAGGTGGCGGAATCGTTGGATTGGGGTCCACACCATACCGCCAGTTGCCGAGCGCGATGCCGGTTCCGGGAACTTCATCGCCCGGCGTGGTTATAGAGAACAAGCCCTGGTAGATTGTAGGCCGCGCCTGCTGAATCATGAACAGCGGAATGTTCTGGAAAATATTGCCATAGTACAAGCCATAGCCGCCTCGCAGGACGTGCTTACCCTGCCCTGTAAGATCGTAGGCGAAGCCTACGCGAGGACTGAAGTCCTTATCGTCATCATGCGAGAGCTTGGCATACGGACTGCCAATTGCCAGCAGTTCGAGGTAAGTTCTGCTCTTGGCAATTGCGCTAGCGCCAACCAGGTTGAAGTCCTTATCCCAGCGAGCGCCTAAGTTAACCGTGAGCCTTTTGGTTACCTTCCAATCGTCCTGGAAGTAGAGCCCCAATTGCTTGGTGCCGCCGGGCATGTCGAAATAGGGATCACCCGCGCTGGCTGACATGCTGATCGCTGCTCCGGGAGTTGCGAAGCCCTGAGGATAAAAAGACGGACCGCAATGGTTCACGTTGTCGTCAGCGGTTGCAAGGATGCAGCTTGGGTCCGCGCCAAAGTCTACTTCAAGCGTAGAGTTTGATTCGAAGAATCCACCCAACTTTGGGTTATAGATGAAGTCGGCGCCCATACCAAAAGTATGGCGTCTCACTGTTTTGGTGAGGTCGTCGCGGAACTGCCACTTCTTCTGATAAGACTGCTGCGGAACGTTTCCATTTGTGCCGAAGGAGGATCCCCCAATAAACGTGACAAGCGGCACTTTCAGCGTGCTGTCGATGATGTTGTTCCAATACTGGTATCCCACGAGAAAGCTGTTCACCGTGCTGTTGGAGAGCACAGAATTCAGCGTGACGTTTGCAGCCTGCAAATGGTTCTTGGTGAAATTGCCTTCTGTAAGGTCAGCGGTCTGGCTGGACTGATCATTCAGGCTGTTATTTACCTGTGAGGTATAGCTAAGGTAGGCCGTTTCATGGTCGTTGAACTTATAATCGATGCGGCCATTGTAACGCGTTTCATAAAACGGCCTCGCTATGATTGCGGACGGTTCTGCCGCCAGACCTGCATTCTGTGCGAGCGTCAGCTCCGCAAGGGCCGTAGGATCCTCCGTAATGCTTGTGTTTTCTCTTTGCCGTTCTATCGCAAAAAAGCCGAACAACTTGTCCTTCACCAAGGGACCGCCGACAGAGCCGCCGAAAAATTGCCGGCTATAGGGACCTTTTTGGCCGGATTTCTGTTCGAATACGTTTTCCGCGTTGAACTGCTGTTCGCGAAAGAAACCAAACGCCGAGCCGTGGTATCTGTTGGTGCCGGCTTTGGTGATCATGTTGATGGCTGCGCCTTCTGAGCGGCCGTTAGCCGCCGAAAAGCGCTGCGTGCTGATCACGAATTCCTGCACCGCCTCTAGAGGAAGCTGCATCACAGGCCCGCCGACGGTGTTGTCTTTGTTGTCCACACCATTGATCGTCACGTTAACGTTGCGGCCGCTTTGCCCATTTACCGAAAGAATGGCATAGCGGTTCTTGGTTGGATCATACGAGTCCGTCGCTTTCACTCCGGGAGCCAGGTAGGCCAGGTTTGCGACGTCGCGGCCAAGCAAAGGCAGTTCTTGCACCTCGCTGGGCGTGATGTTTTGGCTGACACTGGTCTTGGCTACTTCAAGGAGTGGAGCTTGTTCGGTGACCTCAATCGTTTCCGAAACAGAGCCGGGATTCAAGGTCACGTTTGCGGTTGATGTCTGACCAACCAGTAATTCGACGGTCTCCACGACAGTGGAGAACCCTTCTTTTGAAACTTTCACGGTGTAGAAACCGGCAGAAAGCAGGTCAAAGCGGAACGTGCCTACGTCACTGGAGGTAGCGCTGCGCATCGTGCCGGTGGCCTTGCTGGTAATAGTTACTTCGGCTCCACTAATACTTGACTGCGACTTATCTAAAACTGTTCCTTCAATGGTGCCGCTGGCTGTCGCTTGGCCAAACGCTACTGAACCGCTGGCGAGCAGTGCCAAAACGGCGATTAATGCAAATAAAGTAGTCCTTCTCATTCCGCCTGCCTTTCGTGTACGAATTGACTTGCGCGAACGGCAAACAAAGTCGCAGAACGTACCCGGCTAAGAAACGGGGAACACACACCCGAAACCTAGATGGTCGGTTCCACAACGCGATTTCGTTTGACCTAAATTTGGAAAAGCACCGATCGAGAAATACCGAATGCGGCAACATCGATTCCCGTTAAACCGGAAACCAAAGTAGCTACTGCCCCCGTGAATCGACCTGGTACTTTCCTAGTGATTAGCAAGGGAGCAATCTCTTCGCCATCCTTGACAAAAGATTAAGACCTTATTTATGAGCTACTTAGACAGCGTGGAGACTTTCTTGTTACAAAAATATGCATGAAACGAGACAAACGGACCTGTGAATATCCTGTAATTCATAACCTCATTGAGCGCTCGATGCCTCCCCTCCGGGCATCTTGTCGTGTACCAGGATGCTTTTCGTCTTGAGGGAATCTGATGGAGTATCGCAGGGGGCATTCAGAGAAGAGGACCTGTAGATTTCACTGGGCGTCCCGGAAGAAAGAGAGATGTCGGAGCGGGGAGATCCAGAAGGAAGGGATTTGAGGATGGCGGTACCGGATTCATCGTCGGAGCCCGCGATGGAGCGGACTGATCCAGTTCGAGTGAGATTTGAAATTGCCGTGTTTGGAGAGAACACGGCGAGTTTTTTCCACGTAGTGCCAGGAGAAAAGCCCTCGCTCTGTTCGGGGATCGCCACTATCTGCGGCACGCCAGATCTGCGCACGGTGGACGCGGCACTGTTCGGCCACGGCGAGTCGAATGCCTCTAATCTCACAGTGAGCCGCTACCAGGCTGTGGGCGGTCCTCTTCGGCGGTAGGCAGTGCATAGAAGCGAACAACTTTGCGCGGCCGCTCTCAGTCACGAATCCGAGACGTGCAGCAGATCTCCCGTGATAAGTTCGACTGCGTTCGATACGCGACCGCCGGATTTACCACCAGCGTCCTTGATGGATACGGACTTCGCGATCAGTTGCTCGCTCGTCCGACGCCGTAGGCCTTTAATCCGATTCTCGTCCATCGGCCCGTATCTTTGCTCCACGCTTCCTGCAGACCCCACCCCGGTGACGCCCTTGCGCTTCGCTACCCTTCACCTCCATCAGGTTGGGACGGGGCTTTCACCCGCTAGCTGCCGAACATGCACGGCACACAACGCGAGGGGCTGGCGCTTTCGCGCCAGCCCGCGATTTGGTTGCCCTTCGGCTAGAAGGTGAGCCGGAGACCAAACTGCATGCGTCGGGGGTTGTTTCCCTGGGTGTTCACGACCCCAAACGACGACCCAGGTCCAACGGTCGGATCGACACCGAGGGCAGTTTCAGGTTGCCCCACTGCTGGATCCGCGAAGACGGGGTGGTTGAACACGTTGGTGACGACGTACTCGAATCGCAGACTGACTCGTTCTGCGACATGAATGTCCTTTACCAATCGCAAGTCCACGTTCCAATACATCAATCCGCGGAACACGCCAAGGCCACCCGTGTTGCTGTCGAGACCCAGAATGGCCGGACGAAGGGTGCTCAACAGGGCGTCGGGATTGGAAAAGATGTTGAACTGTCCCGCACCAGCAGGGTGGAGCGAAGCCGAGCCTCCGGAGGCCGCTTTGGTGAGAACACAGTTTTCGTTGGTGAAGAAGTTGGAGCTGTCAGCCGAGCCGAAGCCTTGGCCGGCCGATTCGTCGCCCTGATTTGTACCGCAGCCGAGCGGTACGCCGCTGCCAATGGCAAAAATCGGCGACAATGACCAACCGCCTGCGATGTGTCCGATGATGCCGTGCTGACCCTTGTACCAAGGATCCTCGATCAAGGCGACGGTGTTGAACACGAATTTGCGATCAAAGGACTGCAGTCCATAGCCATTGCGGAGGTCGAACGGATCGTTCACGGTGTATTCGCTGGTGGCCTGAACGAGCGCGCCTGTACCCAGGGCCTTGCTCCAGGTGAAGTTTTCCTGAAGGGTGATCCCGTGCCAGTTGGTCGCCTTTAGTGAAACGAACGCGCCGTTGTAGTTCCCGTGTCCGACGCTGGCATTGACACCAACGCCAGAACTCATCTGCCCGCCGCACCCGATTTCCGCGCCGGTCACGCAGTTGATCGGAGTGTTCAGCATAGAGCGCGGGAAATTGAACCCGCCGTTGTCGAGGTCGCTCCAGAGGCTCCAGACCGATTGACTGGTCAAGTTGCCCTGCTCGTTGAATACGACCGCCGCTGTGCAGCTGGCAAAGCCGGTGCAATAGCCAGTACCAGCTAACGCAGTTTCAAAGAAAGGCTGCGGTGCGAAGCCATTGGCATACGTCTTTTGCGCGGCGGCCGTGCCGGGGATTGCCGCTCCGCAAGCTGCAAACGAAGTGGCGCAGCCGAGAGCGGACTCGACGGCCGCATAAGCCGCGTCAAATCGCTGCCCGCCAAGGGTCATCATGTGAGGAACCGCGTTAATGTTGATGGGCTGGTACTCGTGAGTAATTCTGCGGCCAATGTAGCCCACTTCCAGCACAACCTTGCTGGACAACTGCCGCTGGATGGTGAAGTCGAACGAGTCCACAACGTTGGGACGGAAATGCGGGTCGAGTGCCTCTCCGGCGCCCGCCGCAACGCTGTTAACGCCGGGGATGGTCGGCTGCGGAAGCGTTTGCGATGCGACCGGAATCGGCGCATTGTTGCCATCGGTTCCAACGCGGAAAACATTGGCTACGGTGGGATTGCCGGCGATCAGGGCGGGATTCGGTGACCCGCATGTGGGAGCGCCTGTTCCACCCGATAACACTGGGATGGGCATGAAGTTCTGCCGACATTGAACCGCTTGAATCAGACCGGTGCCCAGCAACGGCACGAGGACAAGGTCCACGCCGTTCAGACGTCCATAGACTCGGCTGTAGCCGCCACGGATTACGCTCTTGCTAGCCCCGAACACCTTGCCCAGGAGTCCATCTGAGTAGTTGGGATTCCAAGCTGCGGCAATCCGGGGGCTGAAGGAACCGTAGAAGGGGTCATAAGGATACTTCTGACCCGCTCCGGTGTTGGCAACAAGAGCAAAGCCAATCTCAGGGTTGAAGACCTGGCCAGCCAGAGCAGCCGACTCGCGCTGCTTCAGGTAGGACAGGGTATCAAGTTGCTGGCCACTGGAATCAACGAGTTCGATCTGCTTGCCCTGAGCCTCAGTTGGAGGCATCTCAAGCGTCCACCCCAAGCCGTAGGTAAGTGTGAAAGACGGCTTCATATGCCAGGAGTCGCTAAAATAGACGTTGTAGTAAGGAATAGTGCTTTGATCAAACGCGTGGGTAAGCGGAGGATTCAGTTGCAAATCGGATCCGGACCGAGTGTAGGCAATTTGCGAGTCCGTGACGATGCCAAGGACAGCAGAGGAGTTACGAGCCCAAGCGGTCGAACTCACGCCCGCCGGAGCGGTTGCGGTGAAGTCCACCTTGCCGCCGCCGCCCGTCTCGCCAAGCTGGTAGGTAGGCTGAAAGTTGATGCCGCCGCCGTTGTCCGAGCGCTGGTGCCAGTCCCAGTTGCGCTGGTAGGCGCCACCGAAGGTAAAGAGGTGGTTTCCCTTCAATATCGAAACGTCATCACGAAAGAAGGAATCGTGACCATCCCAGAAACGGGTGCGGACGCTCTGAGTGTTCACGTTATAAGGGATCAGAGCCTTCGTGGCGGATTCGCCCAACGGTTCGAGGGCGCCA
>Ga0193709_1000556_pt1 | contig 12726 bp, 10 predicted proteins | sample H3c2metaG_FD_160571 | JGI IMG/M metagenome (GOLD analysis project Ga0193709, IMG submission 160571) | Soil microbial communities from a riparian zone of the East river system, Colorado, United States - H3c2 | ecosystem: Environmental > Terrestrial > Soil > Riparian zone | place: USA: East River... | reverse complement strand
GCGGCCTTTGAAGAAAACGCTCGGGATGTGGCCCGAATTGGTGGTGGGTGATGGACTCGCTGAATACGACCCTCGGCCTCCAGGTTCACTCCACACTTAAAAGACATGCAAGCGATTCACCTCACGAGAGCATTCACGTTTACAGAGAATTCATCCGAACTCTGCGTTTGTCTGCATTTCTCTGCGTCGCTGCGAGAAAATAGAATTTAGAATTTACATGGGCAAACCGACAGGATTTATTGAGTACCTCCGCGAATTGCCGCTGGACCGCCCGGCGATCGAACGCATTCGTGATTGGAATGAGTTCCATTTCCACATGGAGGAAAAGAAGCTTCGCGACCAGGCAGCGCGTTGTATGGATTGTGGCATTCCTTTCTGCCACACCGGTACGCTTATCAGTGGAATGGCCTCCGGTTGCCCGGTTCATAACCTCATACCCGAATGGAATGACCTGGTTTATCGCGGGCTCTGGAAGGAGGCTCTGGACCGGCTTCATAAGACGAACAATTTTCCGGATTTCACGGGTCGCGTCTGTCCTGCGCCATGCGAAGGCTCGTGCGTTCTCGGCATCAACAATCCGCCGGTCACGATCAAGAATCTCGAATGTGCCATCATTGACCATGGTTGGGAGCAAGGCTGGGTTGTTCCCGAACCGCCACAAGTTCGGACTGGTAAAAAGGTTGCGGTGGTCGGCTCGGGGCCGGCTGGGCTTTGCGCTGCTGCCCAATTAAACAGAGCCGGCCACACGGTTATTGTTTTCGAGCGCGCGGATCGAGTGGGCGGCTTGCTCATGTACGGTATTCCGAATATGAAGCTCGATAAGGAGCAGGTAGTGCTTCGCCGGGTAAAGCAAATGGAGGACGAAGGGATTCAGTTCGTAAGCAACACGGAAGTCGGCGTAAACTACCCGGCGGCGAAACTGCTCAAGGAATTTGACGCTGTGGTTCTTTGCACTGGCGCGACGAAAGGGCGCGACCTGCCGATTGAAGGCCGCAATCTCAAGGGCGTCCATTTCGCAATGGAATTTCTCACGCACAATACGCGCAGCCTTCTCGACCAGCATCGTAACGGGAATTTCATTTCCGCCGAAGGCAAAGACGTGATGGTCATCGGTGGTGGCGATACAGGCACAGATTGCGTCGGGACTTCGATGCGGCATGGCTGCAAAAGCCTGGTTCAAGTGGAAATTCTTCCGCGTCCGCCCATGGATCGCGCAAAGGACAATCCATGGCCCGAGTGGCCGAAAGTTTATCGCCTCGATTACGGCCAGGAAGAAGCATCCGCTAAATTTGGCGCCGACCCGCGCGTTTATTTGACGACCGCGAAGAAATTTGTTGGTGACGAACACGGTCACGTCAAAGAAGCGCATTTGGTCCAAATTCAATGGGAGAAAAATGAAAAGGGGCAGTTCGTCCCGAAAGAGGTTCCCGGCACCGAGCGGGTTCACCCTGTACAATTGGTTCTTCTGGCGATGGGTTTTCTCGGGCCAGAACAACCGTTGCTCGAAGCGCTTAACGTCGAGCGTGACACGCGCTCAAACGTGAAAGCTGATTTCGAAAATTACTCGACCAATATCAAAGGGGTTTTCGCTGCGGGTGATTGCCGCCGGGGTCAGAGCCTCGTTGTGTGGGCTTTTAACGAGGGCCGCGGCGCGGCGCGAGAGTGCGATCGGTATCTGATGGGTGAAACGAGCCTCCCTTAATTAGGCAACGCTGGTTCGAATTTTCTAAAAAAATTCTTGCCAGCAAGGGTAGGTGATCACCTAATATATCTCCCGTCAGGTGAACGGTCGTTTTTTTCAGCGGGATTCCCCATCCCCACCTCCTTGGCGGCCGCCACCTGACCCTTTTTTCGCCTCATGGAATTCAAGAGCGCGATACCGTAACCCAGGAAAAGAGTCCAGTCGCCCCAATCGGGCGGACTCACTCAAGCGGCGCAAAATGAAATAGCTGCGCTGCGTGCGGCGGTAAATCCAGGTACACGCCATTCTTTTTCATTTCGGTAGCGTCTTTCGCAAACTGTTGATCGCCAAGAAGTTCCTTCATCGACCAATTGCGAACAGACAGATTCCGAAGATTTACCGGCGCATAACACTGGCTCGGATGCGAGGCCAGGTTTACGGCCACGAGATTGAATGGCGGCTCGCCTCTCTGCCATTGAACCAAAGTGATGTTTTGCGCAGTCGGATTTCCGGGCCAGGCGTCGCGGGGCTGGAGTAACTCGCTTTGGCCAGCGCCAACTGCACTCTCTTGCAGAGTGGTCAATAGCTGTTCATACATTTTCTGGATTTCGAGAGCCGTCGGCTCGGGCGCGCGGCGAGTAAGTTGAACGGGAACCTTGAGACGCGCTCCGGTCAATTGGCCCTCGTGGAGAAAGCGCATCCCGGGCAGACTGAGAATCAGGAGAGCGGCAGCGCGATGCTCCGCGGAAGAAAGCAGCGAGGCGATGCGCATTTCATCATGGTTTTCGAGAAAATGCGCTCCGACTGAACGCGCGTTGGACGGCACTTCGAGCAGATGGCGTTGGACACCAGCGTTATTGCGGGCAATTAAACAATCATATAAAGCTTTGTCGTAGGTGTAGTCGAAACCGAGCGCCTGCAAGCGGGCCTCCAACCCCCAATAAGCTTCGGCAAGGAATAGAAAATCAGAAGAAGCATTTTTGACGGTGGAGACTGCGTCGGACCAGAATTCACTATTGGTGATTAGTGATTGGTGATTGGCGACGGCAAAACGCTCCCAGGTTTTGGCAAAGACGTCGTTTAACAGGAGCATGGCCATGTCGCAACGAACGCCGTCGCACCGTTGAGCGATTGATTGCAGAAGTTGGCTCATTGCAGCGCGAGTGTCGGCACGGCGATAGTCGAGTTGAACCGTATCGGTCCAAGGCGGGAAATACGGGTCTTTGCCATGAGCAAGCCAGCAAGGGCCAAAGTTGGTTTCTTCAAGGATCGTCTCGGGTGATTCACCCTGGCCCTGAACGAACAGTTCCGGCCGCTGCTTTAACCACGGATGATCCAGGCCAAGGTGATTCGGAACGAAATCCAGAATGAGCTTGAGGCCGCGAGCATTGAGTTGGTCGCGAAACCGTTGCAAAGCCGAATCGCCTCCGAGAGCGGAAGCAACTGTGTAACCGGCAATGGCATACGGTGATCCGACAATGTCCTCCTCGCGCAAATCTGGCAATGCTTGCGAATATTCCTGTTGAGAGTGGGCCTGAAGCGCGACTGTCCTGGCGCGCGGGCCGGTGGTCCAAACGCCCATGAGCCAGATATGGGTGAACCCAAGGCGCTGCCACTCGTGGAATTGGCCCTCGGGAATTTCGGCCAAAGTCATCGGCCGCTTATTTTCCTTCGACAACTCCGCCAGCCAGCAGCGTGTATTGATTTCATAAAGGAGCGGAAAGCTCATGGCCGCAACGCGTCATTACTATGTCCAATCGTTAGACCTGAAAAAACAACGTGCTCGCCGACTTCCGTGATTCATCACACCCTCAACTGTTCAACACTTTGAGGGCTTTGCTCGGATTGGCGACGCGCATAATCATCAGGCCCTTTTTGGCATCGGGAGGTGTCGCGCTGTAGCAATACTCGATGTTTACTCCGGCATCAGCGAGTTTGTGGGCCATGCGAGCCAGTTCACCCGGCTTGTTGCTGCCGTCGATCATCAACACGTCGTCTTCGACGACGAGTGTGCCGTGCTCTTCAAAGACATGCAGGGCGCGGCGATAATCATTTACGACGAGGCGGATGACGCTGTGGTCCACAGTATCACTGGTCGTAATCGCGTAAATATTGATTTTGGCTTCAGCAAGGGCGTCTGCCAGTCGAGCCAGCATGCCGGGCCGGTTATCCAGGAAAATGGCAAGTTGTTTAGTGATTTGCATATTTTAGCGGTAATCGAGACCAAGGGTCTGTGAGTGGCCAGCGAGCACTGCGCGGTTCGGTTCCACATTTGGACCATAAGCGATTGCTGAAGAGGACGCCAACTCGAAAAAGACGGATTCGCGTGACGTCCTGCCACCCTCGCCGAAGGATTCGGGCGTGACGATTCCCTTGGGCAACCATCCAACGTTTGTTCAATTGCAGTTGAAAGACTATTCGAGCAGTTTCATATTACGACGCACATGCGCATCCGAGTCTCTATTGTCGAAGACAGTCGCGGGACGCGCGAAAGTCTTACCGAAGTCCTCTCTCGTGCGCCGGGACTTACTTGCGTCGGCTCTCATGCGAATGGAGAACAGGCGTTGAAGACAATCCCGATGGAAAAGCCCGATGTCGTGTTAATGGACATCAATTTGCCCGGCATGAGCGGAATCGAGTGTGTCGCACAATTAAGAGAGCGCCTGCCGAAAACGCAGGTGCAGATGCTGACGACTTACGAGGAGAGCGATCTCATTTTCGATTCGCTGCGCAACGGGGCGAGCGGCTATCTTCTGAAAAACATGCCTCCGTCCGAGTTGGTCCAGGCTATCGAACAAGTCCATGCGGGCGGTGCGCCGATGTCCATGCAAATCGCGCGCAAAGTCGTCAATCATTTCCAACAAATTCGCCGGCCCTCTTCGGAGGTTGAAAAGCTCACGCGGCGGGAGCAGGAAATTCTTGCTTTGCTGGCTAAGGGGTATCTGTACAAGGAAATTGCGGATCTTTTGGGAATTACGCTGAGCACAGTTCGCGCTCATTTGCACACGGTTTACGAAAAACTGCATGTCCAATCACGCACGCAAGCAGTCGTAAAATTCCTGGGCCAGTAAATACGTCCGGCGAAACTCTGCTTTCGCATTACAATGAAAGCGCGTAAAGCCGGGTCATAGTTGCGATGTAAAGAACTCCGTTCGCTGCGGTTGCGGTTCCACTGATAGGCGCATCGAGTTGCGAATTGCTTATTACTCTCTTTTCTTTTTCTGCTTCGAAGACATAAAACGCCCCGCTTCTTGTTCCGAGGTAAACCTTGCCATCGGCTACGAGTGGAGAAGCCCAGACTTCGCCCTCCACATCGTGTGTCCAAATTGGTTTTCCATTCTGCGCATCCACACAATGAAACCTGCGCCCGCAATCGGCTATAAAGACCATGCCATTGTAAACTGCCGGCGTGGAAAGGACGTGCTTTTGCAGGGGATACGACCAGATGAGCCGGTCGTTCGCCCCGCCTCCTTCTTTCGTCGCGTCGATGCATTTCAACCACGCTTCGTTCTTTCCCCACCAAAGGTCGCCCCCGCCAGCCGAATAGATGCGACCGTCCTTGAACACTGGCATGCCATAAAAATTGCTCGGGCCCTCCCGTCGGTTGCCATTGAACTTATGAACATTTGTTTTTGGAGCGTCAGGATCAAAATCAAATTGCCAGACTTTTCGTAAAATCTGCGGGTCTGAAGCAATTCGATTGCGAATGGATGCATCGAACGCATAAAGAATGCCGTTTCCGGCCCCGAAGAAAACCAGGGGAGTGTCCTCGACATTGGCCAGCGATGGAGATGACCAGGTATTATGAAAAATATTTGGAGCAATGTGTTCGTCATCGCGTGCGATCAGCCGCCCAGTCCTTTTATCGAGAACGACCATGCTGGGCGCATCCGGTGTTCGAATCCGCTTATGCGTGTTATCAACTCCAGTCCCGGTATTCAGGTAAAGATAATCGCCGTGGATGAGAATCGAGCTATGGGCTGCATCGTGCGACCAGATTCCAGCCCCTGCGGTCAAATCGAACAGCCACAGAATATCCGCATCCAGCGGGCCGACGCCGGGCTTTGATAATCCATCTGTTACCGTTGATGAATTCGTGTTCGGCAATTTGGAGGAAGCTGTTTGCTGCGGAATGGAATGTGCCGCTTCATTTGTATAGGGTCCATCATTGCCATTGGCCATACCCAAGGCGTCCAGGCACATGACCTCGCCGCGATTGCTCACAATATAAACACGATCACCTTCAACCGTTGCCGGCGATGAAATGCCGGTCTCGGGCCAATCAAGGTAAGGGTCTTCCTCACGCTTCGGAACAACGAGTTGCCAAAGTAATTTGCCCGTTTTCTCGTCAAAGGCCATCAGGACACCGCGATCGCCTTGATGCCGGGAATCGCGCGGCGCGCCGTTATTGGTCCCGATGTAAACTCGACCGTGGGCAACAATTGGCGTCGAATGAGTCTGAGTGCCAAGTGGCGCTGACCATTTAACGTGCTCACCGGTTTTTATGTTGAAAGATTCAGGGAGGCCCTTCTCATGCGAAACCATGTTGCGCGTCCAAGCCTCACCCCATTGAGGCTGGTCTGCAGCTCGCTCCGACCGGATTGAAAGCAGAAGAAACAAAGCGGTTGCAGCGGGCCGGACATCGAGCATGAGTCGAGTTAACCATGCAACGCCGAGCCGATCACCAATTATTCCTATGACCGAAACGATTCAATACGGATAACCCCAGAAAAAAGCGTTGAACCAACACAAGGATTCTTGGCACGGGCCTCGGTTTCACGCTAAACTCGGCCATGAAAATCGTTCACGTCGCCGATATCCATCTTGGGCGCCGCCGCCTGGATGGCCGGTTTCGATTTCAGATTCAGGGCATATGAATTGAGCGGAAAAGCTGAATCGCTACTTGTCATGGAAAGCACTACGCCAATAAAGGTTGACTATCAGAAACCCCGAGGCGCTTTCCGCGTACTTCACACGGCAGACTGGCATCTGGGTAAGAACCTGGGTGAACATTCGCGCGGAGAGGAACATGCCCGGTTCCTGTCATTTCTACTGGAACGAATCCGCGAGCTCTCGGTGGATGCCTTGCTTGTCGCCGGAGATATTTTCGATTCGGCGAATCCGCCCCAAGGTGCTGTAAAGCAATACTACGACTTTCTTTCAACGCTCTATCGGCAAGGAGGCTGCTCGGTGGTTATTATCGCGGGAAATCACGACTCACCGGCGCAATTAGAAGCGCCCCGCCAGATTTTGCGGGCATTGGGTGCTCACGTGAACGGTGAGATGCCACAAGATCCTTCAGAAATCCTTGTGCCGCTGCCCGATGCGAACTCGCCTGTCCTGGTCGTCGCGGCGGTCCCGTTCCTGCGAGATCGTGATCTACGTACTGGTGAATCTGGCCAAACAGACCGGGACATTCGGCAGGCGCTCGTGGATGGGATCAAACGACGCTACGACGAGGTGGCGAATGCGGCTAAACGATGGGCGAAAGATGGAGTCCCTTTGGTTGCCATGGGCCATTTGACGGTCACCGGCACAATCGGCTCTGAAAGTGAGAGGGAAATACACGTAGGCGGGCTTGGTGCGATCGGTGCAGATTGCTTCGCAGAGAAGTTTGGGTACGTTGGGCTGGGTCATCTTCACCGGCCACAAGCCGCCAAAGGATTTGACATGGTGCGATATTCAGGTTCACCGATTCCATTGAGTTTCAGTGAGGCGATGGATAAGAAAGTTGTGCAATTGTTGGACTTTGTGAATGGGAAAGTTATCGAGCAAAAGTCGATTGAAATTCCGTTGAGCCGCCCACTTCATCAAATTGTCACCAGCAGACAGGCACTGGAATCCGATTTGATGAGTTTTCAACCGCGCCCTAGCGAACTCCCCGCTTGGGTACAAGTGGTGATTGAGGATTCGATAGCAGGCGAAAATCTCTATGATCGTGTGCAGGAACTGACGCGTGGCAAGAGTTACAACGTCATCCTCGTTTTGCAACCACGTGCAACTGGCAAATCGGGCTTCACTGTTGATGGCGTGATCGACGTGGCGGGAATGGCAAATCTTCTTGATCAACCCGCTAATGTTTTTGAGCGTCGTCTCGAGCTTGAGTCTGGCCTGACGAACAAAGAGCAGGAAGCCCTCAAGACCGCGTTCAAACAGTTGCTCAATCTACATGCAGAGCAGGAACGGATGGCGGGAGCAGGCGGCCAATAGACAGGCTTTGAGACACGGGCGATGAAGATATTGCGGGTCAAACTAGAGAATCTTAACTCGCTTCGTGGCCGACACGAGGTTGATCTTGAAGACCACCGAATCGCCGGCGCTGGGTTGTTTGCCATCACCGGGCCGACGGGAGCTGGAAAATCCACGCTGCTTGATGCAGTGACGCTGGCGCTTTACGGCAGAGCGGCGCGTTATGGAGCGGCGCCCAATCCCGAGGACATGATGAGCCGCCATTGCGGCGACTGCATGGCCGAGGTCTCATTTCGGGTTCCGAAGGGAACCTTCCGCGCGGAATGGCGCCTTCATGTCGCCCGCGGAAAAGCCGGCGGCAAAATCCAACCTGCGAAGCGCTTTGTATACGATTCGTCAGGTCAAGCGCTCGCGCAAAATGTCCGCGAAACTGAAGCCAAGATTGAGGAACTAATCGGGCTCGATTACCAAAGGTTCCTTCGGTCGGCGATGCTTGCTCAAGGTGATTTCGCTCAATTCCTTAAGTCCGGTTCTAACGAACGCGCTGAGGTGCTTGAACGTCTCACGGGGACTGAAATTTACTCGGTGCTAGGCAGATTGGCGTACACCGAAACTGTCCGTCGAGAGAACGAATTAGAAGTAAAAGAAGCCTCCATTCGACATATCCAACTCTTACCAGAAGAGCGCAGACAGAGACTCAGCACGGACATCCCGCTAGCGGAAGAGAAACTAAAGCAAGTGACCGGAGTTTTGGAGAAGGTAACCCAATCGTTAGGAAAGGCAGCCAACCTTACTGATGCATTGCAAAATGAAAGGATTGCACTTCACAAAAAGAACGTTCTTCAAGAGGAATTCACGGTTGCCGAAGAAAAACTGCGACTCTTATCAAAACATCAACAGACTATCTCGTTTCACAGCGAAATCGGCAAGTTGGACGCAGCCAATCACGAACTGTTAAGGATCCAAACACTACTACCTCAGGCCAAACTCGAACATCTGAGAGCAACATTAAAGACGCGTCGTTCTCACGAAGCCTACTACCGGTTGCTTGACCAACAGATTAAGGGTAAGGCGGATGAAATAAGAACGCACGACCAGGAGATTAAGACGGCGGCTGAGCGAAAACGAAGCGCCGACCAGTGGCTACAGGAACACCTTGCGGATAAAGATATTCCGGACCGGCTTGCTGATTTTGTGGCAGATCTTACAACTCTGAAAAGCCTCAGGAATACCTCAAATCGGGAATGGACGAAAATTCAAAACCTGATGGAGAAGCTGAACCTGATAGAGGCAGGCGAAATTTCCCGAGCAGCCGATCTCGACATGCCGAAGGTGAACGAAATTCTTCAGAATTTCGAGAATGCGCTAGGGGACTGGCAGACAAAGTTGGCAAAGGACCATAAGAAAGCTACAAACGACCTAGATATTCGAGAGGATCATTTAAATAAAGCGCGACTGATTGCCAGTTTCGAACAAAATCGGTCCGGCTTAAAAAAGGGAGAGCCTTGTCCACTCTGCGGCGCCAAAACGCACCCTTATACCGATGGGGCCGAACCGTCATTTCCATTTCAGGAGCTGGAGCGGTTGGTGAGAGAGGCGAAAGACACATGCCGGGATCGCCAACGACAATTGGACAGCCTTGGGCAATCGCAAGGCGATTTTCAGACGCACCGCCAGAGTTTACAAAGTGCCGTGGCCGACACCTCGAATCTAGTTGATCACCTGCAAATAGAACTGAAAAACTTTAACTTGGACTTGCTGAATATTGGTAAAGAGGACGAAACGAGATCCACTCTGGAGCGACGCAGCCAAGATTATAAGACGCACATTACAGAAGCAGAAACAGCTGAGCGCGTACAAGGCATCGCCGACGCCGCGCGCACGAGTCTTGAAAAGGAGTTGATCGCATTACAGGAGAAGAAGGTCTCCTTGACGAACGAGTCTCTTCCCGAATTGCCGAGCGAAGAAACGACGAGCCGCGAAATAGACGTTTCGCCGCCCGACTTTCCATCAGTTGCCGCGGCAGAGAAGGAATGGAATTCTGTCAAAAGCGACCTGACCTCAAGTGGCGTAACGGTAAGAGAGCGTAATAATGAAAAACGGCGAGTGGAAGCCAGACTATCTGAATTGCAAATGGAAATATCTGGCAGATTGGCCGGCTCAATTTTCACCAACATCGACCAGCTAAGATCAGCACGGCTCGACAATGCGGAAGCAAACGGGATCGAAAAAATCAAAGCCGATTTAGATAGCCGACAACACACGATCGAAGCCGATCTGCGCGCTGCCCGCGCTTCCATCCAAAAATGGCGCGAGGACCAGGCACCGGAGGAAAACGCGGTCCCAGCTTTGAAAATGGAGCAGGTAAAGTTTCAAAATGAATATGACCAGCTTATTCGGGTTGTGAATACCTGGACAAACGAGATTAATCGTGACAATGAGAATATTCGCATACTCACGGAAGGAAAACAAAGCGCGGAAGCTGATCGCCAATCGCTCGTGCTCTGGCAGAAACTTCGCGGCCTCATTGGCTCTCACGACGGACGGACATTCAGGCGCTACGCGCAGGGGCTTTCACTCGGCGTGTTGGTACATTATGCCAATAGCCATTTGTCTCGCCTCAGTGATCGATACAGGATGCGGAGGCGAATGGTAGATGAACTTGAATTGGAAATAGAGGACCTGCATCAAGCAGGGGCTGTCCGCCCCATGAGCAGTCTCTCAGGAGGCGAGAGTTTTCTTGCCAGTCTCGCGCTCGCTTTGGGCCTTTCGGACATTGCAGGCAAAAATGTCCGCATCGAATCTCTATTCATTGACGAGGGCTTCGGCTCATTGGATTCGGATACACTTGACCTAGCGATTTCTGCACTGGAAACGCTGCGACAGGACAACAAAACAATCGGTATTATTTCTCACGTTGAGCTACTGAAGGAACGGATTACTGCACAGATTGTTGTCGAAAAGCAGTCCGGCGGAACCAGCAGCATCCGTATTACGGGATAGACCAGAGCAACTCGCCATGATTCAGCAGTTTAGCGGCCTGCGCTTCGCGGTCTTTGACGAACCCACTTATGCGGTTGACTCTGACAGCCGCCAAAAACTCGCCGACGCCATTCTTGAAGCGCAAAAAGCCGCCGACTTGGAACAACTCATCGTGGTTTCTCACGATGACGCGTTCGAAGGGAAAATTGAACACGTGGTGATGCTGCGAAAGACCGCGGCCGGGACGGAAGAAGTTCAACGAGCATGAACTCCATCCGAAGCAGGTTGTCGCAGTGAGTAATCCGCAAGCATTCAAAAATCGGCTGTCAGCCATGCTGATCGCAAATCCAATCAAAAAGGACCGAAGTCTCGATGGCCTGCAATTCCCGCAAGGTTTTTCTCTCCTCGTCCGAAGCTGAATTTCGTGCTGCACGTTCACAGGCGCTGATAAACGCGAAAGCATCCCACTCTCCACCAGGAGTCAACTTGCGCGCCAACTCAGCCTCGCCTTTCGTTTCGAGAGCTTTTCCGGCGCGATTTGCGATTTCTCCAAAAGCCGCATGTTTTCCCACGCGCCGAAACCAATACGCCGCATTTCCGTAATCCGGCTCGCGCCGATGCATAATCCCGTGGACGAAAGCGCCCGTCGCATTGTCAATTTCCTGCGCGAGCTCGTGGGCTGCATCGAGATGGTCATGCCACAACAACACGAGCGCGCTGATGAGCTCACGTTGCTCGAACGGCGTCCTGGCATCAACCAGGCACTTGTCGAGGTGCTTTTTTAATTCAGCCTCCGGCTTAATACCTGGGCGCGGGCCTGGTCCAAGGTCCGGAAGTTGTAAAGTCTCGAAAAGTTTTTGGATCTCCTGTTTTGCTTCGCCGTTCAACATCGGCGTGAACTTAGCAGCAACTTGATTATTCCGCCACAGGGTCGCACTGCGCCCTACCTTCCCAAGGATTTGGATCTCTCTACTGAGAAACCTGCTCGACTTCAACCTTTTGGCCCGAACCGATTATACTGCCTTTCCATTCGGCCTGATGGAAACCAACACTGCCCGAACCCGCAACCGTCGCCGTGAACGAGATTGGATACGGGTTTGGATCAATCAAGGTTCGACCATCAAGCAGGCTGCTTAATCTGCGAGTCGCGAGGCCGTGAAGTGCAAAAGCGCCCTGGCTTGTGCCAAGATTGACGTTGCAGTTGGCGTATTCTGTGGTGCTGGTTTTGCCGCCCGAAGTTGATTGGGTTGCGGTCACACTGTCGGGGAAAGATACGGTGATGAAATTGTTAACGACGGTGTCATTAGTGCCCATAAGAGCACCCCCCGGGTTTCGCAGAATTACGTCCTGACTGACATCATTTGGATCGGACCACGAAAATCGCCAATAAAGTTTCACATTGTCCAGGTGGTTCGTTATGCGGGCCTGGCTGGCGACCGCCTTGATAATACCGGCAGTCGCTATCTTGCTTATTTTCGCGGCAGGGGTGTAGGCGTTCGTTGAAAAAAAGAAATAAACCTGTTCGTAAGCCGTCAGGTTGAAGGTCAAATTCATCAGCACATTCGTGCGGTAGGTGTTCGTTTGAGCATTGGCCCTGGCAACAGGGAGACTGGCGAGCAACAGCCCAACAGCAGCCACTTTAGCAATCTTCATCATCGGTCTTGATTTGTTTCGTTTCTCTAAGATACCAGCCTGTAGTGTGCGCAGAAAATCCTCTAAAGTCAATTGCGTTGAAGCGAAAGGGATGTGATTGGGAGCATCTCAATTTTTAGAGAGCCTTTATTTGGGGAATTTGGTAGTGGTGAAGGGTGAGCACAAGCTGCTGTGAAACGGTTCCTCATCCACATAGCAGTTTCGAGGGTCTTGCCAAGGCA
>Ga0193709_1000555_pt1 | contig 12734 bp, 9 predicted proteins | sample H3c2metaG_FD_160571 | JGI IMG/M metagenome (GOLD analysis project Ga0193709, IMG submission 160571) | Soil microbial communities from a riparian zone of the East river system, Colorado, United States - H3c2 | ecosystem: Environmental > Terrestrial > Soil > Riparian zone | place: USA: East River... | reverse complement strand
GAAGGGGCGTCTGCGGTGTTGCGCGGCTTGCCCGTGGAATCAACCACGGCCTGCGCCGCGCGCCTTGCATCCGCTCCCTTGCAGAGCCAACGCGGCTCACGCGGAATACTCAGACAGGCTCCTAGCTGCTTCCGCCCACCGAGGGTGAGTCGCTGGCCGGGAACGATTCCTCCAGCGCCTCATCGAGTAGTTCATCGATATGGCGTTTATCGCGCGCTTGCGCGTGCTTGCGCATGTATGCAGCCGCATACGAACAGGCCGGATTAATGGACCATCCGCGTTCCCCGGCCAGCTTCACCGCTTCCCGCATCAACTCCGCCGCGATGCCGCGTCCCCCAATGGCTTGGGGAACGCGCGTATGGGTAATGGTCATTACGCCGTCAGCTGCGGCGTAGTCTAATTCTGCGCGATGTCCGTCAACCTCGGTGGTGAACTGAGTCGCTTTCTGGTCATGGCTAATGGTGCTCATGGTCCTGTGGATGCTCCGCTTGTTTCGGGCGCTCCGCGGGCTGCGGAGCCGCGCGAGCCTGCGGCTGCGCTCTGGGCTGCGGCGCCGCGGGTCGCGCTGGTTGAGTTTGCTCCGGTTGACGGCGCTGCTCAACTGGTGCGGCTGCCCGGGCCGGCGGAGCTTGACGAACCTGTGCCGGCGGAGGTTGACGAACCGGCGCAGCTTCCCGGGCCGGCGGAGGTTGACGAACCGGCGCGGCTTCCCGGGTTTGCGCGGGTTGACGAGGCTGAACCGCTCGCTCTGGCGGCGGATTCGCGCGCGCCGGGGGATTTACATGCTCGGGCGGATTCAGCTGTTGCGGCGCCGCCGGTTGTCGCGGGGGAGTATCGCGATTTGGCGTAGCGGGGCGCGAGTCTCGACCCGGCGTAGCGGCGCCCCGGTCCGGCGCAACCTGTCGACCCTCCCGATTAGGCGTAGCCTCTCTATTCGGCGTCACTTCTTGCGTCGGACGCTGCGTGTTCTGGCGAGACTGCGGATTCTCGCGGCCCGTGCTCACGGGCCCTGCATTGTGCGCAGGTACGGGATTCGAGAAGTTTCCCGCCCGCGGAGTCGCGGCAATCGGCGGGCGGCCATGATTGGCGGCCGCACGCAATTCCGGATTCCTGCGTGCAGTCTGTTCTTGCTGCCGCTGCGCGGAAGTGTACTCGATGTGGCGATCGCGAGCCGCGGCCAATTCCCGCGACGTGGGCTGGGCGCGAACGCCGTTGCCGCCGTTGAAACTCACGCGGTTGACGGTGACATTGTTGATGACAGTCTTATTATAGACGTTGGTGACATGCACCGAGCCCACGTTGACGACGGCGCGATTGTAGAACAGGCGGCCTCCTTGCCAGTAGCCGCCTTCGTAACCTCGGCCGCCGTAGCCGTAGCCGTAATTGACTCCACCATAGAATCCGACGGTCGGGCCCCAGTAGCCGGCGCGCCAAAGATACACACCGTCCGCGAAGCCCCAGTAGCCGGGAGTCCACAGATAATTCGGTTGCGGCGCCTCGACCCATGCGCCCGGCACCCAGTAGTAATCTTGGATCTCGTCGTCCCAAGCCCAATAGCCAGGAGTCCACAGATACCCATCGCCGGGAATCGGCGGTTGGTCATAGACCGGTAGTTCCGGCGGGGCAATATTCACGGAAACACTGATTCCCTGCGCCATGACGAGCACGGGCGAGAGGGCCAGGATGAGCGCCGGTACGATGGAGCGAATCCAGGTCTTGGAAAGCATGATTTTCTCCGAGCGAATAGGAAATCGCGTTGCCGCGGAAGTAATTGTAAGCGTCACTATATCGAAGACGGCCGGATGTCTTAATCAGCGCGTTGCGGGCGCGCCTGTAGGATATGGCTTATAGCGTGCCATCCGGGTATGCCTACTCCTTATTTATTATATGGTTAGACTTATGACACGCGCCGCCCCTGCAATCACCCAAAACGCGGATGTTCGATTCCTTGGAAAGCTGCTGGGCGATGTGATCCGCAGCTACGGCGGCGATGCGCTGCTTGATCGAATCGAAGCCATTCGGGCGGCGTCCGTCGATCGTTACCGCGGCATCGCCAATCCGCGGGGGCTCGCCGCCGGCTGGGAGAGCCTGTCGCTCGATGAGACCGTGGCTTTCGTGCGCAGCTTCATGCTGTTCTCGATGCTGGCGAATCTTGCCGAGGATCGGCAGGGTGCAGCGGCCGAAAAGGACAGCACGTTGGCGTCGGCCCTGGATTTTTTGGAGGCACAGGGCGTCGAGCGGGCCGATGCCGCCGGCTTGCTCGACCGTGCGCTCATTACGCCGGTGCTGACCGCCCATCCCACCGAGGTGATGCGCAAGAGCATGCTGGATCATCGCAACCGCATTGCGGCGCTGATGGCGCAGCGGGACCTGGGTTCTCGAGAGACCACTGCCGGGGAAGTGATCGAAGAGGCGATCGCCGCGCAAATTGGCCTGCTGTGGCAGACGCGTGCGCTCAGGCACGAACGGCTGTACGTTGCCGACGAGGTCGACACGGCGCTGACTTATCTGAGAGATATTTTTCTGCCCGTCATGCCGGCGCTGTACGCCCGCTGGGAGCGCCTGCTCGGGAAGCGCCCGACGAGTTTTCTGCGGCTCGGCAGTTGGATCGGCGGCGACCGCGACGGAAATCCGCATGTCACTGCGGATTCCCTGCGCTTGGCATTGGGCCGCGCCAGTCAGGCACTCCTGGCCGACTATCTGGAACAGCTCAATGCGCTGGGTGCGGAGCTGTCGCTGTCGAGCGAACTCGCATCGGTCTCAGAGCCTCTCGCCAAATTGGCGCAGCGGGGCGGGGATGTGAATCCTGCTCGTGCCGATGAGCCCTATCGGCGCGCAATCACGGGCATGTATGCGCGGCTGGCCGCTACCTATCAAAGCCTGACCGGCCGAACGCCGCCGAGGCCTGCCACCGTCGAGGCGCCGCCCTATCCCGATGCGGCGAGCCTGCGCGCGGATCTGGAAGTGCTGGAGGATTCGTTGAAGTCGAAGAGCCAGCTGCGCCTAAGTGGCGGCGGTTCACTGGCGCGCCTCAATCGCGCCGTCGAAACTTTCGGCTTTCATTTGGCGACGTTGGATCTTCGGCAAAACGCCGACGTGCATGGCCGCGTTGTTGCAGAACTGCTGAAGGTGGCGGGAGTCTCGGCGGATTACCAGGCGCTCACCGAACCTGCGCGCATCGCGCTGCTGCGTGGAGAGCTGGCCAGCGAGCGGTTGCTGGCGAGCCCGTATGCCGGCTATTCCCCGGAAACCCTGTCTGAGCTCAGCATCGTTCGCGCGGCCGCCGAGGCTCACCGGCGTTATGGCGCCGAATGCATCACCTTCTATGTGATATCCAAGTGCGAGAGCGTGTCCGACCTGCTCGAGGTCAACATCCTTCTCAAAGAAGCCGGACTTTACCGTGGGCACGGAAACCCGTCGGCCTCGATCATGGCGGTACCGTTGTTCGAAACCATCGCCGATTTGGAGCGATCCGCCGACGTGATGCAGGCGTGGTTGGCCCTGCCTGAAACCGCGGCAATCACCCGGGCTTTCGGCTTTCAAGAAGTCATGGTGGGTTATTCGGATTCGAACAAGGACGGCGGCTACCTCACCTCTGTGTGGAGCCTGCATCAAGCCACTCGCAAGCTGGCTGCGGTTTTCGAAAGCCATTCCACGTCCATGCAAGTATTCCACGGCCGCGGCGGTGCGGTCGGCCGCGGCGGCGGTTCATCGTTCGCCGCGATTCGCGCGCAACCCCACGGCACGGTGCGAGGGCGGATTCGCATTACCGAGCAGGGGGAGATTATCGCTGCGAAGTACGGCACCTGTGAAAGCGCCGCGACGAATCTCGAATCGATCGCGGCGGCAACCTTGCTGGCGTCGCTGGAAAATGCCGCGCTGTCGGGCGATAGCGCCCGCCGCTTCGCGTCCGCCATGGAAAATCTTTCCCATGAGGCGTTTCGCGCGTATCGCGCATTGGTGTACGAGACTGAAGGTTTCGCGACGTTCTTCCGGCAAATGACGCCGTTGTTGGAAATCTCCGAACTCAAAATCGGTTCCCGTCCCGCCTCTCGAAGCAACTCCCAGCGAATCGAGGATTTGCGGGCGATACCGTGGGTTTTCAGTTGGGCACAGGCCCGCGTGATGTTGCCCGGCTGGTATGGCGTGGGACAGGCGCTGCGTTCCGCCGACAGCGGATTGCTGCGGGAAATGCTGGACGCCTGGCCGTTTTTCCGCGCCACGGTCGATAATTTGGAAATGGTGCTGTCCAAGTCGGATATGGGAATCGCGGCGCGCTATCTCACGCTGGTCGAAGATCAAGCGCTGGGCGATGCGCTATTCGGCCGCATTCGCGACATGTGGTTGGCGACCCAGGATAGCCTGCTGCTGATCACCGGCCAGACACGATTGCTGGAAAAGCACCCCGTGCTCGATGCCTCGATTCGTTTGCGGCTCCCTTACATCGAGCCGTTGAACCTGCTGCAGGTGGAATTGCTCAAGCGCCACAGAGCCGGCGAAAGCGATCCTCGCGTCCGCGAAGGCATACAGCTTTCAATCAACGCCATCGCCACCGCGCTGCGCAACAGCGGCTGAAGTGATCGCCCAACAGAGGGAATCGGAGGTGGAGCGGGCGTATTCCCGGCTCGCTGCGGCGGCCGATGATGCCGACCGAATCATGGCGGCTGCGCTGCTCATACTGAAGATTTTCGATGATTTCTACGCCAGATTCTGCGAGTACGCTTATCGGGCCAAGCGCGCCTTCGAATCCAGCGACCCGCACTCCTCGATCAATATCAGCAAAGAGCGCTTGGGGCTCTACACCCGCTACATCGCGGAACACGGACCCAGGATCGGCCGCTGCTTCCCGGCCTTGTCGGTCGACTCGACCCTGTGGGACGACCTGGATCGCTTGTACGCGGCGATGATCGTCGATCGCTATGAGGCGGATATCGCTTTTAGCTTTGCCCACTCGGTGCGGCGCAACATCAACCGCGGGCTGTGGAAGCCGGTTGCCTATTCATTTCCACCGCCGAGCAAGCTGCGTTCTCTGTCGATGGCATCGGTGCATCGGCGGCTGCCGGTGCAAGGCTGCATTGACGATGACTTGCTGCGCACGGCGCTGCAGATACCGGATTTCTCCGTGCCTTTCAAAGATCTCCAGGGCGACGCGCAAAAGATTCGGCAACGGGTGGAGCGCTTGCTGTACGACAAGCCTGGAGCACTCATTCCCGTGGCCCTGGAGGTCGTCGAGGCCGGATTTTTCCGGGATCGTAGTGCGTTCCTGGTCGCGCGCTGGGTGTTCGCGGATGAGCAAGTCGTGCCGCTCGTCGTCGCGTTGCTCAACGGCGCGCAAGGCATATACGCCGATGCGGTGGTGCATCGAATCGCCGACATTCACGATTTGTTCAGTTCGACGTTGGCGAACCTGCATGTGACCACCGAGCTTTACTATCAGACCTGCGTTTTTCTTTTTAGCCTGATGCCGCGACGTCCGTTGGGCGAGCATTACTCGACCATCGGCTACAACCACGTGGGCAAGGTCGCCATTCTCAACGAAATCACCGCGCATCTGCGCAATGAGAATAGATTTCAGCGTTCGCCCGGGGTTCCCGGCACGGTGGCTCTTGGCTTCACCTTCGACACATGTTCATATCATCTGAAGGTCATTCGCGATCAGCCGACGCAGTCTTATAAGTGGGGCGCCTTCCCGGGCGTGACCGCGGTCACAGAGAAGTACCGGGTCGTGCATGAGATCAATCGGGCAGGCAGCATGCTGGACAATGTCATGTACTTCAATCTGAGGTTGGATCGGCACATGTTCGATCCTGTGCTGCTGGATGAAATCAGCCGTGAGGCCTCCGGCAGCGTGCAGGTGGTGGATGAGGGCGTGTTTCTGCGTTCATTGATCGTGCAGCTGAAAATAATCCCGTTGCCGGTGTACTTGGCGCACGCCAGTGAGAGCGAGACGCGCACCGTGATTGCGCGCCTGGGTCATTGCATTCGCAACAATGCCGCCACCAACATCTTCAACAAGGATTTGGATTCCAGGAATTACGGCGTCGGCCGCTATGGCCGCGTATTTCTATTCGACTATGACGCCGTCGAGAAATTGACGGACGTGAAGATTCGCACCAATTCGGATCGTGAGCCGGGCGAGGACAGCGCGCCCAGCTGGTTCTTCGAGGAGGGTGTGATCTTTCTTCCTGAAGAGCTCGAACACGGCATGCAGTTCAAGAACGACTTTGCGCGCCGCTGTTTTCGGCAGGAAAATGCCGATTTGCTCACCGTCGATTATTGGTTGGACGTACAGCAAAAGCTGCAGCGCGGCGAGGTGCCGGGCCTGCGAATGTATCCGGACAGTACCAAGCTCGATCTCGATGCCGCCCAGTAACGAATTCGGGCCTTGGAATCCGGGCATCCAGTCGCAAGTGCCCAAGGAGTTGCTGCACCTGGCCACGATCTTCCGCACCGACAATGTATTTACCAGCATGGCCTCGGCCGTTGAGCTGCGCGGCCTGACGGGCTTCGGATTGAGCGAGCTGGTGGTATTTCGCCCGGAAAGACTGGCACTGCACGAACTCTTGGTACGGATCACCGCGGATTTCGCCGTGCCGGACGGAACCCGGATTGAAGATTTGGGATTGAATTTTCGCGAAATGGCGCGGCTTCTGCTCTCGCAGTATCTGCTGCCGCAGATGCACGCCATCATCGGCGCTTACGATCGCGAGCGTCGGAACGCGAAGGGCATCATCGATGCCGCGGTGGCACGCTTGAGCCGCGGCTGGGGTCCGGAGCACATTGCCGAGTTCGAACGTCTTGCCGTTTCAGCCGGCGATTCGGCCGAGGCGGCCGCCTACAAGTCGCTCGCGCGTACGATGTGCGCGCTGTTTGCGACGCAAGGTCACGCATGGGGCACGAATGAACTCATCGCATCCATGGCTGCTGACTTGGCCTGCAATGACTTTGGGAGCGACTGCATCGGCCGCACGATCGCTCCCTTGTTGCGAGACGCGGCCCATGAGCAGGGTTACAAACTCCTGCCCAGGCAGGAGCATCCGGTTGTCATCAACACCAAGGGGCCCTCCGCCTCCGGCAAGAGTACATTGCGGCCCTTGCTGAAAAAGCTCGCCGGCGACATTGGCGTTCAATGGAGTGATTTTGCGCTGATCAGCCCCGACATCTGGCGCAAGCAGCTGCTCGACTATGCCTCGCTCGGAGCCGCGTACAAATACGCGGGTGCGTTCACCTCGGACGAGCTGCAAATCGTCGATCAGAAACTTGATCGATACATGGCGAACAAGCATCAGCGCGGCGAGATGTCGCATTTGTTGATCGATCGATTTCGATTCGACAGCTTCGCAGCCGATTCGGCCGAGGCGGGCAGTAATTTGCTGACGCGATTTGGCCAGTCCGTTTATTTGTTTTTCATGATTACGCCGCCGGAGATGCTGGTCGAGCGTGCGTGGAAGCGCGGGCTGGAGGTCGGCCGTTACAAGGCGGTCGATGACACGCTGGCCCATGCGGTGGAGGCGTACTCCGGGATTCCGGACGTATTCTTTACCTGGGTACGCCGCAGCGACAAGCGCATCCGATTCGAATTCTTGGATAACACCGTGCGCTTGGGGGAGCGGCCCCGGACGGTGGCCTTCGGCGACAACGAGACATTCAATGTGCTGGACGTCAAGGCCACCCTGGACATAGAGCGCTATGCGCGCATCGACGTCGAGGCCGCAGCCGCAGAGTGTTTGTATTCCGACCGCGCACTGTTGAGCCCCGACAAGAACATGGATTTCTTGAGGCGCTGCGTCGAAACCTTTCGCTGGGTCAACTTCGCCGACCAGGCAAGCGGGCGGGTTTATTTGCGCATTGAGCGCGGCATGCCGATAGCAAAGGATGCCGCTGCTTTCGACCTGGCGTCGCGCATCCCGGATACGTTGGCGGGGATTCGGGCAGTTGCCCCGGAGGCACTCGCGGGTAAGGTGCCGGATGCGCAGCGAGCGGAATACCTTCGCGCGCAAGACGGCGCTGGCCCGCTGCCGTCTCTTGGCCGGTGGGGCGGGGCGGCCTAGGAGCCTGTCTGAGACAGGCTCCTAGCCTAAAAAGCCGCAGTGCAGGTCGACGTGCGCGGCCAAATCGAGCGTGTGCTGGCGGGTGAGGCGTTCCGCCAACTCGGTGTCGCGCCGCTCCAGCGCCTCGATGATCTTCAAATGATCGATGATGGAACGCGCCGCCCGATCGCTTTGCGAAATCGTCGCGCGGCGAATGGCGCGCACATGAAGCATGAGATTCTTGGTCGCCTCCATGATCATTTGCGAGCCGCCAAGAGCAATCACCGCGGTGTGAAAGGCGATGTTCGCATCCGAGTATTCGCACAGGTGCTCAGAAGGCGGCGAGTTCTGGAACTCATCGAACAGGTGGCGCAGCTTGGCTATCTCTGCATCGCTCGCGTTCAAGGTCGCGAGCCGGGCCGCCATGGATTCGAGCGCCGCCCACATTTGAATCATTTCGATCATTTCGCGCTTGGATTTGCGGATGATATAGATACCGCGACGCGGCACGGTGCGAATAAATCCTTCCTGCTCCAACAGCGACAGCGCCTCGCGGATCGGCGTTCGACTCACGCCGAGGGCCGTCGTCAACTGGCGCTCATCGAGCCGCAATTCTTGCTGCGGATCGTAGATATCGGTGTCGGCGATGGCATTTTTAAGAAGTGTGTAGGCTTGGTCGCGCAGGCTGGTCGCGTTCAATGGCGCGAGGGCCAGCGGCGTGGCGGCAGTGGTCCGTTGAACGAGCGTCACGATGGAGTTCATTACTTCCCTTTAAAGATGTTTGCCGTAGCGGCAGGTTGTGCTGACTGATTTGGGTTCCGCGCCAGATATATTACATTGCAGGCGAGGATTTCCCATCGAATATATTCGAATAGAGAGTCCACGCCGGCCTGTTGCTGCACAGTGGAATTGCACTGCAGCGACGTTTGCCACACGCAAAGTTTTCATGGCGCCGCTCCTTGCTTGACACTCTGAAAGTCCTTCATATATGGTATACCACGATATCGACGTCAGGGCTGGCATGTGCTCGAATTTAATGATTCGAGCGTCGTTATTGGGAATTTGAAAGAGGTGGATTAATCTCTTCGCGGCTCATTTTCGCTTAAGTAAAACGCGAACGTGTGCGACAAGTCGATGCGTCAAAACGGTGCGTCTATTCGGCGCTAACAGGAGAACTACAAAATGACCGAGACACAAACTTCGAAATCGCCGTTCGCGAATCCTTGGATTCAACTAACTATCGGCGTCATCTGCATGGCCTGCGTGGCGAACCTGCAGTATGGCTGGACGCTGTTCGTCAATCCCATCGATGCCAAGTATCACTGGGGACGCGCGTCAATTCAGATCGCCTTTACTTTGTTTGTGCTCATCGAGACCTGGCTGATTCCCGTTGAAGGTTATTTAGTCGACCGCTTCGGTCCGCGTTGGGTGGTGCTGAGCGGTGGGGTATTAGTGGCGGCGGCGTGGATACTGAACTCGATGGCGAGCTCCTTGCCGATGCTGTATTTCGGGGCGGCGCTGGGCGGCATTGGCACCGGGTGTGTGTACGGCACGTGTGTCGGCAATGCATTGAAGTGGTTTCCTGGGCGGCGCGGCTTGGCGGCAGGCATCACAGCCTCAGGGTTCGGGGCCGGAGCGGCCCTCACGATCGGGCCGATTCGGACCATGATTGAGTCCTCAGGCTATGAACACGCGTTTTTAACCTTTGGTCTGATCCAGGGCGGCATCGTGTTTGTCATGGCGTGGCTGCTGTTGGTACCGCCGGCGCAATTGGCGAACGCAGTAGTGAAACCGACGCAGACCGCGCACGGATATACGCCAACCGAGGTCTTAAAAAGCCCGGTGTTCTACGTGATGTATCTGATGTTCGTGCTGATTGCCTCGGGCGGACTGACCATGGCGGCCTCCATGGCGCCGATTGCCGAGGACATGAAGATCAGCAAGATCCCAGTGGACCTATTCGGCATGGTGATGCCGGCGTTGGGTTTCGCGCTCTTCTTGAATCGCATCTTCGACGGCGTGGGCAGGCCTTTCTTCGGCTGGCTGTCCGATCAAATCGGCCGTGAGTACACCATGGCGTTGGCCTTCTTCATTGGTGCGGTGGCGCTGTTCACCTTGAGCCAACAAACTTCATCGAGCCCGGTGGTATTCGTGCTGGTCACGGCGCTGTATTTCGGCGTGTATGGGGAAATCTTCAGTTTATTCCCCGCCACGCAAGGCGATACGTTCGGCGCGAAATACGCGGCGGCCAATGCCGGCATGCTGTACACGGCAAAGGGCGCCGGCTCGCTGTTGGTGCCGGTTGCCGCGATCATTGCGAAGAATCAGGGCTGGGGCGCGGTGTTCACCATTGGCGTGACCTTCAACATCATTGCGGCGCTGCTGGCGCTGTTTGTGCTGAAACCGATGCGCGTCAAGCACTTCGCCAAGAGCCGCGTCGACTTCCCCTCAGGGGCGCCGAGCGCGGCCGGAACACGAACCACCTGAAGGTTCAAACAAATCACGAATCTGGAGAGACAATGGCAACTGTAAATCCCACATCGAGTCCGCCCAAGGCCACGACCGCCGAAGATACGCTGCAGCGGAAGAGCCGCGACGCGAGCGTGATCTCCGGCGGCCATTTGGTCGCGAAGGCATTGAAGAATGAAGGTGTGGATACCATCTTCACGCTCTGCGGCGGGCACATCATCGACATCTACGACGGTTGCGTCGATGAAGGCATTCGCATCATCGACGTGCGCCACGAGCAAGTCGCCGCACATGCGGCCGATGGTTATGCACGGCAAACGGGCAAGCTGGGCTGCGTCGTCACCACCGCGGGTCCGGGATGCACCAACGCCGTCACCGGCGTTGCCACGGCGTTCCGATCGGAGAGCCCGATTCTTCACATCGGCGGCCAGGGGGCATTGACGCAGCACAAGATGGGATCGCTGCAGGATCTGCCGCATGTGGAGTTGATGACGCCGATCACCAAATTCGCGGCATCCGTCTCCAGCACCGAACGTGTCGCGGACATGATATCCATGGCGGCGCGCGAGGCGTTCAATGGTGCGACCGGACCGGTGTACTTGGAGATTCCGCGCGATGTCCTCGATCGCGAAGTGGATATCACCAAGGCCGTGATTCCTCAGCCCGGCAAGTATCGCGCGTCGACCAAGTCGGTCGGCGATCCGCGCGACATCGAGAAATTGGCGGATCTGCTCGTCAATGCCGAGCGGCCCGCCATTCTGTACGGGCAGCAAGTGTGGACCGCGCGCGGCCACAAGGAAGCGATTGCGCTGCTGCGCGGGCTCGATATTCCCGGTTATTTCAATGGCGCCAGCCGCGGACTTTTGCCTCCCGGCGATCCGCATCATTTCGACCGCACGCGAACGCAAGCCTTCGCCAGCGCCGATGTACTGGTGATCGTCGGAACGCCGTTCGACTTTCGCATGGGCTACGGCAAGCGGATCAACAAGGATCTGAAGCTGGTGCAGATCGACATGGACTACCGCACCGTCGGCAAGAATCGCGACATCGATTTAGGATTGGTGGGTGATCCGGGCGCCATTCTCGGCGCGGTATTGGCGGCCGCCGGCGGCCGCATCAAGGGCGACAAGCGGCAGGCGCGTCAGCAGTGGCTGAAACAGCTCAGCGATGCCGAGGTGGTGGCGGGCGAGAAGCTCATGCCCTTGTTCAAGTCGAACAGCGTGCCGATCCATCCGTATAGGGTCGCGTGGGAACTGAATGAGTTTCTCGCCGACAACACCATTTATATCGGCGACGGCGGCGACGTGGTCACCATCTCCGCCCAAGCAGTCCGGCCGCGCGGTCCGGGCCAGTGGATGGATCCGGGTGCGTTGGGCTCCCTCGGCGTGGGCACGGGATTTGCGATCGCGGCCGGTCTTGCGAATCCGTCGAAAGAGGTTCTGTGCTACTACGGCGACGGATCCTTCGGCATGACCGCTTTCGATATGGAGACGGCCAATCGGTTCGGCGTCCCCTACATTGCCGTGATCGGCAACAATTCGGCGATGAATCAGATTCGCTATGGACAGCTTGCGAAATATGGCGAGCAGCGCGGCAGTGTCGGCAATCTGTTGGGCGACGTGCCCTTCGGCAAGTTCGCCGAAATGCTGGGCGGCTACGGCGAGGAAGTTCGCGACCCGGCGCAGATTGCGCCGGCGCTGAAGCGCGCCCGCGAGTCGGTGCACAAGCTGCGCAAATCGGCAGTGATCAATATTTGGGTCGATCCGCGCGAATACGCTCCGGGTACCAAAAATCAAACGATGTACAAGTGATAGGCCCCGGGAGTTTTCATGGGTAAGGCGTTAGACGGAGTCAAAATTCTCGATTTCACGCACGTGCAATCGGGTCCTACCTGCACGCAGCTGCTGGCGTGGTTCGGTGCCGATGTCATCAAGGTCGAGAAAGCGGGCGCAGGCGACATCACGCGCGAACAGCTGCGCGATGTACCGGACGTGGACAGCCTGTACTTCACGATGCTCAACCACAACAAGCGCTCGGTGACGCTCGATACCAAGAGCGAGCAGGGCAAGCAGGTTCTGGAGAAGCTGGTCAAGCATTGCGACGTGCTGGTGGAGAATTTCGCACCCGGCGCGCTCGATCGCATGGGCTTCACCTGGGCCCGCATCCAGGAGCTGAATCCGCGCATGATCGTGGCCTCGGTCAAGGGATTCGGTCCCGGTCCGTACGAGGAGTGCA
>Ga0193709_1000554_pt1 | contig 12734 bp, 10 predicted proteins | sample H3c2metaG_FD_160571 | JGI IMG/M metagenome (GOLD analysis project Ga0193709, IMG submission 160571) | Soil microbial communities from a riparian zone of the East river system, Colorado, United States - H3c2 | ecosystem: Environmental > Terrestrial > Soil > Riparian zone | place: USA: East River... | reverse complement strand
GGCGATCTCGGTGCCGCTACTGCGGTGATTTTGTGCCCCCAGATCGATCTCCAAAGGGTTCAGCGAGGTTTTAATCGCCAAAAGCCTCTCCGGTCCGACATCCGGAAGGTGATCGAATATTTGCTGCTCCAGGTCTGCCAAGCAGATTACTTGAACCAGTGGCGCCAAGAGTTCGATGCACCCCCAGGCGTGCGCGTTCGTGTCTTGCGCCTCGTCAACGATAATCAGCGGGTGACGTTGGGCAACAAGCCTTCGGATGAGGCCGCTTCGACGTAGGAGCTCTTCGGCATTCCCTGCAAAGAGATCAAACGCGATTCGGCCGTCTTCCTTGAGCAGGCGCTTACGTTCGGTCAGCCATGCGAGCCATAGTGGATTTGTGTCGTTGCGTTCTTTCGACTTGATTGTCCCGTACAGCACCTGCTCGTCTTCCGGCAGAAGGATTCGAAGGGACTTCGGCGCACCGAGGAGATAGGCGTGCGCCGACAGTAATGTCCAAAAGAACGAATGAAAAGTCTGCATACTCAGCATTCCACGCTGAGATTTCGGCACTTCGAGCCTTGTAGCCTCCTCGACTCGTGCTACGGCAGCTCGAGAGAAACTTAGAAACAGAACCGATTGACCGGGCGACATTCCCGCGCCAATGCGTACAACAGCTTTCCTTAGCGCGATCGTCGTTCCGGGCCCCCCAATTACGAGGGCATGCCCCTTGCAGTCCAGTATCTGTTGGCGAAGTTCGCAGACCTCAATCGGGCGCTCTTCTGTCAAGCGCCGACACCGGCTGTGCCCGCATTTGTAACGGACGCACCTTCAGTCGTCACAATCGGCTCTATCGGCGTTTCCGGAGGTTTAGGGAACACCGCGTAGACTTTTTGGAGAAAGCTGGTCACCGACACAGGCAGATCGTTCACCGGGGTCTCTTCAAATAGTCTTGCCGCCCAACCTGCGCCCTTGGTTGACTGCAACGCCGACCGTGCGAGCTTCTTCACGTCCGTGTCTGACGGACGCGACGCTGGAATCGCAAAGTTTCCGCCGTCCCCTGAAGATCGCAGATGGTCTAAAAAGGCCCAAAGACAATCAACGGACATTTCATTCGTGACTAGGGTCTCGAACCCTGCATGCGGTTGTTCGAAGTCAACGTCGAACGCATCGGTAAACAGTTTCTTTTGCTCTGGTGCGCGTGCCATTGTGTCGTAGAACGAGAAGGTCTTAAGGCCAAGAGCCTTGAAGAACGTGCCAAACTTTGGCATGGCACCTTCGCTTTCCGCGTCAAAGAAGGCGGCGCCGGCGATGTCCAAGGGTTGGAGCGATCCGTCGCTCTCCTCCATCTTTCGTGCGGCGACAGGCAATGCGTGAAACTCTGTTAATCCTTCTACCACAATGGCCCCCTTGCCAAGCATGCACTCGGTCAGCCCACGGCGAGCGAATCGCTTGAAATCATTGCCCTTCAGTCCTCCGGCTTCCGACACCTTCTTTGCTGTGACGCTGGAGTCGTGGCCACGCGAGAGTAGTAAGGTCTGTTCCGGCTTGAATCGCTCGATCACATAAGGGGAATGCGAAGTCACAAACGTCTGGGTGGTCTTTTGTAGTAAATAGTCTGCGATCCGCCGCTGAGTATGGGGCGGCAACGCGATCTCAGGCTCCTCCATCGCGAAGATGACTGAGGCCGGTTTGAGTTCCGCGATGAACGACAGCAGGGCGAGAACGAGCACATTCAATGTTCCTGTTCCCGCGTGCTGAAATGGAACAGGCGTCTGATCCTTAGACATCGCGAGGAAAAATGCCATGGTTTTTCGCAGATGCTCGCGTGTCAGCTGCGACACGTGAAGTGTGGTCGTCCTACCTTCCGCGTCGGATGCGATGTAGTGACCAAGCCGCGCCTCGATGGACTTTAGTACCGGCTGCAACTGAGCCGCGTCTTTCTCGATATCCAGAACGCGCAGCTGGGCGAGCGCTTTCTCCCACATGCCGGCCCGTGAACCCTTGAGCCGAAGAATGACATCCAGGAGGGAACCGCGCTCCAGACTTAGCGCACGAGAGCCAGTTCTTACGGCTCGCAAAAACAGAAACCCAAATAGGCGTTTCACCTCCTTGCTAACCTTGTCCAGTTCACCGGGGTCCGCGTTCGGACAGTGCGAGTAACAGGTCTTGCCTTCGAATTCATCTTCCTCTGGGTTGTAGAATGCTTGTGTCTCCAAGCGTAAGCAGCTGACCACCGCGGGAGGGTTCGCCGCATCAACTTCACCCTGATCGAGCAATCGCTTTTCCGCCACATGCCAGAACTCTAGATGCTGACCGCAACGGTTTTCTACTTCCTCGCTAATATCGACTAGTACGACCCCGATGTGAATGGGAACAGGCGTTGGCTCGTCGCCTTCAAGCGCAGCCGGAGCAAGGTACTTAGCATTGTGGAAATCGAATTCTTCGACCGGAGGGAACCTGGATATGCGATCGGGACCGAGTACTAAATCCAACGCCTCGCAAATGGTGCTTTTGCCGACGTTGTTTGGGCCCACCATGAGGCAGTGACCATCGAAGTGTACTTCTGCGCTCTTGATGCTGCGAAAGTTCGTGATCTTCAGGCGTACTACTTTCATACCGCACATCCTTGTCCAAAGCGTCGATCGGCAACCACGTTAGGCGATCACAGCAAAGCCATTCACGGGTCGCCATGATATCGAAGAAAATCACGGGTCTCGTCTATATCTGGAACAGAAATTCGTCTTGCAGGTAAAGATTGCGCCCGATCCTGACATATCCGCAACGCCTCGGTACCCGCGGCGGCCTCTGTGGTCGTATCCCAGAACGTTTAGTGCAGAAATGTGAAATGTTGCATATAGTCTGTGCGCAGGCGCCTGTATGATCCGCGTTTAACTGGATGAATTGCAGCAGATGGCTAGCATCAGGGAGGATTCGCGGACGTGCAGTAGTTTCGACAAATTGCTGCGTCTTTTATTGTTGGCCGCTGTCGTTGCGGGCGGATCTGCTCCTTCATTAGTGTACTCATCGACCATTGCCTGCGCCGGATTCGCCTATGCGGGCAATTCCAATTCCATTGAAACTCGCTTCAAGTATTCCAAACGGTACGAAAAATCAATCATCGAAAGAGGCAGTGCTCTTTCTACCGTACTCTGCCGTTCGTTAGCTGGCCGTCAATACCCTTTTGACCTCAACACCTCCGAAAATATTGATTCCAAGGGGGATGAGGTTCTTGTTACGGCGCTTACCGTAACGGGCGAGACTGTATCTGAAGAAACGTTCGGTCCGGTACACAAACTATTCGTGCAAATTCGCGCTCAAGCGCTGATCTTCGATTTTGCGACCAAAAAGATTCGCCGCTCGTATCCATTATCATTCGCTTACCTTGACGTCCTGAACCATTCACCCAGCGACGGCGAGATTGATGAACGAGTCGCCAAAGCCTACGAGGGCGCACAGGGAAAGGATGGCATCTTCGGACGGTACGCTGCCGCTTTGGCGACAGCTACGCTTCCCCATAATGGTGATCTGTTTCTGCAGATCACCAAGGTAACGATCTCTCCCGATGCTTCTCCGGCTATTCGTCGCGAAATCGCCGCCGTCCCTGGCGCGCCGGAGTCTTGGGTCGCAGATCATTTTGGAGAGGCATTGAACTCCAAAGCCGGCGTTGCCTTATTCCCCTACTCACCCGGCTCCGCGATCGGGGGCGTCATGCAAATGAAATTGAATGACACCGACTTCAATTTGCAGTTTCCAGATCCTGATTGGGAAATCGCCATTGATCTGACAGGCGTCAAGAAAGTGAAGTACGCCGAGAACGCGGCAGGAGCTAGTTATGTCTACGGATCCTATGTGACTGTAAGAATTGCTCCCCATGGCGCCGTGCAATCGATACTTGATGCCCAGTTCAAGAATGGCGAAGTGAAGGAGGTCCCTGCTAGTCAAACCTACGTGGATGACCTACCGGCGTTCAACGATTCGATTCGGGGCCTGTTCGACAAGCTCGCTGAAGTTCTTGGCGGTCAAGATTTACCGTGGCTCAAAACCGCCGCAGTGACGCCGAAAATCGGAAAACAAATAACTGCAACTCGAGGACTACTGCAAAAATGCAAATGAAACGACATGCCCTGATCGCGACCCTTCTGGTATGGAGTTCGTCGGTACTCGGTCAAACCCAGTATTCAACTGGCGGTGCGACCCTCAACTACATTGGAAGGGTTGCGCCGCAAGCTATCAAAGACCAAGCCAGTCAAATGGCAGAGGCCAAAGCGATAGAGGCCTACTATGCAAAAGCAGGGCAGTCCGACTTTACCAACTTTGATAGCAACCGCGACAAGATCCTAGGAAATCTGGATCGTTACGTTTTGGAAGCAACCGTAGTAAATGAGCAAGACCGTACCGACGTCAAACAGTACTCGGTGACTATCCGGGTCACGCTTAATATGCCGGCGCTCAATTCAGCGATTAAGGAGAGCTCCGCGGTCGCCAACGTCACCAAATCGGGCAAATCCAAACTCACCTTCCTGTTTGTCGCCCGTCAAGCCAGTGACTTAACGACCTATGATCCACACGTGTTCAAGCGCGTGGATACCAGCTTGAAAACCAACGGGTCAAACTCCGTGGCAGAAAACGGAACCGAGGGCGAGATGGTCACGAAGACCCAAGTCAGTACCAATGCGACGAAAACATCATCCGGCACCAGTCTCGCTAATGCCTCTGCCCAGGTGGAGAGTGGTGGTAGTACGGTCCATAAGGTCGCCGAAGTGTCCTATCGATTATTTCCCATATCGAGTTTGGACGCGGCATTCGGTAATTCCTTCAAAACTGCGGGTTTTCGAGTAATCGAAGCCACAGATGTCGAGCCATTCAGCGGCGGCAAATTGCACGTAGCGGCGGTGCAAGCGGACTACAAGACTAGCCTGGATCTTAAGTCGCAAACATTGGTAGATGTAGAGGCCGGTCTTCGCAATGCGCAGATCCCGTACCTTGCGCTCGGGACACTCGACGTGGGGTTCGCCAACCCGGATCCCGCGACAGGACTCATCCGCGTGTCCGTCATCGTCAATGCAAAGATCATGGACTTGACGGATACGATCCCTGAAACGGTGGCAACGGTCGGGCCGGTCCAATACAACGGATTGGGTTCTACTGAAAGCGAGGCCCAGACCAACGCGCTGAAACTCGCAGCCCAGAATGCGAGTCACGATTTGATAAGCCAATTGACGAATGCCGGAATTCACTAACAAGGGGAAGAAGAATGAAGAATCGTATTGTCGTTACCGCAATCGTTGCTTTGGGGATGGCTCCTCTCGGAGCTTGGGCCCAGCTGCCGTCCGTGCCAGGATTCGGTAGTAAATCTGCGGGAGGTCCTGATTTGGTAACCGCTCAAACGGGTCTCGTTACTTCCTACGTGGGCGCCAGTAAAGATGTGCTGACGTCTCAGGCCAAAATGTTGGCAGCCCTCGGATTGAAAGACCAGGCGGCCAAGGCGCAGGCAGAGTCAGACTCGTTGAGTGCCGGTGCAACAGCGGGAAATATCAAGGACGAAGAGGCAGTGCAGTCCGATGAGTCAAAGGCACTCGCCGATGCATTGAAGGCGCCGATGGGAACTCTCGATGCGGAGTCGAAAAAGACATACACCCAAGGCTTAGTATTTTTGGCATCGGGGTTAGTCAAGTATTCTGGAATGAGCAAGGATGTTGACGCATTCAGGAGTGGTGTGTCGGGGGCCTCACTTCTCCAGGCGCCAAAACTCCAAACTGGGGCGTACATCGTCAAGAGCTTTCCTGGAAATTTGCAGAATTTGACGGAGACTATGAAAAACGCTGTAGCTTTCGCCCATAGTCACGGCATTGAAGTTCCGCCAGAAGCCACTTCCGTCATTTGACGGTAGTTTGAAGGAGTTGACTATGCGGCCTAAAGCAATCATCAGCTATTTGGCGGTGGCGACACTCGTTGTTGCCTGCGGCAAGAAAGAGGAGGCGAACGTCGCCGCTGCTCCACCCGTAACCGCCTCAACTGCGACTGCGCCCGTTGCGCCGATGCCTGATGTTGGGAAGCTCGAGACGGTTACCGTGACTACGAAAGGAAGCGGTCCTTCGGCAGGCGTCGCCGTCCAAGAGGCCATGAAAATGGCGATTTTGGAAGTCAACGGCGCAACTATTGATACCAGTTCGGTGGCCGTAAAGTTTGGATTGGATGTAACTGAAGGGCAAACATCTGCCATGCTCCGAGGGGCAGCTTTTGCGGAAGCGATTGCTCAACGGTCGAAAGGCGCGATTACTGGTTTTAGATTGCTGGAGATGACGGAACCGACATCACAAGGCGGCTTGTACAAGGTGACCATCGAAGCGGCAATCGCGAAGTTTCGTCCTCCAGAAGACAGCAAGAAAATCAAGATTGCGATTGCCCCTCTTCGTGTGAACGCCAACTCATTTGTATTTGGCACCCAAAGCGTCCCTGCTTCGAAAATTGCACAAGATATTCATCAACAGATACTTGACGCATTGACTGCAACCGGTCGATTTAGTGTGTTGGACCGGGATTTTGGCAGCGACGTTCAGCAAGAGCTTGATTTGGTTTCGACAGGGCAAACACCTAATTCGGAAATGGCGAAACTCAGTCAAACGCTTAGCGCTGATGTCGTGTGGGTCGGAACAATCAACGATTTCGCTTACGTAAGAACCGCCAGGAAGCTGATCACCAGTGATCGCGAACTGGTGAGCTATTCGGGCGGATGGTCCGTATCGCAGCGCATATTGAAACTATCGACCCGACAGGTCATGCTTTCAAATACGCTACAAGAGCGAGCGCCGACTACCGATCCGACCACAATGGATAGAGGGATCAACGTCGAACAAACCGCAAGCAGCATGGAAAGCGCGATCGTTAGCGAAACCGTCGCGGCAATTTTAAGTCGTACTTTCCCTGTCACAGTTATCGCGAAGGACGGAGCGAATGTCGTTTTGAGTCAAGGCGGTCAATCGGTGAAGGAAGGCGCGCGATATGCGGTGGTCTCACTGGGCAAAGAGATGATTGATCCTCAAACGCAGCAATCGTTAGGAAGGATCGAAACGCCTTGCTGCAACGTGGTCATCGATAAGGTGGCGGCGACGATGTCGTACGGCCACCTCGAGAATGCAAAAATAGCTCTGGAGTCGGTTGATCCGACGGGATTGCAAATACGAGAAGAGTTGCAGCCAGCGAAGGTCGCGGCCGCTGAAAATCCAGAGGCGGAACCCAAAGTTAAACCGGTAAGCTTGATTCGTGGCGCAGCCGCGAGTGATGTCCCCGCGCCTGCTTCTGATGAGGGCAAGAAATGGTGAACGGCGCAATGCGCCGTCATGCAGCTGCAGCCGAGGGTTTCCGCGAGCCAGTGTGAATGGGATTGAGAACCGGGTGATTCCGGGGATAGGCGCGGTTTGTATAATTACCGTTGTACGGTAATCGGCGGTAATGCAAATGAGTGGCATACTCCATCGCCAGTCCACCACCCCGCTAGCTGAACGACCGGAGCCTACCGGCAGGGCAAAAGGCTGGTCCGATGATGAGTGACGGGGAGGCTTCCGCTACCAGCCGCGCCAGCGGGACGAGTGAGCTAAGTCTGGTTTGCAATCGGTCAGCAATACTAGATCCTAGCAAGTGAGATCCACCGCACTGAAGTTGGGCGAAAGGCGCCGTAGCATCGTTTGCGCAAGCCAAATGAGCCAAGGACAGGGAGGCTTAGTATGATTCTCCGAACACTCCGCCGTGACGACTTTCCGCTCACAGCATGTCTTTGCGTCAGATTGACCGGATGCTTGCCAGAAGCGTCAACCCAACCGGCAAGAACAAGCAGACGCCCATGATCCACGTCTTCGGCCAGGTTCTGGGAGTTGTTTTTGGTCACTCCTCAACGCTTGCGTACTCATGTGGCGCAGCAAATAGATGAAAAGCTGGCCGCTGCACTTTCGAGACGCGTTCGTTGTTTCAATTAAGGCGACGTTCGCTGTGCTAGCTGTCGAAGGCATTGCGATCATGTTTGACTATTATATTGGAGGCAATCTTTTCGAGCATGTCGGGATACCGATCATGATCATGGCCTGGTTACTTGTGCATTCCAACGCGTTACGAAAGCTCGCTAAAGGCTCAATCGCTATTTCCCGCAAAGAGACAGCGGTCATCTCCGCAAGCGTATTGGGTGTGTTGTTTGTAGCGCTACTCCTGGTTTCGGTGACCTTCCTTTTCTTTCGCTCGTCCGGAGTCATGGCATTGGCACAACAAACGGGCGGGCAGTCTCAAACGATTCAGAATATCGAAAAGGACGCAAAAAAAGACTTTTCGAATGCAAGCTACTCGGAATCAATGAAACAAGAAGGCAACAAGAAACAACAGGAGCGTCTGGACACTGACAATGACAGCTGACGAGAGGGCGGACTTGAATTCGAGTCCTGCGACCGCCGAAGAAGGTATTCGGGTCGCCTGTGCAATCGGTAATTTCCTTCTCGCCTTCAACCAAATCGACATGTTGACCCATCGAGCGATCAGCGTGCTTTGCGATGAACCCATGCTTTGGGGGATAGCAACTCGCGAGTGGGAGTTCGAACGACGTCGCGCGCTGGTGGTAAAGCTCTTGGAGAAGCGGGTGGCTCCAACGCAACTGACCGATGAGTGGCAGCGCGAATGGGGTCGGGCCCAAACGTTGGCGGACCACCGCAGCCACATCGCGCACGGCCAAATGAGTGCGTTGGGCAGCGCCGATCTGCCGGCAGAAAAGCGGCTGGGCGTCGTATCGCTCAAGAAGGTCGCCGGCGCAAAGCCTGATTTCGATATGAAGCTTGGGCAAATTGAGGCGCTCGTCCCGGACACGTACGACATGGTCGGCCGTCTAAACGCACTGATTGACCGCGCGGATACCTGCCCGTGGAGGGATCGATTGGTGCCGACCTCAAAGATCGGAGCGCAGTGATGATGCATTGGCGCCATGCGTAGGGAGAAGGCGCAGGCGCGTTGCGGCGCGGCGTCGTGTCAGAGGCGCCCCTGCAAGAGCGGAGCCCGAGCCCGGTTTGGGCAATCGTCCAGCTCCTGGTATTCGCTGGCATGCTGGCGATCGCGGCGCGCGCCGTGTGACGGCTGTGGTTAGGGGACTCCAAACCCGGGCGGGCCACATTGGCTATCGCGATCAGCTCGATCGAGCGCGCCGCTTCCTCGACCGAGTCGAGCGCCCGATCCTCGATGAACTGGATCTCCAAGAGCTGGACGACGTGGCATTTCAGGATGAGACGTGGGCCTTTTTCCAGAATTGTTGGCACCTAAAGGATTGGATTTCCAACGACCCACTGGTCCCGTCCGCGACGAAGGATGCTGTCATCGCCATGGCACATCAATCTCAGGATCTGTTGATATGCTGGGATCTATGCAACGGAACAAAACATCTCGGCTTGAGGGATGGAGCAATGCACGTCCGCACCGATACAACCGTTGATTTCGAGCGTGGCTTCATTCAGGTGGATTGCGTCATCGATGACGGCAACGGCCAGGAGATTTCAGGGAAGGCGCTCGCTCGACGATGCGTCGAGGAATGGGAGCGAATTCTTGATGCGCATGGCCTCGCGACCGCTCGGCGCAGCTGAGTAATGCCGCGCGGAGCTGGAGTCAGAATTCCGCGGCCTCCCGCCGCAGCTTGACCCTCGGCGCTTGCCGCGCGCCGTCGTCCGCATTTGCCTCTGGCCGGTCCACTCGCTACCCACGCTGGCGCCGTTCTGCGGCTCATGTTGATTACGAATACTGGCGATTGTCGGGCTGCAGGCGGCCAAAACCAGGTACTCGATATCACGAAATAGACGCCTTGAAGCGGCCGTTCGCGACCAAGGCAGACTGATCGTATTCAGGGCCAAGAGAAGCCGAAACTTCCCATTTTTTGTCCCTTCGCGGGAGTGTCGCGAGACTTGAGCCAACGGGCAGCAGCCGGGCCGTTCCGGTGTTTAGCGCCAAAACGAGGAATCCATCCACACAAACAACATCGCGCCTAGTATCTTTCGCTGTAATGGCAAGCTCGTGAGCTAGTTAGTCGAAGTTTGACCCGATCAGAATCGTGGATGACACAGGGAAAAATGAAGTGTTCACTTACTATCTCGAACTGGCAGTGCGCAGCTTGCGGAGAAGTCCGGGCCTTACTGCACTGATGATGCTCGCGATTGGCTTTGGCGTGGCGGCATCAATGACGACGTATTCGGTATTTCGGGGCGTATCCGCCGATCCGATTCCGTGGAAGTCATCACACCTGTTCGTGCCGCAAATCGATGCGTGGGGGCCGGAGCACCGCGAAAATGGCGAGCCGCCTACGACGCTGACCTATGTCGATGCGATGGCGCTGATGCGTCAACATCGGGCATTTCGTCAATCGGCGATCGTTGCGCTGTTTCATTCGATCATGCCGCCGCGCACCAACCAAGACAACAGCCTGATCGAGGCCCGTGGCTATGCGGTCTACAGCGACTTTTTCCCCATGCTGGATGTGCCGTTTCACTACGGCAGCGGCTGGAGCAAGGACGATGACGCGAGTCAAATCCCGGTGGTGGTGATCAGCGATCACTTCAACGAGCAGATGTTCGGCGGCGGCAACAGCGTCGGCAAGACCATTGCAATCGACAACAACGAGTATCGCGTTGTGGGTGTTATCAAGTACTGGAACCCGCAACCGGAATTCTTCGCGCTTCTAATGTATCAGCGCGCCCAGCCAGATTTCTTTCTACCGGTTACATTCGTGGTCGCAAACAGCGTAATCACCCACGCTGATTGCAAGGATGGGCCCTATTCAGGCACTGATTTCGCGGCGCTTCTGCGTTCGGACTGTGTATGGCTTTCCTACATGGTTGAAATCGACAATCCAACGGCCGTGGGGGCGTATCGGCAATACCTCGATGCTTATGCAAGCGAGCAGCAACAGCTGGGCCGGTTCCAATGGAGAGCGAACAATCGCCTGCGCGATGTGCCGGCATTTCTCGACTACCAGCATGTGGTGCCCAGCAATACCCGGCTGTCACTATTGGTGGCGCAAGGCCTGCTCGTCGTGTGCCTGGTGAACACGGTGGCGCTGCTGCTGGCCAAGTTCCTGGGGCGCAGCGGGGAGATCGCCGTGCGGCGTGCGCTCGGCGCATCGCGGGCGGCCATCTATGCCCAATTTCTCACCGAGGCGGCAGTGATCGGCGCCGGAGGCGGCCTCCTTGGGCTGCTGTTCACGGCCATCGGGGTGCTTGAGGTCGGCGTGGTGATGCCAGCGCATCTCGCCGCGCTGGCGCGAATCGACCCTACGTTGCTGATGCTCACGCTCCTGCTTGCTGTGACGGCGACCCTGCTTGCGGCGGTCTACCCTACGTATCGGGCGTCGCGTGTACCGCCTGCGTTGCAGCTCAAAACACCGTGAGGATCGCGCCATGAACGTCTATCCCGTCCTCGTGGCATTACGGCGACACAAAGCCCCTGTGATACTCACTGTGTTGCAGATCGCGCTGACGTTGGCGATTGTCGCCAATGCTTTCTCCGTTATCGGCCATACCATCGAGCGAATGAGTCGCCCGACCGGGTTAGAGGAACAAGGCCTGATCTGGATTATGCAGAAATTGCCGGCGCAATCAGGTGGCGATGATGCTGCCGCGATCGAGAGGCTCGATGCCCTGCAACGGACGGATCTGGAAACGCTGCGCAAGCTCCCGGATGTGCAAGATGTCGCTGCATCGACGAGTATCCCTCAACTCGGGGGCTTTGACGCCGGCGATATTTCTCTTGATGCGGACCGCAAAGGCAAACTCGTGCGTGCGGCCTATTACTACGGCGATGAGCACTTGCGGGCGACCTTCGGCCTGCATCTGATCGCTGGCCGCGACTTTGTCGCCACAGAGATCCAGCACGGACATGCCGGCCCCGGCTCACCCGTCGTGATCGTGAGCAAACCCGTCGCCGACCAACTCTTTCCAGGTGGCAACGCGCTCGGCCAAAAGGTGTATCAGGACGGCAAGCCGGCCACGATTGTGGGCATTGTCGAGCGGTTGCAGATACCGATGTCGGAGGGCAGAAACAGCAGTTGGGTATTGAACTCGGTGATTGAGCCGCTGCGAGCTGATGTCCTATGGGCGGGCTATGTGGCGCGCGTGCGCCCCAGCCGCACGGCAGAGGCGATCCAAGCCATCCACAAGGCACTTTTTGCAGTGAACCCGATGCGCCACATGCCCGACGGCGCCGGTATCCATTCGCTTTCCGAGGTGCGCGCAAGATATTTTGGCCATGAGCGCGGCATTGCACTGCTGATGAGCGTCATTTGCGTCATTCTGCTGAGCGTGACCGCCGCGGGCATCGTCGGTCTGACTAGTTTGTGGGTAGGTCAGCGGACCCGGCAGATTGGAGTAAGGCGGGCCATTGGCGCACGAAAGATCGACATACTGCGTTACTTCCAGATAGAGAACCTGCTTATCGCCGGCGGCGGCGCGGTAGTCGGCTCGCTGTTTGCCGTTGGCCTCAGCGAATGGCTGATGAGTCATTACGAGATGATGCGTCTTCCGCCCTTCTACGTGGCCCTAGGCGTAGTTGCCATGCTCGTACTCGGTCAGGCCGCCGTGTTGGTGCCGGCGCGCCGTGCTTCCAACGTGCCGCCATTCGTGGCAGCACGGTCGGGTTGAGCTTTGAATCCCTTGCCTGGGAGAACTTTCCAATTAGGAGCCGGAAATGACCCAGTTGAGGAACCAGCATCGTTGTGCCGCAAGGAGCTGATTCTTCGGCGGTGC
>Ga0193709_1000553_pt1 | contig 12736 bp, 13 predicted proteins | sample H3c2metaG_FD_160571 | JGI IMG/M metagenome (GOLD analysis project Ga0193709, IMG submission 160571) | Soil microbial communities from a riparian zone of the East river system, Colorado, United States - H3c2 | ecosystem: Environmental > Terrestrial > Soil > Riparian zone | place: USA: East River... | reverse complement strand
GGGAGCCGCCGGTGTGCCGGTTGGGAATGAAACCCGATGGGACGCATTGAAGGGTGGCTGGCGAGTCCTGCGGATGGCTTCACATGCGCTGCGCCGGAACGTCATGCGGTCGCTATTGACCTGTCTGGGGATTATCATCGGCATCGCTGCTGTAATTGCCATGATGGAGATCGGTCGGGGCTCTTCGTTTTCAATCGAACAGACGATTGCCAGCCTCGGCGCCAATGTCATCCAATTGGACCCGAACGATTCCGTCGTAGGAGGTGTTAGCTCCGGCGGTGGCGGACGCGTGACCCTTACCCCGGCAGACGCCAATGCCGTCCGCGCCGAATGCAGCGCCGTCAAATGGGTTGCTCCCAGCGTTGACTGCCGGGCGCAGGTCATTTACGGCAACCACAACTGGAATGTCGATCGCATTCTGGGCACATCGCCGGAGTTTCTCACGATCCGTAAATGGAGTCTGGCCGAAGGCGATATCTTCACTGATGAGGAAGTCCACAGTCTGGGCGCGGTTTGCATCATTGGCCAAACCATCGTTCGCCAGTTGTTTGGTGACGAGTCGCCTCTCGGCAAGGAGATCCGCGTCAAGAATGTCGGAATGAAAGTGGTAGGAATCCTCGCTGGCAAAGGCGCAGACATGCGAGGCCGCGATCAGGACGACATCATCATCGCGCCGTGGACCACGGTTAAATTCCGCATCACCGGCGTCCGTCAATCAGCGCAATCCGGTGGTGCTGCCGCAACTGCGAGCCAGGTCAATTCCCTCAGCCAACTTTATCCCAATCAGCAGGTGCAACTCTATCCCCAGCAATCCGCCATCCAGGCCGTGGATATGCCTCAGATGACGCGGTTTACCGATCTCGACGACGTTTGGATCTCTGCTGCCTCTCCGAAAGACATCCCCGTCGCCATTCGTCAGATCACCAGCCTCATGCGCGATCGTCATCATATCCGACCTGGCGCGCCGGACGACTTCAGAATTCGCGACCTGACCGAACTGTCGCAGGCGCTCGCTTCCACGAGCCATGTGATGACCAATCTGCTCTTGGTTGTCGCGCTCATCTCACTCGTCGTCGGCGGAGTTGGGATCATGAACATTATGTTGGTCTCGGTAACTGAGCGAACGCGAGAGATTGGATTGCGAATGGCTGTCGGCGCCCGCGCGCAGGACATCTTGCGGCAGTTTCTCGTTGAAGCGGTTGTCCTTTGTCTCGCCGGCGGAATTGCAGGAATTCTGGTCGGTCGCGGCGCTTCGGTCGCCATCACTGCCCTGCTTCAATGGCCAACGATTCCTTCCCTGCCGGCAATCATCGCCGCTGTCGCCGTGTCAGCCACGGTCGGTATCGTCTTTGGTTATTATCCCGCATGGAAGGCGTCCCGCCTCGATCCGATTGTGGCTCTCCGCTATGAATGAGTTCTATCGATGAAAGCTTCTCCAAATTGCTAACCCCAAATAACGTTTGTCATCCTGTCTGATACATGCTACATACTCCGTCCGCTTCCGTTCTGGGGCGGGTTTTAACACGTGTAATCGACAACGATTTTGCTTTATGTCACAGCATCGCAGCCTGCGCGCAGCCGCTACTTTGGGCGGTAAACGGAATGTCCTCAAACGCTTTGAGCGCATCGAAATCCTCAAGAAACGCGGCCAATGGAAAGTAGGAGACCGCATCACCGGCCTCCGCAAGACCAAAGGCGAAGCCTGAGCCAATCGGTTTACGCTTGACGTTTTGGTCGCGCTCTCCTTCGCGGCGTAATCCGTAAAACGTAACTCGTAATTCAATCCTCCGTGCTCCGTTTGCAAAAGTTCCTCGCCGATGCCGGCGTAGCTTCCCGGCGCGCCAGCGAACAAATCATCACCGAAGGCCGCGTCTCTGTTAATGGCGCGACCGTCACCGAACTGGGCAAAAAAGTCGATCCGCTCCACGACCGCGTCGCCGTCGATGGCAAACCCATTCGTCCCAAACGCAAGATTTACCTCGCCCTGAACAAACCTCGCGGCCTCGTTTGTTCCAAAAACGACGAGCTGGCCCGATCCACCATTTACGATCTTCTTCCGAAAGAGTGGGGCCATCTCCATTCCGTTGGCCGGCTCGATTTCAACAGTGAAGGGTTGCTTTTTCTGACGAATGATGGCGAACTGAGCTTGCACTTGACCCATCCGCGCTATGGCGTCAAAAAGAAATACGTGGCGACTGTGGATGGTCGCGTGGATGAAGCCATGTTGCGGACCTTCGAACGTGGTATTTTTTCCGAGGGCGAAAAGTTGAAGGCCGAAAAAGCGCGGCTCATTTCCGGCGGCGGCTCCCAGAGCGTCGTCGAGCTCGAATTGGCCGAAGGCAAATATCGCGAGGTCCGGCGATTGTTCGAATCGCAAGGGCGCACGGTGAAGAAGTTGCAGCGAATCCAAATCGGAAAAATCAAGCTCGGTGAATTGAAGCCCGGCAAATGGCGAACCTTGACAGAACCTGAGATTAAATCTCTGTTAGCCTAGGGTCGGGTTTTGGTGGGAGTGTCTCAGTTTTTGAGCAGGCCGCTTCCGCGATAGAGATTTTGGGTATTCGAATGTCGCAGTCCCCTCACCCCGGCCCTCTCCCCAAGGAGAGGATGCATTTTCGAGCAGCTTCGAAGGATTTACTTATAGCAATGCGTCTTAGTTGCGCTGCCGAATGATTTCTTCTCTTCCCAAGGGAGAGGGCTGGGGTAAGGGGAAAGATCGCGCGAATTCAGATATATCAAAATTGATGCTCCGCGTTTCGGTGTGCCTTTAACCGCACGCTTGCAAAAGGGGACGGGTTTCTGTATACAGGTATCGAAGAAGGATTCCGATATGAAACTGCCTACGCTTGATTCGGCCAGATTGCTCGTTTTCGTCATTTTCGTTCAAGGCGTAACATTTGCGAGCGCCCAGGCGCCGGTCCAGGCCTGGGTGCAACATTACGCACCCAACACGAACGGCGCCTTGGCAAGATATATTGGACTGGACACCAATGGGAACGTTTTCGTTTCGGGAACGGCAGGGAACGGCAGCAACTTCGGGTTTGCGACAGTGGCGTATTCGAACACCGGTACTCCGCTGTGGACGAATCGTTATGACGCGGGACTCCGCAGCGCCTCACCTGCCTCACTTGCCATAGGGAGGGATGGGAACATATTTGTGACCGGGTCAACTTACATGCAGCCTTCGGACCCTGAGCGTTCTCCCTTCGGGTTCAAATTTGCGACAGTCGCATACTCGGGCAGCGGCGCAGCGCTCTGGACGAACAGTTTTTCGGAAGGCGGGGGAGATGCTCGGGCTGGGCGAATCGTTGTCGGCCAAAGCGGGACCGTGTTCGTGACGGGCCTCAGTACCCCGAGCAACAGTCTCTGGAAAATGACAACCGTCGCCTATTCGAGCGCCGGCGTGCTTCTGTGGACTAATCATTACGGGAGCACCAACCCCAACTCGCCGAGCTCCTCTTCCGGCATAGCGGTCGACGACAAAGAGAACGTTTTTGTGGCGGGGTCTGCGTATGAGGCTGATAACCGCTCGCATTACGCGCTCGTCGCGTATTCTGGCGCGGGCGTTCCGCTTTGGACGAACCAGTACATCGGCCCAATCAACGACTTTGCGTCCGCTGTCGCGGTGGATGGCTCTGGGAATGTGTTCTTGACGGGGCAAGCCTTTGGCACGAACAGCGTTTGTGATTATCTGACAGTGGCCTATTCGGGCGGTGGGGTTCCGCTTTGGACCAATCGCTACGGTACGGACTACGACTCGACACCGTATGCGATCACTGTGGACACAAACGGCACCGTTTTCGTGAGTGGCACATCCTCGAGTGCGCCGGGGTTTACAGATTTCGCAACCACCATTGCCTACAGCGCGGCAGGCTCGCCACTTTGGACGAACCGATATGACAGCCCCGCCCCTGGGAGGGATGCCGCAGTTGCAGTGGCGGCGGATGGCCGTGGGCATGTGGTAGTAATCTGTGAATCCGATTCGGTGAATTCCGATTACATCACTATCTGGTACAGCACGAGCGGTACGCCTCTGTGGACTAACCGATACGACGGGCCAGAACATGTAAATGATGGAGCTAATGCGCTTGCCGTGGACGCCGCCGGCAACGTCTTTGTGACGGGGCGTTCCTGGAACGGCACGAACTACGAATTTGCGACCATCAAATATGCGATTCTCGAACCAATCCCACTTCAGGCTCAACGAGTTGGCGATCAGATCGTGCTAAGTTGGACGAATGCGGCCTTCGGACTGCAGGCTGCACCAGGACTTTCGGATGTGTTTACGAACGTGCCTGACGCGACAAGTCCTTACACGAATGGAACCGCTGGCGAGAGCCAGTTCTTTCGGCTGATCTCGATGTGATATGACCTATTCTCGATTCGCACTCGTCGTTGCTTCGGCTTAACTTCCCCCTGTAATCGCCAATCACCGATTACTTCCATCGGTTAGAGCAATTGCACGTTGCATCGCATTGCCTCCGATTGCGGCCGAGGATTATCTCAAAAAGAATTGGGCTCTGACAAATCGCGAGCATTGACAGAACCGGGGATTAAATCTCTACTAGCCCGAGTTATGAGCAAGACCTACCTGATGATTTTTGTGGCGCTGGTTTCAACCAGTCTCGTGGCGCAAACCGTCACGAACCCTCCCGCGTCACCACCGATCGAATCGCCGGCTGCAAGCTCTGCCACAACCAATGCTCCGTCCACCAACGCTTCGGCCGCCAAAAAAGCTTCTAAAAAGAAATCCGAAAAGAAGGCCGTCGCCAAAAAGAAAGCTCCCGCCGCGCCCTTGGTAACCGTGCCGCTCAATCCCGGTCCGGCCGTCTGCGAAGCCAACAACGTCAACGTGCGCGGCCAGGCCAAGCTCAAGAGTGAAGTCGTCGGCAAATTGACCAAAGGCCAGCCAGTGACCGTCCTCGAAGAAGTTCATTTGAAAAATTCCGGCCCTGAAGAGCCCTCGGCCTGGGCGAAAATCCTTCTGCCTACCAACACCCTCGCCTGGGTTAATACTTCCTTCATTGACCCGGCCAACAAGACCGTCAAACCCAAAAAGCTGAACATCCGCAGCGGTCCGGGCGAAAACTATAGCGTCATAGGCACTTTGAAACAGGGCGACACTGTCAAAGATGTCTCCACCAAAAATGATTGGACCCAAATCGAACCCCCGGCTGATGCCTACGCCTTTGTCGCCGCTCAATTTCTAAGACAAGGAGAAGCAATACCGATAGTTGCTGCGAACACGCCCTCTGCCCCTGAGCCAACCGCCTCGCCGACTCCGACTGCTCCGACGACTCCCACAACCACCGTGCCCGAGACGCCCATCGTCACCACTCCAACCGAACCGACCCCCACTACAACTACACCCACACCAGCTCCCACCACCCCGCCTCCGGCTACTGAGCCTGCGCCGGTGACCACCGAGCCGTCTACAACGACCACGAACGCGCCGGCAGAAGACAACGAACCGCCACCCAAACGCATCGTTCAACGCGAAGGTATCGTCCGTGGCACCTTCAGCATCCAGGCCCCAACCAAATACGAGCTTATCAGCCCTGACAATCACAAAACTATCAATTACCTCTTCTCTGATTCCCCCGACCTCGACCTCAGCCGCTATAAAGGCCTCCGCATCATCATTACCGGCGAAGAAGGCCTCGACGAACGCTGGAGAAATACGCCTGTCATCAGCATCCAGAAAATTCAGGTTCTGGACTATGGCGGCTGACCTCATTGACGGGCGCGCCATTGCCCGGCAATTGCAGGATGAATTAGCCGGACGTATCGCTGCACTCAAGGCACGCGGAATTCAGCCCGGCCTTGCCTTCGTCCGCGTCGGCGAAGATCCCGCCTCAAAGGTCTACGTCGGACGCAAAGAAAAAGCCTGCGCCGACCTCGGCATTTTTTCTAAGACCCACGTCCTCGCCGAAAAGGCTGGCGAACCAGAATTGCTCGGCCTCATCGACAAGCTGAACGCGAACCCAAAAATCCACGGCATCCTCGTTCAAGCTCCCATCCCCAAACAAATTCGCTCCGAAAACGTCTATTCCGCCGTCCGACCGGATAAAGACGTCGATGGCTTCCACCCGGTCAACATGGGCAAGCTTCTGCTCGGCGACCACACCGGCTTCGTCCCGTGCACCCCGGCAGGTATTATGGAACTTTTATCACGCTCCGGAGTTAATGTTAGCAGTGCAGAAGTCGTCGTATTAGGCCGCGGCAATATCGTTGGCAAACCCATGGCCGCTCTCCTTTGCCAAAAAGAAAAAGGGGCCAATGCCACCGTCACCCTTTGCCACTCCGCTACCCGTGACATTAAATCTCATTGTCTTCGCGCCGACATCCTCATCGCGGCCATGGGCGTCACCGAATTTGTAAAGGCCAACATGGTTAAACCCGGCGCAATCGTCATCGACGTTGGCGTGAATCGCATCAACGATCCCACCTCTAAAACCGGGTCCCGCCTGGTCGGCGATGTTGATTTCTCCGCCTTGCTCCCCGTCGCCGGAAAAATCACCCCCAATCCCGGCGGCGTCGGCCCAATGACTATCGCTATGCTCATGCGCAACACCGTCCAGGCCGCTGAACGATCCACCCTTTGAAAGCTCGATCAAAAAGCGGCATAAGACTGCCGCACTCCACGACCTCGCGGGCGGAGTGGCACGCCAGAACCCCGCGCCAGCGTCGTGGAGTGCGGCAGTCCTATGCCGCTTTTTCGCGCTTGCTGCAATTGAAACTCTCGTCAGTTTATCGGACTTGTGCTGCTCCTTCTCTCAGAACTCTGATTCCACCGCTTACCCATTTTAACGAATTAACGATTCAACGCTTTCCCACTCCATGAACGCCACCCGCATCCTCCCTGACCTGCAATGCTCCCTTCTCTGCGAAGAAATCCGCCAGGAAATCACCGGCAATTTCTTCCTCATCGGCGTGATGAATTACATTCGCGTGCCTCAGGTGCCCGTCGTGGCCCTCCGCCTTAGCCTCTTCAATCGTTGGACCGCTGGCGTCGGTAATTTCACTGAAACCGTCCGCCTCATCGCCCCGGACCAAACCACGTTATTACGAAAAGGAGAGGTGAAATTCGCCCTCAAAGACGCCACTCTCAACGCCACAAACGTGACCTTTTTCGGCCAGGTCGAGTTCAAAACCGCGGGCACTTATTACCTCGAAGTACTGGTCGACGACGTTATGAAGCTGCGCTATCCGGTCCCCCTCGTCATTGCGCCACCCCAAAATCAGCCTCAACCACCTCAAGCCCCTCAACCCGGTTGAATTGTGAATGCGGAAGGAAAAGTTGAAGCAGGAGCATCTGCAGGGACGCCTTCGACTCTTCTGGACTTAGCGGGTGAAGGTATGCCCCTCATCATTGTCCCTCGTTCTCGATATCCTATCGAACCTCCAGCATCCAGCATCTAGCATCCAGTATCGACCAACCCAACCCAATCCAACCGAGTCCAACCGAGTCCAACCGAGTCCAACCGGGCCCACCCTCGGCAGTCGCCCCGAAGCGCCCTTTTCCCTGGCAACCGCTGACCCCAAAGGGCGTCGCAACCTTCGCTGGCTCAACGGTTGGCCGGGTCCTGGTGGTTCAGTTTGTCTTCGCCCTGATTGCCGCCAGCACAGTCGCCTGGTTTGTGGACCGGGACTGGTTCCCCATAATCACCCAGGCGATCAAGCAATTGCCCACCGAAGGAGAAATCCGGTCCGGACGGCTGACCTGGAACGGAGATTCTCCAGTTTCCCTCGGCGAGAACCGTTTCCTCGCCTTGGCCGTGGACCTCAAACACGAAGGCCAGGTCCATTCACCGGCCCACATCGCCGTCGAATTGGGTGAACAGGATTTCAAAATCTACTCCCTGCTCGGATACATGGAGGGGCGATATCCGCCGAAATGGTGGATCGGCTTCAACCGAACCGAAGCCACACCCTGGTGGGGCGCCTGGGCGCCGCCGATTCTGGGCATCGTTGCCCTGCTGGTAATCCCAAGCCTACTGCTATGCTGGGCCATTCTCGCGACCGTCTATGCAGGACCTGCGTGGCTCGCGGGATTCTTCGCCAACCGCGACCTGAAACTTGGCCCAAGCTGGCGGCTTTCTGGCGCAGCATTAATGCCTGGATGCGTGCTCTTAACGACAGCCATCATCCTCTACGGCCTGGGATTCCTCGATTTGATCCGGCTAGGCTTAGGGGTCGCAGCGCATCTAGTCATCGGTTGGGTATATATCTGGTTGAGTATTCGGAAATTGCCACTTCATCCTCAGATTGCCGCGGCTAAACCGAACCCATTTACCGCTCGTAACGAGCCGACTTCAGAGAAAACGAAGGGACAGCAGTAACTTCATTGAATATTCGAGCCGGACTAACTAATCTTGGGACATGACGTTTTCCGTGAAGCAACTCTTTGGCCTGGCGCTGCTGGCCGGGTTGCTCGCGATGACGGGATGTTATCTCAGCGGAGAGAGTTCAGTTGATGAAGAAAAGGAGCCACATTTTCTCGAAGGCAAAGCGCGGGTGAATTCTCTCGACTACGCTGGCGCAATCGAATCCTTCGAAAAAGCTTTGGAAGTGAACCCCAAATCCGCTTCTGCCCACTTCGAACTTGGCTGCCTGTGCGATCAACGAGAAGCCGATCCCGCCGCCGCGGTTTATCACTACGAACATTATCTCAAACTGCGTCCAAACGGCGAAAACTGTGAACGCGCGCGCTCACGCATCATGGCCTGCAAACAGGAATTGGCTCGCGCAGTTTCACTTGGGCCGGTCACCCAAAACTTGCAGCGCGATTATGAGCAGTTAACGGAGCAAAACAAAAAGTTAACCGAGGATAACAAAACTTTGCGCGACGAGCTTGAGCGATGGAAGGTGTCTTCCCCGACTGGCCGTCCGCCTGAGCCAGCAAACACAACAGCCACGGGCACTCGCCCGGTTCAATTTGCCTCCGCTCAAATACCTGCGACTGGATCAACCATCGAGGCTTTCGCCGGGCCGAGATCCGGCCGGAGCAATGCCATTCCGGCAGGAATGAAGACGCACACCGTCAAAGCCGGCGAAACACCGGTTGGAATTGCCAGAAAATATGGCATCAAAGTCGATGCGTTAATGTCTGCCAATCCCAGGCTGGACGCACGCCGGATGCAAATCGGCCAGACACTTGCTATTCCTGCGCCTTGAGCCGAAATTGGGGCACCAGATGAGACGAGGTTTCCAAAGCGCATGATTTCGCGCATCACTCTCATCCTCGTCACCGCGTTTTGGGTGACAATGAACATCCTGCTCTGGCGGGCCGAATATGGGCAGCGCGGTTCTGCCGGCAGCGCCGTTCCAGCCGAGGTCGTTTGGCGCAAAATTCTAACCGCGCCGGACAGCTCATCTCTCGCGATTTTCCATCACGGCAAAAAGGTTGGATTTTGCCACTGGATAACCAGCGTCGGTGAAGCATTGTCCCAAATCCAGGAGGACACTGGTCCGCCGGAAGGGATGGTGCGCCGCATCATGAGTTACCGCCTCCAACTCGAAGGAAACGTCAGTTCAGAAAAGGCCGGCAATCGCATTCGCTTCGAAACTGCATTGACACTAACGACCAATCAACTTTGGCAGGACTTCAATCTGCGCATCATTTTGCGTCCGACGGTGCTGGAAGTCCACAGCTCCGCAACTGAGCAGCGGGTTCGATTCAATGTCGACGATGGCGAAGAGAAATTTGAGCGCGTGCTAAAGTTCTCAGAACTGCAAAATCCACAGGCGCTGTTGCGAGAGTTCGGCGGCCCATTCGCGGGAGGTTTGCTGAATAATTTCGCAGCGTTTGGAGCGCAAGCGCAGAGCACTGCCCGCAAGGCCGGATTGAAATGGAATGGCCGTGAGGATTCGATGAGAATCGGCCATTCCCCGGTTCGCACTTACCGATTGCAAACTCGCCTGCTGGACAGATACCAGATTACCATTTTCGTCAGTCGAGTGGGCGAAATTCTTCGTGTGGAACTGCCGGATGAAATTGTGCTCGTGAACGACCAACTGGCAGCGTTTTAGTTGATTAGGGATGATCGAGCTTGTTCACGTGGTGAAGCGGTTTGGACAGCTCACGGCTGTAGACGATGTGACCCTAACCGTTCCGTCTGGGCAATTCTTCGTGCTGCTGGGACCGAATGCCGCCGGTAAAACGACGACGTTGAAAATCCTCGCGGGGCTGATGAAGCCGACCTCCGGCAGCGCGCGGGTTTGCGGCTTTGATTTGACAACGCAGCCGCTCGAAGCGCGACGCCGCATGGCGTTTGTGCCGGATTTCCCGTTTCTTTATGACAAGCTTACGCCATGGGAATTCTTTCGTTTCATCGGCCAATTATTCAGACTGCCTGATGACGCAATTCTAAAGAACGGCCATGATTTGATCGCCCGATTCAATCTCGAAGAGTTCGTCGAGAAGCCGATCGAAGGGTTGTCGCACGGCACAAAACAGAGAGTGGCGATCGCCTCGGCATTATTGCACGAACCGGAAGTCTTCATCATTGACGAGCCAATGGTCGGCCTGGATCCGCAACACGCCCGGATCGTGAAAGACATTCTCAAAGAGCGCTCGCTCGAGGGAATGACTACGCTGGTCTCGACGCATCAATTAAGTGTCGCGGAAGAAATGGCGGATCGCATTGGCATCATGCATCATGGCCGACTGATCACCGCCGGCACGCGCGAACAGCTACGGCTCGAAAGTGGCGCAACCGGTCCTTTAGAGGATGTGTTCCTCGCGTTGACCGCTGAAATGCAAGGCAGCAAAGCACCCAACCCCAGCCGAGAAGTCAACGAGAAAGACTGACACCAACTGGCTTGCCGGTCATGCACGGTTAGATTGTTGCTGGTTACAACGTTGTAACTCCTCTCAAAGCTTCATCTGAGGCAATTTTTATAGCTGTGGCGTTCTAAAAAAGAACGTGACGAAACGGGGTAGAAACCAAAAACTCAAATAACTTCTGGGTAAGGGGCGGTGGGATTGGCTTTGTATGCCATCTGCTCGAACAATAGAGAGACTGGTTTGAAATCTGTTTGCGGTGTCGCTGTCGAGAAAGCCTCAACAAAGTCGTGGAAAAAATGGAGCGAGACTTTTATTTTATTTGTCAGCGAGACCGTTTGACCGTTCTTCTGTAGCTCTGCACCGTGCAGGCAATCCACCGCCATGTGATAAGCAAAGATTACATTCTGGTGGTTCTGAATGCTCTTTAATTCCGGGGTGATAATTGTATCAGGCAATTCATCCAATATTGGGCGAGATGCAACAAACCATACAAAAAAGTTCGCTGCCTTCTTAAACGGGCTTGCCTTTTCTACGCCATCCTTATGTGGAAAGTCTGGCCTAGTTAAAGCCGCCGCAACTGAACGGAAGGCTGGAAGATCAACGTTGAGTTGTGTAATTCCGAGATTTTTGGCGAATGAATCTACGTAGACGGCAATACTTGCCAAATTCGCGTTTAGATCGCCTCCACTATGGTACAGTATCTTAAAGGACATTCAACGGAAACCCGCTATTTCTCAGACCTGATTTGGGTCTTGAAACTAGCGGCAGATTCAGCAGCAATTCTCTGAATCTCTCCGTAACTGTCAACTTTTTTAAGATCACCTTTAGCGTTTTGGGAACAGAATGGGGTAGCAACCGACAGTGGCCGGGTCTGCCCCACGACATCCGGAGACGCCACCCGGAGTACGTCCAGAGCGATTGTTTCCTGTTGTGCTGAGGCATTCATATTGGATTTTTGGCCCTAGATTTCACCGTTGGGAAGCTTCATGCCTCCACTGATTGTGCGGAAGGTAGCAATAACCCTACCAAATGGCATAGGCAGCTCCACGCCTACGCAAGTTATTAACATCTTACCCACAAACCCACAGTGCCAAACACCAAGGACCGGCGGGATACTAACACCGTGTTACGCAGTGTCAACAGCTATTGCACAATAGTTGTACACAGTTGTACCTAGCATGGACACCTAAAATCCAGCACAAATCAATTCTTCAACTGTCCACGTATGGTCCGCGAGATTCGCGGCCTGCGCTGGCGTCTTCTTAATTGTGCTGTGAACGCGGCAAAAGTTGTAGTGCGCCACGAACAAGGCAAGCGCGTGACGATGGTTCTCAATCGTCTTGGAATAGCCAAGGGTCAACCGCGCAAACCGCTTGTTGAAAAGGCGAGCGGACAAGTTCAACCGTTCGGCATGCGAGGTATTGATTTCGCTGCGATCCGGACAACCAAGACGAGCACGGCGGTTACCAAACTAGACAGATTAGCAATCGGAGTGCCATACGCTGATAAGAGCAACATTGAAAGGTGGGGACACACAAGGGGCAGGGATAGGAGATGCCGTGGTAATACGTGGTTCATCCCCTACAAGACTATTCACCAACGGGATAAGCAACGCCCCCACCCAGCTACTTTTCCCACAGAACTTGCAGCAAAATGCATTCGGCTTCATGGGCAAAAGGGCTCTGTTGTGGTTGATCCATTCCTTGGGATAGGGCACTCTGCCTTTGCTGCAAAGGAATGTGGGCTGTTGGTGTCTAAGTTTTATGGCTTCGACATTGACGAGGAATACTTGAAAGTAGGCTGCGATGTCCTCGGGTGCGGCTATCGCAGTGTCATTCAAAAAAGTCCTTCAAGGCTTCTTCAAGTGGACGCTTGAAGACCTTATCAATCTCGGGGGGAGCATCTCAATTTTTGGAAGGGTCGAAATTGGGAGGCACATGAGGGAAT
>Ga0193709_1000552_pt1 | contig 12743 bp, 12 predicted proteins | sample H3c2metaG_FD_160571 | JGI IMG/M metagenome (GOLD analysis project Ga0193709, IMG submission 160571) | Soil microbial communities from a riparian zone of the East river system, Colorado, United States - H3c2 | ecosystem: Environmental > Terrestrial > Soil > Riparian zone | place: USA: East River... | reverse complement strand
GGTCAACTCCTTTGGCCGCGTGGAACTTTCCAACGCCTCCGGCAACTGCTCGGTAACCGATAACAACGGCGCCGTGAGCGTTTCTAACGTCAAGGGAACGCTCGAAGTGCGCGATCGTTTCGGCGAGATCGAAGTTTCCAAGATCGGCGGCGCGGTGACCATTTCCGGAGGCAACGGCGCAATCTCTCTTTCAGGTGCGGGCGGCAACTCCACAATCAACAATTCTTTTGGCGAAGTTACCGTCCGCAACGTCACCGGCACCCTCACGGTTTCCAACAGTAATGGCAAAATTGATGCTGCGGATGTGTCCGCAAACGCCGACCTGAAGACCAGCTTTGGAGCCGTGGAGGCGATTCGCATCGGCGGAACCCTGACCATTCACAACAACAATGGATCGGTCGAAGTTTCAGAAGCTCGCGGTTTCGTTTCCGCGACCACCAGCTTCGGCACTGTTACCGCCAGCCATCTGCATAATGGAGCCAACATTGTCACCGGCAACGGCGCCATCGAAGTCAGCGAGGTCCAGGGCGACGTTTACACCAAGACTTCTTTTGGCTCGGTGCATGTAGAAAATGTGAAAGGAAAATTTACCGCGCAAGACTCCAACGGCGCGGTCACTGCCAAGTCCATTCAAGATGACACCAGCGTCGACACTTCTTTCTCGGGTGTAACGCTGGAAAACATCGGTGGGAAAATCCGCGTGAATAATCAGAACGGTGCCATCGATGTGACAGCCGCTTCCAGCTCCGGCTGCAAAGACATCGTTCTAAAAACTTCCTTTTCCCACATTGCCGTGCGCGTGCCGGCCAATGCGGGCTACAAGGTGGAAGCCCACACATCCTTCGGACACATCACGAGCGAATTGCCGGTGACTGCCAGCGGCACCATGGGCGGCGATTCCCTCAACGGCACCATTGGGAACGGCGCGTGCTCGCTCGGTTTGACGAACTCAAACGGCAATATCGAGATCACTCGCGCTCCGTGATCCATTTCTGATCATTTTCTTGCGCGTGCCATGGAAAACGCTTTTCGTATTACCCGTGTCGCCGTCGGAGTCAACGCGAATTTCTCCAAATCATCTTCATCCGCCCACGCCACGTCGGTAACGTCTCCTCCCGCCATCGCTTCTCCGGAAATTCGCTGGCACAAAAAATCTACAATCACAAAATGAAATCGCGGCCGCCTGCGCTCTTCGATAGTGGCCCAGGTTTCGTCCGCTCCACCTCCGAAATTGATTCGCTCAAAAACCTCGATCATTTCCATCACGCGCACTTGCAGCCCGGTTTCTTCCCTCAGCTCTCGCGCCGCTCCTTCCACCAGCGTCTCGCCGAGTTCCAATGTGCCTCCGGGAATCGACCATTGTCCTTTCAACGGCTCATTCCCCCGCAGAATCAACAGCACCCGGTGGTCCTCAATCACCACTCCGCCCACACCCACAATCGGCCTCTCGGGAAACTCACGCCACGAACTCATCCTCGCCCCGCCCTCGGTGCTGCCCGGCATTCTTGCACGCGTCTTATTTTGTACGCCAAGGCGACTTTCCTTCATCTGTACTTTGACTCCGCATTCACGGTATATAATACGATGGTCGGTGGCGGTCGCGATTCTCCATGGTTTCCGCCCCGCGAATATTTTTACGGAGGATCGTGCCGTGATTCGCTGCCCCGATTGTGGAGCCGAAATAGATGTGGACGAGGACGAGGTCGAGGAGGGCGAAATTTTGAGCTGCCCAGAGTGTGAATCCGAATTAGAAGTTACCCAGACGCATCCCGTGCACCTGAACCCCATCTCCGACGACCTCGATGAAGAGGATGATGAGGACGAAGAAGAAGACGAGGATGACTCTGAAGAGGACGACGACGAAGCGGACGACGATCCCGAAGAGGATGAAGAAGAGGACGAAGAATAGTTTAGGGCCCATACGCCGGTGCATCGAAGCCGGCCCGTTTGGCATCTCAATAGCGTGAAATATCTATCTCCTAAAGCCGCCCAAGACCACGCCGTACCAGTCTCGCTGCTCGGTCCGGTCCTTACTACCGGTTTGATTCTAGCGTTCGCCGGCTCACTCGGCGCGCAAGATCCCCCTCAGCCTCCTGCCGCGCAGTCTTCGCCTTCTTCAGAATCTGGTTCAAAGCAAAAGCCCAATGAGGCCGCTGCGCGCCACTCCAACGACTTTCTGGTGCGCGGTACGGTTTTCACTCAGGAAGGTTTCGCGCTGCCCGGAGCCCTGCTGCGCATTCGCCGCTCGGCCGAGAAAAAATTCCGCTGGCAAACCGTTTCCAATTCGCGCGGCGATTTTGCCGTCCGCGTTAAAATGGGAGCTGATTACCAAGTGCTGGTTCGCGCCAAAGGCTTTGCAGAACAGACTGTGCCGGTGGACGCCAAGACCGGCGACCGCTACAAGGATCTGGTCTTGCGCATGGAACACCAGGGAAACAAGAAATCATGACCAGTCGCAAGAAAATCTTTGTCGCTGCTTTAGTCGCATTTTTCTGTGCGCTGTCTTTGAGCGCCCAGGATAAGAAGCATAGTTCGCAGTTGAAGACCGTTCGTGGAGTTGTTCTCGATAAGTCGGAAAATCCGGTCCACTCGGCCGTGGTTTTTCTGAAAGACACTCACTCCAATCAGGTTCGCAGCAACATCACCAATGATCAAGGCGAGTATCGCTTCAGCGGACTGGACCCCAACGTCGAATACGAGCTGTATGCGGAAAAAGACGGCGCGAAATCGCAAACCCGTAATATTTCCAGTTTTGAAAGCCGCATGGACATCGTCCTGAATCTCAAATTGCAGCAACGCAAGAAAGATTAAGTTGGTCCCGGCTGTAACTTCCCGGAACAACTTACGGCGCAAGCACTCGCAGTGCTTTAGGCATCACTTCAATTTCGACCGGCGTTTTTCCTAATAACTCGCCGTCCCCCTGAAAACTCGTTTCCTTCTCCGCGGTCAATTTGATCTTCCGACAGCGCATTCGAACCGTGCGTCCGCTCCTTAATTCGCCGGAGATGAGCAGCCGCGCAAGCAGCGCCAGCACCTCTGTTTTTCGCAACGTTTCAATCATCACCACTTCCAGCATCCCATCATCCAGGCGCGCGTCCGGCGCCAAACGCAATCCTCCGCCGAGTGTCGGTGCATTCAGTACGGCTGCCAGCAGCACTAGCTTGGCGACATTCGGCACATCGCTTTCCGGAAATGCCGCTTGCACCTGAACCCCGCGAAATCCCCGCAGAGCAGCAATGGCCGAGGCCAGATATCGCAGCCTGCCGGGCCACTTCGCGAATCTTCCATTCGCATACCGTAATGCTTCCGCGTCTATCCCCAGCCCGCCGGCACCCAGGTACGCCACATTCAGGCCGCTTGAATTCCGGACGCTCACTACATCCACCCTGCGAGTTTTTCCGCCCACAATTATCTCGACTGCTTTTTCCACATTCTTTGTGATTCCCAGCGCTGCTGCAAAATCATTGCCGCAACCGGCCGGGATCACGCCCACTTGCACCTCTTGACCGAGCACTTCGTTTACCAGCAACTGCAGCGTGCCATCGCCGCCCATGGCAATCAGCGTCGCGCAGCCTTCGCCAAGCGCCCTCCGCACTTGGTTACGAAACTCGTCCGCCGAGTCTGTCTGTACAATTTTTGCGACATACTTCAATCGCGCAAACGCATTGCGCATTTCCGCGACTTTGCGGCCTGCACCGCCGCGGCCCGCGGCTGGGTTCACGAAGACTGCCGCAGGCACAATTCTCTCCATCCCGCCCTCATTCTCTATTTTTCGGATTACTTTGTGGTTGGACTGCGGAACTCTTTGCGCCGGCAGTCTGTCATAACCGCCGCTTTACCAGCAATCTGAAAATGCACACTCAGCTTTTCGTGTTGGCCGAAAATCCCGCCAATTCCAGCGCTTTGGCTACCTCCGGATTTTTGCTGAACTGTTCCCACACAAACCCGGTCCGAGCATTCTCCGCCATCAACAATGTGATTCCCGCGTCAATGCCCAGCACGTCGGAGCTGGCCCATCCGGTCAGCGGATTGAACGCGTCCACGAAACCATACTTTTTCCAGGTGCGCTTGCCAAACTTCTCGCGAATGTTTTGCAGCACGCGGATGCATTCTTTGGGCATGAACACCAATGACCCGCCGGAGGCGCACGGCACGATGCTTCCGTCTATTCTTCCCATTGCTGGCGGTCCGCCCCACACTGCGTACCCGTGCTCGGAATCCGATGCCGAAATTCCCCACAAATCTTCGGAATAGTCCGGAAAACGGCCGGCGAGTTCCAGGCACCACATCTTGTGGATTTTCGTCGCCACGATCGAATTGGCAAAATAGTCCGCGAACTTGTCGTGCAGCCCGCGGAAATTAAACCAAGCGTGCGAGTATTGATGCGCGAAAAGCGGCGCGTGCGCCCCGATATAAGGAACCTGATCGAATTCGAAACGCGGCCGTTGCCACTCGTTCCACACTGCCGGCGCCAGCGTATGGGTGCGCGAGGTGAAACCCAGCAGATACATCATCATCATTTCGCTGTAGGTGTCCCATCGCGATTTCAGGAATCCCTGCTCCGGTATCCAACCCATTGAGAACGTCTGCCCACCATGGAGAATCCACGGCCATTCGATTCGCTCGTAAAATTCCGTCGCCAGGTCCTTGATTTCCTTGTCATCAAAATATGCCCGGCAGGTGAGTGCGCCGCATAAGAATAAGCAGGTGTCGATCGGCGATACTTCCGAATTCAAGATGCGCTGACCGGTTTCTCCGCTAATGAAGTGGTACAGAAATCCATGCTGGTGCTGGATGTTTTTCAGCGCGAAACTCAGCGTTGCCCGCACGCGATCCCTTACGGCTGCGTCTTCTTCCCAACCCCTTCGCGCCGCCACGCACAGCGCCGTCAATCCAAAGCCGGTTGCCGCCACGCTCGATGCGTTTCTGGGAGTTCCGCCGTCAGCCGATCCGCGATCCTCGATCTGTCCGGTTTTCGCGTTGGCTTGCTCCCAAAAATACAAAAAGCACGCCTGCTCGACTTCGTCCAGGAACAGGTCTTCGTCCGCTGTAAATCGATACAGGGAGGGGTCAAACGAGAACAATCTTGCCGGCAACCCCGGAGTGGGGTCTCGCGGCAGCAGTCTGTCCGGCTCTTGAACTAAGCTTTGGCCGAATGCCGGGTACGATGCAAAAACCAGCGGAGCTGTGGCGCCCAGCAGGCTTGCCTGTTTCAGCCACTCTCGCCTGCTCAGGCTATTTCGGCTCACGCTGCCAGCCTCGGGTGTCGCCGTTCCCGGCAGGGCACCGAACCGCGCATGACTTTTCGCTCATACGGCGCGTCATTCTACCTTTCGGCGCTTGCGCTTTCCACTTCTAGTGCAACTAAATCGATTTACCTGTGTGAACTCGCCACTCGTACTTACCACCACGGGCGGCTAGCTCTTTTGGGGATTGCCACTCGTTATGCTGGTGCCGGCGGGGGGAATCGAACCCACGGCCTAGGGATTATGAGACCCTCGCTCTACCACTGAGCTACGCCGGCGGGAAGCAGCCTTTTATCCTACGAAGAGGCTTCCAACTGAGTCAAGCCTTCTTGCATTCTCGCGTTACCCCTCAGAGACGCCGCTAGAGTTCAGCCGCGCAGGTTCGATTCTGCAATGGCCAACTCGTTCGCAGCCGCCCCAGGGCCTAAAGAGCCACCATAGTTTTAGTACTACTGTACTGTTGCGCAGCACATTCCGGGCCCTTAGCATTCTGGTGTCGACAAGGACTCTTCCTCCACCAGCGGTCACCAGACCGACGGCGAGGGGCTGAACCCCGACTCGACAAGAAAAGTATAGGTCTGCCCGTCAGACGTCTTGACATTGGTGTGCAAAACAGTACAGTACCTCCGGGATAGTTGTGTTCCTCGGAGGAACAATGTCAAGGAAACTGACGGTTGTGGCAGCGCTGGTCATTCTTGTCGGCGCGATGGGACTGAAAACTGCTGTCGCCGGTAGCGGCAGTGGATCTGTAATCATGGCAAATGGTGGAGCTCCTACGCCGCCATCGCCATGGAAGAACGGTGGAGCACCAACGCCTCCATCTCCTTGGAAGAACGGTGGAGCACCGACGCCTCCGTCGCCTTGGAAAAACGGTGGAGCACCAACGCCTCCGTCGCCCTGGAAGTAAGTTAGTTCCAATCAGCGGTTCGTTTCTTCGCTGAAAGGACTTGGGCGCGGATTATAGGAAGCCAAGTGCCCGGTCCGCTACAATATGCAGTTTGGTTCTTGTGCACACTCTTTGAAGTGGTCGTATTGGTGTGCGCGTTCCGTATCAGAGCGGTTCGTCGCTATTTTCTTCTCAACCTCTATATTGCGTTTGAAGTTGTTGCCAGCATCGTTCGCTTCGAAATCCTGCAGCATTACGGCTTGCAGTCGACTACCTACGCCTACTTTTATTACTATTCCGACGCTCTTCTTACCATTCTTCTGTTTTTCGCGCTCAGCAGCCTCTATTCTCAGGTTTTCCACGAACTGAATGTTGGCCGCTATGTGCAGTTTGGGGCGCTATTTCTCTTGTCCGGCACGGCTCTGTTTTCCTTCGCTGTGATTCAGCAATCCAGCGCCAAATTGCTCTCGCATTTTGTATTCGAGCTTTCCCAGAACCTCTACTTTGTCGGCCTGGTTCTCACTTATATTCTTTGGGCGGCGATCCTCAAACTGCGCGAAACCCGCACTCAGTTGATCCAGATCGTGCTTTCACTGGGCATCTATTTCAGCCTGTACGCCGCAAACTACGCCCTGCGCAATCTTTATCCCTCGATGGGTTCCCTGTTTCAGTCTCTTAATCCTGTGATTGGTTGTTTCCTTCCGTGTGCCTGGGCCTATGCCTTCTGGCGCATCCCTAAAGATGCGCGTCTGGTTCCTTCTACCCTGGCGGTGATCCCACGATGATGGCTGCCGTCATTCTTATCTGTTCCGTGGTCCTCATGCTGCAGTTCTTCATTTCTTACAGCCGCTCGCTGATCGCGGCTTGCGCCAAGGAACCGCTGCCCATTGAAGTCCAGGAGGTCACCGGAATCGTCCGCACGGCTTCGGCGGAGGACTTCTCGCGCGTGATTCAACTTCTTAAACTCTGCCCCGAGCGTCCTGAAGATCGCAGTTCACTTCGCGCCGTGGGCGCCTATTACCACTTTCTGGGATTCGTTCGCTCGACCGTTGCCCTGGCCGTGCCTTCCCTCAAATCATGGGCGGACGGCGAACGCGCCCAATGCAGCTACTTTGCCGCGGTCGCCCTCGGCCGCCGTATCGCCTTCAGCCGGGATCTCCTGGCGCAGCAGATGTTGCCTTAACCTAACCGCTCCTCTTGCTTCTTTCGCGACTCCCATCCTAATTTTCTTCATTGGCTTTTTCGTGTGTGCTATTCTACTTTCTGATTCGCTCCTCGCCGGAGTGGAAGCGTCCGCAGCGCAAAAACTTACCGGTGAATAAAACATGCTTGCAGTGCGGCGCGATACTCCTATCGGGTGTACGCGTCTGTAGTTTTTGTGATTCGCGTCTTTCTGACGCCGCCTCTTCGTCGGCGCCTCCCGCGCACCAGAGCAGCGGGAATCCTACGTTCGACGAACCCGCTGATTCTGTTTGGCGCGGCGAACTGGCCAATCGTGTGGCCTCCTATCGCGCGCGCAGGCGGAAAAACACGTTCGAGGACGGCCAGCCTCAGCTCCCGTTCGAACAGCCCGCTGCAGCTTCGCCCGTTTCGTCCAAAATTGCCACTGCCGCCGCCATCGCAGAACCTCATGCGCTCGACGAAGACTTCTCATTCACCATTGCTATCGGTCGGACTGCAAACCGGGGCACCTCGGACGAAGCACAGATGTTTATCGACGTCTCTATTCCGCCGGCCCAGAACGCCGCGCCTGACGCGGCGCCGACGCTCTCTGAAAGCACCGTTGCTCAACACTCCGGCCAATATCCCGTCGCCTCGATGGACCAGCGGCGGCTATCCGGCCTGATCGATGCCGCTTGCCTGCTGTTCGCATGTGGCGGGTTCCTGGCGTTGTTCGGCTCCCTCGGTGGACACTTTGCCTTCAGCAAATTAAGCTCCGCCGTTTATGCGGCTTCCTTTGCCATTGTCTATCTGCAATATTTTTCGCTGTTCACCGTGTTTGGCGGTACCACTCCGGGCATGATGCTGCGCGGTCTTCGCGTTGTGGACTTCTCCGGCGAAGAGCCGACCCCGCGCCAGTTCCTTCTGCGCGCGGCCGGCTACCTGCTTTCCGCGGGAACTTTCTTTCTCGGCTTCCTGTGGTCGCAGTGGGACGAAGATGAACTCACCTGGCACGACCGCATCTCGCATACCTATCTCAGCTCAGCCAGTTCGATCGCAGAGTCCGAACTCAGTGGCGTAGCGCACACCCACTAGCCAGTAAATCGCTGTTGCGCTTGGTCCTAAATCCTTCGCTTGTAAAGATAAACGCTATACTTGGACAACGGACGATAGCCTTCCGCAGCGTCATCCCAGTGGTAAGTCGTCGTCATTCCAATGTCGGCGATTCCCACCAGCCGGTAATCGTCACGGATATATTTCTCCGCCCAGTACAGAATAGCGGTGTCCGAATTCGTTTTGCGCAGCCAGGACGCCGGAACCATCACTTTCACCACATATTCCGGCTTGGCCTTTTCGATTTCGCCGATCATCTCCTGCTGCATTGCTGATGCAAACTTCTGCTCTTCCATCAGCCCGTAGGTGTAGATATATCCCGTCGCGGAATGGCGTTGCGCGTAAAAATAAATCTCCGGCTCCGATCCCAGTACCGCCACTCGCGCGTCCGCGTCGCAGTGATCCTTGATATATTTCCCGAATGCGATCGCTTCGGGAAACGGATTCCCTCCATACTCGGAGCGCACGATTTTCTCCGGACTCATTTCAAAAAAGGCCGCTCGCTGCGCATATAGCGCTTGTGCGCAGCCGAGCGCAAACACGCCGATGCCAATCGCACTCAACTCGAGCCGGCTCATTCGAATTCGCTCGGCGAGTTGTGCCACGCTCCATGCCATCGCCTTCCCCGCCAACAGACAAATTGCCGGAAGCATCACGATGAAATAGTGATTGCGGTAATAGAGTCCCGCGCTTGCTCCCAGAAACGACCAGCCCAGCAAACTAACCGCGAAGCTCAGCGCGACGGATTTGCCTCTCTCCCTGACTAACGCGAAAAGCCCTATCGCGGCGAAGCACCACACCACCGGCGCTCCAAAAAAAAGATCCGGCACAATTTCACGCAGATATTTCAAGCCCTGCATGAAATCCGTGGACGTCGCGTATTGCCGCGCATACGAGACCGTCCAGAACCAAAATTTCGCGAACACTCCCGCCCGGTACAGTGCAGCACAAGTCAGCAGGTAGGGAACTGCCGCCCCTGCGCCGTACACACCAATCCGCGCTCCCAATTTCTTTGGCTCTTCTCGATCCTTCCATCCGCTCCAGGCAATTTCCTGTACGCCGAATAAAATGAATACTGCTCCCGGCTGCTTCATCAAAAACGCCAGCCCCATGCATATTCCGGCGGCAAAATATGTTTTCAGGGTTTCAGGGTTGGTACTTGCAAACCCTGAGTTCAACAGGGTTTCAGGGTTGGTACTTCCAAGCTCTGAATTCAGCGGATTTTTCGATCTTCTCGACGCCACAAGAAACAGCAGTCCGGCCACGGCAAACAGCGTCACAAAATGGGTTGCGTGTCCGGCCAGTCCCAAGACCCCTTCGCTGGTAGAGAGCAGCCCGTAACTCGCCGCGGCCGTGGCCCCTGCCAAGTCTCCGTACAGCCGGCGTGCCAGAAAAAACATCAGCACGGTAGTCAGTCCATTCACTACCAGGAGACCGAGATGAATTCCCGCTGCGCTTTCTCCAAAGGTCCGTAGGATCGCCGCGTACGCCACATAGGTCCCCGGCAATTTCATGTTGTAGGCAATCTCGTAGGGAGGAATTCCCTGCAGAATCAACTGCCCGGCGTAAGCGTATTCGCCCTCGTCCCGCTCCAGCGGCATCTCGCGGACCCGCCAGCGAATTCCGGCAAACAGCAGAATCACCAGCCCCACCACGGTAAATGCCACCCGCCGTGCGCGCGACGCAACCGGCTGCTCGGTAGCCTCGGTCAAGTCGGCGCTCGGAATCTCGCCGTCCCGCGATCCCAAGTCTTCTTCCAGTTTTTCAGTTTCGGCCATTTAAGCGATTTTTCCGCTGCGCGCGACCACCGCAAGTCACATGCTGGGTCAGCATAGCATCCGCTACGGCTGCAATTTCACGCTCCTCCCCCACGCGTACCAATCTGCAAATCTCAACCCTGTGTGCCGCGCGCAAGAGAACACACGCCATCTGAACAGGTTTTACGACCAAATTCAGGAGGATCCGGAAGAGATAGCTAAGCGCAACAATGTGCGGCCCTCGCTGCGTACCCGCCGCCCGAAACGCGCGGCTTGTTTTCCTCTGGCCTTGGTCGCATTTCCATATGTAAAATGGCGCAGCTTTGTCGGTCCGTATTTGTATTGCTTGGCTCGCAAATTGCATTAGGTCCGTGCGGGCGAGGGCTTGTACCCAGGGGTTTCGCGAGCGTGCAGCTCAGCGTTCTTATTGATACCTACAATCACGAGCGGTTGATTGCGACCGCGATCAACAGCGTGCTGGAGCAGGATTTCCCTGCGTCGCAGCGCGAAGTGATTGTGGTAGACGACGGTTCGACGGACCGCACAGCGGAAATTGTACGGCGTTATGCGCCGCAAGTGCGTCTGGTTACAAAAAACAATGGCGGGCAAGCCTCCGCGTTCAACGCGGGAATTCCGGAGTGTCGCGGCGAGGTGATCGTTTTCCTGGATGGCGACGATTGGTGGGCGCCGGGGAAATTGCGCCGGATGGCCGAAGTTTTTCGCGAAGATCCCGCGCTGGGAATGATCGGCCATGCGTTCATCGAATCATTCGATGATGGGACGCGAAAAACAATTTCGCCGAGTGAACGCATTCGGCTGCAGGTGAATAATGTTTCCGCGGCGACGCTTTTCCGGCTGAGCCGCTGCTACTTTGGCACCAGCCGGCTGGGGCTGCGCGCGGATCTCGCCCGGAAAATTCTGCCGGTTCCGGAAGCGTTGGTTTTTGAAGCTGACGAATATCTTTTCACCATGGCTGCCGCGCTTGGTCCGTTTGCGCTGTTGCCGGATGCGCTGACGCACTACCGGGTGCACGCGGGAAATCTTTTTTTGGGCGCTGGAGCCAGCCAGGCAGGAGAACGCCGCAAAGCGCAGGTGATCGCGGAACTCGCGCAAGCGCTACGCATTTCGCTGCCGGCCACCGGCGCTCCGCAGGATGCGGTGGACGCAATGCTGGAAATTGTAGAAGCGGAAGCCGCGCAACTTCGGCTGAAACTGGATGGCGGCTGGCCGTGGGAAACTTTCCGGACGGAACGCACGATTTATCGCGTGCAACACGGCGACGCTCCGGCAACAAGCAGAATTTTTCGCACACTTTCGATGGTGCCAGCGTTGGCGCTTCCGCCGCGCTGGTTTTATCGTGGGCGGCAGTGGCTTGGCTCGCAAACCTGGTATAAGCGAGCGCGCGCGGGAGCGGTTCCAGTGCCGGGATTCGCCAAGGTCGATATACCGAAGACGGAAACGCCGGCGGCAAAGCGCGAAGCGAAAAGCTGAATATTTTCGCTGGATGCCAATCACAGTTTGACGCCGTGAATTCTCCACAACGCCGTGTATCTTTGTTAACCTTGTAACGAAACCTCATGTCAGTGACTGCCGAGCCGACCATCGCTGCGCGGACTTCCGCGCAAGCTTCAGCAACCGCAACAGTACGGATCGAGCCGCCGCGCGGGTGGGTAGAGCTGCGTTTGCGCGAAGTGTGGATGTACCGCGAACTGTTGTATTTTTTTGTGTGGCGGGACTTGAAGGTGCGCTACAAGCAGACGGTAATCGGCGTGGCGTGGGTGGTGCTGCAACCGTTGATGAGTATGGGCGTTTTCACACTGTTTTTTGGACGGCTGGCCAAGCTGCCGTCGGATGGTTTGCCATACCCGGTTTTTTATTTTGCGGCACTGGCTCCGTGGACGTATTTTTCGACGGCGCTGACGACGGCGACCAACGTGGTGGTGGAAAATCAGCGGGTGATCACGAAGGTGTATTTTCCGCGCCTCATTTTGCCTCTGTCCAGCGTGATGTCCGGACTGGTCGATTTTGCAATTGCGTTTCTGGTACTGCTGGCTCTGGTGCTGGGATACGGATTGCGTCCGGGCGTGCACGCGCTGTGGCTGCCGTTTTTGTTGCTGCTGGCCCTCGCAACAGCGTTGGGCGTGGGCTTGTGGCTTTCCGCGTTGAATGCACTGTATCGCGACGTGAAATATGTGACGCCATTTCTGGTGCAGTTCTGGATGCTAGCTTCGCCCGTGGCGTATCCGAGTAGCCTGGTGCCGGCGAAATGGCACTGGCTCTACGGACTGAATCCGATGGCGGGAGTGATCGAAGGATTTCGCTGGGCGTTGACGGGCCACGGGCAGGCTCCGGGGGCGTTGCTGGCGGCGTCGGCACTGGCGGTGGCAGTGCTGCTGGTGGGCGGGTTGATGTTCTTCCAGAGGATGGAGGGGACGGTCGCAGATCTGGTGTAGGTAGCGGCTGTAGTGGGTGCCCCTTCCCCTCTTTTTTGCAGGTGTTCATTACGAGATCGGACGGGCTGAGAGTTTGCCGGGACAAATTGGATGAGTGAGATCGCGATTAAGGCGGAAGGACTGAGCA
>Ga0193709_1000551_pt1 | contig 12748 bp, 9 predicted proteins | sample H3c2metaG_FD_160571 | JGI IMG/M metagenome (GOLD analysis project Ga0193709, IMG submission 160571) | Soil microbial communities from a riparian zone of the East river system, Colorado, United States - H3c2 | ecosystem: Environmental > Terrestrial > Soil > Riparian zone | place: USA: East River... | reverse complement strand
GCCGCGTTGAAAACTTCGTCGGTCCTGGAAAAAAGCCTGCTGAAGTATTCCCAGGAATTGGCTCTGCAAGCCGGTCAAATTGCCGCTTGCAATCGCGTGCATGAAGTGGATGAGCGCCTGGCTCGCTGGCTGCTGATGAGCCAGGATCGTCTCGGCGGCTCACTGATTCCTCTGACCCAGGAATTTCTCGCGCACATGCTCGGCACGCGGCGAGCCAGCGTCACTGTCGCGGCGGGCATCCTGCAAAAAGCTGGATTGATCAGTTATGTGCGCGGGCAATTAAAGATCGAAGATCGCAAACGCCTGGAAAATGCATCGTGCGAGTGCTACGCGACGTTGACTCGGCAACTCAACGTGTGGAAATCCGAATCTGAGTAGAGATTCTTCGTAGCTCGCGCGCATTCGCAAATCCAATAGATCTGCAAGTCTCGCCTTCCCTTACAGCAATTTCCCTATTGCCATCGGCACTGCCGATAAGTACGCTAGCGTACGGATGCTAACCGTCGTCCCCAAGGTGCTCTCCAGCTTTCTGGCTGTCACCTCCGATGAAGGGGGTAGTACATGCCGAAAAGTATTCTCATTGTTGACGACAGCCCGCAAATCCGGAAACTAGTCCGCACTTATTTTGACCGCCTGACAGACTTTCAGATTTGTGGCGAAGCCGTGGACGGTCTCGACGCAATCGAGAAAGCCACGGAATTGCATCCGGACCTGATCATATTGGACGAGTCCATGCCGCGCATGGATGGTCTCAAAGCGGCGCGTATTCTGCGCTCGATGCCGCGACAGGTTCCGATTATTTTGTTTACGCTGCACGCCGAAGCAATTACCTCTGAAGACGCCTCGGACGCCGGCATCGCTTCGATCGTCTCCAAAACGGATGGCGTCACCGAACTCGGCGAGCAAGTGGACAGCCTTTTGAGGTACGCGTCAGGCAAGGGTCGCAGCGTGCGTAGCGGCGCCAGCTGAGTTGACGCCATCCAGCAAGTTCACCGCCCTGAGGAAAGCCCCAGCCCCATTTACCACCAGCGTCACAGCGATCTTGCCGGTGCTGAGATCCTGCAAGGAACAAGAGTTTTTTCAGAAGATTAAGATAAAGGAAGAAACAGCTTCGGTAATTATTGAGGAAGAGTGTGCGCCCGGGGACGATTCTAGAACTTGTCTCGGTCCATTTGCGTCATCCATGCCGACGTTGTCCTCTTAACGCCCGGGCTGAATTTCGCCGAACTCCATTCGTTATAATTCGTTGACACCAAGACGGCATTTTCTCCCGCCACTCAGGTTCTTCGGCGAAAAATCCCTTGAGCAGGGCGCGCGGGCACCATAAGCATCCAGCCCGCCACCCAAATCTGTACCGAATGCGCGCGGAATGGGGAGGGCTGGCTTTGTGAAGCGTGCGCCGTCGCACACGAGTGTGGCGACGAGATGTGTCTGCCGGTAGTTAACTCTCCTCGCGTTGGAGTGTGCGGGTATACGGGTTAAGCGCTCCTCTTTCCTAACTGCTGGGAATTTCGTCGCACTACACTAGTTTGAGGCGACGGTCTGGAAACGATAGCTGTTGCGACCCTTCTCTTTGGCCTCATACATCGCCTTATCGGCCTTCTTGATTAGGTTCTCGGGGTCCGTACTGTCGCTTGGATAGGTAGCGATCCCGATGCTCGCACTGATTTGCAGTTTGTGAGAATCGATCACCAACGGCGCGTTTATGGCGGTCAGTATCTGTCCGGCCTTGACTCCGGCATCGCCAATTTGCTTGATCTCAGTCAGAAGAATTACAAACTCGTCTCCGCCCAGACGGCTTACCGTGTCAGAGGCGCGCACACAAGATGACAATCGATTTACAACCGACTGAAGCACCTTGTCCCCGAATGTATGTCCCAACGAATCATTAATCTCCTTGAATTTATCCAAATCCAAAAATAGCACTCCGACCAGAGTGCCATTCCGGCTTGCCAGCACAACTGCTTGGTGAAGCCGATCTTGCAGCAGAGTTCGATTAGGCAAGTTCGTCAAAGCATCGTGTTGTGCCAGATGGGACATTTCTATTCCGATGGCTCTCGCAACCGATACGTCGTGGAAAACGATTACCGCCCCGGTCGCAATCCCTTGCCGATCATGGATTGGTGCAGCCGAATCATCAATCGCAAATTCGGTACCGTCTCGACGACGGAGGACGCAATGGGGCGTGAGTCCGACGGTTTTGTTTAGCTCGATTGCCGTTCTCAGTGGACTTTTACAAGATTTGCCGGTAGTGCTGTCCATGATTACAAATACTTCTTCAACTGGCTTACCTGCGGCCTCTGCCGCAGTCCATCCGGTGATCTTCTCCGCGACCCCATTGAGGTAGGTAACTTTGCCTTCGTTGTCAGTACTCAAAACGGCGTCGCCAATGGAGTTGAGTGTGACCTCAGCACGCTCCTTTTCACCAAATAGCGCTTCTGCGGCCGTCTCCCGCTCTACCATATTCCGTATCGCACGCACCAAGGAATCCCTGTCGAGTTGGCTTTCTAGCAGGTAATCTTTTGCTCCGCGCCGCAACGCCTCCAGCGCGATGGCTCTTTCGTCCACTCCGGCGATTACCAGAGTTGGTATACCGCCAGCAGCCAGCGTCAGCCCGTCGAACGTCTCGATTCCCTGGCTGTCAGGCAGCGACAAATTCACAAAGATCGCCCATATGCCGCTCTTTTTAAGCCGTTCAACGCCTTCAGCAAGAGTGCTGACGCGCTCGCCCTCAAACGGGCCGTCTATTGCATGGGTGATTGCATCGCGGAAAACGTCGTGATGATGGGTGTTATTGTCAACCAGCAGCAGCGTTCGTTTATTGGTCATTTTTTGGTGCCATATCATATTGTGCTTCGATCTAATCTTTAACGCTGTCCACTTCGAGACAGTTCGCGCATTAGAAAATTGGCACTTGAGCTTCAGGTTGGAATGGCTGGCAGGCGGTTCAATGAATCTGAACTTGCACTCTGTCCGCCAACTTGCGAAATGGTTCTGCCGATTTGTCGGCGAACGGCGCCAGCACGGCCATCGTGCGTAGCGCGTTGCACCAAAGCGCATTGATTTCGACCGGCTTGCCAAGCTCTATTCGCTGGTTCCACTATGGCGTCGTGAAGGTTTTTACCGAACTGGTCACTCCGTCGGTCGTGCCGTGGGCGTCCATCGAGTCTACGCTGTAGTAATAGGTCGTCCGCGGCTTTAAGTCGTCCAGGCGCACTCGGAAAATCGTGTATCGGTGGCCCTGGTTTAATCTGATGTGCGATTTCACCGTCTGGCTTAGGTTTTTGGCGTCCTCACCGTAGTGCACAACCCCATAGTGCTCGGGCGAGCCGCCAGGATTGTTGGTTCGCCACGTAATAATGGCCAAATGGTCTTTAGCCAATTCGATCTCTGGACCTTGGGTGATCTGGACGCGAGCGGCTTTCTTGGCGGGAGGAACGAACTGAGCCGAGGTTGGACTCGGGAGGAGCAGGCTACCGCTCAAAACTGTAATCGCCAATGTTTCGAGAAAACTAGTCATATTCACGCCTCAAGAGAATTACTCCAGGAAGATGATCAAACGGGGGACGCAATCCGCGATCTTTCGCTCTGGCTCGTTCGTCCCACAAGATCTTGATGTGAGCGGACGAGCCAGAGAAGACAGGTTAATTGGGTCTGGGGCATCAGACCATGCCTCGCGCTTTGCATTATGGGATCGGCGGATTCGGGAAAGGCGCAACGCCGCAGACAGCCGATGCGCACGGCGGCAGAGTCGGAGTCGTGATAAGGCTGTCGTTACCTTGCGTCGCAGCCGTTCCGCCAGTCATACAAGCACCGGTAAATTGGTTAATGTCGGGGTAAGGTGTCGTGAAGCCGTCGGTGAGGGTTTGGAGGAAGGCAACGATCTGGTTCTCCTCCGTATCGCTTAACCCAAGTTTACCGACCGTCATGTCGAGATTGTTTTTGACTTCGGGCTTGGGCCAGCAGGTCACTTTCTCAATCGTCCCGGCCGGGCAGTGCCCGGAGGTGACGTCGAAAGGATAGACATCGCGTGTGTTGTAGAAATGCACGAGTTGCTTCAGGCTCTTGATGTAGCCGTTGTGGAAGAACTCTTTTTGAAAGTAAGGCCCAGGCGCCTCGGTGGTGGGACACTTTGAGGGTGTCATCGCCACATTGCGCGCCGTGGATGTCTGCATTTGGCCGTCGGAAGTTGGCGCAAATTGTGTCCAAGTATCGTTCGGGCTTGCCCAAGAGCCAAAACCGCTTCGTAGGAAAGTTCCTAATCCCAAGTCTCTGTAGCCGAAGCCAAAGGGGTTCGCAGTGAAGCCAAAGGAATCCGGCGTTGTCTGATAGTAGAAAGCATCGCTGGGATTCAACGGCAGGCCGAGATTCGCCGAGCCGAAGCAGGTGAACAGCGGCCGTGTGCTTGCTGCGGCGCCTGTGTCTTCACTGTTCGGCGCCGTACCTTCGGGAGGCGTTGGCGCAGTGGACCTGCCGTCCAGATGGCAGGAGTTGCAGTTCGCTTTGCCACGGAACAGTTTGTAACCGGCCATCTCGTCCGAGGTCAGCGTGTAGTCACCATGCAGGAAGGCGTCGAATTTCGACGAGAAAGCGTCGACATCTGGTGAAGCTTCGTATTGATCAAGCGACTGCGCCCAATGATCAAAGACGTTGTTTGCTTTGGTGCGGTCCTCGGGACTTAGCCGAATTGGCATAGTGTTCGTTCCGAACACCATAGCCCCGCCCGGGGTTTCGCAGATTTCCTCGGCGTTGTGCGGGAACTTGATCTCTAAGGAGCCCGCTCCCCATACCGTCTCAAAGAGAGGTCTATAGGTGGCGGTCTGAAGCCGGAACGCAATGCAAGCCGTGTCAGGTAACGCGTGTTCTTGTGTATCGACCGGAGGGCCCTGCGCCTGATTGGCGTCCGGACTCCCTAGCAAGTAGCCGGTCGCTCCGGAATCCCAGAAGTTTCCGCCAAAAAAGGCGCCCTGCGCTGCGTTGAAGTTCAGAACAGGAAATTCTGGTGCATAGGTGTACCTCTGCGCCGTCCGCTTGCCAGCCCGAAACTCCAAGGACCCGGGATACGCAATCATTGTCAGATTGACCGATGGGATCGGTCCGCTAAAGCCGACGTACGGCATGTGGCAGAAGCCACAGGCCCTATTCTCGAAAGGGGATATATGCTCGTCGAAATTCATGAGCTTGCCCAATAATTGGTTTGCCCTCATTCCGGTGTTCGCAAGGATTGGCGGCTGGCCGGTCAGAGTTGGAGGTGTTAGCGCTTGCCATTCTGCCACCGCTTCAGCTTCGATGGAACGAACCTCGCGCCGCACCCTTTCGATCTCTTGAGGCAAATCGGCCGGCAGGATACCGGGCGGGTACGGGTTGTAAAACGGCGGTGGCTGGTCGCGATCCCGTCCCTTACCTTCTTTCCCCTGCCCATTTTGCGCCGACATGAACTGAGTGGAGATCAGCAAGGAGGCCGCGACCACCGCGCAGAGTATCACTAGCGCTGTCAGTCGTCTTTCTCGCATAAAGTAACCCCTTTCCTTTCATGATTTATTTGGAATCGTTTGGAATGGATAGGATGGCGCACCCGACGATGACACCACGGCTTCATTCGAGGCGTCGGCTTTTGGATTGAGCATTCAGCGCGGTAAGGGATGTCAGTTTTCTTGTTCGGCTTACAGCGGAGGACCTAGACAGATCAGTCGCACTGGATTGGCTCAGCGGATGGGACTCGTCCGTGCCAATGGGGGACAGAAATTACTGTGTTTCTGGTTTCTGGTCGCGACTGGAGTAGTGAAGAAATCCAGTCGCTTAGACGAATTCCTCCGTCGCACAGTTCGCGACTTCCCGGTGAACGTAGAACGCCTTCTTATTGTCGTCAATAGGGGCAGTTATGTAGTACTCACAGACAAAATTTGTGATCGCCGCGTGCTAAATGAAAGTTCTATGCCGCCCTGCGCGAGATTTACTTCTCCCTCCACATGCAACTCATACGGCAGAACTCGTGCCAGACGTGTGCCGGGTTCTTGCTCTGGCAGCGCCTGGTTGGACGGCGGGGCAGGCACTTAATCGGAACGGCGCTCTTGATTCGGACCTTGGCGTCGGGCCTTATGCACAATGTGCGGCCGAATTTGGCGTAGCGGTAGGATATGTATCGACTGTCACGACCTTACTCGCAAGCGTTGGATAAAACTAGTCAATCCGGGGCATGAACAGAATCCAGCTTAAAAGTTCACGGCGATTTTCCAATCCACCAGAGCACCTTGGCGACGATTTTCCATTTCTGTTTGCCGCTCAGGGTGATCGCTTGGTAGTTGGCGTTCTCCGATTGCAGCACAATGGTGTGGTCAAATTGATTCAGGCGGGAAACCGTCAGTCCTTGGTCGCGATGCCAGGCGATCACGATTTTTCCGTTCAGGTCGCTAACTTCGGTCTGGGAGGAATCGACCGCAAGAATATAGCCATCCTGAATAAGCGGCGACATCGAACTGCCGCGCACACGCAAGCAACTCGTTGTGGATGGGTTCGGGCACCAGTCCTTCGGCGCTGCGATCATGCTTTCAATAGCGCCGTCGTGCAGCAACCCCTCGCTCTCGCATTTTTCGCCATGTGACGCTGCAACGGTTTTCAGCAAGGGAATGGTCACTAACTGAAGCCCTTCGGGCTTCCTGGCTCCGCCACCAGCCCTCGCGATTTCCAGATGTGGCATCTGCGCTTGCCGCAGACGTTCTCGCAGGCGCGGTACCACGCGCAGCAAGTCTTCCTTACTCAGACCGGCTCGTCCCCAGAAATACCAGCACAGCGGGTCTCCGGCGAGGTTTCCCATCTCAATATAAATATGCGACTGCGGCTCTGAGACTCCTCGTTCCCATCTCGATACTGCCATTGCGGAACAGTGAAACGCATGACCGAAGGCACCTTGATTCAGAACCAATCCCGCGCGCAGGCGGACGACCGACTTCGCCCACTCCGGCTGGGGAATCGACTTGCGTATCGATCTCGGCATAACAACCTACTTCTTTGGCTGGGAAATGAAGTTGTCCTGAGGACTAATCATCAAACTACGCTTGCGCGGCCTGGTTGGCAAGCGGTCTGCGTACTTGAACGAACTCGCGGTGCTCTCCTGCAAATGACGCATGCTTTAACTATGTCAGCCGCGACCGGTGCGTGCGGGCTTCAAAGCTTCAAGCGCGAGAACCGCGTGATTGATTGCGGATCGTTCTAGCTCGTCAATCGGCGCGGTTGACGCTTGGCGTTTCTGAATCGCTTTCAAAGCATCGTCAATTCGGCTGGTGATTTTTGAATTATCGGATTCGTGGACCGCTGGTGCATATTTTGCCCGCCAGGGATATTCGGCGTTCACTCTCGCAGCGTACGCCGATGGTCAGAAATTTTCCGGTTCCGTCTGTGGTATAAAGAATCGGACGCCTTTCACCGGCTTGATAGCCGACGACTCAGCCGGGATGCGGAAAGCCGAATTTCCCGAGATTAACACGCGAATTCAATTCGCTATCGATTGCACAGAGCAAAGACTCAATGCCGTCTTCTTTGCCGACTACGCATCGGATTCCAATTCGGTTAGCTTCAAGTGCCAGCTCATCCGTTTTGTAGAGCGTGAACATTACAATTGGGACCGTCGGCATCGCTTGCAATATTCCATCGGCAGCTGCAATCCCGTCCGAAGTTTGCAGTTTGTAGTCCAGTACAATTAAGTCCGGACGCAGTTCGGCGGCTTTCGTAATCGCTTCTTTCGCGGTCTCTGCTTCACCGCAAACAACCCAACCGGGTCGAAGTACGAGCAGACTTCTCAGGGCGCTGCGCATGGATTCACGGTCATCTGCAATCATAATTCGAGGCACCGACAAACCCCCAAACCCGCAAGACTCCTGGGCGGAAAATACAGACTACTGCGAGACTTTCGCGGTTTAAATACACTGAACGCCTTAACACTCAAGTCCAGGTTGGTTCCGGGTGCGTTTTACCGCGAGAGGCAGCAGCTGCGTGCATATTGCCGTTGAGACTCGAAGTCCTCTGTGAAGTACTCTTTTTGGGAAATGAGGGGGGTGAGAAAATGGTTATCGGCGACCGTCTAAAACACTTCGGAGCAAAGGATTTATCGCGGGGGGACATCGAACAGCGGACAGGATTGCTCCGTTGCTACGTTTCTCGGGTCGAGAATGGTCACACCGTTCCATCGCTAGAGACTTTGGAAAAATTTGCGCGTGCTCTCGAACTGCCGTTATACCGTCTAATGTTCGACGGTGATAAGCCGCCCGTTATGCCAAAGGCCGCACAGCACACGAAGGAAGACTCCCTGGAATCGTCTCGATCCGGGGCGTTGTTGATCAAAAAGCTGGTGTCCTTGCTCGCGAAGATGGATCAAGAAGACCGGAATTTGATTTTATTTCTGGCCGGGCGCGTGTCCAATAAGCAAGGCGGCGTGAAAGTAGGACGGACCGCGTCGAGTGCCGCTGCTAGGAAGTAGGTTGGCCGACAAACGGCAATGCAGCACTGCGGTTTGGAAGTACGATAAGACTAAGTCGAACGCGCGGAACTACTGAAGCCGTAGGAATCCAGCACGTCCTGCAATGTCAGTATTCCTTCAAGTTCATGGATATTTGCTCGGCTGACCACGGGCAGAACGACCAGCCGTGTCGCGCTCATTCGTTCCAGCGCCAGATTCAGGGACTGGTCGGAATGCAAATGTGGAAAATCCTGAGGGGTCAGCTGATCACTCAGTTTGCGGTTGGTGTCATCTAGTGCTGCGGCTTTCTCCAACGCATCGAGAGCTATCACGCCCACGACTCCGCGTGTATCCAGTACGGGCCAACCGCGCAGTCGACTGCCGCTCACTTTTTCGATCGCTTGTCGCGCGGTGAGCGAAGCATCAAGAACTTCGGTCGCTGGACGCATCACTCGACTAACGCGCCGCCCTTCCGAAGTACGCGATTCCGCCTTTGGCAAATGGATACCGTCCTGATGCGCCAACACGTCGTAGACAGGCTCGCTTTGCAAACGTGATGAAATAAAAAGGCTCACGAGGTTCGAGATCATCAGCGGAACGATAACCGCATAGTCCCGCGTCATTTCAAAGATCATCACCAAGGAAGTCATGGGTGCTCGCACGATCCCTGCAAAAACTGCACCCATACCCACCAAGGCATAAGCACCGGGAGCGGCCACAAACGTCGGAAACAAATTGTGCGCCACGGTTCCCAAGCTGCCACCCAGCATCGCTCCGATGAATAGAGAGGGACCAAAGATTCCGCCCGCGTTGCCGGACGCATAAGAAGTTGTCACGCCGATCAGTTTCAGCACCAGCAGCAACGCCATCAGCTTCAACGCCATGCCTCCGTAGAGCGCGTCTCCGACGTAGGAGTAGCCCACGCCCAGACTCTGAGGCACAAACCACCCCATGATCCCGACGATGAGCCCTCCGAACAGCGGCTGAAACCAGAGCGTACTGCGGGGGAATCGCAGAAACCTTGCACGTACGCGAAGCAGAAGCTCGGTAAAGGCCACCGATACAAATCCGCCGAGCACGCCGAGTACAGCGTAGACGATAAATTCCCAGGGACTTACCAATTGATATTGGGGAACCTTAAAGAGCGGGTCGTTTCCTAGCAGCAATCGCAGCATGGCCCAGGAGGTGGCCGATGCGAGGACGACGGAGCCGAGGACCGGAGCATGGAGGTCGCCGACCACTTCCTCGAGCGCAAACAGCACGGCGGCGAGGGGTGTGTTGAACGCTGCGGCCACGGCTGCGGCTGCGCCAACAGGTATAAGTGCTTTGACTTTCTCCGGGCTCAGCCGTAGCGCACGACCCAGTACAGAGGAGAGCCCCGCGCCAACTTGAACCGATGGGCCTTCTCTTCCGAGCGGGATGCCGCTAGCGAGCGTTATCGACGTGCAAAAGAACTTTCCGAAAACCGTGCCAAGAGAAATCCGGCCACCCCGGGCATAGAGAGCGGCTTTCGTCTGAGGGACACCGCTGCCTCTTGCGTTCGGGAAATATTTGAATAACAGATAGCCCATCGTCAGCGAACCGACGATCGGCGCCAACAACCTATGCCACGCGGCGCCGCCTGGAGGGTAGATTCGCGCGCCGAAGCGCTCGGTCAAAACGATGAATACTACTACGGTCAGGCCTACAAGCGCACCAATCACCAGCGTCAAGATAAGGAAGATTTGTTCTTCTTGGTCTTTTAGGAATGCAAACCAGCGTTGTGACGGGATCCTCCACCATCTCCTGCTGAAATGTTCATTCGCTTCCTGCATCGCGTCTTAAATTTTATCAGATCGAATGAAGCGGGGTGGCAAACAGAAATACGATGCAACTGTGTTTCTAGTCGAACGCCAAATTCGAGCCGGCGGTGGGATGATATTGTCGAGAGCAGAGTAACAGTTCAGGCCACCACTGATCGTAGGTTGGAGGCTGGAATTATTGCTGAACAATAGACTGCAAATGAGGGCTTCCAGCGCAACTGAGAGCTTTGTAACGCAAACAAAACCAACGAAAATCGCTCTGTGCGAACAGGTCAGGGTGAATTAGCAAACCGCCGAAACTGCAACCGAGGTGGCCGGAAATCACTTCGCAACAGTTGAGAGCATCTCAAAACGCGCTGTTGCAATCCACAACGCCGGCGGTTTCGGAACCGCCGCCAAGAATCAAAGTCTCGCCGGCAGGATAACCGGGAAGTCTTCGGTTTGGAGCCGAATGGCTCGGATGTTTTTTCAACCGATTGATGCACCGCGATTTGCATTGCTTGCGGACCCCGCGACAATCGTGGATTGGACCTCTGCCGAATCTCCGGTAAACACTAGCCCATTACCAATCGCGGTAAGCCGGCATCCAGATCACTTCGCGATGAAGTCCTAGGAAGTGCGGTGAATTCAGCGGCGCCGGGAGGGAGTTTTCCTTCCGTGATTCGCCCTATACTTTGCGCGAAGCCGTCATCGGAATGATTCGACGGTCCATATCGATGCTCCTCCGCGCAGGGTCTGGACACTCGATTAGATCTGCGCTCTGCCGCCGTCAACGAACAGTTCGATACCCGTGACGAAACTGGAGTCATCCGACGCCAGAAACAACGCAACCTTGGCAACTTCCTCGGGTTCCCCCATGCGTCCCATCGGGACGGTGGACATAATCCGCGCAATCACGTCTGGAGATTGTCGACTCGCCAGCGGTGTGTTGATCGGACCCGGGCTGACCACGTTAGAGCGGATACGACGGTCCTTCAGATCTGTAGTCCAGGTTCGCACGAAAGAGCGAATTGCGGCCTTACTCGCGGCGTAGACACCGAAAGCGGCAGTGCCCTTAACACTCGCGACAGAGCCGTTGAGAATGATGGAGCCGCCATCCTTCAGTAGCGGTAAGGCCTTTTGCACCGTGAACAGCGTTCCCCTCACATTGATGTTGAATAGTTTGTCGAAATGCTCTTCGGTGATGGCCCCAAAGGGAACAAATTCGCCAACGCCGGCGTTGGCGAAAACAATATCGATTCGCCCCTTCGCGTTAGAGACGGTCTCGTAGAGACGATCCAGGTCGGCCAGTTTGGCAACGTCTCCTTGAATGCCGGAAACGTTGCTGCCGATTGTCTTTACGGCCTCGTCGAGTTCTTTCTGGCGGCGGCCCGTGATGAAGACATACGCACCCTCTTTGACAAAAAGCTTTGCCGTAGCTAACCCAATCCCTTCTGTGCCGCCGGTGATGACGGCGACCTTACCTTCGAGCCTTTTAGGCATTGTTTTCCCCAGTTCCTGCCTAGTTCTGATGGGCCTCGAGCCACTTCCGAATATTCGAGACGCTATCCTCGTAGAACGTTTTGTAAAGATCCTGCGATACGTATCCGATATGCGGCGTCGCGAGTACGTTGTCGAGGGTCCGGAAGGGGTGAGACGCAGGCAGCGGCTCAATGTCGAATACGTCGATCGCCGCGCCGGCGATTTGCTGGTTCTCCAACACGCTGATCAAAGCTTGCTCGTCGACGATCGGCCCGCGCGACGCGTTGATCAACCAGGCTGTTGGCTTCATTCTCTCCAGCTCTGCGGCTCCCACCAGGCCGCGCGTACGGCTGCTCAACACCAAATGGATCGTCAGGATGTCGGCCCGCTCGAACAGCTGGTCCTTGGAAACCAGGATTGCGCCCGCTGCTTTGGCGGCCTCGGGCGTCATGTTTTGGCTCCAGGCAATCAGATTCATTCCAAAAGCGCTCCCGACCCGCGCGACCTCTGATCCAACCTGCCCAAGTCCCAGAACGCCCAGGGTCTTTCCACGCAGATCCGTGCCCACTGTTTGCTGCCAGCCGCCTGATCGGACGGAGTTACTCTCGGTCACGATGTGTCGCGCGGAGGCCAAGATCAGCGCCCAGGTAAATTCGATCGTCGGGTCCGACCTATACCCCGTGTGAACCACTGCGATCCCATGCTCGCCCGCGGCGGCGACATCGATCGACGCGTTTCCAGATCCGGTCGAGGCAATGAGCTTGAGCTTGGGAAGGCGCTCAATGAGGTTGCGGGGCAACGGGGACCGCTCGCGCATAACGCAAACGACATCAAAGGGCAGCAACCTCTCAATCACGGCGTCCGGATCGGCGAGGTGGTCCTGAAATACGGCGATGTCCGCTCGATCGCGGAGCACCGACCAATCGGCGCTCTCAAGCGCCGCATTTTGGTAATCGTCCAAAACAGCGATCTTGTACTTCTTCATTGGCATCCCATTCCGCGGTGATTCGTTCGAGTGTCTGTCAGGGTTTGA
>Ga0193709_1000550_pt1 | contig 12755 bp, 8 predicted proteins | sample H3c2metaG_FD_160571 | JGI IMG/M metagenome (GOLD analysis project Ga0193709, IMG submission 160571) | Soil microbial communities from a riparian zone of the East river system, Colorado, United States - H3c2 | ecosystem: Environmental > Terrestrial > Soil > Riparian zone | place: USA: East River... | reverse complement strand
TCATGACTTGGGCCTTCGCTTTTACCGGGCCGATTTCAAACTTGCCAGCTCGCGCCGCGGCAATGGCAGTTTTGTATGTTACCACTTCATAAATTCTGCCGCTGATCGTTTCAGTATTTTCGGCGGACTGCTGCAACTTCTGCGCTGTAAACCCTTGTCCCGTGATCTCCGGCGGCTCGATGAGTCGCGGGCGAACACGCGGATCAAAGCCCATCCGAATCTGAACAGGAACAATCTCGCCTACGTACGCGGTCTTGCTTGGTACGATCAACTCGGCAAAAACCAGATTGTTTGCGCCGGCTGCCTGCGTATCACGGCCAGGCCGGGCGCCAGACGACCGGCCGGACGAATCCGCGACGTTTAATGTCAACGCCGGGGTGCGCAGCGAATTGTTTTCGATGCGAATAGTTTGAGGCGGGATCGTGAATCTTCCCGCTCTCAACGGCATCACAGTGTAGTCGTATACCGCACTGGAGGTTAGCTTGAGATTGTTCATCTCGATGCGTTGTGACGTTCCTGTTCGCCGAATTTCGAGACCGTCCACCATGATCTGCTCCGGCGCGTCTGCGCCACGTACTCCGGTGACTCGAATTTCCAGTCGCACCGTTTCGCCCAGCGCAGCTTCAGAACTATTCAAAACCGCTGTCACGCTCGGCGAATCGGCATGCGCAAACTGCGCGCCCGCGATTATACCGAAGACAGCAATAAAAATTCGGCGGGACATCGACATTCTAAAGTGCATCTCGCAAGCGTCATTCCGGGCGGAGTCGAGGAATCCCGTGGCGTAACACACGCTCGAATTCACGGGATGTTTCGACTTCGCTCGACATGACAAACCTTCTCTTACCAGTCCTTATAGACATGGCGCGTTGCTCTGCGTTCATCAAGTTGAACCCGCGCTTCCTCGTCTTTCATCGATTCCAAAAGCGCTTCGGCCTGACGTTGGCTCATCTGGCCCTCTTTTTCCGGTTCGGCTTCAGCGACCTGCGCGTTCTTATCAGGCGGCTTCTGTGATTTGTCTTCGCCGGATCCCTTCACTTCACCAGCCAACTTCTTGGATTCCGCCGGAGTGGCGGAAGGTGCTGCGTTCTCCTGTTCACCTTCTCCCGGTGATGGCGAGGGCGATTCATTTTGTCCTTCGCCAGGACTCGGCGATTCCTGATCTCGCTGTTCCCCTGGCGATGGTGAAGGTTGTTGGCCTTGTTGCTTGTCGGCGCCCGGAGACGGAGAAGGGGTCTCACCGGGCTTTTGTTGCTGCTGGTGGTTTTTTTGCGGCTCGTTCTTCGCCTGGCTCTGATCGTTCTTTTCCTGTTGGTCTTTCTGATTCCCTGACTGGCCTTGTGACTGCTGATCTTGTGATTGCTTTTGATCTTTCTGCTGCTGCTGGCCCTGGCCCTGTTGCTGCTGTTGCTGCTGTTGGTTCTGTTGTTGCTGCTCTTTTTCTTTTTGTTGCTGGTTCTGTTGGTTCTGTTTGTCCTGTTTATCTTGTTTGTTCTGTTTGTTCTGGTCGTTCTTTTGCTGCGGCGACGGGGAAGGAGGGGGCTGATCTTGTTTCTTGTTTTTTAGTTCTTCGATTTTCTTTTTTACGTAATCGTAATTCTCTTTCGCCTCTTTATTTTGGGGGTCGAGCTTCAGAGTTTGTTCATAATGATCGAGAGCATTTGTCCAGTCGCTGAGCTTTTTGTCGTCACCCTTTTGTGCTTCGCCGCGCTGATAAAGCGTGTTCCCCAGGTTATAATGCCCTTTGCTTTGCAGACCGATATCCCGCGAGAGCAGTGCCTGGCTAAATGATTCCATCGCCTTGCTGTAATCTTTTAGTTTGTAAGCAGCTGCGCCTGAATCGAACTGGAGCTTGTCCTCAGCTCGCGATTCTGGATGCGTCTTTAAGGTCTGTTGGAACTGGCCGTAGGCGTCTTCGAACTTCCCGCTGCGATACGCGTCGAGGCCCGGCGTGGTGGCAAACACAGATGAAGAGAGGAACATCATGAGAAGTGCGACAGTAGCTGTGACCCCAGCCGGTCCGCTCGCAACGCCTTGCGCCGCCTTACGAGCAGGCACCGCAGCAAAAGCTCGTTGTCTTTCCCGTTTACGTTCGGGAATCAGGATCGACAAGGCGAGAGCGATTAGCGCAGCCCCAAGCGGCCACTCGTAACGTTCAATCGGTCGACGCGACAAACGCACATCCATGTCGGCAGCCTGCATCTTTGCCAACCCTTCATTTTGAATTTGCTGCATCGAGCGGGGTCCGTTTTCCAAGTGAAGATAAAAACCGCCAGTAGTCTGAGCGATTTCGCGCAAACGTTTATCATCCAGCTTCGATTTAACGACCTGGCCAGATGCATCTTTGACGAAGCTGGTTTGACCATCATCGCCCGTCACCGGAATCAGCGAGCCCTGTGGCGTTCCCACGCCAACGGTGAAAATTCGAACACCTGCATCAGCCGCTTCTTTTGCCGTTTTCACGGCATCGCCGCTCAATTCCTCGCCATCGGTAAAGACAACCAACGCGCGATTTCCCATCGCGCTCTTACCGAAACTCTGAGTGGCAAGCATGATTGCGCTGGAGATATTGGTGCCGCCCTCGGGAATCGTCTTGGTATCCAAATCGCTCAGAGCCTCAACGACGGCATCGTAATCAATCGTTAGAGGCGCCTGCAAAAACGCACGACCGGCAAAAGCAATCAGACCAACACGATCGCCTTGCAATTGACCGATTAAATCCTGAATCGCGAGCTTGACGCGATCGAGTCGGTTCGGTTGAACGTCATTGGACAGCATGCTGCGCGATGTGTCCACCGCGATCAGCAAGTCGAGTCCCTTGCGTTTTACATCTTCAAACGTATAACCCCAGCGCGGTTGGGCCAGACTAACAATGGCCAAAGCAAGGCCGAGCAGCTGCAGCGCAAATCTTTCATCCGCCGGGGCCGATTCACCGTTCCAGCGAGCTGGGGCAGTAGCCGCGCCGAAACGAACTCCTGCAATCGTTTGAGCCCGCGGCGCTCTGAGCGAACAAATAACGCGATCAGAAGCGGGATCAGAAGCAATCCCCAAAGCCATTGTGGCACGCCGAAAGTCATGGAATTCGTTAAATCGCTAAATCGTTGAAAAGAAGACGCTCACGGTAACTTTTTCCATATGGTCTGTGATAAGACCAATTGAGCCAGAAGAAGCCCGCAACCGCTCATCAGGCACAACGGAAACAAGTCCCGGTATTGTTGATATTTTTTCACGCTAACCGTCGATTTCTCCAGTTTGTCTATGTCGTTGTAAATTTGCTCCAGCGATTGTGTATCGGTGGCTCGGAAGAATTTGCCGTCCGCAATTTTAGCCACTTCCTTTAGACCGGCTTCATTAAATTCCACGCGCTGGTTTTCGTAGAGAATATTACCCAGAGCGTCGGTTAACGGCCCTCTGGGCGTGAATATGGGCGCAGGGGCGACGCCATTAATTCCGGCGCCGATCGCGTAAAGGTGAATCTTTAACGCTTTGACTGCCTCGGCTGCAGTGTTTGGTGGAATCTTACCGGCATTATTTTCTCCGTCAGTTAATAGGACGAGCACGTGGCTCTTTGAACGTTTGTCGTTTAGGCGGTTGGCTGCTGCCGCCATTGCCGATCCGATGGCAGTGCCATCTTCGACGAGCCCGATACGCACGCGGTCGAGGTTTTGCAAAAGCCAGTCGTGATCGAGTGTCATTGGGCTAACGACATACGGACGACCTGCAAATGCGATGATGCCGATTCGATCGTTTGGCCGGCCTTCGATGAATTTGCGTGTGACTTCGCGAATCGCATCGACACGCGTCGCTTCTTGTCCGCCGATCGTAAAATCCTTGGTCAACATCGATCCGGAGACGTCCAGCGCGAGAATAATGTCGATTCCGCTGGCTTCGATCTGAGTAAGACTCTTGCCCAGTTGAGGACGCGCGAGCGCGATCACGAAGACCGCAATCGAAACCAGCAATAGTGATCGCAGAATTTTCCCTGCACGCGCGGCGCTTTGTTTTCCGATCGCCCGAAGGCTTGCTGTGGATGAAAAAGTCAGCGCAGCGGCTGGGCCTCGTTTTCCACGCAAATACGCAAGCAACGGAACTGCCAGGAGCAGTAGGAGGAGCCACGGATGCGCGAAGGTCAACGCACTGTTTCCTCTGAACCAATCAAACATGGTTGACCTCCTTTCACAAAACGGATCGCTTCTTCCAGTAACAGGTCGCTGTCCGACGTTGTTGCCTCGTACCGCGCAAACTTGATCAAGTCGCAGCGGTTTAAGAAATCTTCGAGCAGCGACTTTTCGTCTTCGGAGAACGGTGACGAACCTCTGAGTCCATTCAGAAACTCGACGGAGGTTTGCCGGGTAACGGGTAACCCAAACTGCTCTGTTACGTAACGCCTGAGAATGTCGGACACGCGTATGCTGAAGCGATAGGGATTAATCGCTGTGATCTGCGCCCGTATTTGCTCGAGCAATGCCAGTGCACGCTCACGTGGCGGTTGCGGCGGCGTTGGGCGTCGAAAAGACTTCGCAACAAACCATATGACGAGACCGATAGCCGTGAGCGCGACAAACACTCCGAGAAATATTAACCACGGCGAGATCAGCGAATAATCGACCGGCGGCGCAATATCGTGGAACTCCTCAGCCAACAGCAATGGAGTAAAGGAGTGAAGGAGTAGTGGAATATTGGCAGGCAATCTCATTTCTTACTCCATCACTACTGCAATCCCCCTCATCGAACACGAATGCGGCGCTCGCGTTGTTTGAAAAAGGAGCGCAGCTGCGGCAGATAATCTTTGCCGGTTTGGAGGGTGATCGCGTCGATATTGTTCCGGCGCAGCACGCGCGTAAGGTCCTGCTCGCGTTCATCCACAAGCCCGCTAAAACGCGCTCGCGTTGTGCGGTCAGCCGTGTTGATCTCAATTTGATCGCCGGTCTCGGCGTCTTCCAGGGTAATGATGCCGATGTTTGGCAACACCCTTTCTCGTTCATCGTGGATGTGGATCGCCACGAAATCATGCCGCCGTCCACTGACCGCCAGCGATCGCGAAAAATCGGGGGCCTGAAAATCCGAAATGAAGAAAACAACGGCGCGTCGTGTGACGATTTTATTCAAATAGTCGAGTGCCAGCGTCGGATCCGTGCCGCGTCCCTTTGGTTCGAAAAACAGGATCTCTCGGATAAGTCGCAGCGTGTGAGAGCGGCCTTTCTTCGGGGGGATAAAAAGTTCAACGCGATCGGTAAAGAGGATGAGCCCAACCTTGTCATTATTTCTAATCGCGCTGAAAGCGAGCAAGCATGCGACCTCCGCCGCCAATTCCCGTTTTGATTGCGTGGTGCTCCCGAAATTTCCAGATGCGCTAACATCCACGACCAGCATTACCGTAAGCTCACGTTCTTCTGTAAATTTTTTCACAAACGCGTTGCCCATCCGCGCAGTGACATTCCAGTCAATTGCACGAATTTCATCTCCTGGCTGATACTCCCGCACGTCTTCAAAATTCATTCCGCGCCCTTTGAAAACGCTGTGGTAATCGCCGGCGAACGCGGTCTCGACGAGGCCGCGGGTTTTGATCTCGAGGGCGCGGATTTTTTTGAGAATTTCGCTTGTAGTCCGAGCGTGCTCGTCATCCCGAGCGTGGCGAAGCGGAGTCGAGGGATCCCGTTGCATTACCGTGGAGTTCTGATTGGTCGCAAAGCGTACATCTTTGAGAACAACTCGCGCCGTTCGGGATTCCTCGACTTCGCTCGTAATGACGGGAAAATCACGGCACCGGCAACCCAGCAAAAATCCGCTCGATAATGGTCTCGCTCGTGACTGCTTCCGCCTCGGCTTCGTAACTGACAATGATGCGGTGCCGCAACACGTCGGGACCGATGCTCTTTACGTCTTGCGGCGTGACGTAGCCGCGGCCGTTCAGAAACGCATGGGCCCGAGCGCCGAGCGCCAGATAAATCGTCGCACGTGGTGAGGCCCCGTAACGAATGAGTCCTTCGAGTCGCAAATTGTAGGCCTCAGGCTGGCGCGTCGCCCAGACGACGTCCACGATGTAATCCTTCACGCGGTCATCGATGTAAATGCTGTTGACTACTTCGCGTGCAGCGATGATTTGCTTCGGATCAACCACCGGATCAACTCGCAAATCGGGTGTCGACGTCGCCATCAGGTCGAGAATATTTCGCTCCTCAGATTTTTGGGGATATCCAATATTTAGTTTGAACATGAAACGGTCGAGCTGTGCTTCCGGCAGTTGATACGTCCCTTCCTGCTCAATCGGATTCTGGGTGGCTAAAACAAGAAATGGATCGGAGAGGGGATAGGTTTGCTCGCCGATGGTGACCTGCCTCTCCTGCATCGCCTCAAGCAGCGCGCTTTGTACTTTGGCCGGTGCGCGATTTATTTCGTCGGCCAGGATCAGATTTGAAAAGATCGGACCAAGCTTGGTGGTAAACTCTCCGGTCCGCGGATTGTAAATAAGCGTGCCAATTAAATCAGCGGGCAGAAGATCGGGCGTAAATTGCAATCTTTGGAAACCGGTCTGGATGCAAGCGGCCATTGTTTTCACTGTGAGCGTTTTGGCCAGACCGGGAACGCCCTCAAGCAGGAGGTGACCATTTGCGAGCAGCCCGAGTAAGAGGCGATCCACCAAATATTTCTGACCTATGATAACGTGACCGACCTGTTGGCGGAGCCCCGGAATCCATTGGCCCAGCTCCCGAACTTCCTGTGTAATTTCCTGCGTAGATTTCATACGGTGTCGTCAGACACGCATGCCAGGGGGAATGTTCGATCAAACGTGCCTCAACTTGCTGACTTTCTGCTCATTTCGCTTGCAAATCCACTGCTTGGTCCCGGTCTTCGCGCGAGAGCACATCGCAGAATGATGCTAAACGTTAGATCGCAATGTTCGTTCTCAAGCCATGGCATCGAGCTATTTGGATAGCCGTGTTTGCCAGTATCGCAGTATCGGTGCTGGCATGGTTCGCCTGGCGAAATCCGGCAATCAATTTTCTACCGCGCGATAGGCGGGCGGACTGGATCGTATTGCCTACGGTGGCTGACCCGCATGCGCATTGGTTTGCCAACCTCGACGCAACATTCCGGCGCGAGCTTGTTTTGACCAACCGGCCAGGGACAGCGCCTCTGAGCGTTCGTGCAATGCGGCGCGCCCAAGTGAAGATCAACGGCACTCCTGTTGATTTTCCGGCGAATAGCAATTGGAAAAAGATGGCGAGCGTCGATGTCGCCGAGCAGTTGCACGCTGGCACGAACGTGATCGAAGCGCGTGTGTTTAACCATAATGGTCCCCCGGCGCTCTGGCTCACCCTAACTACTGATCAACTGAGCTTGCGCACTGATCAAAGTTGGGAAGTATCTTTCGCGGGTTCTTCCTGGCATCACGCAGCATTGGCCTCGTTGTTGAAAACTCCCGGGCCCGGTAACTCCCTCACCGGCAGCCAACGCACATTTGATGCTGTGAAAAACAATTGGGCGTCGTGGATCGTTTTAATTGCAATCGCTTCTGTAGTAACGTTTTTGTGGAACGTCGGCTTTAAGCAGTCCACAGCGCGATGGCAAGCGCCAATCCTGCTGCTCGTTCTTGCCGGTTTGTGGTTGTTGTTATTCTGGAACAACGGACGGCTGTTGCCGTTCCACAGAGGCTTCGATTCGAAGGAGCATCTCGACTACATCAGCTACATCCAGCAGCACCGGTCGCTGCCATTGCCCACTGAAGGCTGGGAAATGTATCAGCCGCCCCTCTATTATTTGATTGCGGCGGCAAGCCTTTCGGTCCGTGGGCTCTCGGTTGACGACCCAATGTCGATTTACGTCCTGCGTTGGCTCGGGGCATTCTTCGGCATTGCTCATTTTATTTTGGTCTATTTGAGTATGCGGCTCCTGCTTCCGTTGCGAGCCGCGCTCATCGGACTTTTGGTGGCGGCGTTTCTGCCAATGCATTTGTATCTCGCGCATTATGTGACGAACGAATTGTTGTCCGCCGCGCTGGCAACAGCGACGCTTTATCTCTGTCTGCGTTTGTTGAGCGGCGACACGCTACACACGCTGCAATTTGTCTGGGTCGGATTGGCGCTTGGCGCGGCAATGTTGACAAAAGCGACCGGAGTATTGCTGCTGCCAGTCGTAATTGCGGCAATCGTAGGTAAGCTCGCCTATGCGCGAGTGCCAATCGCAATCTCGTTGCGCAACCTCGGATTACTGCTGGCGATTTGTTTCGTTGTGTGCGGCTGGCATTACGCGCGCATCTGGCTAAGGTTCGGCAATCCGCTCCTTGGCAACTGGGATGTGGTCAGCGGCTTCACGTGGTGGCAGGCTCCCGGTTATCACACCGCAGGTGATTACCTTCGTTTCGGCCGCTCGTTGGCGCATCCACTCTTCAGCGGGTTCGCCGGATTTACCGATGGAATCTACTCCACGCTATGGGGCGACGGCTTGTGCGGTGGAACCGCGAGCTTGAGCATAGCTTGGAACGAGCGGCCACTGCTGGCTGGTTATTTGTGGTCGCTTATTCCTACGGCGCTGATTCTCATAGGCGCTGTCGTCGCGATCGTTCGGTTTATTCGAAAACCTTCGAGTGAATTGTTCCTGTTATTAGGCTTCTGCGCTGCCATTGTGCTGGGCCTGATTTTTATGACCCTAAGAGTTCCCTCATATGCACAAGCAAAAGCGTTCTATGGGTTGTCGGCACTCACGCCACTTTGTTTCTTTGGCGCGTTCGGTTGGGAAACGCTCACGCACGCACGCTCGCGGTCCCGGTTTTTCCTTGGCGCTCTCGTCTTGTTTTGGGCGATGAGCAGTTTCGCCACATACTGGATTGTGCCTTCGGTATCGCAGCACTTGTTTGTAGTTAAGGCTTTAGGGACCCAAGGCAAAATCGACCAGGCGAATGCTGAAGCGCTCAAGGCCGTGGAAGCCGATCCCTCGAACGCCGCCGCGCGAGGGTTCCACGCGCTGAGCTTAGGCGAGCTAGGCCACGACGAGGAAGCCATTAAAGAGGGCGAACGGGCGGTTGAATTGAATCCGACCAGCTCTGCCGCCCATCTCGACCTGGCCATTTCTGTAAGGCGGAGTGACCTAGAACGCGCAATCGCGGAAGCTCGCCGCGCAATCCAGCTCGGTCCGGAGAATTTTTCGGGCTACCAATTCTTAATGAATTGTTTCTTCGAATCACACCGCTACAACGAAGCGGCCGATCTTGGGCGCGAATGGTTGGCTGTGGCGCCCTATGATGCAGCTGCTCATTCCGCGTTGGGTTCGGCTCTAGCCGAAAACGGCGATCCCGTATCGGCGGCGCCACAGCTTGGTTACGTGATGATGTTGCGGCCAGAAGTTGAACGAACTCATGCACAACTGCGGCGGATTCTCATATCGCTGGCAAAGGAGCCGGATGGCTTGCCGCGACTCCGCGAAATCGCTGCAAATGCCCCGGACTCGCCACGAATGGTGGACGAACTCGCGTGGTTACTTGCGACATATCCTGATTCGAAATCCCGCGATGGAACCGAGGCAGTTCGCCTGGCCGAGCATGCTTGCGATCTGACCGAGCGGAGAATTCCGGCTCTTCTTGATACACTGGCTGCGGCTTATGCTGAGGCCGGAAATTTTCCGCGGGCCATCAGCGCTGCCGACGAAGCGCTTAACCGCGCCCGTTCCTCGGGGGACAACGATGCTGTGAAGCTGAGTGAAAGTATTCTTGCCTCACTTCGTAACAATCTTCCCTATCGCCAGGAGCCAGAGTAACAGCTTATTTTGCTCGTAGGCGTGATGCTGCCGTCGCACTCGTCGCGCGAGGACGAAGCGTCAGAATGATCGGCAACCCGGGAAAAGGCTGCGCGTCGCGAATGCGGGATTCGAGGTAACGCTTGTACGTTTGGCTCAACAGACGTGGATCATTCACGAAAAGCACGACTTCCGGAGGCTGCAGATGTTGATCCTCTTCCCCTTTCGATTGGGCGGCATAAAACAGTTTGAGGCGCCGTGCCCTTATGGTCGGTGGTGGGTTTACTTCAAATGCCTGCCGCAGTAATCGGTTTAGAACTCCGGTGCCGAGGCGCTGCCGCGCTCCCCGTTGGACCTTTTCGATCAACTCAAACAATTCACTAACATGTTCTCCAGTTAACGACGACGTAATCAACACCGGCGCATAATCTAGAAAGAAGATTCGCTCGCGCGCGATCGCCACCAGTCGGGCGATGGCCTCCTTTTGGTTGCGCCTTGGTTTAACGAGGTCCCACTTATTTAGAATAACGATCGCCGGTTTCCGTGCGGCTTGAATCAAACCGCCGATTCGTTTGTCCTGTGCGGTTACGCCAGCTGTGAGATCGGCAATGAGAACGCAAAGGTCGGCCCGGCGGATGCTCCGTTCCGCACGCATGACACTGAAGACTTCAACCGAAGTCGACTGTTTGCCGTGCCGACGGATACCCGCTGTGTCGATGAAAACGAAATTGCGGCCGTCGCGTTGATAAAGGATATCGATGGCATCGCGCGTGGTTCCTGCCAGTTCGCTTACAATGACGCGTTCGCTGCGCACGATGGAATTGATAAGAGAAGATTTCCCAACATTGGGTCGACCAACAATCGCGACCGCTAAAGAATTGTGACTTATGCCTTGTGAATCGCCAGCGGGCGAGGGGAGAAATCGATCGATTGCGTCTAATAAGTCTGAGATACCGCGACCATGTTCTGCGCTAATCGCTATACTCGATTTGAAGCCCAACGAATCGAACTCTGCGGCAAGTGCCTCATGTTTATCAATGTCGATCTTGTTGATGACCAGGACCACCGGCTTTTGAGATTTGCGCACGACACGAGCGAGCTCTTTATCCATCGGGGACAAGCCTTCTTTGGCGTCGACGACGAAAAGCAAAAGATCACTCTCGCGCAACGCTTCCTCGGCGGCACCGCGCACGTGCCCGCTAAGCTCCGCTTCGCCAGCGCCGAAAATCCCGCCGGTATCCCATAGAACGAAGGGCCGTGTCCCGCGTGCGCAAATTGCGGAAATCCTGTCGCGTGTAATTCCGGGCTGGTCGTGGACGATGGCAATTTTGCGGCCAATCAGACGATTAAACAGCGCCGACTTGCCCACATTCGGCCGGCCAATAATTGCGACGCTCGGCGAATTCGTTAGGCCGTTCATCGCTTTAAGAACTCTATGTTAACCCCGCTGCGGGTGCGCATGCCCTTCTGCCTGCAACTGGCGAACGCCATCTGTCACGTAGACGATTCCTGAAATCAATGTGAACACGCCGGCAAGGACCACCACGTAGAGCAGAGGAATGAATCGCAGCTGCAGCATCACCCATCCAATGGCGATCATCTGCAGGACGGTCGCCACTTTTCCAGTCCACTTCGGCTTCACATGTACTTTGCCGTTCAGTAAATACAGGATCATCGTGCCCACTAGAATCACGACATCACGCGAGATCACAAGAACCGGAAACCAGGCGGGAAACCTTCCATATTCAGGGGCGGATTCGCTCCAGTTGCTGATGCTCAATGTGATGATACCGCTCAAAAGCAAACCTTTATCCGCAATTGGGTCGAGATACACTCCAAGCGTGCTGCGTTGATTGTACCGGCGCGCAACGTATCCGTCCAGGCCGTCGCTTACGGCCGCGAGAATAAAAATGATGATCGCCACGTAGCGCTGCCATTCCAGCGGATCGCCGCGTTTGATGCTCTCGCCATAATAGATCGCCATCGTCACAAAAACCGGAATCATCAAGATCCGGACGACGGTAATCTTGTTGGCCGTGGTCATCCGAGAAATGTAACGCAAGCGTCCTGCTTGCGATCAAACAAATTCGGAGACCGGAAGTGCAGCAGACCTGTAGGCGTTAGGTCCTAATCGCTCCCGCCTTTGCTGCGAGGATTTTGAACGCTTCGATTTGTTTTTTGATTTCGTTCGCAAAGCTCGCGGCGCCGGCTCCGTTTACGACGCGATGATCGAAGGTAAGCGAAAGCGTAATGACCTCCGCGCTTTCGTTTTTCTTTCCGTTTGGAATCAATTCGCGATGAGCGGTGCCGACGAAAAGCGTGCCAACTGAGGGCGGCACCACGATAGGCGCGCCGGCCTTTACCCCAAATGCGCCCAGACTGGTAATCACAACCGGGGCGTTCATCGCATCAACACGGCCGCCGCGCGTGGCATCAACTGTTTCGTTGTAAGTCTTCACGAATTCGGGCCAGTTCTTCTTGTTCGCGTCAACAATCACGGCCGTCGCGAGGCGATCGCCTTCCAGCGTTACCGCAATACCCAGATCGAAATTTTCGTTCTCGATAATGCGCTCATCTTCCAAAATTAGGCGACGGAAAGGTGGATGTTTTTCCATGGCTCGCACTACCGCCCACGCGATCATCACCGACGGAGAAGGAGCGTGTTTCCCATTTTTCGTTTTCGCTGCATCGCGCGCCTTGCGAATCGCATCCCATCGCGTGTCGATCTGCAAGTTGGCGGCGATCACGTGAAGAAGCTTGCGCGTGATTGTCGGTGCTAGCGCAGGTTCGATAACTGTAGCCGGAGTCGATGACCCCGGCCGCGTGATCTCGCGTGGGGACACTGAGCCGCCGCGGTCAGCGCCCGCGGCTACAGCACCAGCCACCGATTCTTCAGTTGCTTCTTGAAACTGGCCGGCAAACGATGGCTCGGCGGTTATAATCGTGCCAAGCTCCTGACTAATCTCGACGGTGTCGCCTACTTTTGTTTTCCATTCACCCATTACACCGGCAAACGACGACTG
>Ga0193709_1000548_pt1 | contig 12764 bp, 9 predicted proteins | sample H3c2metaG_FD_160571 | JGI IMG/M metagenome (GOLD analysis project Ga0193709, IMG submission 160571) | Soil microbial communities from a riparian zone of the East river system, Colorado, United States - H3c2 | ecosystem: Environmental > Terrestrial > Soil > Riparian zone | place: USA: East River... | reverse complement strand
CCTTGCATTTGCACTCCTCACCGTTCCAGCATCTGCAGATTCCTCCGTTTATGTCATCAACCTCGCCCAGCAATTTGGCACAGTCAATCTGACTAGCGGCGCCTTCAACCCGATTGGGCCAGGTCTTCCAGAGGGATCTGGGGGACTGATCCCGGGACCGGGCGGCACATTGCTCACACTCACCGGGTCCGGCGACCTGGTTGCGATCAATCCTTCCACTGGCGGATCATCCGTCGTCGGCAGCACAGGATTGGGCGGCAACGCGAACGCCCTTGGCCACCTCGGTACGACCCTGTACGCCACCGATCTCAACAACAACCTGTATACGGTGAGCTCCACGACGGGACTGGCGACATCGGTGGGAGCTACCGGTATCCCCGCGGACCCGACTGTTCCACACACGCTTAACCCGGACGGATCTTTCAATCTTACCGACGAGACCCTCTTCGGTGTGGCTGGAAAGCTGTACGCCACCTTCGACGCGTTCGCGATCGGCGACGACGGCTATACCACGACCGTACAGGTCTCTCCGGCCCTCTGGGAGATCGATCCGACAACCGGAGCCGCGACGTATCTCTCATCGATTCCACTTCACCTCCTGACGATCTTCGATGCGAACGGCACACTGTCTGCGTTTCAAGGGTTCCCAACTCCTGACACCCCGTTTCCTGGCCCGGAGATTGATCTGGTGGCTTTTCACCTTTCAGATGGAACCACCTCCTTTATCGGCAAGGTTGACCCAGCGGCCGGGCCGATCCTCGGCGCAACGCCCGCTGTTCCTGAGCCGAGTTCGCTCGTTTTGCTTGGCACTGGTTTGACCGCTCTCGCTGCCAGGTTTCGGAGACGGAGTCTACAGCGTTAGCGATCTGTCAAAACGGATGCGGTGGAATGAGAACCGCATCCGTGGTCGCGAGCCAGATCAGGCACAATGGCCGACAACCACAACGTTGACCTGTCGTACTCGCGTGTGTACTGCGAGCGGGTTGGGTTGTAGATTGGAACCAGTAAACGCGCCCCGTGTAGTCGGCTTATCGACAAGTGGCTTGCCATTGTCAATTGGCAATATCAGGACAATGCGCTCATCGAACTATTCAGATCGGTCTACGTCTTCGCCAAGTGGCCGAGAAACCGGCTAACCGGAACATTCGCCCTGTCCCCCGGTAACTTCCGGTTTGCCGACCATTCGGGAGTGAGTAAGGGCAAACGAGTTCACCAGTGCTGATTCGTCAAGAACTATTCATGACTCATCAGGATTCGAGGCCGAGAATCGGTGTGTCCAGTGCCTTGGCGGCGCGCACCGGATCAAAATATTCCCTCAGGCACCCGATCTTGCCGTCCGCAGCTCGCAGGAAGACCACATAATCCTGGCGATACATGCGGCCCGTAGACTTAATGAGCCCCTCCCCCTTGACCTCGGCGACTGCGCCTTGCACATCGGCTAAGGCATAGATTTTGAGGTCGAAGAAGCGGAAGTTCTCCACAGCGCCGACGAACCAGGTTGCGTGACGGACCGCTTCCTTCCGCCCCGCCAGTTGCGCCGGATGGCCAAGCGAAGGCGCATAGGCGAGTTCCCACAAAATGTCATCGGCGATCAGCGTCTGCCATCGTGCATTGTCGTCAACCAGCGTCCGGATGTGTTGCTGCAAGAGGTCAGAAGCGATTGTCATCTCATTGTTCTCGTAGTTGAACAGCCGCCACTCCATGATACTTCTTGTGGGGTAGGTACAACCCGTCATCCAGTGCCCATCGCTGACCGCAAGCGTATATGGCGATAGCCATCTACTACTGCGCGAAAGCTTTGCGCCATCGCTGAATAGACTGGCTTCAAGATGGCGAAATCAGCCTCCGGAGACACAAAAACCATGTAATTCAAATCCCCGTCTGGCCGAGCGATCGTCACCAGCCAATCCCGTTCCGCGAGCGCCGAACCACCTTCCATCACAGGAGACCGCCCCCGCAGTTCCACTGCATTCGCAGCCTGTCCCCCAAGACTCAACGATGTGATCTGACCTATCGGCTGCAACCCGGGATTCTGCTGGCTTAGCTGTTGGACGAGCGCCGTGGTAGCGCGCGCCAAAGAAGCCTCATCCGATACCCCATTCTGCGGCCTCACAGTATCAATCAGAACCCCATAAGAAATTCCTGCCTCTCCGGCACCGTTCGGTGGCACAAATGCCACGGTGCCGTCCTTCGCCTCACCCTTCTGCCAACCTGCTGGATAGCTCATTGAAAACTTGCGCCCCTGATAAGCCACCATGCGGTCGTCGATCCCCAGCGAACTCCGGCTCAACCGCACCGCGCCGCCTCCCTGCACAACTGCCGGCGCACTGATCACCTGCGCCGGCCCGCCCGCCATAGCGGCATAGCGTCCCGTCTGTCTCCACACTCCGGCCTGCACTTCCTTTGCGGTATAGGTCTTTTCCCTCATTGCCAGCTGATGAACCCGGGCAAACTCTGGCGAAGTCACCTTCGCACCCGTACGCGGCGGCAAGGTGGCGATCTCCGCATTCACATACTCGGTTCGGTTGCCTGGATTGGGGTGGTCGCTCAAGAACTGGGCCCCGCCCGCGCCATATTTCGCCTGAATCGCCTCAAAGAACTGCGGCATCCCGCGTGGATCGTATCCGGCGTCATAGAGAATCCCCGCACCGAGCAGGTCCGCCTGCTTCTCGTAATCACGCGACATCCTCAGAAATCCTATGCCTGTGCCGATTCCGATTCCCTGTGCAACAGCCGATCCCAGCTTGCCATTGCCCAGCAGAATTGCCGCCCCAAGCTGCCCGAGGCCGGCAAACGTCCCATACGTCTGCTGCTTTGTAATGTTGCACGTCGAGTGTCTCATCACCACGTGCGAAATCTCATGTGCCATCACTCCTGCCAACTGCGCCTCTGTCTCAGCCGCCTGTATCGTGCCGAGATTGACGAAGATCGACCCGCCGGGCAGAGCGAACGCATTGATATCCTCACTCGCCACGACGTGAAAGCTATACGGCCACTTGTACCTCGGCGCATAACTCACCAGCCTCGCCCCAAGCTGTCGTACGTACTGTGACACCGGCGCACTATCCGGCAGCACCGGCATCTGCTGATACACCTGCGCCGCCACCTTGCCGCCTTCGGTGATCTCCTGCTGCTCAGTGAAACTGTTCTTGCAACTCGCCGGCTGGAAACGTGCCCATGCCGGAGGACACACCCCCATCAATACACAGCCAAGCAGAATCAGTCGCACCGTAGCAGTAGAAGCGCGCATTTGTCGTTCTCCGCCCGCCCTGTATCGGATGCCTCCCGTTCAGGGAATCGCAACCCATGGACAGTGCATTCATTCAGAGTGCGTAACCGTCGCAGAGGATGCCATCTCGCTCATTTTCTCTTCTCAATGGCCCGATAAAGTGGGCAAGGGCCTGATGTTCATCTCTCTCGATGTCGGCGTGCTGGATGCCTTGCGCGCTGAGTTGGAAGGGCGCGGCGTGGATGTGCTGGACGGGCAGTGGGGCTACCGGCTCAGGTCATCGCGGACCCGGACGGCAACCAGCTCTACTTCCCCTATCCGACGTCTCTTGCCACTGGCTCTCATAACTTCCAACTTCGGGCATTGAGCTGAAAGGCGGGGTTCTGTCCGGATCCGCCGACCATTTGACCAGAATCGTCATTCAAGTTTCGAATCTTCGGTCTGAGCCTGTTTCAGGATCAGGATGTCGGGGTCCGTGTCTTTCCACAGCGTTAGAAAATCCTGATAGGCGGTCCCGGCCTTCATGGTGTCGCCCTGCATCGCGTAGGCGCGCGCCAGGCCGAGGCGGGCTAGCGCTCCCCGGCCGTTGATCTATGCGCGATGCCGGATGGCGTCTACACGAGAATTGCTGGCGCTGTGAACGCTCGCGCAACGTCCTGGTACGGCCGAAGGCTTCATCTTCCTCAGCCTGGTGGATGAGACCGGTATCCCCGCCATCATCAATCCCTACCTATACGAACGGAATCGCGTGGCAGTCACGCGAGGAAAATTTCTGAGTGTCAAAGGCATGCTTCAGAATCTGGACGGTGTTGTCAATCTGAGAGCCTCTGCCGTTCATGTGTTGACGCTCAGTAATGTGGACGTGCGGTCACACGATCTTCCTTGATGAAGGAAGGACAAATACCGGTGCGATCTGCGATCGGTAGTTGAGTGCCAGGCGGCGCCTCTAGGATCCTCGGGGGATTCAAAGATAGTCGAATCCTTCAGCGCCGCGATTATGTTTACCCGCCGGAGGATCCCCACCTTCTGAAACTTGTTACCCTCTATGGACGTGAGAAAGCTGACCCTTGCTCAGTAATGTCCCGGTTACTCGTAGACGTGACGGTCACGAGCATCTGCGTTTTCTTCATTGAGCATTCCTTTCAGGACCCGATTTAGTACCGGGTTCAATGAAGTTCTTGTCTATGGCGGACGTGATCGCTTGCCTAAAATCCTCGATAGAACATGCGTAGTTCGGAGCCGGACCGCTGCATCCCGGTACAAAGATGGGGGAGATCGAAGGCGCATTGTGCGCGGTGAGGGGTTGCAGGTAGCGCATCTGATCCAGAGTCTGACTGATGTAGAGTGCCTGGACACTGTTCCTGCCTGTGCTGTGGCTTCTGTGAACCTCAAACACCAGGCCGCTTCCCGGCGGCGTCGCATTAAACGTCTGATCTTGGAGCAGCCAGTCCAAGCGCAGCAGACCGCCAAGCCAGCTGAGATTGCCGTCGTGCGCATCCAGCAGGACGAAGTGATCGGTCGGAGTGCCAAGCTCGCCCGGCGCCAACTTATCCGAAGCTGAAGCCTCCACCGTGGCGCGGATGCGGTCGGCGAGGTTGGACTCGACCACCTGCGTGCAGTACGGCGTGCGCAGCATGAAGTCGTGGTAGCGGGTGTTCATCTCCATCAACTGGCCAAGGTCGGCACGGGTGATGCGGCCCCATCCGACCTGTTCCATCGCCATGCCTTCCGTGTACTCGAGAAGGAAGTGTTCAGCGAAGTCCGCAGCCAGGGTGACGGGGTTTTCTTCGCGCGCATTGCGCGGCATGGCTTTGCCGTCTTTCACTCGCACAGTGCGGAAGTCTGGCTTGCTCGTGTCGCAGTCCGCGTCACCAGTACAGTCGTGCATCACGTGATACATCATAGCCATCGGCACGGCGAAGGCATGGACGTACCAGTCGGGATTGTTCGCCATGCGGCCATCTGTTGCGTCTGTCATCCTCTGCTTGTCGACCGCTGCACCGGTGGCTCCGGAGAAGAGGCGGTTGCGCTGACCAGTCGGTGCCTGATGCACCTGGATAGTGCAGTCGGGCGCCAGTCCGTCGAGCATGGCCTTGGCAGAAGCGATGGTGCGTTGTGTGGTATTGGCCTCAGCATAGATGCCGCGCTGGTCGCACGGTGTTCCTTCCAGCAAGGAGGCATAGCGTGTCCGATACCACTCACCCAAGAGGTTAAGTGCCTTCGTGCCGTGTGGTGTCAACACTCCTTCTGCCACGGGCCACGAGGGCCACGGCTGCGCGTTGTATGAGCCGGCACGGATCTCACTCTCGATGGGAGCTCGCACACCGTGGCGGACGAGAATGATGACGCTGCGCAGTTCATCGTCAGTTGATGCATCAGCCTGCGCGAATGCATGTTCTGAAGCGCATGCGCAAGCTGCAAACAGCAGGACCGACGTGATGCGGCGGACGGACTTAGCCGTGGATATCTTCATTTCTGGAAGCCCCTTCGCGGGAGTCTGCAAGCAGGGCAGCAGATCTTCGACTGCCCTGCCTTTTTGTTTATTTTGTGGAGAAGCTCGTCGCCGATTGCCGCAGCGACTCCGAGTTCTGTGGTAGCAATGGTGCCAGTACCTCGTACTGATCGGTTGCGATGAAGTTCACACCCGCGGCGATGGCGCCCTTCATGCGCAACATCGCTGCATCGAGTGAGCCGAAGTTATAGCCCTGTCCCCAACCATTCTTCTCCACCGGTTCGGTTGGATCGAAGCCGTCGATGGTATAGAAACGAATCCAGTAGCCGAGTGCGTGCGCGTGGTCGGCCAGCGCGCGCAGGCGTGCCTGGTCTGCAGGTGTCCAGTCAGCGGCCTTGTGCTGACCACCTTCTTCCACGGCAGCCCATGAGTTATTGGACCAGCGACGGTAGTTCGTTGCGGGCTCCGTGAGCATCTGCTCCGGTGCGGCGGTCGCCTCCCAGTGCATGCGCTCGGCGGCTGTTTGACCTGCGGGTGCATGCGTGGAGTGGGCCGAGCCGAAGAGCAGGAGCTTGCCGCCAATAGGCACGGCATCGTTGAAGACCTTTGCCTGCTCGTCCGAATCTTCCGTGATCGCGAGGATGGGCTTGCGATCGATGTGTGAGAACTTATGCGGATTGTCCGTCTGCATCGCAGTGGAGAGCCACGGCTGATACTCGTTCAACAGGTCCCAGACAGCATGCAGAAGTGCAGGCTGGTTGTCCTTGAAGTCGAAGTGGAGCACAACAAGCGGCCAGGTGTTCTGCTTGTTTTCCTTGATGGCCTTCTCGATAGTCGGCCGGACCTGCTCAAAAAAATACTCGCGCAGCGTCGGTTCCTGACCGGTGGGATGTGGCGTGTGAGAGACGACGACGCGGCCTTTGCCTGTCGCGGGATCGACATACCACGCTAGATCCTGCTCGATGGACACTGGATAGCCGGAAGATAGAGCACGGTACACGCGATCGTTCCAATGGCCCTGATAGGGATAGCAATTGTGCGCATCCAGCAGTGGACGGTTGCCATTGAGAAAGTTCAGGTCGGCCTTTTGTGCGTGCGCGATGCCAACAATGGCGCTTATGAGAAGTGAGGAGAGGTGGAGAACAATCTTACGAGTCATGCGAAGCTCCGGTGACTAGCGATCTGGCGATACTGCCGTTGCGCACGCCGCGTAAGATCGCAACGTGCGCAACAGGCTTTCTTTGATTAGAACGATAACCGAAGGGCGAACTGCATAATGCGCGGGTCGCCAGCGAGCGAAGTAATGGTGCCAACGCTGCTGGAGGTAAGCGATGCGCTGGGTTGCGCAAACAGAGTGGAGTTTGTCAGGTTGAAGACTTCCCAGCGGAACTGCAGCTTTGTTCGCTCGGTGATGCCGAAGTCGCGCATTAATCCGAAATCGAAGACACTGGTGTGCGGTCCACGAAGCGTGTTGAGGCCGTTGTTGCCGGAGGCTACACCCGCTGGCGGCAGAGCGTAGGCGTCCGGCCTACCTGGCGACAGTGCCTGGCAGTTCTTGTTGGCAGAGTAATAGAACCAGCACTTTACGTTGCCCACGATCTTCGGCGTCCCGACAAGATTGGGAAGTGCGGTGCCGTTGCCGTTGATGTCAATAGCGGTGTTGTAGTTGCCGCCAAGCGATACGGTAAAGGGTAGACCGGTGGAATAACTGTATACACCCGACGTACGCCATCCGCTCAACAGCGCCGATCCGATGCCATTGTTGATCAGCGTTTTACCTCGCCCGAAGGGCAATTCATACACATAGGACGCCACCAGGTGGTTAGGGATATCTGACCCGCTAAGCGCGTCGACGAAGGTGGTAGTGTAGCTGGTCGAAGTTGCCTTGGAGTGCGTATACGCGACCTGCAGCGTTAACCCGTGCGTGGAGCGCCGCTGCAAACCGACCTCAAGACCTGAGTAGTGTCCCATGCCCACTGCATGGGAAAACTCCAGATAGCCGAAGTTCGGGTAAGGCTGGATCTTGGTGTTGGGCAGATACTGGTTCAGATCGTTGATAATATCCAGGCTGCTCGACCGCGTTCCGACGTAGTCGGCGGTCAGGACCATCTGGCCTGGCAGTTCGCGCTGGAAGCCAACGCTCCATGCCTGTGTCTTAGGAGTCGGTGAGTCGTACTGCATTGCATGAATGTGCGTCAGCGAGTAGTTCACATTATTGGGGTCCAGCAGTCCGTCCGGGAAACCGTTCTTAAGTAGAAAGGCCGGGTTTGTAGCCTTGGAGTTGAGTGTGGTCGAAAGTAGGAAAGGCGGATTCAACGCAAGCTGGTCTTCACTCCCGGCACGCTTGAACAAAAGGTAGTAGAGACCATAACCACCTCGCAGAACCGTCTTATCTCCTAGAGCGTAGGAAAGACCCACACGAGGCGCAAAGTTGGTGGTGTTCACTTGAACCACTGAGCGGTCCTCGATAGAACCGGCCCTTGCACTGATGAGCGACCCGCTGCCGTCCGGATTGAAGTTAGCGAGCTGATTCTTTGCAGAGTAGGGCGGCGTGGCGAAATCGTATCTCAGGCCGAGATTCGCGGTCAGCCGTTTCGTGATCTTCCAGTCGTCCTGCACGAAGCCCGATGTCATCCAGAGGCGCTGGTCGACGAAGTAGACGTTCGACAACGAGCCTTGGAAGACATATCCAGTGAGGCCGTCAGCATAGGGATTTCCGGTAAAGCTGCCGTTGAAAGTGAGACCGCCGTTCGATCCGGACTCGTCCTTATAGAGATTGCGCATAGGCAGACGGATGTCGACGCCGGTGCGGATGAAATGGGCTCCGCGCGTGATGGAGAGCGTATCGGTGTACTGCCACTGCTGCGGCACCTGCTGCTTCGGAAGGAAGCCGGGTGACCCGATGAACGTGAGACCGGTGTATTGAGTCAGGCCGATGCCACCCTGTGTCGCAGGATTGTCCGGCACACCGGGAATATAGTCCGAGTTATTGTTCATGCCGAAGGGTTGCTGCTGGTCCGTGGCGAAGTTCCGTACGAACCCGAGACGGAAATCATTCGTCATGCGCGGGCTCAGGATATGGGTCCAGCCCAGAACCGCGGCCCACGACTTTAGTGAAGAGTTACCCCACGAAGATGTGCTGCTCCCGTCCGCGATGCCACCGAAGTACCCGGGCACATCGCGCTGGCGGCTAGACGAGGTGTATCGCGCAAAAAAGAGGTTGTTACTGTTAGGGTCGTAGTCTGCGCGCGCGTCGTAGCTGTTATTGTCGTCCAGCAGTGAACCCGTGCGCGCATAGTTATTTACCGTGCCGGGCAGGTTTGCGTTTGGGAAGGCGTTGATGATCTTCTGACCATAGGGATCGATGAGATTGGAAGGCACTTTATTGTCAGGGAAGGGAATCCCCGTGACCGGATCTTTGATCGTCGCATACGTAACTCCGTTCGCAGCGGCTGCCGCTGGGCTGAAGTCACCAGCGCGTTCGTTCGCCAGTGGCACGGTGCTGAGTCTCGTGATGCCCTGGCGAATGCGCGTGCCCTCGTAGTTGAAGAAGCCGAAGAGTTTGCCGCGAAGGATGGGCCCGCCGAAGTTGCCGCCAAATTGGTTCTGGATCTCCTTGGGCTTTGCCAGCCCGGATTGGTTGGAGAAGTAGTCATTGGCATCGAAGACACGGTTGCGCAGGTATTCAAAGAGCAGGCCATGGAACTGATCGGTACCACCCTTGGTCGTTACGTCGATGACGGCACCAGGGCTGCGGCCGTAAGCGGCAGTGTAAGCGTTGCTGATCAGTTTGAACTCGCCGATTACATCGACGGACGGCCGCGCGGCAGAGGCGGACAGCTCCTGCAGGTTCTCCGAGAAGGTGTTGTTGTCGATGCCGTCGAGGATGTAATTGTTCTGTTCGTTGCCGATGCCGTGGATGACGAACAGGCCGGTTGAACCGGAGGTGCTGCTGCCGCTCTGCTGGGTGAAGCGCTGAGCCTGCACGCCGGGAACGAGGCGGATGAGATCGTCCCAGTTACGCTGGAAGAGCGGCGTGCCCTGGATGGTCTGGTTATCGATCACAGTGCCGATGGAGGCGTCGTCGCGCTGCAATTCTGAGGTCTCTGTGGTCACATCCACCCGTGCAGCTGTGCCCGCCATTTGCAGGTGAAAGTCGAGGCGAGCATTTTCAGAAGGGTCGAGTGCGGTGATTGTGGATTGTTCCTGGAATCCAGTGGCTGTAACCGTGATGCGGTACCTGCCCACGGGCAGGCCCACAAAGGTGTAGTAACCCGCACCGTCGGTGCGCGTCGCACGGGAGACATGTGTCTCCTCGTTGATCTCCGTAACCTGCAGCGAAGGAACGATCGCGCCCGTGGGATCGGTTACCAACCCCGAAAGAGAAGCGACGCCTGCCTGAGCCAGGGCTTTCATGGGCACGATGAGGCAGCACAGAAGCAAGATGTTGAGTGGAAGCCGAGCTCGGAACATGCATTGTCACCTATGGAAAGTCAGCATTGACGCAGCCCGGAGGTCCGGCATGAGGCCGGCAGCACAAAGGAGCATTGCGTGTGGCTTCACCTTAGGCGATTCCGAAACTCCATGAAAGTGTTTACCCCACATGGTATTCCCGCCGCACATGGTTTGCGCGCCACAACCCTTTGATTCCGGATTGCTTCGGTAGACATGAAGCTTCGGTAAATATCGCTCGTTGCCGTGTCGTATCAGACGTTTGGGGCGCGTGTATCCACGTCGTTCACACGTCCGCCACACAGCGCAGTAACCTCATGTTCATGGTCCCGTTACACGTGAGCGATATATTTGGCGGATGCGACATGTCGTAGGACATTTAGTTTGAGTCAGGGTTCTCTTGACATGGAACAGGAGGAAGCAGCTCCAAGCGCTCCCGCGGCTATCGATCTCATGGATTGTCGTGAGTCCATCCAAAGGATGAGTCAGAGTAGGCACTTTAGGAAGGCGCCGCTTCTTACTTCCTTTCTATTGCACGTGTGCGAACGCTCCCTTGCCGCACCCGGTGACAGGATCACCGAGTATGAGATCGGTGTGCAGGTCTTCCGCCGCTCGAAAAGCTTCGATCCGCGCCAGGACAACATCGTTCGATCCTATGCACGCCAGTTGCGAAAGCGGCTTGAGGAGTATTACAGTACGGACGGCTCCAGCGAGACCCTCCGAATCCTTCTTCCCAAGGGGGGATACACTCCGGTCTTCGAAAAGCACTTGCCGCAGCAGCTGACGCCGCAATTGGAGGCTCTGGAAGATACGCAGTTTACCGAAAGTGAAACGCCCATCTCGGCCTCTCTGGATCGCGGGAACAATTCGGCTTGGCTTCTCTGGAGCGGGCCGTTGGCTCTGTTCTGCTCCCTGCTGATCTTCGCCACAACCTGGCGCATGCTGCACATCCGGCAACAACAGACCGCGAATACGATGGGCCCGCTACACCCGCTCTGGTCGCAGATCTTCTCTGACAGGCGAGATACCTTCGTCATTCCCAGCGACGTCGGCTTCGTCATTATGCAGCAAGCCAATCGCCGGACATTCACGCTCGCGGAGTACTTGGGATGGCAAGCGGCCAACCACGCACCCGATAACCTGGCTATGTCCTACCTGAAGGATCAGAGTTACACGAGCATACTGAATCTCAATTTTGTGTCGCAGCTGCAGCGACTTCCTGAGGCATTTTCCGAACGCTTCCTCATCCGTGCGACAAGAGCGTTGCGCTTGGAAGATCTGCAGGAGAGCAACGCCGTCCTCATTGGATCGAATCTCAGTAATCCGTGGGCTGAGCTCTTCGGCCCTCAGCTCAACTTTCATTTTGTGAACCACCCTGAGAGCGACAGCTACTGGGTCAGCAACGGTGCTCCGGCGCCAGGCGAGCGTTCTGCCTACGGAGATCCCACAAAAAACTATCGGCACCAGACCTACGGTGTCATTGCCTTTCTGCCGAACCTCAGCAACAACGGTCACGTTCTGCTCATCCAAGGGCTGGATGCCGCTGGCACACAAGCGGCGGTGAATCTTCTCTTTGAGAACACAGAGTCGATGAACGTGCTCCTGGCTCAGGCGGCTGGGCCAGGCGGCGCAATAAAGAGCTTTGAAGTGCTAGTGGAAGCAACAAGCTTCGGCTTCGATTCACGCGCTGTGAACTGTCATATTTTAGCGAAACGAATCTATCACTGACTTTGCGCGCTGAAACTCACCCACTGCAGTCCGCTACCATCCTCGTCCCGTTAGGTGGATCAGTGACGGAACGCCGGCTTGTACCAGCTTTCCAGAAGTTGTGACATCGTTCCGGGCGGATGACGGGCAATTCGAACCTTACACCCCTTTTGCTGACCCACAACATCCGGATGGGCCGAAGCCCGATCGTAGCTATTGACGAGTAGCCGATTACCCACCCGGAAAACCAGTCCCAGGAAGCCCCGTTTTCTCTCCTCGATGATCTGAAGGCAGATGTGGTGGTCCACAAATTATGTCCGTATCCTTAAAGCGATTCGCTGCGTAAAGATAGATATGGATAATCCACGCGACATGGAAGCCTCTGGCCCCTTCGAGGCACGCTATCTGGCATTCCTTGAAACAATCACTCAACTGCGCCCTCGCCTGCACCGTTACTGCTCGCGCATGACCGGATCGGCGCTGGACGGCGAGGATGTTGTTCAAGATGCGTTATTCGAGGCCTATCGCAAGCTGGACCAGTACGACGACCGCCGTCCCCTTGCCCCGTGGCTGTTCCGGATCGCCCACAATCGATGCATCGACTTCCTGCGCAGGCGCGGTGTCCGGATCGAAGCCGAAACCACTGCCATGAGTCCGGATTTCGTAATGCCTGCCGAGCCCCCTGTCCTTGGCGTCGGTCGAGCGGTTGAACAGTTGGTGATAAGCCTTCCTCCCATGGAACGCGCCTGCGTGCTGCTGAAGGATATTTTTGATTACACGCTCGAAGAGATCGCAGAGCTCGTCAGCTCCACCGTCGGCGGCGTCAAGGCCGCGCTCAACCGGGGCCGAATGAAGTTGGCTGCCTCGTCTGAGCCCGTGACAACACGCCGCGAAGTAAGCCCGGAGCTGTCACGGCTTTTGTAT
>Ga0193709_1000547_pt1 | contig 12774 bp, 14 predicted proteins | sample H3c2metaG_FD_160571 | JGI IMG/M metagenome (GOLD analysis project Ga0193709, IMG submission 160571) | Soil microbial communities from a riparian zone of the East river system, Colorado, United States - H3c2 | ecosystem: Environmental > Terrestrial > Soil > Riparian zone | place: USA: East River... | reverse complement strand
CGCTGCTCCTTAAGAGACGCTACTGCATGCCGTATTTTTTGCGTTTTTCCAGAAGAGTCTTGCGGCTGATGCCGAGGATTTCGGCGGATTTGGTGATGTGGTAGCGCGTGGCTTCGAGAGTCTGCGCGATGGCCTCGCGTTCGAACGCTTCGAGCGAGCGAAGACCGGTGAGTCGCGCGGCGCCGCCGGCAGCAGCGCGAATGGTGTCGGGAAAATCCTCTGGCTGAAGTTCAGGGATTTTCGCGAAAATAATGGCACGCTCGAGAGCGTTGCGGAGTTCGCGGAGATTTCCTGGCCAGGAGTATGCGGCGATGACGCGACGAGCGGGTTCGGAAAGTTGCACTGAGTCGCGATTGTGAATCGCCGCGAGAGTGACGATGAAATGCTCGGCGATGGGAATGATGTCGGCGCGGCGATCGCGCAGTGGCGGTACCACGACAGGGAGAACGCTCAGGCGGAAGAAAAGATCTTCACGAAAATGGCCCGTGGCGACAGCGGACTGGAGATCGGTGTTGGTAAGGGCGATCAGGCGGGCATCGATACGAAGAGTTTCGGTCCCGCCGAGACGCTCGAAGGTGCGCTCTTGAAGGACGCGCAGGAGTTTGCCTTGCGCTTCCGGCGAGAGCGCGGCGATTTCGTCGAGGACGATGGTTCCTTTGCCGCCGAGTTCGAGGCGGCCGAGTTTGCGTTCGACCGCTCCGGTGAAGGCGCCTCGCTCGTGGCCGAAGAGTTCGCTCTCGATGAGATGGGGAGGCAGTGAAGTGCAATCAATTTTAAGAAATGGGGCGTCACGGCGGGGACTTAGTTCGTGGACCAAGCGAGCCAAATGATCTTTGCCGGAGCCGGATTCTCCGGTGATGAGCAGCGTGGTGGGCGCAGGCGCGACTTTTTCCGCAACAGCCAGTAGGCGCTGGGACGAAGGGTCGGCGGCAATCCATGGAAAACGCTCAAGCATGGATAAATTGTAACGAGAAGATAAGAGCGAAAACGCGATGTGTTTGGTTTGATTGCGCTAAGTAACAAGAAGTTGATTTGTATAAATCCGCGGATTTGGTGCATGACTGAAAAAAGAAGCCACTCGAACAATCTTGCGAATGCTTCGACAGACTAGTATCTAAACTGCGATATATGGCGGTAAAACTCACGCCCGAAACCGAGTCTCGTTTGCAAGAGCTCGCCAAGAGCACCGGAAGAGCGCCCGATGAACTGGTCGAAGACGCGATGCCTGGCTATCTCGCAGAATTAGCAGGAATTGCGCAGCACACTGGATCGTCGGTCGATCAGATCAAAAGCGGCAAGGTTCAGCCAATAGATGGCGAAGACGCGTTTACCCGGCTGCGAAATAAAAATCACAGTCGCTAGCATTCATGAGCGGATTTGTACCTCATCCTGACACTCTTGCGTACCTAAACGAAATCTAGGAATTTATTGCGGCGGATAATTCTCACGCCGCGCACGGTTTTCTGGACGAAATTCACGATGCGATTCGCGCGTTAGTTGCTTCCCCCAACTCGGTCGCGTGCGAGCCGATCTGACTTCGCGGCCGTTACGGTTCCAAGCCGTAAGGGATTTTCTGATCGCATATGCATCGGATGAGAAACCGCTGCTAGTATTGGCGGTGCTTCACGGCCGGCGGAATCCTCGTGTGATCGCGGCTCTCCTTCGAAACAGAAGATAAATCAAGAAGTTGAGTGAGGCGGGGCGGGCTCTATCGAGACGTACATGGGACCTGCGCCTAAGGCTATCAGAAGAAATCTGGAGAATTGGCCGGCGACGCTTTTGGTGACGAAGCGAAGATTGTCGCCAGAGCTTATATCGAGCTCGATATCCTTGTGGTTCCAGGTGTTATCGACACGAATCGTGTGGCGACCGGGAGAAACCGATAACGAAATCGCATCACCGAACATGAGTTCCGCCTTGCGTTCACCATCCAATAAAACGAATATCTGCCGGGTTTGCACGTCGTCAGGGGAATCGCGCCTGACGGTGACGTTAGCGGAAGTCGCGGTCATGGTGGAAGCGTTTTCTGGCCGCATGGCGTTTGCGGTCAGGAATTGTCGCCGGAAGCGCGCAGGCGCGGCGTTTCGTGTCCTGCCGAGACAGTGTCAGGCAGATCGGGAATGTCGTGGCGCGGCACGTTGCGCCACAAGCGTTCGAGATCGTAGTAGCGGCGGGCCTGTTCGCTGAAAACGTGCACGATGAAACCGCCAAAATCGAGCAGCGCCCAATCGTTCGAACGTCGGCCTTCGCGATGTTCCGGCTCCCGTTTCATTTCCTTGTAAAGTTGCTCTTCTACTTCCGTGCAGATGGCTTGCACCTGCGGAGTACTGAAGCCTGTGCACACGATAAAATATTCAGTGAATGTGCCAATCTTGCTGAGATCGAGCACGGTGATGGCGGAAGCTTTTTTGTCCTGCATGGCCTCGATGACGAGGCGAACGGCTTGAGGAAGATTCGGCAAATTCAAGAGTATAGGCCCTGTTTATGAATGTATTCCTCCACGCGCGCGGAAACAAGTCCGTGAATCGCTTGACCCTTGTGGGCGCGGCGGCGAATGTCAGTGGCGGAAACGTCGCTGGAAACGTTTTCCAGGAGGTAAACGCTGGTGCGGCGAAGTTGTGCGATCACCTGCGACGGAGGCGGATCGGGATCGCGCTTGGTATTGGGCGCGGCCATGAGGTCCGGCGGAATTACAAGTTTCAACGCTTCGGCGCGAATGCCGGGGCGGTTGGCGATGATGAAATCGCACAGGCCGAGCAACGATTCGTATTCCTTCCACATGGGAATGTCCAGGAAGGCATCGGCGCCGATGATGAAGAAAATGCGGTCACCGGCTCCGTGGTAGGCGTGGCGAAAATAGCGAACGGTATCCACTGAATAATGCAGCTGGGCGCCGGCAAAATCTTCGCCGGCTTCAGCGAGAGAAGGAACGAAATGCGGATGCTCAGTACAGGCCAGCGCAACCATGGCGTAGCGGTGCGGAAATGGCGCGAGGTGCTGCTTTAATTTATGCGGTGGACGACTGGCCGGAATGAAATGGATTTCGTCGAAATTGAAACGGCGGTCCGCGGCGCGTGCGACGGCGAGATGTCCATTGTGGATGGGATCGAAAGAACCACCGAAAATCGCGATCCTGCGAGGTTGATGTCTGGCAGCAGTGCTGCGCTGTGCTTGCGCGGTGGTCAACGATGCTCCTGAGAGGACGACTAGCCCTATTTTCGCACGAAAGTTAAAGCTTTGAAGTTAAAAACTGATCAAACAAGAAAAGATAACGCAGGGACGCTGCGGGCGCAGGGACGAGAATTTCGGAAATGTAATACAAGCGAATCTGCGAATTGGTTTAGATCGCGGCTTGATGGGCGTCTTCTGGCGCATCGGGATGCGGCGCGGTGGACTTGGGAATCTTGTCGAGTTCATCAGCCACAGCCAGAACTAGGCCGCGGACGCCTTCGCCGGTGGCGGCGGAAATGGCATGGAAAGGCAAATGGTGTTCGGCGCAGAAAGCGCGAAGCTCATCAAGGTGAGTGCGATCGGTCGTCGCGTCCAACTTTGTAGCAACAACGATCATCGGCTTTCCGCCGAGTGCAGGGCTGAAAGCGATCAGCTCGCCGTTAATGACTTCGTAGGAGTGGACGGGATCGGCATCGTTGAATTCGCTGATGTCAATCAGATGAACGAGTAACCGCGTGCGTTCGACGTGGCGCAGGAAGCGGATGCCGAGGCCGGCACCCTGGTGCGCGCCTTCGATCAAGCCCGGCAAATCGGCTACAACGAAAGTGCGGCCAATGTCGTTGCTTTCTTTTCCGGCGCCGCTGCTGGCCGATTGCGGAACGCTGTCGGCACTGACCACGCCAAGGTTTGGCTCCAGCGTGGTGAAAGGATAGTTTGCGATTTTCGGGCGCGCGGCGGAGATAACCGAGATCAGCGTGGATTTTCCGGCGTTTGGATAGCCGACCAAACCCACATCGGCAAGAAGTTTTAGTTCCAGACGGAGGTTACGTTCTTCGCCGGGCTGGCCGTCTTCGTGTTCGCGGGGCGCTTGGTGCCACGGTTTTGCAAAGTGCTGATTGCCACGGCCACCGTGTCCTCCGTGCGCGATTAAAATGCGTTGTCCGGGAGCGGCAAGGTCGGCGATGGTTTCGCCAGTTTTTTGGTCGTAGGCCAGGGTGCCAACCGGAACCAGCAACGTCATGTCGTCGCCGGCCTGGCCGGAACAATTCGAACCTTCGCCGTGGCGGCCGCGATCTGCTTTGAATTCGCGATTATATCGGTAGCGCAAAAGCGTGTTGTCGTTGGGATTGGCTTCGAGGTAGACGCTACCGCCGCGGCCGCCATCGCCACCGGCCGGACCGCCGCGCGGAACATATTTTTCGCGGCGGAACGCGACGCAGCCGTCGCCGCCGTCGCCGGCTTTTACATAGATTTTGGCTTCGTCAACGAACATTGCAAGAATCCTATCAGGAAACGTGTGTAGCGAATTCTAAGTTGAGATCCTTCGCGTGTCCCGATTGGGTACGTTCAGGATGACAACGCTATAGGCTTACGCCATGACCGACGCAGGGGGGAAACAGCCCGGAGTCAGCGGGCCGCGGATTGCCCTTGTTAAAAGGTGAAGATGAATCGGATCGGCCGCTGAACTTGCTCGAATCGAAGAGCACAGACTGAAGCCTGCCTGCCCCAAGCAGGTCTGCGCAGCAAGACCGCTAGTTGACGGCTTCGGCTGCTGCGGGAGTCACGCTGATGAAGCGTCCACGGCGGCCGCGGTCTTCAAACTTTACGTGGCCGGTGACCAGCGCGAAGAGCGTGTCGTCCTTGCCCTGGCCGACGTTTTCGCCAGGCTGATGCTTGGTGCCGCGCTGGCGAATCAGAATCGTGCCCGCGTTGACCAGTTGGCCGCCGAAGCGCTTAACGCCCAGCCGTTGGCCGTGTGAATCGCGGCCGTTTGTAGAGGAGCCGCCACCTTTTTTGTGTGCCATGAAGCAATTCCCTTCCGAGATTCGAAATTCAAGAGAGCGTTTCTTCCGCGCGCGAGGCCCGTTCTAGCACGCTTACATCGCGAAAAAGAAAGAGCGCACGCAGGATTGCGTACGCTACTACAGCTTGATGTCGCTGACTTGCACGGCCGTGTAGTTCTGGCGATGGCCGCGCTGAATCTTATATTGGTTTGTTTTCTTGAACTTAAGGACGATGACTTTCTTGCTGCGGCCTTGTTCAACGATCTTGCCGGTTACGGTTGCCTTGGAGGCATCGCCGCCGGTCAGAATCTTCTGGTCGTCGGTGTGGACGCTCAAAATCGAGCCGAACTTCACCTGTTCGCCTACTTCGCCAGATACACTTTCCACACGAATGGTGTCGCCGGGAGCGACACGATACTGCTTTCCCCCGGACTTGATTACGGCGTACATCACTCCTCCAGAGCTAAAGACAAACCACAATTATACGGGTTATTTGGCGGGATCGTCAATAAGATCAGAACGAAACGATATTCTCCGGACCAGGAGCGGTCGTAGAACTTTGCACGTTTTTAGTCCGCCGAAGATAGACTCCAACAATCAGTCAGGTCCATTCGATCAACAAAAGAAGTGAGGCGCGGCGGAGGTAGGACTTTACGAACGGGAGCATGATGCGAGATGGCAGCAACCCGAAAGTTGCAAAGCCCCGGAAACCGCCAAAAAACACGACTTGGACGCAATCCATCAGGCTGCCCACTATTAAGGCCTCAGAATTCTGAACAAAGTACCGCTTGGCTACCAATCGGCGTTATAGCGTTGGTGAGTTGTCACCCAAGAGGACGCGGCGGACGACGGCTATGGGCGGGTAGCCCTGGCTCATGAAGTCGTCGTGGAATTTGCCGAGAGAGAATGCAGCGCCTTGTTTTTTGCGTAGGTCTTCGCGGAGCTTCATTATTTGCAGCTTACCCAGCGTGTAGTAAAGATACGTCGGGTCAGCGGTGCCACGCTTGGTTTCGATTTCCGCGATTTTGGGCGACTGAAAACCTTCTTTGACGAAAAACTGCCGCGCCTGCTCCAAAGTAAACGTTCCGCGGTGCATCTGGATGCCGGCAACAAATCGCGCGTCCCGCAGAAGCGCGTCCTGCAACTGGCCGAGCCGAATGAGGCGCGACTCACGCAAATCTTTCGCGCCGACGCCGGGCTGCGCGTAGCCTTCATCGAGCATCATCTGCTCGGTGTAGTGTGCCCAGCCTTCGACGTTGGTGTTCGCAGAGAGCACGCGACGAATTTTTGAAGGTGCACGCTGTTCCCAAAGATATTGCACAAAGTGGCCGGGAAACGCTTCGTGAATGGATGTACTGACAATGGTGCCAACGTTGAAGCCGGCCATCAATCCCGCAATTTCTTCGGGCGAATCGTGCGGACCGGGCAGCGTCACATTGAAGTACGCCTCAGTTGCCACTTTTTCAAACGGGCCGGGCGTATCCATCGAAGCCATGGTCGTGGCGCGTTCGAAGGGAGGAGTTTCCTGCAAGGTCGGGTGGCGATCGCTGGGCAGCGTGATGATGTGGTGTTCATTGATAAAGGCAATCAAGCCATCAAAAGTATCGCGAAATCTCTGCATGAGCTGATCGGGCGCGGGATGCATGGACTGAAGTTGCGCGAGCACCGCTGTGGCTGGTTTTGCAGGATCGATCTCATGCGCAACGCGTCTAAATTCCGCCTGATTTTTGTGCAGATCGGCCATGCCGATTTCCAGCAGGCGATCGAGCGGCGTCGAGACCATATCGTCATATAGAAGTTTTTTCGAAAAAGTCTCCCCGCCGATACGGAAGTCGCCGTTGGAGCGCGGCGACAGGTCAGACTTTACCCAGGCTTCGTAGGCGCGGAGCGCTGCAATCGCGGCGGCGTTGGACTCCGCAAAATCTGCCTTGGTGGTTGAGTCATGGGCGTCAGCGAACGCCGCAGGGACGTCTTTCTCAAAAAAATCGATGGTGCCAGGCAGTTGCTCAAGCGCGATCTCGGAATAAATCTTCGGAGTATTTTTCAGATTCGCGCGCGCGGCCGCAAAATATTGCGGGAATTGTTTTTCACGCGCAACCACGGAGCGCAGGCGATTGTCCGGCGATGCAAAATTGCGGCTCATAATCACATAAATGCTGTTGGCAGCACCGGTCGAGTAAGTGTCCGGATCTTTTTCCCAGCTGCGAATCACCTGGAGCGATAGCAGCTCGCTGCGAATGGCGCTGAGCAGCATTTCGCGGTCGGCTGTCTCCATCTGGCTAAGACCCTTCGGATCGAGAGCCACCGTGCGCGTTTCGAACTTTTTGAGACCGGCGATGTGCCTCTCAATGCCATTGCGCGAGAAATCTTCAAGCTTGGCGTCAAAATCGTGTACGCCAAGCTGCGTCGCGAGCGTAGGATTGTCCGGAAAAAGTTCCTGATCCAGAAAATCGTCGACCAGCGAGTTCCATGGACTCGGCGAAGCGGAGGTTTGTGCGAAAGCGGGGAGAGCAAATGGGATCAGGCAAAGAACGGCGAAAAATGTATTGCAGCGGCAGCGCGGCATCAGCACCTCAAGAAAGGTCTATTTAGAATACACGCCAGGACCGACAAACGAGAAACGACTCCTACAAGGTGTATTGCAATACAAACGGACGGATTAGAAGTTGAAACGGTAGCGCGTCACGCCGACACCTAGGCCGAAATTCACTTCCCACTTGGGAGAAAGAGTCAGGTCAATGGCAGGAAAAAACTGGCGCTGTTGCTGCGCGATGGGATCGAAGTCTGTCGCCGGCCCTAGCGAGCCGTAATACTCGAAGCCGCCGGTAATTTTTCCCGTGAAGTCGTAGCTGACTTTAACACTGGGTGAAAAAACAAAGCTCCGGCTTTCCGTCAAGCCATGGATTGATTTATCGAAGGCAGGATTGAAGGACAAATACCATCAGCCGATCTGCTGATCGATGATCGGCCGCATCTCCCACGTCCAGGTGTCAACGGAATATTGCCGCCGCTGGTAACCGATCTCGTTCGAAAGGCTCAATCCGACTGGACATTTCCATTTCGGTGGAATGCGAAAGCGTGGACGAATGTGATCGCCAACCCAGTCGATGCCTTGTCCGTTGTGCTCGGAAGTAAAAATGTAGAGGCCAGTTTCTGAGTAGTTCCACCATGGTCATGGCCGGGTTCGACGGTATCGTACGCATAGACCTGGATTTCGTAGTTTTCCTGCGCGCGAGCAGCCGGAACAAACGAGATAACGCAAAAAACGGCGAGTGCAGCAAGAATAAGAAAAAATCGAGAGCAACAAATCGAATCGAACGCCGGGAAGAATGAGTTTTGCATACCGGATTAGGTTAATCGATGAGCAGAAACGCGCAAAACAGATTCGCGATTGAGGGCAAAGCGGTGGCTGGTCTATAGCGTGAGGGCAAAGCTCCGCATCCGTCATTCCGGGCGCAGCGAGGAATCTCTCTCGGGGTGACCAGTTGCAGGAAGAGAGATTCCTGGTCGCGCCGCTCCTCGGAGTGACGGCTGATGGTGTTGCGCAGCCTGTTTACGCGTGCGGATGAGCTTTGTCGTAGATGTCCATCAACTGGCGGATGGAAGCGTGCGTGTACTTCTGGGTAGTGGAAAGAGACTGGTGCCCAAGAAGCTCCTGAATGGCGCGGAGGTCGGCACCGTCGGCAAGCAGGTGCGTGGCGAAGGCGTGGCGCATGGAGTGCGGATGCAAATCCCAATTCATGTTCGCAAGACGAACGTATTTTTTTACGATGCGACCAACGGAACGTTGCGTAAGACGGCGTCCAGCGTAGTTGAGGAAGATTGCTTCGGTGTGCGCGGGACCGCGGCGCCGCCTGCCCGGCCCCGATTGTAACAAGAGTTGTTCGCGTACCGGCCAATATGCTTCCAGCGCTTCTTGAGCCTTGCCGCCGTAGGGAACGATGCGCTCTTTGTCGCCCTTGCCGCGCACGCGCAACATTTTTTCGCGGCGGTCCATGTCGACGAGGTTCAGTCCGGTAAGTTCGCTCACGCGCAGGCCGGCGGCGTAAAGAAGCTCCAGCAGAGCGCGATCGCGCTTCAGCAGCAGGCCTTCCTCGCCGGGAGTACTGCGCTTTCCCGGGCCCGTCTCGCTGGCTACCTGCGGAAGTAATCTGGCGTCAACAGGCTTTTCCGGAGCCGAAAGCTGATTCAGGAAACCATTCATCTCTTCCGCGGAGAGCACCGAAGGGATGCGCTTGGGCAATTTCGGCGTGGGCACCAGCCGCGCGGGATTTTCCTTGAGCATGCCTTCGCGCACGCAATACTTGAAAAACGAACGCAATGACGCCAACTTTCGCGCGATGGAACTCTTTTGCAGGCCCTGCGAGTGAAGATGCCCAATATATTCACGAATGATCTGGTGAGAGATTTTCGCGAGCGCCGGAATCTTTTCTCCGGGCGGCGCAAGGTACGCAGCGAATTGCTGCAAATCCTTGCCGTAATTCAGCACGGTGTGGGGCGAGGAATTTCGCACTGCGCGCAAATAAGTAAGATACTTTTCGATCGCTTGCAGCATGATGATCCGAGCAGGTTCTGGAACAGACATCGTAGTTATAGAGTAGCGCTACTTGTCAGATGCAAAAGATCAATCGCAGGTCCTTGTGCCAACCGTTGACGTGTTGTGCACTCCTAATCCGCCGCAACCGGGAATGCCAATACGCTCAATTCGTCCAATCCCACCATTTTAATTTGCACATGTAACCGAAAGAGGAGAAATTCATGAAACTTCGATCTATTGCGACTGGCCTGATCTTGACGCTCTCGATCAAGGAAGGCACACCGCTACTGGCTTGCACTGATGAAAATTTCGACGTGCCGGCAAGCAGGTAAGAAAACTACCTTAGCGGGATTGTTAGGATTTTGCCCCGACCCCTGCGACAACTTCTTCGGGCTTGGCTGGCGGCGCCGGCTCATCCACTAGCTTTTCCCAGTCGCAGCCTTCTTTGATGCAGGTGCGAATTAATCCAATTTTGGATTTCTTTTCGACGATAAATTCCGCACTGCACTTCGGACACGGTTCGGGAATCGGTTGATTCGGCGTGGTGAAATCGCAATCCGGATAGCGTGAGCAGCCGTAGAAAATTCGCGGGCGTCCGCCGCGGCCAGCGCTGCCGCGACGCACAAATTCGCCTTCGTGGCACTTCGGGCATTTGATGCCCAGCGTGATGGGCCGTGTGTACTTGCACTTCGGATAGCCGGTGCAACCGATAAATTCGCCGAAGCGCCCGTGTTTTTTTACCAGACCGCTTTCGCAGGTGGGACATTTTTCATCGAGCGGTTCGTCCGGCTCGCGCGCGATGCGTGTGCCTTCCACCAGCCGCCGAGTGGTCTTGCAATCCGGGTAACCAGTGCACGCCAGAAACACGCCGAAGCGGCCGCGCTTGATGGCCATTTCCTTTCCACAGTTGTCGCAATATTCAGTTTTGCCTTCGGCGTCGCTGCCTTCACCCAACTCAGGCGAAAGATCCTGGATAAAATCGCAATCCGGATAGCGCGAGCAGCCCAGGAAAAATCCGTGGCGGCTGATGCGTTCGAGCAGCTCGCCCTGGCCGCATTTTTCGCAGGTTTTGCCGGTCGGGATGCCCGCCTTATAGGAAAGCATTTCGTCGCCCGCGCGATCCAGATCCACGATAAATTTTTCCCAGAATTCCTTTACCGCTTCGCGCCAGTGCAGCTTGCCTTCTTCAATTTCATCGAGCTCTGCTTCCAGACGCGCGGTGAAGGTGACGTCGAAAACGTCTTCAAAGCTTTTTACCAGCAGCACGCTGACGCGTTCGCCCAGCATCGTCGGCGTAAACCTGCCCTGATCCTTCTTCACGTACTCGCGTTCGACGATGGTCGAAATGATCGCGGCGTACGTGGAAGGCCTGCCAATGCCCTTTTCTTCCAGATCCTTCACCAGCGTGGCTTCCGTATAGCGCGGCGGCGGCTCGGTGAAATGTTGTTCAGGACGAATGGTATCAAGCCTTAAAATTTGTCCTTCGGCTACACGCGGAAGAGCGTTGCCTTCGCCTTCATCACTCTTCTCATCGTCGTCGCGGTCGGCATTCGCTACCGGCATTTGATAAACTCGCAAATAACCGTCGAATTTCTGTACCGATCCAGTGGCGCGAAAAGTGTAATCTCCCGCCGAAATATCAATGCTGGTCTGATCGAATACCGCCGGCAACATCTGCGAAGCCACAAAACGCTGCCAGATCAATTGATAAAGCTTGAAAAGATCATCATCCAGATATTTGCGTACGTCTTCCGGCGCGCGCGACACTTCGGTTGGGCGCACGGCTTCGTGCGCTTCCTGTGCATCCTTTTTCGATTTGTAGTAGTTGGGCTTCTCCGGCAGATAGTTCGAACCGAACCGCTCTGGAATCAGTTCTCGCACCTGCGCCAGCGCGTCTTGCGAAACGTTTACCGAATCGGTGCGCATGTAAGTGATCAGCGCAACCGAACCTTCCGCGCCCAACTCCACGCCTTCATACAAACGTTGCGCCAGCGCCATGGTGCGCTTCGCGGTGTAGCGCAAACGGTTGTACGCAGCCTGCTGCAATTTCGAAGTTGTAAAAGGCGGCGGCGGATTACGGCGCTTTTCTTTCTGCGTGACCGAGGCCACTTCCCACTTGGCTTTGTTCACCGCAGCCAGAACAGCGTCCGCGCCTTCCTGATTGTGAATCTCGATGTCCTGGCCTTTGAATTTCGACAGCTTGGCTTCGAACAGCGGCGGCTCGCCCGCGTCCAACATCGCGTGAATCGACCAATACTCCTGCGGAATGAACGCACGAATTTCCAACTCGCGCTCAACGATCAGCCGCAGCGCAACCGTCTGCACGCGCCCGGCAGAGAGCCCACGGCGCACTTTGTCCCAAAGCAGCGGCGAAATTTTGTAGCCCACGATGCGGTCGAGCACGCGGCGCGCCTGTTGCGCGTCCACCAGATCCGCATTCACCTGGCGCGGATGATCAAAAGCCGCACGAATCGCCTTGGGCGTAATTTCATTGAAGGTAACGCGAAAAATTTTCTTGGGGTCAGTCGGTGGAATCTCTTTTTTTGGCGCAGCGTCTTCTTCCACCACCGGCGCCGGCTTGGCGTTTTTCTTTTTCCAGCGCGGCGCGCTGGCTTCCTGCTCCACAAATTTGGACGGCTTGGACAGCACCATGGCCAGGTGCGCAGAGATTGCTTCGCCTTCGCGGTCCGGGTCGCCCGCCAGATAAATGGCATCCGCGCTGTTGGCCGCTTTGCGCAGGTCGTTGATGACCTTGAGCTTGCCGTTGATGATCTGCAGGGTCGGCTCAAAAATCTTCACGTCGTCAAGCGTCACCGGCTTGCGCACCGGCTTGACCTTCAACTTCTTGCTGCCCTTTTTCGCGCGAACTTTTTTCTTTGGCGCAGCTTCCGTTTCATCGGGCTCATCAGGCAAACGAATACCAATCGTCTTTCTCGGCAGGTCCAGAACGTGGCCAATCGAAGCTTTGACGATGTAGTTCTTGCCCAAATACTTGTTGATAGTCTTCGCCTTCGCGGGCGATTCGACAATGACGAGCGAACGAGCCATTCTGCTGTTTTAACCCCGTATCCTTTTGCTGGAAGACACTGCGGTGAGGCGTGTGCCCTTCTCGCTAACTTACATGAAGATGCGCGAAGTCGCTGGGATGTTTCATCACGGGTTTCGCGATTCCAATAAAGGCATTTGATTCAACTAGTTGAGAAGTCGGCAGCTATCCTTAATATTGCGTCTGCAAACGCCTCTCGCCTCTTGCACGTCCGCCTACAATAATATTTTGCTGAC
>Ga0193709_1000546_pt1 | contig 12782 bp, 12 predicted proteins | sample H3c2metaG_FD_160571 | JGI IMG/M metagenome (GOLD analysis project Ga0193709, IMG submission 160571) | Soil microbial communities from a riparian zone of the East river system, Colorado, United States - H3c2 | ecosystem: Environmental > Terrestrial > Soil > Riparian zone | place: USA: East River... | reverse complement strand
CCGTGTCGCGCGACCTCGACGAGCTTGGCGCGGTCAAGCAGCGCGACAAGGGGACAATCCGCTACGCTCTGCCCGACCGCGTCGACCGCCGTCAGGCCGAGGATCGGCTCGACCGGATCCTTGGCGAATGGGTCCTGTCGATCGAGACCGCAGGCAGCCTGATTGTGATGCGCACGCCGCCGGGGTCGGCCAATCTGGTCGCCAGCGCGATGGACGCCGCCAACTTGCCGGAGGTTGCCGGCACGATCGCCGGCGACGACACGATTTTCGTCGCGTTGCGCGATGGGGTGACGGCGGGAGCCGGCGCGCGCATGCTACGCGATCGCCGGGCGAGGGGCTGAGCGAAGCCTTCGCGCTTCTGATGCGTTGGCGCGTGGAATGGCTGGGAGAATGATGATGCGTGCAGGCTGGATGATCGTCCTCGTACCAATGGCCGCCGCCGCGTGCGACAAGCAACCGACCACGCCGCGCACCCCGATCGCCGTGCGCAGCGAGGCGCAGGACCGACTTCACAAGCTGAACGACATGGACCGCGCGATCGGGCTCAAGCGGGCGATCTACGATGCGGGAGAGGTGTGCAAGCGGGTGGTCCAGTCAGGCTATGTCACCGAACATCAAAATCTGTCGATGTGGACCGCGAGCTGCGATGACGGAAAGTCCTGGGCGGTGTTCGTCGGGCCAGACGGAAGCGCCCAGGTCCGCCCGTGCCAGGACATGGCGCAACTGAAGCTGCCCGCCTGCGTCATCGCGCCGGCGGGCAAGCCCAAGACCTAGTCTAGTCGCAGCGGCGCGATTCTTTGTAAGTGCCGTCGGCCGATTTTTCCTTGAGCGTCACGCAATTGCCGACACGCACTTCCTCGCGAGAGCTGCCGTCGGCGTTGACCTGCCGGTTGCCCTTGGGCACCCGCTTGCCGTTGACGATATCGTAGCTCCAGCCCTTAGGCGTGGTTTGGGTTGCGGTCTGCTGATTCGGCCCCTGCTGAGCGCGCGCCGCCATCGGCAAGCCGACAGCCGCGACCAGCGCGACGCCAACTACGGCCATTGCAACCATTGTCACGGGCTTCATCGCAACTCTCCTCATGCTCAACTAAATAAGCATTCGGATGTGAACCCGCAATGAAGTCTATGTTCGCCCTAGGGAAAGCGATACGCGGGGGACTTAGCCCTGGCGCGCCTTGAAGCGGCGGTTGGTCTTGTTGATGACGTAGGTCCGGCCCCGGCGGCGGATCACCCGGCAATCGCGGTGACGCGACTTCAGCGACTTCAGGGAATTGCGAATCTTCATGGCCGGAACGCCTGCTTGTAGGTTTGAATGGGGATTGAAAACGGCTGTTGAGGCCGCGCGCTCCCCTAGGTGGAGCCTCCGGCGAAGTCAAGCTCAGCGCTCGGCGCGAGGCTGCCCTGGCGCATAAGTGTCGCCGAAATAGTCGCCGTGATACCACAGGGGCCGCCGCGGCTCGTCGGCGAGCAGGCGGGCGATCCGATAGTTGAGCTCGCCGTAGCGGGCCGCGGCGATCCAGTTGATCGGCTGCGACAAGTCGTCCGCGGGAGTGTGATAGACCTTGTCGAGGAAATGATCCCAGTGCGCCTTACCGCCATTGGCATAGCCGGTGAACAACAGGATCGCGGGAACGCCTCGCAGGACGAAGCGGTAATGGTCCGATCGAACAAAGATTGTTTCCTGGGGCATCGGGTCCGGCGACACCGTGATGCCCATTGCCCGGCCCGCCTCGGCGACCGCTTTGGCCACCGTCGAATGATCAGCGCCGAACGCAGTGACGTCGGTGAAGTCATAGAGGGGAAGCGGCATGTCGAGGTCGACGAGGCTGACGATCTTGCCGATCGGCACGGTCGGATGCCTGGCGAAATAATCGGCGCCGAGCAAGCCCTTCTCCTCGCCGGTGTTGGCGATGAACATCACCGAACGGAGCGGCCGCTTGCCCGATTCGACGAACAACCGCGCGGCCTCGAGCATCGTCGCAACGCCGGCGGCGTTGTCGAGCGCGCCATTGTAGATTGCATCCTCGCCCGGCTTGGCATCAGGCTTGATGCCGAGATGGTCGAGATGCCCCATTAGAACGACATATTCGTCGCGAAGCGTAGGATCACGGCCGGGCAGGACACCGATGACTTCAGGGCTGGTGAAATCCTGCCATTCGCTCTTGGCGTTGATGGCGATCCGGCTGGCCAATGGGAAACCGGTCGGGCGCCCCTTGCCCTTTTGCGTCGCGGTCCGGATTGCGGCCAGGCTTTGCCGCGAGCCGTTGAACAGCCGGCCGGCATATTCGCGAGAAACACGGAGGTTGAATACCAGGCCGGGAGGCGTGTTGCCGGTCTTGCCGGCTGCGTCCACCCAGTCGAACAACGGGCGATGGGCGAAAGAACCCACCCCGGGACCGCGAGGAATTCCGGTATCGAGCGGCACCTCGATGTAGCCCACCGCGCCAAGGCGTGCCGCCGTCTCCTCCTTTTGCGATGCAAGATGCGCGGCGATTTCGGTCGGGAGGCCGGCCGGAATTCCCGACAGCGCCACAACCGTTTTGCCCCGCACATCGAGTCCGCGATAATCGCTCAAGCCAAGCCTCGCGTCGTCGAGTCCATAGCCAACGAACACAAGTGCGGTGTCGAGGGCGCGCGTCTCTCGCGTAACACTCGGCCGAAGTCCGGCATCGACTCCAAATTTGAGCGGGATCCGGCGACCGCCTTCGATCAGCGTGACCTGCGGTTCGGGGTCGGCATGGGTGGCGGTACGGAACGGGACCTGCTGGTACCAGCTGCCACGTTCGCCGCCGGGCGCGAGGCCGAGCGCGCGGAACTGGCTGGCAACATAGACCGCCGCGATGGCATGCCCACGCGAGCCGGTGTCGCGCCCTTCGAGCAGGTCGTCGGCGAGGAACTCAATGTGGCCGTGGATACGGTTGCCGCTTTGTATTGTGGCGGCTGAGGGAGGGGAGGGTGGCGAGGGCGGTGCGGCGCCGATCAGCAGCGCGGCGAGCGGCGCGATCATCAGGGTCCGCTTGAACATTGAGCGCGCCTTCATTGGGATAGCATGAGTTTAGGCCAGGAGCGGAATGAGCGTTCAGATTCTCGACGAACGGGCATCAGCGTCCGCCGAAAATCCATCGCTGAGCTAGCGAAGCTTCGCCGCTTAAGCCATCCCCTCCGTCCTGCTGGCCCGACTTCGGGTCGATGCCCCTGTTTTTGGGCTTTTCGGGCGAGTCCGGGCGCACTATCAGGGCGCCCTGTTTCCTCCCAGTTTGTTTGAAAGTCCTATGGCAATCCAGATTTCGAGCGCGTTCGACGCGGGCAATATTCGCGTCGTCAAACAGGACGGCGACCTGATCGACCTGGAAATCACCAAGGACCACATGTCCGATTTCTACCAGTGGTTCTACTTCCGGTTGGCCGGCGCAGGCGGGCGCGAAGTGACCTTGCGCATCGTTAACTGCGCCGATTCAGCCTATCCACATGGCTGGCCCGATTACCGCGCCTGCCTATCGATCGACCGCGAGGATTGGGCGCGGGTGCCCGATACCAGCTACGCCGACGGCATCCTGACGATCCGCCTGACGCCCGAGACGGACTTGGTCTGGCTGGCGTATTTCGCGCCTTATTCGATGGAGCGGCATCACGATTTGGTGTCGTCAGTCGCGTCGCTTCCCGACGTCGCTTACCGCAGCCTCGGACAAAGCCTCGACGGCCAGGATATCGATTGCCTGACCATCGGCGAGGGCAAAACCACGGTCTGGCTCTACGCCCGCCAGCACCCTGGCGAGACCATGGCCGAATGGTGGATGGAAGGCGCGCTGGAGAAATTGTGCGATCCCGACGATCCGGTGGCCCGCGTCCTGCGCCGCGACTGCACCTTCCATGTCGTCCCCAACATGAACCCCGACGGATCGCGCCGCGGTCATTTGCGGACCAACGCGGTCGGCGTGAACCTCAACCGCGAATGGCACGCGCCCAGCGCGGACAAGAGTCCCGAAGTGTTGTGCGTGCGCAATGCGATGGACGAAACCGGGGTCGACTTCGCGATGGACGTTCACGGCGATGAAGCGATTCCCGCCAACTTCCTCGCCGGGTTTGAGGGTGTCCCCTCCATCACCGACCGGCAGAAGAGCCTGTTCAATTTGTTCAGCGAGACGCTCGAGCGGGTTTCCCCCGATTTCCAGACCCGCCAGGGCTATGAGATTCCGGCGCCGGGCCAGGCCAACCTTTCGATGTCGACAACCCAATTGGCCGAGCGCTTCGGCTGCGTATCGATGACGCTGGAGATGCCGTTCAAGGATAATTTCGACCTCCCGGATCCGATCCAGGGCTGGTCGCCGGCGCGCTCGAAATTCCTCGCCCACGCCTGTCTCGACGCGCTCCACGGCGTTCTTCCCGAGCTAATGGCCAAGAAGTAATGCCCACCCTGGTTCTCCTCCGCCACGGCCAGTCGACGTGGAACCTGGAGAACCGTTTCACCGGCTGGTGGGACGTTCCGCTAACGGAAAAAGGGATAGCGGAGGCCCGGGCCGCCGGCCAGCTTCTGCAGGAGCGCGCGTTCGATTTCGACCTGTGCTTCACCAGCGTTCAGACCAGGGCAATTTCCACGCTCCACCTATTGCTCGAGGAAATGGATCGGTTGTGGCTTCCAGTGGCCAAGCATTGGCAGTTGAACGAGCGCCATTACGGTGGGCTGACCGGGCTCAACAAGGCCGAGATGATCGCCAAGGTTGGCGCCGAGCAGGTCCAGATCTGGCGCCGCTCGTTCGACGTTGCACCGCCGCCGCTCGAGCCCGATAGCCCTTACGCGGTCGACGGCGACCGCCGGTACACGGGGATTGAGGTCCCAAATTCGGAAAGCCTTAAGGATACGATCGAGCGCGTGCTGCCTTATTACGACGCCGAAATCGCTCCCGCGCTTCGCAAGGGTCTGCGAGTGCTCGTATCCGCACACGGCAATTCGCTGCGCGCGTTGGAGAAGCATTTATCGGGGATCAGCGACAACGACATCGTCCAGCTCGAAATCCCGACCGGCCAGCCCATCGTTTACGAGCTCGCCGACGATCTGTCCGTCAGCGATCGTTACTATCTATCGGAACGCTAGGCGCGCGATCTATGCGGCGGCTTTAACCCGGTACATCGCCTGGTCGGCGCGGGCCATGACCGTCACCGGATTGTCGCCCTTTTCGATCATCGTCACACCAATCGCGACGCTTAGCGGCATATTGATGCCTTCGTGGCGGAAGCTGCTTTCGGCGATCTGGTTGACCAGCCTCTCGGCGGTTTCGCAGGCGATCGCTTCATCGGCGCGATCGAGCAATATCGCGAACTCGTCGCCGCCGAGCCGGGCAACCGTGTCGCTCGCGCGGACCCCGCCGATCAGCAGCAATGCGACCTGGATCAACGCGGCGTCGCCGGCAGTATGGCCGAGACTGTCGTTGAGCATCTTGAGCCCGTCGAGATCGACGAACAGCATCGCCGCCGAGTCGCCATAGCGGTCGACGCGCGAAATGAGCATTTCAAGCTGGCGGACCAGGCCCCGGCGATTAGGCAATGGAACCAGCGAATCGAGGTGGGCGAGCTGGTCGAGCTCCTTGACCCGCCCTTCGAGGCGGGCGACCTCGCCGCGCAGCTCCCCGATGGTCGCCATCAACTGGGCGGGATCAGAACAGTCCAGTCGCGTATCCATCTGCGCCGCTTGCCCCCGTGATTCACATAGGCCCATATCCTAGATCAGGATAAAAGTGGAATCGGCATTTATCGCCTGGCCGCGATTGCGCGCTTGCCGCCATCTTCCTAAACCCCCGCTTCGCGCGGGCTGCCGAGGGAATCTCAAATGGGCGAGGCGTTGGTCGGGATCATCATGGGCAGCGCGTCCGATTGGGAGACGATGCGCCACGCCGCCGAGACCCTGGATGCGCTCGGCGTGCCGCATGAGGTCAAGATCGTCTCGGCCCATCGCACCCCCGATCGCCTCTACGATTATGCCCGAACCGCCATGGATCGCGGGCTCAAATTGATCATCGCCGGGGCGGGCGGCGCCGCGCATCTGCCCGGTATGGCGGCGTCGATGACCTTGCTGCCGGTGCTCGGCGTCCCGGTTGAATCGAAGTCACTGGGCGGAATCGACAGCCTGTTGTCGATCGTCCAGATGCCTGCCGGCGTTCCCGTCGGGACCTTGGCGATCGGCAAAGCGGGGGCAATCAATGCCGCTTTGCTTGCCGCGTCGATCCTCGCCTTGAACGATGACGCGCTCGCCGGGCGGGTTGATGCCTATCGCGCCGAGCAGACCCAAGCCGTGCCGCATCTCCCGGAATGATTGTTCCGCCCGGTTCCACCATCGGCATCGTCGGCGGCGGCCAACTCGGTCGGATGATGGCCATTGCCGCCGCCCAGCTCGGCTATCGCTGCCACATCTTCGCGCCCGACGAAGCGCCCTGTGCGGCGGAGGTTGCCGTGGCGCATACGCGGGCGGCTTACGACGACGGCGAGGCGCTCGTGCGATTCGCCGCGGTAGTCGACGTCGTAACCTACGAGTTCGAAAATCTTCCAGTCGACCAGCTTGCCGCCCTCGGCCCAAAGATGCGCCCAGGGACGCGCTCGCTCGCCAGCGCCCAGGACCGCGCCGTCGAAAAAGACTTCGTCGAGAGCGTCGGCGGCCGGGTGGCGCAGTGGCGCACAGTTGATGGCCCGGACGAGGTCGAAGCGGCGATCACCGCGCTCGGCCTGCCACTGGTGCTCAAGAGCCGCCGCTTCGGTTACGACGGCAAGGGGCAAGCCTGGGTGCGCGATGCGAGCGAGGCCCGCGAAGCTTGGGAATCAATCGGCACAACCTCGGCCATCGCCGAGGCCGCCATCGACTATCTCGCCGAATTTTCGGTGCTGATCGCGCGGACCGAAAAAGGCGAAACGGCGGTGTGGGATAGTGCGCGCAACGTGCATGAAGGCGGCATTCTCCGCCAATCCATGCTTCCCGCGGGCGATTTGATCGATTCCCAGGTCGAGGAGGCCGACGCCATCGCCCGCCGCATCGCCGATGCCCTCGGCCATGTCGGCGTCCTGACAGTCGAATTCTTCGCCTGCGCCGATGGACCCTTGGTCAACGAGATCGCGCCCCGCGTCCACAACAGCGGCCACTGGACCATCGAGGGCGCCGAAACCTCGCAATTCGAGCAGCACATCCGCGCGGTCTGCGGGCTGCCGCTCGGCTCGACCCGCCGCATCGCCCGCCAAGTCACCATGGACAATTTGATCGGCGACGAAGCCAACGACTGGCCCGCGCTGGTCGCCGAGCCTGGCGCCCACCTCCACCTCTACGGCAAGGGCGAACCGCGCCCCGGCCGCAAGATGGGCCACGTCACCCGGCTGAAGGATTAAGGGCCCGCCAGTGGCCCATTGCGGACCCAGCCGGATTGGCTGATACCCACGCCATGCTGATCGCACTCCTGGTCCCGCTCGCGCTGGCGATCCTGCTGTTCACCGTCGTTCTCGTCCGCTCGGCGATCGCCCAGCGCACCAAGCCCAACCTCGAAGCGATGGGGCTCGGCTCGGTTGTCTGCTTCTTCGACACGCTCGGCATCGGCTCATTCGCCCCGACTGCCGCCTGGTTCAAGTTCCGCAAGATGGTCCCTGACCGGCTGCTCCCGCAGACAATGTTGGTCGGGCTTACGCCGCCGGTGATGGTCGAAAGCGTGATCTTCCTGTTGAAGCTCGGGGTAAAGGTCGATCCCGTCTTGCTGTTCGGAAGCGCGATCGCGGTGCTGCTCGGTGGTCTGATGGGCGCGCCTCTGGTTGCGCGAACGCGGGTGTGGATCATCCAGCTGACCGTTGCGGTCGGCCTGCTGCTCGCGGCTATCGCCTATACGCTGAGCAACCTCGATTGGATGCCGGGCGGAGGGATCGCGGCCGGCCTGCCGCCGGTGCTGACCATCGTCGCGATCGTCGCCAGCTTCGGCTTCGGCATCCTGCTCAATTTCGGCGTCGGCAATTACGCCCCGACTTTGGTGTTCTTGAGCCTGATGGGCATGGACCCCCGGCTGTGCTTCCCGATCATGGCGGGCGGCGCCGCGCTGATGGGCGCGGGCGCGGGAGCGCGGCACATCATGATCGGCCAGATCGACCTCAAGGTCGTGCTCGGCCTGGCGATCGGCGGCATTCCGGGGGTGCTCGTCGCCGCGTACCTTGTCGTGACCATGCCGCTCGAGCTGCTCCGCTGGCTGGTGATCGTGGTCGTGCTTTATGCGGCGGCGGTGATGGGCCGCGCCTCGTGGAAGGGCCGGCGCGAGCATAAGGCGGAAGCAGCGACCGCACCTGTCGCAGCCTGACATGACCGACGCCCTCAACCGCGACTTCAGCAAATATGATCAGGTGGCGAAGACGCACACCTATCGGCTGGCCGAACATGACAGCGACGAATTCGACGACGACTATGCAATCGCAACGCTCGATTTCGAGCCATTCCTGCGCGGCGACGCGGGTGACAAGGTGCGTTTCGCCGACGCCTTCGGCGGCGCGCTCCAGGAGATCGGCTTCGCGGTCCTGACGGGGCACGGCGTTGATCCGGCGCTCTATGATCAGGCCCATGACGATGTCGTGGATTTGTTCACGGCGACGCCTCTCAACGAGAAGATGCGGTTTCGCGCCGCTCGCCACGGCTCCGTCAGCCAGGGTTATTTCCCGCTGGAGGAGACGAGCGACATCCACCCCGACCTGGTCGAAGGCTGGCTCTGGTGCCGGCGCGCGTTCGACATTCCCCAGGATCGAAAAGAGCCGTTCCGGGCAGCCGATTACTGGCCGCGCGAAGAGTATGAGCGGGCGTTTCGCCGACTCGTGCTCGCTCACGAAGCGCTGTTCAAACCCATCGCCCAGGCCATGTTTCAAAGCCTCGGCTGCGATCCGCATATTTATGACCGCAAGCTCACCGGCACCAATTTCGGCCTGCGCTTGAACTATTATCCGCCGATGACCGAAGCCCAGGACCGCTCCGGTGCCGCCCGCTTGCTCGGCCATGAGGATGTCGATCTCTTCACCATCCTTCCGGCAACGCGGACCGATGGGCTGCAGGTCTGGAACCACCGCTCGAAGAAGTGGGTGCGTCTGCGCGCCCCGCAGGGTTCGATCATCATCAATACCGGCGATTATATGCAGCGGATTTCCAACGACAGGATGCCGTCGACCACGCATCGCGTAGGCAAGCCCACGGATGGCTCGCACGTCGCCAGCGAAAGGGTCTCATTCCCGACGAATGTTTATCTGTGGGAGGACGAGATCCTGGAGGTGCTGCCGGGTTTGGGCCCGCCCAGATATGATCCGATCAAAGCCATCACCTTCCACACCCGCAGCACCAGCAAATTCTACGGCGACGATTACGCGGTCGAGACCGTTTGAAAGGCGGGCTACCTTCGACACACTTCGCCGTTAGGGCCCGACGAAAGACGCGAGAAATTAGACGTGGCGGTTGTGCTGATCATTACCGAGGTTGATCCGCATCGCCTTAATTGGAAGCGGACCTTGCGCGCCTTGAAGTCGAGCGAAACCCGGCGAAACGTCTCCAATAGGTCGGTTCCAAGCAGCAAGGCGGGCCCATCGGAGAGGCCGAACACCTCAAATGGCGGCACGTCGGCGAAAGCCATTGGCACATTGCGCAGGGTCACCGAACCCAGTTCAAGCTCACCAATAATCGCCAGTTGCAAAGGGATGGTCACGCCCGTGACCCCGGTCGCTTCGACCGTCACGAACTTGTCCCGGTGCCCACGGATCAGCTTGTCACGAAGCTTGAGGTTGCCGATCGTGATCTCCGATCCGGTATCGACGACCGCCTCGACCGGAAAGCCGGCCGCGCTGACCTGGGTCAGGATCAACTGGCCGCGCCGGCGCCGCGCGGTCACGACGATCTCTCCGTCGAGCATCCGCGCTTTCTGTCGCGCGTCCTCGACCTTGATCAGGCGCTTTTCGAAATCCATCATCAGGCGCTGCTCGACCAGCGCATCGATCCCGATCAAGCCGTCGCCGCCCAAATCCCCTTCCAGCAACGCGGGAACTTCCAGGTTTCTGAGCGTGCTCGGCCCGAGCAACAGCTCGTCGACCATGACGCGATCGACGAGACTGATGGCGGTCATGCCGTGCAAGATTGCCGGCGTGCCTGCCGGCAGCTGTAATTCGCGCGCGATACGCTGACTGATGACCGAGCTGTCGGCGCCGCTATCGACAACGAAGCGGTAGGGCCCGCGGCCATTGACTTGCACGTCGACGGTCATGCGCGTGCGAACCTTGCGGGCGTTAATATCGTTTCCGCCAATGGCGAGCGTATTGTCGATCACCGCGGGCGGAAGCGGGGGCAATTTTGAGGCCGGGGCGGGGGTTGGCTTGGGTTTGGCGGAGGCTGGCGTAGCGCCTGCGACATTGCCGGCCATCGCCGAAAATATCAGCCCCAATGCCAGGACCAGGCTGCAGCGAGGCGTAAGCAATCGCTTACTCCCCACCAGTTGAACGTTTCCAGATACCCTCACCAAGCGTTCGCTTTCCACCCAAAGCGGGCATTCGCCTATCTCGGCTGCATTACCTCGATCGGTAGTCCAAGCTTCTCAAGTTGCGGCCGGACCTTGGCGGCGTCGCCGACGACCACCCAGACGAAGCCGTTGGGATCGACCACTCCGCGCAACGCTGCATCGAGTGAGGCGCGGGTCTGGGCGCGATATTTGCCCGCCAGCAGCTCGTAATAATTGTCGGGCCGGCCATAGATCGCAATGTTCTGCATCGCGGTCAGAACAGCGCTCGACGTCTCGAATTGCCCGGGCAGCCGGCCGACCAAATTGGTGATCGTCCGGGTGAGCTCCTCGTCGGTGACGCCCTTGGGCCCGAGGAAACCGCGGAACTGTTGCTGCAAGGCCTTGATCGAATCGCCGGTGCGGTCGGCCTGCACCGGCGCATTGACGATGTACGGCACAAGCTTTTGGGTCAGCTGCGCGGATCCGCTGACGCCATAGGACCAGCCTTTGGTTTCGCGCAGGTCCGTGTTGATCCGCGACAGGAAATTGCCGCCGAGGATGTCGTTCGATGCAGTGATCGGGGCGATCTCGCCGCGCGGGTCGATCGGGGTGATTTCCCCGCCAAGGATCACCGATTGCGGCGATCCTGGACGGTCGACCAGTACGATCCGCTCTGAGGTTGGCCGCGGCGGCGGAGCGCTGAAGACCTTTTCGCCCTTGGGCACGTTTGGCGCCACCCAGGTGCCGAAATGCTGCTCGAGCTGGGGCACGAGTTCCGTCAGCGGCAGGTTAGACACGATGAATATTTCAAGATTGTCGGGCCGCAGCCAGCGCTGCTCGAACCCGACGATATCGTCGCGGCTGAATCCCTTGACCGCATCCGGATTGCCGGCCGCCGTCGTCGCATAGGGATGGCTCTCACCATACAGGATAGCGGGAAGAAGCCGGGCGCCGATCGAACCGGGGTCCTTCTGCGCCTGCGCGATCGATGTCAGGGTCTGGGTACGGACACGCTCGATCTCCGGCGCGGCAAATGTCGGCCGCTGGACGATGTCGGCGAGCAAATCGAGCGACGGCGCGAGATTGGCGCTGAGGGCCGAAAGGACCACGCTGCTGCGGTCGGCGGTGCCCCCGGCACTGATGCCCGCGCCCAGCCTTTCCTCCTGCTCGGCGATCTGCTGCGAGGTCATGCCGTCGGCGCCCTCGTCGAGCAGGCTCAGCGTCAAATTCTGCAGGCCGCGCGCATTGGGGGCGTCGGCGGAGAAACCGGCATCGAACGACAGCGCCATCTGGGTGATCGGGACCGCGGTGCGCTGGGCGTAAGCGACCTTGATGCCGTTCGACAATGTGACATGCTCGATCGTCGGGAAATCGAGCGGAACCTGCGCACCGATCGGCGGGATCGCGCGCTTGACGATCGGCGTCTTGATGTCCGCGGTCTTTGTCTTGGCCTTGAACGCGGTCTCGACATAGGGCGGACGGTCGCCGGGCTCCAGCCGGATGGTGAACGCCGGCCGGGTCAGCCATTGCCGCATCGCCGCCTGGATTTCGGCGGGCGTGGTCCGCGCATATTGGTCGAGCGTGCGCTTGTAGAAATTGGAATCGCCGGCATAGACTTGGCCCTCGGCCAGCGCGACCGCCTTGCCGCCGAAGCCGCCGACCTGCTCCAGCCCGCGAATCCGTCCGGCCACCTCGCGCGTCGCTGCCCTGCGCACTTCATCCTCGGTCGGACCGTTGGCGATGAAGTCGGCCATGATCTCGTCGAGGCGTTTTTCGACGACCGCCGGGTCGACTCCCGGCTTCACCGTCGCGGTGACCTCGAACATGCCGATGCGGTGGAACGGCTGCAAGCCGGCGGTAACGCCGACCGCGATCTTCTCGTCGCGCACCAAAATATTGTCGAGCCGCGAGCTCGACAGGCCGCCGAGGATCGATCCGCCGAGGTCGAGCGCGGCGAGCTGATCCGACAACAGACCGGGAACCGCCCATTCCTTCTGGATCGTCGTCGCGGCGACGCGGTCCTTCATCACGATCGATTTGGGCGCCGCGAGCGTCGGCACGTCGGCGTTGGCCGGACTGTTGACCGGGCCGGACGGGATCGCGCCGAAATATTTCTCGACCAAAGGCTGCGCTTCGGCTGCCGTAATGTCTCCGGCAATCACCAGCACCGCGTTGTTGGGAGCATATTTGTCGATGAACCATTGCTTCACGTCGGCCAGGCTGGCCGCGTCGAGGTCGGCCATCGATCCGATCGTGGTGTGGTGGTACGGGTGGCCCACGGGGAACAGATTCTCGAGGATGGCATAT
>Ga0193709_1000545_pt1 | contig 12806 bp, 9 predicted proteins | sample H3c2metaG_FD_160571 | JGI IMG/M metagenome (GOLD analysis project Ga0193709, IMG submission 160571) | Soil microbial communities from a riparian zone of the East river system, Colorado, United States - H3c2 | ecosystem: Environmental > Terrestrial > Soil > Riparian zone | place: USA: East River... | reverse complement strand
AAGCACGCCTGTGCGCACCGTGGAAGGATTTAAGATCACGGTGCTCTGTGTCTCCGAGCTTCTCGGAGAAGGCATCAAACGGATCCACAACGACGAATCGGTGTCGTCGCTGTTCAACATCGAGAACGAAAAAAATGGCAAAACAAGTTAAGCTTAAAGCAGAACCGCGCCCGGACGTGGGACGCTCCGCAGTGCGCAAACTCAGAGCGCGCGGATTCATCCCAGCCGTCATCTACGGAGGCAACGACAAACCACAACCGCTACAAGTCTCCGCGCGGGACATTAACGCGATGATGAGCCAGGCTTCAGGAGAAAACGTCCTGGTCGAACTCGAAATTGGTGGCGACAGCCAAAGCCGCACGGCGCTTGTGCAGGAAGTTCAACACTCTCCTGTCCGTGGCGAGATTCGTCACGTCGATTTTCACGGTGGATGTTTCGCACCTGAATATTGGCGATGCCATTCACGTCCGCGACATTCAACTTCCACAGGGTGTAACGCCAAAGGTGCAGGTCGATTTAACGGCCTTCTCCGTGGTGGCGCCTGTGGTTGAGGAAGCACCAGTCGCAGCGGGAGCTGAGGCTGCCGCCGCAGAACCGGAAGTGATCACCGAGAAAAAGGAAGAAGGCGAAGCTGCTGCGCCTGCTCCAGCTGGGAAAGAAAAAGCTCCAAAAGAGAAAGAGAAGAAGTAATCCATTTTCGGTTTTCGATTTTGGATTTTCGATTGCCCGCGCGTGGACGAAACAGCAATCCGGCTCATCGCTGGTCTCGGAAATCCCGGCTCGGAGTACGCGGCGACGCGGCACAACATCGGATTTATGGTCGCGGACCAGCTGGTCGCGCAGTTTGGATCGGCTTGGGAAAAATCCGCAAAATGGGATGCACTTTCGGCGAAATGTGGAGCTGTGCTTTTAGTCAAGCCTTTGAACTTCATGAATCGCAGCGGTCATCCACTCTTCGCCGTTGCGCATTTCTACAAAATCGAGCCACAGGAAATCCTCGTCGTGCTAGACGATTTTTCTTTGCCGCTAGGTCGTCTTCGGCTGCGCGAGCGGGGCGGTCCAGGGGGCCATAACGGCCTTGAGTCGGTCATCGCCCAATTTGGAACGGAAGAAATCCCACGTTTGCGTATCGGGATTGGGGCCGCGCCACGAGAAGGGTCAGCCGACTACGTACTGAGTCGCTTCTTCGATGAGGAGAAGCCAATCATGCGATCTACCATCGATCGCGCAGTGGAAGCGTTGAAATGCGCGATTGACAACGGTCTCGTTTCAGCCATGAACACGTTTAACAAATCTGAAGAAATATGAATCGTCGTTATGAAGCCCTCCTGGTGCTAAACACACAGGCCAAAGATGAAAACGTAAAAGAAATGATCGAGCGTCTGGAATCCGAGTTTGAGAAGGAAGGCGCCAAAGTCGAGCAGGTCCAAAAGATGGACAAGCGTCACTTCTCCTATATGGCTGGGTCGCTGGATTCCGGTTATTACGTGAACTTCATCTTGAACACCGATCCTCAGTCGATCGTACGCCTACGGACCAAATTCAAACTGGATCCTGACGTTTACCGCCAGCATTACCAGCGGCTCGAGGAGAACAAGGAGAAAGCTCCAAAAAAAGTGGCAAAATCGAAATGATTTCGCTATAAGCGGCCATGGCGAACCTCAACAAAGTTCTTTTGCTTGGAAATGTCACACGTGATCCTGAAGTGCGGTACACGCCCAAAGGCAGCGCCGTCTGTGATCTCGGCGTAGCGGTGAATCGGGCTTACACGACTGACAGCGGCGAAAAGCGCGAGGAAGTCACGTTTGTCGATGTTACCCTCTGGGGACGGACAGCAGAGGTAGCCAGCGAGTACCTGAAAAAAGGCAGACCGGTTTTCATCGAAGGGCGGCTGCAAATGGACACTTGGGACGACAAGCAAACCGGACAGAAGCGAACGCGCCTGCGTGTGGTGGCCGACAACATGCAGCTGCTCGGAGGTCGGCCTCCAGGCGGGACGGAGGCGCCCGGAGAAAGCCGGCAAACCAGCGCACCGCCTAAAAAATCGGCGCCTTCCGAACCTGACGAAGACGAGATTCCGTTTTGAGGTAGCGGCGGTTCACCGAACCGCCTTGGCGATTGAGGTCAATCGCCGCTACCCATTGTCGGATTTGAGATGAACGCGACCGAAGCCTGCATCGCGCTCAACATGCTACCGACGGTTGGGCCGGTGCGGTTGCGCAAGTTGCTGGAGGTTTTTCAGGAACCGCAACAAATCCTTGCGGCCAAACGTAGTGACCTTCGCAAAGTGGAAGGAATCGGAAATGAGGTCGCCGATCAAATCTCAAATTGGGAATCAACGATTGATTTTTCCGCCGAGCTTCAACGGATCCGCGATTTCGGTGCGACTGTTATCACGCAGCAATCGGCGTCGTATCCCCGCGCGCTCCGCGAGATCCATGCGCCGCCGATTGTGCTCTATGTCTGGGGCGAACTCCTGGACCGCGATCATCACGCCATCGGCGTTATCGGCGCGCGGCGCACAACCCATTACGGCACGGAATCAGCCAAGAAGCTCGCCTACCAACTTGCGTACGCGGGGCTGACCGTGATTAGCGGATTGGCACGCGGCATTGATACGGCTGCTCACCAGGGTGCGCTCGCGGCGAAAGGCCGCACCATCGCAGTGATCGGCTCCGGATTAGCCAAACTTTATCCGCCGGAGAACGGGCCGCTGGCGGAGAAAATCCGCAGCGGGAACGGCGCGATCGTTTCCGAGTTCTCTATGGACATCGAACCAGATCGACAAACATTTCCGATGCGCAATCGGATTATTTCCGGATGGAGCCACGGCATTCTCGTCGTGGAGGCAGGATTGAATAGTGGTGCGCTTATCACAGCGGCGCAGGCGCTGGAACAAGGCCGCGCGGTTTACGCTGTGCCCGGCCACATCAACGCGCCGAGCGCGATGGGATCGAACCGCCTGATTCAGCAAGGCGCAAAGCTGGTCATGGATGCATCAGACATTCTGGAAGACTTGGAGATCTTGTTGCCTGAGGCGAAACCGTCTCCCGAAACCGCTGCCCGGCCGTTGCCGCCGCTTTCAGACGAGGAGCGCCGAGTCTATGAATCAATCCATGCGACCGAGACCTCCATCGACGACATCGCGGCGCGGAGCGAATTGCCAAGTGCGGCCGTTTCATCTACACTTTTACAGCTAGAACTAAAACGTCTGGTCAAGCAATTGCCCGGAAAATACTTCGTTAAACTGGGCTAGCCAGAGAGTTACCGCGGCGTTGCACGCCTCGCAAACTGCCCTGACTTGCAAAGCCACCGTAAGTGAGTTCGATTGCTGCCCCATGTCCAAGTCCCTCATCATTACCGAGAAACCGTCGGTCGCCGGCGATATCGCCAAGGCGCTTGGCGGCTTCAAAAAAGGCAAGGACTATTTCGAGAACGAAAGATATCTGATCTCGTGGGCGGTCGGCCATCTTTTCCAGCTCGCCGTCCCTGCCTCGATGAAAGCGGAGGACAAATGGGACATGAAAAAGCTGCCCATCATGCCGCCGGAATTCGAGCTAGAGCCGGCGGACAAGATGGGCAGCCGCGTCAGTACGCTACGAAAACTCATCAAAAGCAAAGACGTTTCCGAGATCATCAATGCCTGCGACGCCGGCCGTGAGGGCGAGTTGATATTCCGCTACATCGTTCAGTACGCGGGCACGAAAAAACCTATCAAGCGTCTCTGGTTGCAATCGATGACGTCGGAGGCCATCCGCGGCGGGTTCGCCCGACTGCGTAGCGACGACGAAATGCAACCGCTGGCAAGCGCGGCGCGAAGCCGCAACGAGGCTGATTGGTTGGTCGGTATTAACGCGACGCGCGCATTTACGCTACGACTCAGCGGCGGACGCGGCAGCACTGTCACTTCGCTCGGGCGAGTGCAGACGCCTACGCTGACCATTATCGTCGATCGCGAAAGCAGGATTAAGGAATTCAAGCCCCGCGAACTGAATGAAATCATCGTCACTTTCCGCGCGACAACCGGCGAATATCCAGGGCGATGGTTCGACGAAGCGTTCAACAAAGAAGAAAGCGAGGTCGAGAGAACGAGAAGACTGCTCACGCGGCTTCAAGTGAATCTGCCGGATGCCGAGGAACGGCTTGATCCCGCGAACGGATCGCTCTGGGACGAGCACCGCGCTGCGCCCCGACTGTGGCATCACGAAATGGCCGAGGCCATTCAGCGGAAGTGCACGGGCAAAGAAGGCATCGTTGAGTTGGAGGAAAAAAAGCCTAGTACGCAGATTGCGCCTCAGTTGTATGATCTCACGAGCTTGCAACGCGAAGCAAACAATCGCTTCGGTTTCTCCGCCAAACGCACTTTGCAGATCGCGCAGGCGTTGTACGAGAGGCACAAGGCCATCACTTATCCACGCACCGATTCGCGCGCGTTGCCTGAAGATTACGTACCGACGGTAAAATCGACTTTGGGCAAACTCGAAAATCCGTTCGCGCGAAGAGTGCTCGACAACAATTGGGTCAAGCCTAACAAGCGAATTTTTAACAACGCGAAAGTCGGCGACCATTTCGCAATCATTCCCACCGATACCGTCCCGCATTCACTCGATAATAACGAGCAGGCAATTTTCGACATGGTTACCAAGCGTTTTGTGGCCGTGTTTTTTCCAGCGGCACAGTACGAGAACACGACTCGAATCACGCGTGTGGAAGGCGAGCCTTTCAAAACCGAAGGAAAGATCATGGTCGCGCCCGGATGGCTCGAGGTTTATGGGCGCGAAACTACCGCGGACAAGCCCGAAGAAAACCTGCCGGCCGTCCAGCAAAGCGAACGGGTCGAAACCGTGCGCATTGAGATCAACACCGAACAGATCAGGCCGCCCGCTCGTTACAACGAGGGCACGATCCTCGGCGCGATGGAAGCGGCGGGCAAACTCGTGGAGGATGAAGAACTGCGCGACGCGATGAAGGAGAAAGGCCTCGGCACGCCCGCCACGCGCGCATCCATTATCGAAACACTGATTTCAGCTCATTATCTGATTCGGCACGGTAAGGAACTTCAGCCTACCGCCAAGGCCATTCAGACGATTACCCTTCTCAAAAGCGCGGTGCCGGAATTGACCAGCCCTGAACTCACCGGCGAATGGGAATTTCGCCTGCGCGAGATTGAACATCGGAAGCTCACGCGCGACGCGTTCATGCGCGACATCCGCGATCTGACGAAGGATATCGTGGGCAAAGCCAAGCATTTTCATCCTGACGAGCACATGCCTGACACTGAGCCCTTTGGCCGGTGCCCGAAGTGCGGTTCGCCGATCGTCGAGCGATTCAAGAGTTTCACCTGCACGAATCAGGACTGCGATTTTACAATCTGGAAAACTATCGCCGGTCGGTTGCTGAGCCGCGATGAGTTCGAGACGCTCGTCCGCGACAAACAGACCGAACCGTTGGGCGGCTTTCGCAGCAAGAAAGGAAAACGGTTCCATGCCGCGCTCAAATTGAGCGACGATTTCAAGGCAGAATTCGATTTCGGACCAAACGGACAAGAGAACGGCGCAGCGCAGCCCGTGGATTTTTCACGGCAGGAAGCCTTGGGAACATGTCCGAAATGCGGCGGACGGGTATTCGAATCCGGAATGACCTACGTATGCGAAAATTCAATCGGCCCGAACAAGACCTGCGACTTCCGATCTGGCAAAGTCATTCTGCAACGACCAATCGAGCGAGAACAGATGAACAAATTGCTCGCCAGCGGCAAAACCGATTTGCTTGAACGGTTCATTTCTCGCAAGGGCCGGCCATTCAAAGCATTTCTCGTGTTGAACGACAAGAAAGATGTCGGCTTCGAATTCGAGAAGCGAGACCCTAAGGCGAAAAAGGAACGAAAACCCAAAGAGCCAGCGGCTAAAATTGATTTCACCGGAAAAGAGCCGCTTGGCGAATGCCCAATTTCCGGCGGAAAAATTTTTGAGACCGAGACGAGTTACATTTGCGAGCATTCACAGGCCGATCGAAAGGCTTGCAAATTTAAGCTCAGCAAAACGATCCTCGGCCGCGCGATTCCAAAAGAACAGGCGCAAAGGCTTCTCACCACCGGGAAAACCGATCTTCTCGAAGGTTTCATCTCGAAACGCGGACGCCCATTCTCCGCTTATTTGAAACTAGAGGATTCGAAAGTCGGTTTCGAATTTCCGGAGAGAACGACAGCAGTCAGCGAATCCAAGCAGACGAGTTAGCTTCGCGCAGCCGGGGGCTGTGCCTGCTGACGCGAATGGGTTGCATGAAGTCAGTTCGTGCTTCACACGAGCACGTCACAAAATTAAATAAGGCGTGAGAAGAAAAGCCGCCCTCGTTCTTTTTCTGGCGCTTCTCTGTTACATACTTGGACTGGTTACGTCTTTTTATTTCCCGATTCCCGCGCAGGTCGGCGCGGTCGTAACAAAACTGCTACAAGGCAAGATTCGTCCGTTTGCCGTCAAACGAAACTTCAACGAAATAATCGGCTACGTCACCGATAGAAAAGCAGGTCCTACTGTCGATGGGAACGTCACTTATCTTGGCCAATACGCGGGCCAAACTTCGTACGGGTTGATAACCGTTCAAGTACCGCAGCACCACCCCGCAGGCTCGCCGATCGACCCTAGCGCGATCAAGAAAGTCGAATCGATTCCGTATCCGGTGTTTCTCAAGTTCCTTCAAGAGCAGTCTGAAAAACCTTTAGTCATTTGGATCCACGGTTACCGGCTTTCATTTCCGGTCAGCACATCGTACTGCGCCGAGATAGCGCGGGACTTGGATATCGACGCGAACGTTCTCACATTCGATTGGGCCAGCAACGAGTCGGTCCTTGGCTATAACCAGGACGTCATTCAGATACCTCAGTCGACAAATCACCTTGTGGATCTCCTGGAGACGATAAACAACGAAGTTAAGCCGGCCAAAATCATCATCATCGGACACAGTCTCGGTTGCCGGCTCGTCTGTCTCGCGTTGCAACAGTTGTACGGCAATCCGAACACCCGAAATCTGAAATTGGATCACGTAATATTTCTAGCTCCCAACGTCGACAGGGAAGAATTTAATCAAAACTTTAAATCAGGACTTCAGGCCTTGGTAAACAGGCTGACGATTTACGTCGCGTCTGACGATAACGTGCTGCTTCTTGGAAAACTTTTGTACAACATCGATTCAATCGGTTTGCCGGAACAGTTCTCGCCAGACACAAATCTGGACGAAATTCAAACGTTCCTCTACTACGAGAAACAGCTTCCCGGAAAGATCGACCTGGTCGACGTCTCGTTTTCGAAAAAGGATTTTCTCAGGAAACATCGCCTTTTTCTCGAGCGACCAGTGTTGGAAGACTTGTTCTGGTTAATTCACGACGATTACCCGGCAGCAAAACGACATCTGCTTAAATATCAAGGAGCCAAGAACCCAACCGACTACTGGGTAATACCGCCGTAAGTTGCAGCTGCGTCCTCATCTTGTCACTTACTGCGCCGTAAATAGACTGAGCCGGTGCAGGACCGATGGATCATATCCCCGTGCGAAAATCTGAATGGCGGATCCATTGCGTGGAATGAGATTTGCGAGTCGGAATGCATCGCGCGACTCCTTTTTCGGAAAGGGTTTCGGAGCACGGACGAAGTTCAAACTTTCCTGCGGCCGCGTCTTAGCTCGCTGAGCGATCCATTTTTGCTCCCGCAAATGCGTGCAGCAGTCGCTCGGATTCTGAGTGCGCTGGATTCGCACGAACGCATCGTGCTGTTTGGAGATTACGACGTCGATGGCGTGACCTCCCTGGCGTTGCTCGCGGAAATGCTGCGCGGTTACGGCTCGGCGCCGGAACTCTTTTTGCCTTTGCGGATGGAGGAGGGCTACGGGTTGAGCCGCGAGAGCGTAGAACGTTGCCTCGAGCAATATCGCCCACAATTGCTGATCGCCATTGATTGCGGTACCGCTTCGAACAGTGAGATTGCTGAACTCAAGAACCGCGGCGTCGATGTCGTAGTGCTCGACCACCACGAACCGAAATCACGGCTGCCGGATTGCGTCGCAATCGTGAACCCAAAGGCTGATTCAGCCTCGCCATATCATTACCTCTGCAGCGTGGGGATCGTATTCAAGCTTTGCCATGCGCTGTTGAAGACGCGGCCGCTCACTGAGTTTGATTTGAAATCAAAACTCGATCTTGTGGCGCTCGGCACCGTGGCTGACATCGTGCCGCTCGTGGAGGAGAACCGCGTGCTGGTGCAGCGCGGCGCGATCGAAATCGGTCGTACCATGCGCGTCGGTCTCAGGAAGTTAATGCAAGTCGCCGGCGTGCGTCCGCCCATTTTGCCCGACCACATTGGCTACCGCCTGGGGCCACGATTGAACGCCGCTGGCCGGTTGAGCACGGCGGAGAAATCTTTGCGACTGTTGCTCACGAATGATGAAGACCAGGCGGCGGCTCTGGCGATAGAGCTCGACCAACAAAACCGCGCACGCCAGGAAGTGGAGAAGGAAATTCTCGCTGCAGCCATTGTGACAATCGAAAAACAATTCGACGCGGCGCGTGACGCAGCCATCGTGGCGGGCGCGCGCGGCTGGCATCCGGGCGTGCTGGGCATCGTAGCGTCGCGGATTGCTCGAAAATATCATCGACCCACCATCGTGATCGGTTTTGACGAGAATGGCGGTGGAAAGGGAAGCGGACGGAGCATCGAGGGGCTGAATCTCGTCGACGCGCTCACTCGGTGCGCGGCCACGCTCGAGAAATTCGGCGGCCACGAAATGGCAGCCGGTCTGGCGTTACACGAGCAAAATTTTTCGAGGTTTGCCGAGGCATTTCGCAGTATCGCGCGCGAGTTACTTTCAGAAGAAGCTCTGCAACGCTCGCTACGACTGGATCACGAGCTGCCGTTCACAAGCATCGATGTCGAATTTCTCCGCTGGCACGAACTTTTGCAGCCGTTCGGAAATGGAAATCCGCAGCCACTTTTCTTGGCGCGTGCGGTCGAGCCCGTCGGGGCGCCTCGAGTCTCAAACGAGAAACATCTAATTTTTCGGTTGCGCCAGGGCGACCGGCGTCGTCGCGCCGTCTATTTCGACGGCGCGTCAAATGAACTTCCGCCACCGCCCTGGGACATCGCATTCCGCATAGGGGTGGATGAATATGGCGGCGAGACTTTGGTTGGCATGCGGATCGAGAGCTTGCGTGCGGCGGAGAGGGCGTGAACTCGACAAGTTTCGCCGCATTGTCATCCTGAGCGAAGTCGAAGGATCCCGTTGTGCTACGGTGCAGTAATGCCACGGGATTCCTCGAGTTCGCTCGGATGACGGAGCCGATATGATCAACATTTCCGAGAACCTCGAAAATTTAAGCTGGATCCCGCGCCCGCGGTTGCTCGCGCTACGGCGGCTCGGGATCGAGACCACGGAAGACTTGCTGACGCATTTCCCCCGGCGTCATGAGGATCGGACCGAGTTCCCACAGTTTCCGCGGGAAGAAGCCGACGCTCCCATCTGTCTCTGCGGGGAGGTGACCAAAACGTCGCTGCGCCGGTTTGGCGGCTGGAAGAAAATCTTTGAAGCGACGCTGGAGGAATCGCAGCCGAATGCGCTGAGTGAACCGCTCGTATGCCGTTGGTTCAATCTGCATTACGTGCAAAAAATGATCGCCACGGGACAGCGCATCGTTGTTTTCGGCAGGCCGCGTCTGCGTGGAAAACGAATTTGCATGGATCATCCGGAGTTTGAGGTGATCGAGAACGATGAAGAGATATCGATCCATTTTCGGCGCATCACGCCGATCTATCCTGCGACGGAAGGTCTTTCGCAGCGCGTCTTGCGCGGCATCATCTATCGGGTCTTGGGCGAGTTTCCAGACACGGGGTGGCAACCGATCGCCCCGAGCACTTTGGTGCGCGGCGAGCGATCGGACGCGATTCGAGCGATACATTTTCCCGAAAATTGGGAAGCGCGGGACGCCGCGCGCGAGCATCTCGTGCTCTCGGAATTCTTTGCCATGCAAATGCTGATTTCGTCGCGGCGTTTCGAATCATCCTCTCGAGCCGGCCAGGCACATTGCGGGCCGGGCGCGCTGCTCGACAAATTCTTAAAGCGCCTTCCGTTCGAATTGACTGCTGCGCAGGGAAAAGTGATCTCGGAAATCCAGCGCGATCTGGCGGCGAATTATCCCATGAATCGTTTGTTACAGGGCGACGTCGGCTCGGGAAAAACCGTCGTCGCCATTGCGGCGATGCTTCTTGCAGTTGAAGCGGGATATCAGGCCGCGTTCATGGCTCCGACGCAAATTCTGGCCGAGCAACACTACGAAGTGCTGCGGCGTTGGCTTGAGCCGCTGGGCGTACACATCGCATTACGAACAGCAGCAAGGCAGGAAGAAAGCGGTCCCTTGCCGCTGTTTGCGCAGAATGAAAGTCTGGGGAGCGCACGTTTGAAGCGTGCTGGCGATGGCATTCTGCCATCGCGAACTTTTCTCGAATCTGAATCAACATCGGGCGCTCATTACTCGCGTCGCCGGCTCCCACATTTCGAAAAACCGTGGGCGATCTACGCCTTGACGATAACTACCGCGCATCGGCGTACCCTTAATCCGCAAGCTCGAACCATTATCTTGAACGCATGGCGTCATTTTCACAATACGCGGTATGAACTCTTCTCCATCTGCGTCATGCCAGATCATGTGCATGCCCTTTTTCAGCCCTGGCCAAAGAACGAATCTTCGCGCGAGGAAACGAGATTCTGGTCCCTGGCTGAGTTAATGCGTTCCTTGAAATCGTTTACCGCGCGCGACATCAATCGCGCCGAGGAGAAAGTCGGACCGGTGTGGAAGAAAGAAACATTCGACCTTTACATTCGGTCGGATCGCGACCTGGCCGAAAAGTTCCACTATATCCTGCGAAATCCGTGGGATGCAGGCGTCGCTGGACAAAATGAAGATTATCCGTGGATCTGGACGGCGGACGATGAATTGCGCGCCTCCAGAAGTTCGTCGCCGCAAAATGCGGCGACCAGCACGCTGCAAGCGTGCGCTCCCCAGACGCTGCCGGTACCTCACGACCCTCAAATCATCGTCGGGACGCATGCGTTGCTTTACGAAAGTGTTTCGTTTTCGAATCTCGGGCTGGTGGTGATCGATGAGCAGCACAAGTTCGGGGTGGCGCAGCGCGCGCGGCTAACTGCGCGCGAGCCGACGCCGGACGTGCTGGTGATGACTGCGACCCCGATCCCGCGCACGCTAACGATGACCATCTACGGCGACCTCGACGTTTCGACGATCGATGAGATGCCAGAGAATCGCGGAAAGATTGTCACCGCGGTGCGTGACACGGCGAAGCTTGGCGAGGTGCTCAGCTTCTTGCGAACGCAATTGGAGAAGGGACGTCAGCTTTATGTGATCTACCCATTAATTGATGAAAGCGATAAGCTGAACGTGAAAGCCGCAGCGGCGGAATATGAGCTATGGCGTGAACGCCTGCGTCCGTTCGGATGCGAGTTGCTTCATGGGCGGATTCCGGCGCCGGAAAAGCAGCAAATCATGGATCGGTTTCGGCGCGGCGACACCAACGCGTTGGTCAGCACGACTGTGCTCGAGGTCGGCGTCGATGTAGCAAATGCAACTATGGTGCTGATTGAAAATGCCGAGCGATTCGGTCTCGCGCAGCTGCACCAGCTTCGCGGCCGGATCGGTCGCGGCGAACACAAATCGTATTGCATTTTGCTGAGTTCCAGCCAGGCGAAAGAGGCATCGGCGAAGCTCGCCGTTTTGGAACGAACAACGAACGGGTTTGAAGTGGCTGAAGCGGATTGGGAATTGCGCGGCCCGGGTGATGTGCTCGGCACAGCGCAAAGTGGCTTGCCCGCGCTGAAGATTGGCGATTTGAAACGCGACATAGAATTGATGCGGCGCGCCCGTGCGGCTGCCGTGTCTATCTTCGAAATGGACCCGCGCCTGAAGCTGCCTGAGAATCAACGTTTCCGATGCTTAATTGTCGAACAACAGGGACAAAGTTTCTCTCACGTTAGTTAATGAAAAACCTCGCAAAATTTTTGCTTTTCGTGCTGCTGCTGAGCGCAGGAATTTCGCTGCTTTACGATTACCGCCTCAAACATGGCGGTTTAAAGGTTCCGTCCGGTCGCACACCAGAGAAGTACACACTTGCAGCCGAGCCGGCGGTCAATCCAAAACAAGTCGCGTCGCTCGAATCATTGAATCAGGAACGGCGTGCGCTGGTGAACAGCGTTGTCCCATCGGTCGTAGCGGTGAAGACATCGACCAAGCTCGCTATTCGGCGTGAATATGGAGTTGATCCGTTCGAATTCTTTTTTCCGAATCAGCGACGATCTCGCAATCCACGCGATGAAGCGCTGGTGCAGAATTCACTTGGGTCGGGCGTCATCGTGACGAATGAAGGCCACATCATCACCAACAATCACGTAGTGACCGACAGACAAGGCCGTCCCGTCGATCAGATTGAAGTGCAACTGAGCGATGGTCGAACCAAGAAGGCGCGTCTGGTGGGCGCCGATGATCAGGTGGATCTCGCTGTGCTTAAGATTGATGAGCCGGGTGTCAAACCGCTCAAGCTTGCTGATTCTGACATGGTGCAGCCCGGAGATTTTGTTCTGGCGATCGGTAATCCGCTTGGATTTGAGGAGACCGTAACTGACGGGATCATCAGTTCCAAAGGGCGACCCAATCGCAGCGATGCTTTCGCTGGTCTGCTGCAGACCAATGCGGCAATTAATCCGGGCAACAGTGGCGGTCCGCTGATCAATATTAGAGGTGAGGTGATTGG